>WNFD01005273.1_pt1 | contig 12950 bp, 10 predicted proteins | sample 5400491 | NCBI WGS metagenome assembly WNFD01 (sample SAMN13153343, study PRJNA577476) | soil metagenome | isolation source: 120 cm saprolite under Douglas fir tree site 2 hole 2 replicate 2 | place: USA:California | collected 2015-04-18 | reverse complement strand
TGCGGTTACCGGGCTTGAGCCCAATCATCCCTACGTGCTCGCGCTCTCCCAGGATCCGAATGGCGGTGGTGCCCTGGAGCCGCTGCAGGCATTCACGACGAACCAGGCGGGCGCCCAAATTGTCAACACCGTCGGCCCGATCCGACAAGTCGTGCAGGGAGAGGACAACGTGCCACGCCGCTACCTCGTGATCGTTCCTGGGACCGCTCAGCAGCACGGGACTCCCGTTCAGGTCCAGGCGAAGTGAGAGGTGGTAGTTTCCCTGAATTGTTGCTCGCCGTTCGTGCTTACTGAGCAAACATTGGGTAAAAAAGTCGGCGAGAAATTTCTCTGAATGTTTGCTCGAAAACGAAGATTTGCGCTAAAGATCCATGTAATACGAGTACGAAAGCACCTTTACTTACAGAAGCGGTGAAAGCGAATTCACATGACTAGAGTTGACTCTACTGAGTATTAGGCAAGAAAACTGTAGTGCATAAAATGAGCCTAGGAAGGCGATTCATAACCTGATCACCTATTTTTGCAAGGATCTTAGAGATACTTCGGGTTCGGCAGGAAAGACAGGAAAAGCGGGAGCAAGAGGGCACGGGAATGAGGCTCAAGCCTCCGTGAATTTCCAAGTGATAGAAGGGCGATCTCACCTCTGGAGCGGATTCTCCAGATGATGCCGGGGCAATTCCAACCCTCCGCGTCAATTTCCAACCATTCAGGTCAAAAAGTGCCTACCCTTCCCGCTAATTACCAGCTGCCTCCGCAGTGGTCAGGTAGCCATTGTTCGTGAGTCGCAGTTGAGGATTTACACTCATGAAGAGATTGCAAGCGAGTCAATTTTTATTCTAACGGATACTTTCAACATGTGTCACCCATCATATGAGTCGATGTCATGATAGACAAATAAGAACAGTTCTGGTAAACTCGTGCAAAGAGTAGAACTGTGAACTGAAATACGATTCAGTTCACAGTTGGGCCAGGATGAGGAGATTCTCCAAGCTCACTTGCCTCATCACACAGGCAAAATGAGCCCGAGAAACTGTGAACTGAAAAGAAATTGGCATGGATAGGCAGGAAACAGCGTATGGTGGACCAAGAGATTCCAAGAGAAACGGACGAGCCTACCTCCTGGATCGACCGCTATGGGGCCTCACGGCTCGCTTTTAAACGAGAAACGACCAGGAATACCTACACGATTATTCTCCGGCAGTTTTTGACCTGGCTCTCGAACCTTCCAGGACATGAGCTGTCTTTTAACCCGACTCTCGATCTTACCCAAACCGCTGTGCAGACCTACCTGTTTGGCGAGCTCACAGACATGAGTGTCAGCCACCGTGAGCGCGTGAAATCCATCCTCAGCAGCTTTGCTGAGTGGCTGATCGACGAAGCGTTCATCACCCGTAACCCGACCCGTGGAATCGAATTCCCGGCACAGCAGCTTCTCGCGCCGCGGGAACTCGAAACTTCCCAGCGTTACCTTCTCAAGGAGCTCATCGAAAGCGAGGATCTGCGAGGCAAGGCCATGTTTGCGCTCGGCTACTACGCTGGTTGCCGCGCGAGCGACGTGTGCTGGTTCCGACTGGACCAGGTCCACCATCTCACGAAGAAATCCGGCCACATCACCGTTGGCTACAAACGTGGGCAATTGCGCACCATTGATCTGATGAACGAGGCGAGAAAAGCCCTGCGAGCCTATCTGGAAGAGGAGCGCAAACAGATCCAGACGGACTGCCCTTTTGTCTTCCTCTCACAGCGAGAGCATGCTCCCACGAGGCGGCAGGGAGATCACCCCAGGCGACTCACCGAGGGAGGGCTGCATGCCTGGTGGCGCACCGTCAAGGAGCGGGCAACCAGACAGCAGTGGGAGCAGATCACCGATATCACCTTTCATGACCTGCGGCATGACTTCGGCCATCGGCTGCGTGCCTCCGGCTTTACCTTGGAGGAGGTAGCCGTGAGCTTGGGGCATGTCACCAAAAAAGGAACGCCAGCGGTGGCAACGACTGCACGCTACACGCAACCGAATCGTGAGCAGATGAAGCACAAACTCAAAGATATCTTGCTCTAAATCTCCACCAAACGTCGGGAACGAGATGGAGAAATGGCATGAGGAGCAGGTATCCCGGTTGAGAGGTGAACACTCAACCACCACAAGGATGAAAGGAAGCGTCATGAGACAGGCGGACTCTCCACGATGGTGTACTGTGTTGTCCTTTCTTTGCAGAGACCCGTGGCAGGCTGTGGCGAAGGCGGTCATCATGAAGGAAAGCAAGGCGCTCGCCGTATGAGCGAGCTGATTGCACGACAGGGGAGATGGTTATGTACATTCGGCTCTTCGGTTCCCTGCAGATTGAGGATGGCCATCGCTGGGTAGGTCCCGACGATCTGGGTGGGCGCAAACCGAAGCAACTCCTCGAAATCTTGCTCAACGAGCGGGGCCGTGTCGTCTCAAAGGATCGCATGGTCGACCTGTTGTGGCCTGACGAATTGCCCCAGAACGCCGCTGCCACCCTTGATACCTATGTCAGCGTCCTGCGCCGACATCTGGAGCCAACCATCGTCCGAGCCAGAGACTCCCGCTACCTCCGCCGCGTCCACCCCGGCTACCTCTTCGATGCCTCCGAGGTCGAGATCGACGTTGATCGCTTCCAGGCGCTGATTGTCGAGGGGCAACACGCTCGCGACGAGGGAGACCTGGAACGCACTGACCACGCCTTCGCTACCGCCATTGGCTTCTACCGGGGTGCCTATCTCGAAGACGAACCCCAGGCGACCTGGACACTTGGCCCCCGCGAACGCCTCGCGCGAACGTACCGCGACCTGCTGGTGGCAACCGCCGGGATTGCGACCGCGCGGGGCAAATTCGATGAGGGGCTACACCTCTGCGAACAAGCCATTGCACATGATCCGACCTGCGAGGAGGCATACCGTCAGGCGATGCTGTGTAGCTATGCGCTCGGTCGGCAGCACGAGGCACTCCACATCTTTCAGCGCTGCTCCAGGGCGCTCACCCAGGCGCTTGGAACGGGTCCCATGCCGGAAACCGAGGAACTGTACCGCCGTATCCTTCAGGACACGCCGGTGCAGCAACTCCTCCCTCAGGCACTTCCATCTCTGAGAACGAGACAGACGGAGCACATCGATGTTCCTTTCCTGGGCCGTCAGCCTGAACTCACTTTCCTGGAAGATGCCTGGCGGACCAGTGAGCAGGGTGTCTTGCTGGTCACGGTCCAGGGCGAGGCAGGCATCGGCAAGAGCCGACTGGTGACGGAGTTCCTGCACAAGAGCGAACTGCGCTGTGGGCGTGCCAAATGCACAGAGCTGGAGCGTGATCTCCCGTTCTCAGGCCTCGCTGCGGCGCTCGCCAACTTGCTCACTCCCTTGAACGCCCACGACGCCGAGCGTGCCCTGATGGCTGGCCCGGCTGTGGTCGAGCTGATACCAGAACTGGACGGAAAAGCCTCTCTCACGCCAGCCATCACCCTCCCTCCCGAGGCGACCCGCCTCCGCCTGCTCGATTCGATCGTAGCTGTCCTGCGTGCGCTCGCTCCATTGGTCCTGTTCCTTGACGATGTACAGTGGGTGGATGCGTCTACTGTCCAGGCACTGGGACATATCCTGCAACGAGCCGACACTTCGCCCATCCTGCTGCTCACAGCACTGCGCCCGGCTGAGGCAGCCGACAACACTCCGGTGCGTCAGTTGGTTGACGCGGCGCGTTCGGCTGGCAGACTGCGTGTGATCGGACTGGAGCCGCTCCCGCGCGCTGTACTTGATGCTCTGCTCCCATACGGGGCGGACCCGGTGGAATTGTGGGCAGCCACGGATGGCCATCCGCTCTTCTTGACGGAACGCCTGCGGGCCAGGGCGGGAGAGCGCTTAGAGGAGGCCATTCTGAGCCGCTGCCACGCGGCGACGTTCGCTGCCCAGCGTCTCCTGGAAGCGGCATCGGTCTTCGAGCGCCCCTTCCGTCCAGGACTGCTCACCGTGATGCTCGGAGACGAGGCTGCGCCGGTGTCTGATGTTGAGGACCTCCTGGCGCGTCGGCTCCTTCTTGAGCACGAGGGCCTCTTGAGCTTTCCACACGATCTCGTGCGTCAGACGGTCTATTCCAGTGTCTCAGCACCGCGGCGGGAGGTGCTTCACCGGCGGGCGCTACGCGCGCTGGAATCTGAAGGGGTACCTGTCGCCGAACTGGCAAGCCACGCGCAGGCCGCCGGGGTGTGGGCAGCCGCAGTGCACTACGCAACGGCAGCTGGGAGACAAGCGCTCCTGTTGTACGCCAATGCCGAGGCCGCTGCCCACTTCAAGCGGGCGCTGACAGTCCTCGCGTCCCACCCTGCTCTGGTGGAGCCGGCGCAATACGAAGCGCTGCTCATAGAGCGAGCGCGGGCGTTGATTGTCCTCGGTGAGACAGATGAGGCGGTGAACACCCTCGCGCAAGCGCTCGCTTCGGCCCGCACTCGCGGAGACGTACGGGCCGAAGCCGAGGTTGTCCACTGGTTGGGTCTGGCCAACTGGTCAGCGTGGGTGCCCTCCCAGGCCTTGCCACACGGACGGCGTGCTTTAGCGCTTGCTCAGCGTCTCGATGACCTGCGTCTTGTTGGTCGCGCGCATGCCTTCCTCGCCAACCCGCACGGCAGCCTGGGCCACCTGGACGAGGCACTGCGCCACGCAGCACGAGCGTTGGCTGTCTTCAAGCAGCTCGGCGAGGAGCCACCGGCGATGGTGCTCTACCGCATCGGCATTGTCCGGCACCATCTGGGCGAAGAGGCCGCTGCCCTCAAAGCGCTGAAGCGAGGTGAGGATCTCGCGCTTGCCCAGCACGAGGAGACGATCCTTATCTTCGTACGATGGGTGCGTTCCACCGTCCTGGCCAACCTGGGGCGCTATCACGAGGCCTTTGCCGCACTGGCAGCAGCTGAGTCGGCGGGCAAAGGGCAAGAGGCTTTTGCCCGCAGCCGCATTCCCAATACCTATGGTGCCTTCTACGCTGACCTCGGCCTCTGGCACGAGGCGCTGGAACGAGACCTCGAAAGCCTGGATATCGTGCAGTCCATGAGCGGGCTGGCATTCAAGGAACCGCTGATTCAAACGCTGCTGAATCTGGCTGAGGACCATCTGGCCCTGGGCACCCCAGAGCGAGCTCTGCAAGCGATTGAGCGCGTGGTGCAGCTCATGCCTGAGGCCGAGTATGCGCGGTACCGCTACCAGAACCGCCTGCATTACGTACGCGCCGAGCTCTCCCTCGCCCGCGAGGAGGTAGCCGACGCCCTGGAGGCAGCCGACGCGTGTCTTGCTGACGCAGCGGCGTATCGGGCACCCAAGTACGAGATGCGGGGACACCTGGTCAAGGGTCGCGCACTGGCACGGCTGGGCAACGTTGAAGCAGCCAGGACGGAACTCATCACTGCGGCCCAGCTGGCCGATGGGTTGGGCTACCTGGCCTGGACCTGGCGAGCGTGGACAGCGGCTGCGAACGTGACCCATGCACCGCGCCTGGCGCGACGGGCGGAAGATGCGGTACGGAGGCTGGCCGACAATCTCGACACGGAGCTTCGTGAGCACTTCTTGCGCCAGGCCTCAAAAAGTCGGCACTGAGCATCATTCCCGCTGACGTGCTTCATCCCTCGAAACCCCGCGCAATCCGTTCCTTTCCCTCCATGTGCAGCTTCCCTTGTAAAAAGATGGAGCGTCTTCTGCAAGGGGAAAATCCCATCTGTGCTCGCTTTTTTACACACCGTGGTGCATGCCGCAGTCAAGGGACTCTTGGCGAGGTCTGATCCCTCTCCCAAAAGGTTTTTCAAAGGTCGTGGCTCTATCATGGTTGTAGTGCGATGGGGTAGTTGTTCATACGACAAGATGAACCTGGCATTGGCGGGGCTAAACCCATTGATTGGGGAAATTTGACCATTGAGACATCTAGCACGATCTGAGGTTAAACAGGAGTATGAGTTACGTCAACATCACCCTTGGTCGCCGCCGCTTTTTGGGGACTGCGGCCATGATTCTTGCCACGACACAGCTTAGCATGACCGCTTGTGGGGATGCACAGGCAAGTATGGCAAAACCAGCAGACCAGCCCACGATGAAGCCGGGGACGAACACGTCCTTCGGCCTGCTGAAGCAGATCAATGCCGGTCTCCTGAATGTCGGATACGCTGAAGCTGGTCCCACCAATGGTCCGGCGGTCATGCTTCTGCACGGCTGGCCCTACGATATTCACAGCTATGTCGACGTGGCGCCGAGGCTTTCGCAGGCGGGCTACCGGGCGATCGTCCCGTATCTGCGCGGCTCTGGCACGACGCGCTTTCTTTCCAGCGACACCTTCCGCAATGGCCAGCAGTCGGTGGTCGCTCTCGATAGCATCGCGTTGATGGATGCGCTCAGGATCGAGAAGGCGATCCTCGCTGGTTTTGATTGGGGCGCGCGGTCGGCCGACATCGTCGCAGCGCTCTGGCCAGAGCGCTGCAAGGCTCTCGTCTCCGTGAGTGGGTACCTGATCGGCAGCCAGCAAGCCGGCAAGGTGCCATTGCCGCCAAAGGCTGAACTCGCATGGTGGTACCAGTACTACTTTGCCACGGAACGCGGCCGGGCCGGCTATGAGAAATACCGGCACGACTTTGCGAAGCTCATTTGGCAGCTCGCTTCGCCACACTGGGACTTCGACGATGCCACGTTCGATCGCAGCGCAGCGGCTTTCGACAATCCGGATCATGTCAGCATCGTGATCCATAATTATCGCTGGCGGCTCGGACTGGCTGAAGGCGAGCCCAAATATGACGATCTGGAAAAACGGCTTGCTGCAGGTCCGGACATCACCGTACCGGCTATTACTCTGGAAGGCGATGCCAATGGCGCACCACACCCGGACGCCAGTTCCTATGCCAGGAAATTCTCGGGCAGCTATGCGCACCGCATCATCACGGGCGGCGTCGGCCACAATGTGCCTCAAGAAGCGCCGCAGGCCTTTGCCCAGGCTATCGTCGATGTCGACGGTTGACTTCTCGTCGACATCATGTCGATTGACGGATAGGTTCGAGAGATCGGGGGCTTCCCCGTCACACGACCAATCTGAAATGCACCACAACCAAGGAGGAAGCTATGCCTTACATCAAGGTCGGCCAGGAGAACTCTGGCTCGATCGACCTGTACTACGAAGACCACGGCTCGGGACGGCCTGTCGTCCTGATCCATGGCTACCCACTCAGCGGCCGTGCCTGGGATAAGCAGGTCCCGGTGCTGCTGGAGCATGGTCGCCGGGTGATCACCTACGACCGGCGCGGGTTTGGCAAGTCCAGCCAGCCGACCACCGGATATGACTACGACACCTTCGCCACCGACCTCCACACGCTCCTGCAAACCCTGGACCTGCGCGACGTCACCCTGGTCGGTCACTCGATGGGAACCGGCGAGGTGACCCGCTACCTGGGCCAGTTCGGGTCGGGGCGGGTCGCCAGGGGGGTGCTGGTCTCCCCGATCCCGCCGTTCCTGCTGCAGACGCCCGATAACTCGGAGGGCCTGCCGGCGAGCTTGTTCGAGGGGTTCATGCAGGCCGCCAGGCAGGACGCCCCGGCGTGGATGAAGGGGTTCCTGGACAACTTCTACAACATCGAGAAGTTCCGCGGCACGCTGGTCAGCGACCAGACCTACCAGGCCAGCTGGAACCTCGCCGTGACCGCCTCGGCCACCGCCGCGGTCGCCTGCATCCCGACGTGGCAGACCGACTTCCGCGCCGACCTGCACAAGATCGAGGTGCCGATGCTGGTCATCCATGGCGATGATGACCACGTCCTGCCCTACGCCAAGACGGGCGCACGGCTGGCCGGCCTGATCAGCAACGTGCAGACGGTGGTCATCGCCGGCGGCCCGCACGCCATCGCCTGGACCCACGCCGACCAGGTCAACAACGCACTGCTGAAGTTCATGGCCTGACTTTAGGCCCAACCTAGAACCGAAAGGAAAAGATGAACCATGTCGCACCATTATTCTGGTCCCAACCTCGTGTTTCCCCGTGGGGACGCCCGCCTCGACTACACCGATTTGTTTGCTTTCCCCAAGCCGGGAGATCCCAGCAAGTCGATCCTCATTATGGACGTGCACCCGTCCTTCGACGTGCTCCAGTCGGGGCTTACTACCGCCGAGCCCTTCGCGCCCGAGGGGCTCTACGAGATCAAGATCGACACGGACGGCGATGCCATCGCCGATATCGCCTACCAGGTGCGCTTCGCCTCTATTGGGGGCGGGGCGCAGACTGCGACGCTGCGCCGCTTGGAGGGCGCGCAGGCCGCCGGGACGGGCGAGGGTGGGGAGGTGATCGTCCAGGGAGCGCCGGTCTCGATGGGGCGGGAGGCCCAGGTGACGCAGTCCGGCGACTATCGCTTCTTTGCGGGCTGGCGCAGCGATCCATTTTTCTTCGACGCGGGTGCCTTTAACAACTTTCAGTTCGTTGGCAAGGATTTCTTCGCAGATAAAGACATTTGCAGCATCGCGCTGGAAGTGCCCAACGCGGTTCTGGGGCTGCAATTGATGGGCCTGTGGGCCCGCACGCTGATTTGGGTGGACGGGAGCTGGGTGCAGGCGGAGCGCGGTGCGCGAGCCTCACAAACTCCCTTCCTGACCGGCGAGCAGAACGAAGCGTATCGCGCCGCGGAGCCGGCGGACGATGCCCGTTTCGTCGGCGCCTTCGCGCATTCGCTCGAGCATTTCGGGGGGTTTACGCCGGTGGAAGCCAGGCGGGTGGCAGGGACACTGCTGCCGGACCTCCTGTACTATGACCCCACGCGCCCGGCGTCCTACCCGGACAATGGCCGCACACCCAGCGACGACGCCCCCGATGCCTTCCTGACGGTCATCACGAATGGGAAAGTGACGGGGGATGGGATAGGCCCGCACGACGATCTGCTCGCCGAGTTTCCCTACCTGGGGCCGCCTCACAACGGCTCGCGGTAATCTGGCCCTTGGTCGGCTGCTGGACACAGGCATGACGGGCGACTGACGTCGCTCGATCGTCCGGTCACCGGTGGGTCGCGGCGACGAACGACCAATCTGTAATTCACCCAAACAAAGGAGAACTGTTATGGAAAACCAAACCCACGCAACGACATCAACCCAGGCGGCCTCACGCCAGACGACGTCCTCGACAACGTCACGCTCTACTGGTTGACGAACACGGCGGTCTCATCGGCTCGTCTGTATTGGGAAAGCAAGCTGGCCTTTTTCGCCCCGAAAGGTGTCGCGATCCCGGTGGCCGTGAGCGCCTTTCCTGACGAGCTCTATCAGGCCCCGCGGTGTTGGACAGAGCGCGCGTATCCCAACCTTATCCATTACAACAAGTTCGACACAGGCGGGCACTTCGCGGCCTGGGAACAGCCGCAACTCTTTGCAGAAGAGCTCCGCGCGGGCTTCCGATCCCTGCGCTAGTTGGAGAGGGGGACGACGGGCACACAGTATGCCCGTCGTCCCGGCCCCCGCAGCAGAAACGATGTACTCGTTGGCCGATCTGTCAACGCTCCCATTGACTGGTTGGTCGACACTCACCTGAGAAAGGAACGCTCATGTCTCAGACAACCCCCAGCACTGCTGGGCCTCTGACCGTCGTCCTCGTGCAGGGCGCTTTTGCTGATGCGTCCAGCTGGACCGGCGTGATTGAGCGGCTTCAGGCAGGCGGGGTGCAGGTGACTGCCCCCGCGAATCCACTGCGTGGCCTCTCCAGTGACTCCGCCTACCTCGCCAGCGTGTTCGCCCAGATCCCCGGCCCGGTCCTGGCCGTCGGCCACTCATACGCAGGTGCGGTGATCACCAATGCCGCCACGAAAGCCAGCAACGTCGTCGGCCTGGTCTATGTCGCCGCCTTCGCTCCCGACGAAGGGGAGCGCCTGGGCGATGCCACCAGCGCCTCGAAGGACAGCGTCCTGGGTCCCGCCCTGATCCCGCTCCACTATCCGACGGAACAGGGGGCCCAGACCGCCGTGGAGTTCGCGGTTAATCCTGCACACTTCCATGATGCCTTCGCCGCCGTGATGACCGCCACCCAGCGCCCCGTTGCGGAATTGGCGTTCTCCGAGCCGTCCGGGGTGCCCGCCTGGGCCGTGGTGGCGACCGGAGACAGGGCGGCCGACAGCGATGTCATCCGTGCCATGGCCAGGCGCGCCAGGGCGACGATCACCGAGGTCGAGGGTTCCCACGTGATCATGATCTCGCAGCCACAGGTCGTCACGGACGTCATCCTGAGCGCGGTCGGCAAGCTTCTTCTATCACAGGAGGGAAAACCGACCCTCCGGTCAACACAACGCACCAGTACACTGGTTGGGCTGTGATACAAGGAGAAAGCTACTCTGTCAAAAGGGGGAGAAAAGAAGAGAATGAATACAAATTCGCAAGAGCAAATGGAAACCAGCGAAGGCTCTCGGCCGATCGGCGCCGAGCAGCGGTTGAAAGAACTTGGCATCAAACTCCCGGCGCCGCCTGAGCCGTTCGGCACCTATGTGGAAGCGGTGCAGACCGGCAATCTGCTTTTTCTAAGCGGGATGCTTCCCACGGAAGGTAACGAGGCGAAATTCATTGGGCGCGTCGGTGCTGAACTCGATGTAGAAGCGGGGCGCAAGGCGGCTCACCTCGCGGCGCTCAACGTCCTGGCTGTCGCGCGGCAGTATTTGGGATCGCTCGACAAAGTGACGCGGGTCGTGCGGCTCGGCGCGTCGGTGGCCACTTCGGGAGATGTCCGCGATCAGCCGAAAGTCGCTGACGCCGCTTCGGAGTTGCTGCAAGACGTCTTCGGAAAAGACAAGAGCCCTTGCCGCCTGGTATATGGCGTCGCCAGCCTTCCGCTCGGCACCCCGGTCGAACTGGAAATCATTTTCGAGGTGGCGGGGTAAGAAAGGAACGTTCCATGGAACACCCGACTTTTTATCGCACGACACAGATAGATGGGCTCTCCATCTTTTACCGGGAGGCTGGTCCCAAAGACGCGCCGACGCTTCTCCTACTGCACGGCCTTCCCTCTTCATCGCGGATGTTCGAGCCGCTCTTCGCCCGGCTTTCCGATCGCTCTCACCTGGTCGCGCCCGATTACCCGGGCTTCGGACACAGCGACTGGCCGGACCCGAAAACATTCGCGTATACGTTCGATCACTACGCCCAGATCATGAAGCGCTTCACCGAAGCGCTCGGGCTCTCGCGCTACACGCTGTACATGCAGGATTACGGCGGCCCCGTGGGTTTTCGCATGGCCCTGGCCCACCCGGAGCGGATCGAGGCGCTCATCGTCCAGGACGCGGTGGCGCACAACGAAGGCCTGGGGGCCAATTGGCAGCCGCGGCGGGCCTTTTGGGCCGATCGCGCGGCCAACGAAAGCACGCTTCGCACCAATCTGCTGTCGCTGCCCACGACGCGGACGCGCCATGTCGGCAACGATCCCAACGTGGAACGCTATGACCCGGATCTGTGGACCGATGAATTTGCCTTTCTCACCCAGCCCGGCCAGGCCGACATTCAAAGCGACCTGTTCTACGACTACCGAACCAATGTGGACGCCTACCCGCAATGGCAAGCATGGATGCGCGAGAAGCAGCCACGCCTGCTGGTGATCTGGGGGAAGTATGACCTCTCGTTCGACCTCTCGGAGCCGCAAGCCTATCGCCGGGACGTGCCCAACGCTCAAGTTCACATTCTCGACGCCGGTCATTTCGCATTGGACACAGCTGCAGATGAGATCGCGGCATTGGTCCGAGGCTTTGTCGGTTCTTCAGGTTGAGGGTTCCTGGCGCGGCACGTTGGCTGAGGCCGCTATGAGAACGCCGACTACTCACCATTGAGACGTAACCCGGCGAGGTGCATCCAACTGTTGAGGATTTCATAATTCGAACTCGACATTGCCTTGATTCGTGACCGGGCATGGCTCGACTATCCATGGAAAGAGACGAGGAAGGGCCGATGAGAAGCGAGAACCCAGGTGCCGTGGTGAGCGGAGCTTTGCCACGGCTCGAACCCCTGCGATCCGTTCGCACGGATGCGCTCGAGGTCGCCTACTTCGAAGCCGGTCCAAGCGACGGCGAGGTCGAGCATCGGCTGCACGGGTCCCCGTACGACATCCATAGCTACGTCGACGTGATCCCCCGCCTGGTCGAGGCGGGCCATCGTGTCATCACCCCCTATCTCCGCGGACATGGACCAACCCGCTTCCTGGACAGCACCGCCCCGCGCTCGGGACAGCAAGCAGCTATCGGCACCGATGTGGTCGCCCTGATGGACGCGCTCGAGATCCCGCGCGCCATCTTCGCCGGCTATGACTGTGGCCGACCTCGTCTCGGTCAACAGCTATCTCATCCAGGACGTAAGCCTCACCATGACGCCGATCCGGCCCGACCTCGAAGCTGGCTTCTGGTACTTCTACTACTTCCTAGCTGAGCGTGGCCGAGCCGGTCTCACCGCGTAGTCGAATCAAGCAGACGTGAAGTCTGGTACTGACGAGGCTGCCGCGTCGTTCATGTGCGCCCGCTGGCCGGTGTTCGGGATCGCGTACAGAATGCTCGGCAGTGCGTCGGAGGCCAGCGAAAAGCCAGCCGCGTTGCAGTCAACTAGGGGTCCCAACATGTTTTCCTCTCATGTTCCAGGCTTCGGGGCAGCGCGCCCCGGACTGGGCTGCACACAGCAGACCGCCTTGTTGCTTGGCAGCAGAGGAGGTTATATGCTCGGCCATTTTCGCTCAACAAGTAACCAGGGAGGGCTTCTTTGCAGAGTGGTGAGACCTTCTTTACCACCTAGAGAAGTCAAAATGTTTCCAAGCGCATATAACAAATTGCTGTACTACACATTTTGGGTAACTATTCAGATGGGCTACTCATTTGCGGGATTACTGCCCAATTTGGTAGAGTAGCAGCATGACAGAGGATGAAGAACTCGAACAGCTCCGACAAGAGAATAGGGCATTGCGCGAAGCGTTGCAGTACAAAGACACA
>WNFD01005270.1_pt1 | contig 12952 bp, 7 predicted proteins | sample 5400491 | NCBI WGS metagenome assembly WNFD01 (sample SAMN13153343, study PRJNA577476) | soil metagenome | isolation source: 120 cm saprolite under Douglas fir tree site 2 hole 2 replicate 2 | place: USA:California | collected 2015-04-18 | reverse complement strand
GATCCCGCTCATTAAGGCGAGGCAAGAGATCCGCCAGTCGGGCGACCATTGCTGCGAACTCCGTGGACCGGCTGTTAGGCATATAAAGATCATACAGGAATTGTGTTAATAATACAAGTTATTTAATTACGGTTTCTTAGCCCGCTGCCAGCAGCTGATTCCTTATCTGGTGGTCGATGACGCGCGGGGATACGCCGAAGTGGTCGGCCATCTGGTCGAGTTCCTCATCGGACACCGCGCCCGGCTCACTCTCCAGGCGTTCGGCTATCCCCATAGCAGGGGCTAGCAGCTCCGCCGCAAACGCTCGCTCGGTCTTCTGGCGATCCGTATATGCGCCGGTGACCAGGAAAACCGGGTCATCGTCCCAGATTAGATGCCAGAGGCTTCGGGACAGCGTGAACCTGATTGACGTGTCGCGGCCGGGCCGACCCACGAAAACCAATGGGCGAGACTGGTCACGGCCGTTGCCCAGCGCGTGCAAGCCTCGATCGGCTACCGGTTGCGTGACTCTGGAAACGTACCTGTCAACATCAAAACGGGCGGTTGGACCAGGGCCAATCCGATTGCGCACATGGTGTGCATGACGCCAGCCCGTCTCCCACGGCAGCGCCGACGGAGAACCCCCCTCCGCCCTTGCCTCGGCACGCAATGGCAATACCGCATCGGCGTCCGGCGCAGCGGCCTCGCTGGGAACGGCTGGCCAATCGACGGGGCGGAGGGCAGAAATCCAGCCCAAAGCGGTCTGAAGATGGCTTGGGCTGACGGCGTCGAGAAAATCCATGAGGAGACGCCCGCTGAGGGACTCTCCAGCGCTCAAGATGCCCCTCTCATATTCCGCCGCCTCCGAGTAGGGGTCGAGCCCAAGACGTGCCGCTGCGAGACAGTAATCCGCCTCCTGTGGATCCGCTTGCTGGATCGCAGCCCATTCCTTCTCCAGCGCCGTTCCGCTGATGCCCTCTTCATCGAGCCGAGTCAGAACTGATGACACCAGCAGGGCCAGTTCGTGCTGGACTGACTCGCTGTCTACTCGGCAGTCACCCCAGGTGAGGAACCTGACCGGCCAATTCGGAGAAGACGGCCAGTCGCTCTCCCAGACGAGGCGGGTCAGGTCGCCATCGGGGACAATCAGCAGCTCGGGCCAGGCGAATCCATCGCCGCTGGCCCGGATGGAGTGTCGGTCCCGTTGCGCACGCGGCAGCGCCCGCACAATTCTGACGCCGAGACCCCCGTACTGGGCAAGGCGCCCGGAAGGCCGCGCGTCGGCGCGCAGGAACCACCAGTTGTAGGCGACCCACTCGGCAAGCGGATAAAGGGAACAGTAGATGGAGTGGCGCGAGCTGCCGGACTCGCGGTCCTCCACCAGAGTGATCCACTCGGAGCCAGCCCGTATCTCCATCCGCGCCCAGGTAGCGCGATGCTCGGGAGCCCGGACTGATGGTGCGGCCTCCCACTCCCACCTGATCTTGAACTCCGGATCCCGCGTCACGTAAGACCCTCCGGTTCCTCACCTGGTTCCAGGGGATACCCCTTGTACTGACCGAGTTCCTGATTGACCAACCGTGCTTCGTAGATCACGTCCTTCTGCCTGCACCACACGTAGCGAGGAAACTCGCCTTCCCACAGATCCCCAACCAACCCGCTCGCGATCGACCTCCGTAGCCAGCTCGTCAGTTCGTCGGGCTCCGCGAGTCCGGGGTCACACTTGGACGCATCCGCCCGGAGCCTTGGCGGCCCGGCAAATGACGGGCACGACTTGTGCTCGCTGCTCCCTACGTATGAGGTGCGCTCAGCCAACTCGGGCAGGCTGATCCCGGCCGGGGGCTTGGCAAGGCTCCGTCGCGGCGGGCGGCGGCGCCTGGGTGCTCGCATGAAGTGATTATGACTCAATTGGCGAGGAAGCCTGGAAATGCGGTGGCCACGGCAGGCGTGCGCCTGGCCGAGGCACCGCCGTGCATCCAACCGCGCGGGCGTCACGGGCGGCCTGGCAGGATCGGGGGTATGACGGATAGCTTCCCGCGTCAGCAGGCCAGGACCCGGCGGTTCACGCTCGGCGTTCCGCGTGCCTTCCGCATCTCCCCCGACGGCGGCAGGGTCGCCTTCCTGCGGACGAAGACCGGCTCCGACCCGGTGACCTGCCTGTGGGTGCTCGACGTCAGCAGCGGCGAGGAGCGCCTGGTCGCGGATCCGGTCACGCTTGACGTCACCGAGGAGAGCCTGCCGCCGGAGGAGCGGGCGCGGAGGGAGCGGGTCAGGGAGCATGCCGGCGGGATCGTGGCGTATGCGGCGGACGCGGAGTTGCGGACAGCCACGTTCTGCCTGGCCGGGCAGGTGTACGCGGCGGACCTGACGGGCCACGGCGGCGCGGCAGACGTCTACCAGGTGCCCGCGCGGTCGCCCGCGGTGGAAGCCCGGCCCGACCCGGCCGGACAGCGGGTGGCCTATGTCAGCGGAGGCGCGCTGCGGGTCGCCGGTCTCTCCGGCCCTGTGCTGGCGGACCGGGCGGTCGCCGACCCCGCGGGTGCGCCGGGCGTGACGTTCGGCCTTGCCGAGTTCATCGCGGCGGAGGAGATGGGCCGGTTTCGCGGTTACTGGTGGGCGCCGGACGGCACCGCGCTGCTGGTGGCCCGGGTGGACGAGAGCGCGGTCACCCGCTGGTACATCGCCGACCCGGCGAACCCGGACCGCCCGGCCGCCGAGGTCGCCTACCCGGCCGCGGGCACGCCGAACGCTGACGTGTCGCTGGTGCTCGCCGGTCTGGACGGCAGGCACACGCCGGTCGAGTGGGACCGGGCCGCGTTCCCGTACCTGGTCACAGCCTGCTGGGAAGTGGCAGTGGACCCGCTCATCGTGGTGCAGAGCCGGGACCAGCGTGAGATGCGGATCCTGACGGTCGACCTGGCCACGGGCGCGACGTCGCCGCTGCGCAGGGACACCGATCCGCAGTGGCTGGAGATCGTGCCCGGCGTGCCCGCCCGGACGCCGGACGGCCGGATCGTATGGACCGTTGACGCGGATGACGCGACGCGGCTGCTCGTCGCCAGCGCGGCGGAACTCGCGAACGGCACCGCCGCCCCGGTCACCCCCGCGGACCTGCGGGTCCGGGAGATCCTCGACGTAGACGGGGACACGGTCCTCTTTACGGCATCGACGGAGCCCACCGAGGTGCACCTGTGGACCCACGGGCCTGGCGGCCTGAGGCAGGTCTCCGGGTCCCGCGGCGTGCATGGCGGCCGCCGGGCGGGCGGCACCACGGTGGTCACCACGCGGACGCCCGGCGAGGACGGTGTCACGGTCAGGGTGCTTCGCGGCGATGTCCCGGCCTGGTCTGTCGCCTCCGTCGCGGAGCGACCCGGGCTCCCGGCGCCCAGCCCGGTCATGCTGTCCGCCGGGCGGCGGGAGATCCGCACCGCGCTGCTGATGCCGTCGTGGCACGAGCCAGGGTCGGCGAAGCTGCCCGTGCTGCTCGACCCCTACGGCGGCCCGCACGCGCAGCGGGTACTCGCCTCCCGTGGCGCCTATCTCACCTCACAGTGGCTCGCCGAGCAGGGCTTCGCCGTCGTGATCGCGGACGGCCGCGGCACCCCTGGCCGCGGGCCTGACTGGGAACGGGCGGTGGCAGGTGACCTGGCCGGCCCGGTCCTCGAAGACCAGATCGAGGCGCTGCACGCGGCGGCAGGGCAATTCAGCGACCTGGACCTGTCCCGGGTGGCGATCAGGGGCTGGTCGTTTGGCGGCTACCTGGCGGCGCTCGCCCTGCTCCGCCGCCCTGACGTGTTCCACGCCGCGGTCGCGGGCGCGCCAGTGACCGAATGGCGGCTGTACGACACCCATTACACCGAGCGCTACCTGGGACACCCCGAGCAGCAGAAGGACGCCTACGACCGGTGCTCTCTCCTGCTCGACGCCGCCACACCCGGACCGGCCGACCGCCCGCTGCTCGTCATCCACGGGCTCGCCGACGACAACGTGGTGGCCGCTCATACCCTGCGGCTGTCATCGGCCCTGCTCGCCGCCGGCCGGCCGCACGCCGTGCTGCCCCTCTCCGGCGTGACGCACCTGGCCCGGCAGGACGTGGTAGCGGAGAACCTCCTGCTGCTCCAGGTCGACTTCCTGCGCCGCGCCCTGCACATGACCGGCAACTGACCTGCGCGGAACAGATCTGCCCGGAACGCCATCACACGGCATTGCTTCTCTATAGGTGCGGCTGCGGCACCGTCCCAGTCACTGACGTCGATTACGCCGGGGTGAGCGTCGGCAGCGAGCGGACGATGCGGACAGTTTCGATACTGACAGTGACGATGCGGCCGAGCAGGTCGAGGATGTAGCGTGGGTCGCCGATCTCGCGGGACCAGTCATTGGGGTCGTTGACGATGCCCGACGCCTTGTCGGTCTTGATCTGGTAGCGCTCGATGATCCATTCGATGGCGGACCTGGATCCGAGTATGTACTCGTGGGCATCGTCGGGGATCCCGGACACGGTGATCCGGGAGTTGTAGATCACGGTCGAGCGGTCCTTGGCTGTGCTCTTGCCGGCGAAGCGCATCTTCTCGACCCGGTAGTAGTCGTACAGCGCAGCACCAGCTACTCCGGGACCCGGTTCGCCAGCCATCTGCAGGGAGTAGGGATCGATAGTCTCGTAACCGATGTGCAGTGCGGCGAGTTCCCGGCCGGCGGCGGCGAAGGCTCGGAAGTCCTCGGAGGACCCAACCTTTGGGATGCGCGGGAGCATCTTCTTCAGATCAGCCTCGAACATGGTGCGATAGTCCGGGGAGTGCAGGAGGCCGTAGACGTAGTAGAAGATGTCGTCCTTGGCGACCTCGGCACCGTAGGTCGCCCGGTAGTCGGCGAGGATCTTGTCGGTGATATTGTCGACCCTGGTGAACGGCTCGCCCGCTCGGTTGCTGAAGAGATCGAGCTCGGCCTCGTCGCGGGCAATATAGGTATGGCGAGGGAAGAACTGGCCGCCCTCCGAACCCCAGTAGTTGAGATCCGGAGTGCTCGATACGACCTGAACTGAGAACGGCTTTTGAGCGCCCAGTCCCAAGATGTACAACCCAAGGTTCTCGGCGTCTGGTGCCGGGAAGATCGACGGCAGCTGGTAGACCCTCTCAATGAGCAGCCGGTCGAAACAGACGTGCTGCTTGTTGAAGGGCCGGTATGCGCCCACGCGCAGTGCCGTTTCATGATAGGTGTATTTGGGGGCGTTGAGGCCCCGGCCGAGGTTGTCCTTGTCGGCAGTATTCCAGCTGATGCGCCTCGCGTCGGTGTTGATGAAGTCGTCGACGTGGACTCTTGGATCGGTGATTGCGTTGGTGCGGCAGAAGGCTGCGTAGCGGTCGACTTCGGAGTTGTAGAAGTCAATGGTGGCTCTCGTGGTGTGCTCGACCGCAGCCGTCGACGAATTGTAGAGCCATGAGTCGCGTCCCGTAGCTAGGCCACGGCTGTAGTTTTTGAAGATCCCGGTGCCATTGGCCCTGTCACCGATGGGGGTGCAAGCCTGGAAGCTGGCGTTGCGCTGGTTGATCCAGTCGCCGGCGTCGTTGGCTGCGATCTGGGTCCAGTCCAGGGTAGCGATGCTGGCGTGGGCGATGGTGTCGAGCTTCTGCTCGCGGCTGAGGTAGTCGCCGATGTCCTTATAGTGGATCGTCGCGGGTCCCTGCCGTCCGGGGTTCTTGACGAGTAGGGTGATCGCGACGGTGTTGCGGCTGCCGGCGCCGAACATCTTACCGCCTTCGCGCCGGGAGAGGTCACCAGCGGTGCGCTGGTTCCCGCGGAGGTTGTAGACGTAGATGGACGTGAATTCGTCTGCGAGGGTCTTGCGGAGTCCGTCGGCGGTGTTGGCATCAATGAATCCGCCATTGGTGACGAAGCCGATGATGCCGTGGTCCTTGATCCGGTCGGTAGCCCATCGAATGGCGCGGATGTAGGAGTCGTAGAGGGCATTCTTGTTCGCTGCATTCGAGCGCCAAGCGTAGGTCCGGGCGATGGCCGTGTCGAGGGCGGGATATTTAAGGTTGGCGTTGTTGTCGTTGCCGCTGCTCTGGCCGGCGGAGTAGGGCGGGTTGGCGATGATGACGCGGATGTCGAGGCCGCGCTGGCGCACGGCACGGTTACTATTCGCCGGAAAGGCTTCTTGATCGTCGAAGCCGTCGTCCTCGGTCATCTGAAAGGTGTCGGTGAGCACGATCCCGTCGAATGGCACGTAGTCGGCACCGCAGTCGGTCTGGGTGGCCAGGCCGTGGTAAGTGGCCTCAACGTTGATGGCGGCGATGTAGTAGGCCAGGAGCAGGAGTTCATTGGCGTGCAGTTCCCGGGCGTACTTGTGCGGGAGGTCCTGGGGCCGGATGAGCCCGGACTCCAGGAGCCGGACGATGAAGGTTCCGGTACCGGTGAACGGGTCGAGGATGTGCACGCCAGCGTCTGAGACGGAGGCGCCGAACTCGGTGGCGAGAATGTGTTCGACGCTCCGAATGATGAAGTCGACGATCTCGACCGGGGTGTAGACGATGCCGAGGGACTGCGCGGCGCGGGGGAAGGCGAGTCGGAAGAACCTCTCGTATAGCTCGGTGATGATCTTCTGCTTGCCGGCGGCGTTGTCGATGCCGTCGGCGCGCAGCCGGACCGATTCGTAGAAGGCATCCAAGGTCTGGGCTTCGGTGTCGACGTTCTGCGCGTCAAGGGCTTCGAGCATGGACTGCATGACCTTGGATACCGGGTTGTGTTCGGCGAACGAGTAGCCCTCGAACAGGGCGTCGAAGACGGGCCGGGTGATCATATGCTGGGCAAGCATGTCGATGGCGTCGTCCCGGCTGATCGATGTGTTGAGGTTGCGGCGCAGGCTTACGAGGAAGTGCTCGAACTGCTCGTGCACGTCGAGCGTGGGGTCGGCGAGGAGGGCGCGGATTCGGGTGGTGTGGCGATCGGCAATGGTCGCGACGTCCTGGGCCCAGTCTTCCCAGTAGCGTCGGCTGCCGACCTTGGTGACGATCTTGGCGTAGATGGCCTCGCGCCACTCGTCGAGCCACTCCAATGGCAGCATGCCCTGCGCGCCTGCGGGGCCGGACTTGCTGGATCCGTCCTGGTCGTCGCCGACGCTGCCCACGCCGATGATCTGGATCCGGTCGTCCTTGCCGCGGTTGAGCTCGATCTTGTTGACCATCGCGTTGAAGCGTTCGTCGTGGGCGCGCAGGGCCTGGAGGACTTCCCAGACGACCTGGTATTTCTTGTTGTCCCTCAGCGCCTCTTCAGGGCTGATCCCAAAGGGGATGCCCACGGGCAGGATGATGTAGCCGTACTGCTTCCCGGGCGATTTGCGCATGACCCGGCCGACGGACTGGACGACGTCGACGACGCTCTTACGGGGGTTGATGAACATCACCGCGTCCAGGGCGGGTACGTCCACGCCTTCGGAGAGGCACCGGGCGTTGGACAGCACCCGGCAGGTGCCGGGGACGGTAGTGGCCTTAAGCCAGTCGAGTTTCTCGTTGCGCACCAGCACGTTGAAGGTGCCGTCGACGTGTTCCACCTCGCATATCAGCGGCGGCGTGCTGTCGTCGTCCTGGCCGGTGTCGGAGATCCGGTGGGCTTCGGTATAATCGGCGACGACTCCACCAAATAGCCCGGCGAACTTCCTTGAGTTGGCGATGGTGCCGACGAAAGCTACGGCCCGGGTCATTGGGGCGTCGTCGGTGCCGAAGTCGGTCTCGGCGTACCCGCGCTTGGCCAGGCCATTCCAGCAGCCGACGATCTTCGCGATGTCGTTCAGACGCAGCTCGGAGTTGTCGTCGGCGAGCTGGCGCTGGAAGGTCCTGGAGACTTGTCCCTCGTCAACGGTCAGCACGAGGACCTTGTAGTCGGCCAGTAAGCCCTTGGAGACCGCTTCGCCGAAGCCGAGGCGGTGGAACTCCGGCCCGAAGACGGGGGTGTCATCCATCGAGGCGAGGACGGCGTTGGCTTGGCCGGCCTTGGCCTTGGAGGAGTCGTCGTAGATGCGCGGCGTCGCGGTCATGTAGAGGCGTTTAACGGTGCGCAGGTAGGTGTTGTCGTGGACGCGGACGAACACGGACTCGTCCTCGCCGACCAGGGTGACGCCGGTGGTGCGGTGTGCCTCATCGCAGATAACGAGATCAAAGTCGGGCAGGCCCTTCTTCTGGGCCCGGGCGACGACGTCGATGGACTGGTAAGTGGAGAAGATCACCGTGAGCTTGCCCGCACCGGCAGCGTGGTTGGCGAGCTTGGTGTGGAGTTTCTCGGGATTCGTCGTCGCGGGCAGTGAGAGGTCGTAAACGGAGATGTCCTCCGAAGCCTCGCGGGCGGACTGCTTGCCGACTTTGACATCGGAGCACACAGCGAAGGTGCGCAGCGGCACCTCGGCCTCGATCGACCATTCCTTCAGCGACTGCGAAAGCAGCGAGATCGACGGCACCAGGAACAGCACGCGCCCGCCGGGCTGGACGAGGTCCTCGGCGACACGCAGCGAAGTGAAGGTCTTGCCGGTGCCGCAGGCCATGATCAGCTTGCCGCGGTCCGAGGTAGTGAAGCCTGCCCGGACCTTGTCTAAGGCGATCTTCTGGTGGGGGCGGAGCTGTTTCTTGTCCTTGAGCTCCATGACCTCCGGCGTCGACAGGTCGAACTGCGACCAGTCGATACTGGACTCGGCTAAGTCCATGAAGCGCAGGCGGGTCACCGGGATCTGCTGGTTCTCGATCGCCAGCTCCGCGTTCGGGCCCCAGCGGTCTGTGGTGGTGACTAAGATCCGGCCCTTGAACGGGTTCTTGCCCGACTCCGACAAGAACGAGTCGATGTGGTGCTTGTAAACGGTGATTGCTGGATCGAAGAACTTGCACTGGATAGCCACCAGGTCGCCAGACTCCCGCTCACGGGCCACCAGGTCGATCCCGTGATCGCCGTGCGCTGGCCGATCCGGCCAGTCCATCCACAGCCACGCGTCATCGAAGCGCTGCGCCCACTCGACGTCGACCTTGAAGAACTGGACCATCATCCGCTCGAACTTGTCGCCCTGGTCCTTCGTGTCCGAGGCCGAGACGTGGAGCTTGTCAAGGATGTCTTCAAGGGTACTGGCAACCACAGGAACTCCAGGCGTCGCTAAGGAACGGTCCGGTCACAACCGTCACACTATGGCAGCGCGGCAGCACTCAGCAGGCATACCCCCGGTTACGTGACGAGGCAGCCGCTCTCCGGCGTGACGCACCTGGCACGGCAGGACGTGGTAGCGCTCAAGATAGTCGTCGCGCCGCAGGCCAGATGATGGCACCCGCATGTTTACGCCATGCCGGAATAGTGTCTCAACGAACCCGTCGGGCGATCGGTCGATCTCGCCCTGCGACAGCGGTGACAGCTCGATGGTCTCCGCGCGGCCGGGCAGCAGGTCTGGGATGTCATGCAGTCCGGGCAGCCGTGCCGATCCGGTGAGTAGGAACCGGCCCGGGCGCGGGTCGGTGTCTGCCTCGTGTTTGATAGCAAGGAACAGGTCGGGGGCCCGCTGCACTTCGTCGATGACCAGCAGGCCGTCGTGCCGGACGAAAAGGCTTGGGTCTGCCTGTGCCGCCGCCCGGACTGGGGCCTCGTCGAGATAGCGCAGTTCGGATCCGGGGAACGCCGCCGCGACGATCCGTGCGAGCGTGCTCTTGCCGGTCTGGCGCGCTCCGTTGAGGACCACGACGCGGGTGTCGGCCAGAGCAGCAGCGACGCTGCCTTGAGCGTGACGCGGCAGCAAGTGCCCTGTGATCGGCATTAGTGAACGCTACCAGGGGCTGTGGACTATCTGCCGACACGTGCATGGTCATCCTGCCGAACACTGTGTGGTCACTCTGCCGAAGCAATTGTGGTCATACTGCCGAGAAGCAGGTAGAGTCGGCCCAGGCACTCCAGGACAAGCGCGATCGCCGGAACCGGCAGCGAGCAGGTGTCCCACAGCCGGCGGAATTAGGCTGAGCAGTGGGGCGGAGTTTCCGTCGCAGCGGACTCAGCATCGTCATCTGGGCAAGGCTTGCAGCCTCGTGGGAGAACGGGAGTCCTCCCGCCTGGCCAGCTCGCTAGCCGAGACGCCAGAACGCCGCAAGATCGTGCCTATCACCGCACCACCAGTCACGGTCTGATCGTAGGCGAGCTCCGGGGGGGCGGCTGAGGCTTGTTGCCGATCGCGCGCGCCTTTGCGGCCCGCACGGCTGAGGTGAGCGCGCCGATGTCGTAGGCGCCGTAGTGCCTCAGGCCGTTGATGAAGAACGTCGGGGTCCCGGAGACACCGCTGAGGTCGGCGGAGTCGACGTCCTCGGCGATCCTGGCGGCGCCCGCGCGCCTGGTGAGATGGCCGCGGAATCGCGTGGTGTCGATGCCGGCTTCCTCGGCGTAGCGGGTCAGGTCGCTCAGCAGGAGGGCATCCTGGTGGCGCAGGAGCAGGTCATGCATCGGCCAGAACGCGCCCTGATCGGCGGCGGCCTCGGCCGCCTCGGCCGCGAGCTGGGCGCGTGGATGAACGTCGTTGAGCGGGAGGTGCCGCCACACGTACCGGACATCGCCATGGCCGGCCAGCAGTGCCCTGAGGACAGGCTCTGCCTGGCCGCAGTAAGGGCACTGGAAGTCGGCGTACTCCACGATGGTCACGGGCGCGCGGGCCGGTCCGCGGATGTGGTCACGGCCCGGATCGACCGGTGCGCCGAGGTCGACAATGGCCTCAGCGGTACCGAGCAGGGCGCGGATCTGCAGCCGGGTCGGCAGCAGGGCCGTGGCGCGGAACGCCAGCCAGGTGATCAGCGACGCGCCGAGCGCGGCGCTGAGCACGCCGAGCTTGGCCTCCTGCAGCTGGGTGCCGCTGAACGCCAGGGTCGCGATCAGGATGGAGACGGCGAAGCCGATCCCGGCGATCGTGCCGACGCCTGTGACGGCGGCCCAGCCGACCGGCGGCCGGAGCCGGCCACGGCTGAGGCGGGTCAGCAGCCACGACGCGCCGCTGATGCCGATCGGCTTGCCGGCCACGTAGCCGATCAGGATTCCCAGCGTGATCGGCGATGTGTAGGCGCGGGCCAGGAAGCTGCCGCTGATGGCGATGCCGGCGTTGGCGAGCGCGAAGAGCGGCACGATCACGTAGCTGGTCCAGGGATGGTACAGCTGCTGCAGCCGCTCGTTCGGCGACAGCGCCGAGGCCAGCCCGATGCCGGCCGAGCGGGCGAGCTCGGGGGTCGGCTGCTCGCGGAAGCTGCGGAACAGGTCGCTCGCGCGCTCCAGGTCGGTCCGGGCGGCCGGGTAGGCGTAGGTCACCAGCCCCATCGCCAGGCCGACGACCACCGGGTCAACGCCGGACTTGAGGACCGCGACCCACGCCGCGATCCCCAGCAGCGCGTAGACGATCCCGTACCGGATCCCTGCCCGGCGCAGGACCACGATCACCGCGAAGATCCCGGCCGCGACGCCAAGCTGGGCCGCTGCGATAGCCCGGCTGTACACGGCGCCGATGACCACCAGCGAGGCAAGGTCATCGACAACGGCGACCGAGAGCAGGAACGCCCGCACCCGGTCAGGGAACCGCGGCCCTGTCAGGGCCAGCATCCCCAGGGCGAACGCCGTGTCCGTAGACATCGCAGCGCCCCAGCCGTCGGCAGCCGGACGGCCGGCGTTCAGCGCCAGGTAGATCGCGACCGGAATCACCAGCCCGCCAAGCCCGGCCAGGACCGGCAGCGCCAGCCGCCGCCGCTCCCTCAGCTCGCCCATGTCGAACTCGCGGCGAGCCTCGAGACCGAAGATGAAGAAGAAAAAGGTCATCAGCCCGCTATTCACCCAGCCGCGCAGATCCAGCGACACCCCCGCGCCGCCGAGCCGGACCATCAGCCGTGTATGCCACACGGCGTCATACGAGGGCGCGTCGATATTCACCCATACAAGGGCAGCCACCGCCATCACCAGCAGGACCGCGGCGCTGCCGGTCTCCGTGCGCAAGAACCGGCGCAGCGGCGTCTCCAGGCTCCGCGCCCACGCCGTCCCCTCCGAGAAGGGATGAACAGTAACGGGCAGGCGCTCAGACACCGCGTTCTCCTTCGGGCCGTAACTACAGCAGTGGTCCATTCACACACACCAGACTGTGTGAATGGACCATCGCTGTAGTTCGCTGCCGGCCATAGCGAGGATCGCCAGGCTGCTGATCTTCATCAGAAACTACTTTGAATAACCCTCCAGGTTGCCCCGACCGGCCGGCACCGTCGTCGCACGTGACGAGCTGCCGGATGGCCGCGTGTGAGGCGCTGACGGCCCGCCAGCGCGAGCGCCACCGAGGCATCTCGGCGATAGGGCGGGCGGGGCGGCGGCTGGTAGCGGCACCGGCCGCCGCCCCCTTCGCGCCGGGCGGTGGGCGTGCCGGGGGGACACGCGCGCCCTGGGCGCGGCCATGCGACGGTGACGGCGGCAGGTGACCCCGCGAGCCCCGGTCACGCGGGTTATGCGGCGCCGCCGCCCGCTGCGTGCCGCGCGCCTTCGTTCCCCTCCCGGCAGCGCGGCACGCAGGTCTAGGAAGCCAGCGACACCGCGCCCGGGGTGGCCTGGCCCGCGGGGGCGCGGTTCTCGCCCGCCCAGGGGAGCCGGTACCAGACGAGCCGGCCGCCGGGGCCGCCGACGATGCCCCAGCATTCCCGGCCGGCCAGCGCGCGGACGAGGTCCAGGCCGTGCATCCGGTCTTTGTCGCGGGGGCGTTTGTGCCAGTGGCCGCCTTGATCCTCGACTCCGGCCCAGACGTACCCGCCCTCGCAGGCCCTGGCGTGCAGGCTGAACTGGCCATCTCGCAAGCGGGAGTCGCTGTACTGGACCGCGTTGGCGCATAGCTCCCTGTTTACTGAACTACCTGATGGGTTTCCACAGCTCAGAGGACATGCCGATAGTTTCGGCGTGCGTGACTTTTACTTGCGTGCTGGCTACGTTCTGTTGCCATGTTCGAGGATGCTGAAGT
>WNFD01013940.1_pt1 | contig 12960 bp, 4 predicted proteins | sample 5400491 | NCBI WGS metagenome assembly WNFD01 (sample SAMN13153343, study PRJNA577476) | soil metagenome | isolation source: 120 cm saprolite under Douglas fir tree site 2 hole 2 replicate 2 | place: USA:California | collected 2015-04-18 | reverse complement strand
ACGTATGTCGACATCAATCTAGTGCAGCAGCACAAACAAGGACAGGCATGGGCCGTACTAAGCGTTAGTGATGATGGGGCAGGCGTAGCCAGAGAACATCTTCCTCACCTCTTCGAGCGGTTTTATCGCGTCGATAAAACTCGCACGCACAGCCAGGAACTGCCTTCCGGTCATGAGCAACCGGCTGGGAATGGCCTGGGTCTCTCAATTGCCCAATGGATAGCCCAGGAGCATGGCGGCGAAATAACGGTACGCTCCGCTCCGGGACGCGGGTCTGTCTTCGAAATCTGGCTGCCATTGCAGTCAGCAGGCGCTGCTACTCGCGCGCCACACGCAAACACTGGATCAAAAAAGCAGAAGGAGTCAAACAGCATGTCACAGCATTTGAATTTTAGAGAAAGCAATCAGGAAGCTCCGCCTTCCTATTCCGCAGGATATGAAGAGACACCTGGTTATAACAGCTATGCCACCGGCTTCGGGTTATACAGCGCCGGGCAGAAACTCTCAGGGTCGGCCTCTGCCGATATGATGCCTACTGCCAATCAACGCCTGGCGCTGGCAATTGTTTCACTGGTGCTATGGCTGATCATGCTCTTTGGCATGGTAGGTCTCGCCATCGCTTTTCGGGCAGACTCCAGCGCCGCTATATACGTTCTCCTGGGTGCTACGCTATTCGCCGCGCTCATCGCCGTCGTCAATTACGTGTTCAATCGTAAGACATGACGATAGAGGGTCCCGACTTAAACGTACCTGGTTACGCTCAATGCCTTATCTAAATCCCACAGGATATCCTCGATATTCTCCAGACCCACAGAAAGGCGAATGAGGTCCGGTGTCACGCCCCCAGCTAACTGGTCTTCCTCGGAGAGCTGCTGGTGGGTGGTGCTGGCGGGATGGATTATCAGGCTGCGCGCATCCCCGACATTGGCCAGATGTGAGAAGAGCCGCACGTTGTTGATGACCGCTTTACCGGCTTCGTAGCCGCCCTTCACGCCGAAGGTGAAGATAGAGCCAGCGCCGCGAGGCAGGTAGCGCTGAGCGAGTTCGTATGCAGGGTCGTCAGGCAAACCGGGGTAATGCACCCAACTGACGGCGGGATGCTCCTGCAAGAACTGCGCGACCTGCAGCGCGTTCTGGCAGTGGCGCTCCATGCGCAGCGAAAGCGTCTCCAGACCCTGAAGCAGCAGGAACGAGTTGAAGGGGCTGATACAGCCGCCCGTGTCGCGCACTGTCTCCACACGCGCTTTCATCGCGAAGGCGAAATCGCCAAAAGTTTCATAGAAACGTACACCGTGGTAACCCGGCGAGGGATCGACGATGTGCGGGAACTTGCCATTGTCCCAGGGGAACTTGCCAGACTCGACCAGCACACCCGCGATAGAGGTGCCATGCCCGCCGATGAACTTGGTCGCGGAATGCACGATAATGTCGGCTCCATACTCAAAAGGGCGGCACAGGTAAGGAGTAGCGAAGGTACTATCGATCACCAGTGGGACGCCAGCCTCGTGGGCAATATCTGCCACTGCTCGTATGTCGAGCACATCGCCGCGCGGGTTGCCGATGGTCTCCCCGTAGAAGGCACGCGTGCGGGGAGTTAAAGCGCGCCGGTAGTTTTCAGGATCGGTGCTATCGATGAAGATGGTGTTGACGCCCCAGGTACGCAGCGTCAGGTCGAACTGGGTGTGGGTGCCGCCGTAGAGACTGCTCGAAGAAATAATCTCATCACCGGGCCTCAGCAGGGTCATCATGGTTGCCATCTGCGCTGCCATACCAGATGCCGTTGCCACAGCGCCCGTGCCGCCTTCCAGTGCCGCGATGCGCTCTTCAAAAGCGGCGGTAGTAGGGTTCATAATGCGCGTATAGATGTTGCCGAAGCGCTGCAAGGCAAAAAGGTGAGCGGCATGGTCGGTATCATCGAAGACGTCGGTATCATCGAAGACGTAGGAGGTTGTCTGGTAGATGGGCACGGCACGCGCACCCGTTGCCGGGTCCGGTCGCTGTCCCGCGTGAATAGAGAGTGTATCGAAGCCAAAGGCGTGATCGCTATCGATTTCTGGCATGATATGTTGCTCCTCACAGAGTTGCGTGACTACCGTTTAGCCTGTATCGTATCACATCTCCAGCTTTATGTATTCCCAAAAGTTGGGAATAGAATCAGCGAGACCGCTTCCTTGCGAATGTAGCGGCCTCGCTGGTTCCTTCGCTTCTTAAGCGATGTAATAGCGAAAAAAGGTGCAAACTGAATAGCTAACGGGGTTAGGATCCATGGGACGCCTTCTGATCATCCGACTTGTCATTGTCGTCGCTATCCGAGTCATCGCCATCATCTCGCTTGGGGCCTGCAAGGATGGGTTTGCCATCTGCGATGAGATCAACAGGGCCTTGCCAGCCAGACACCGGGTCGAACTCGTAAGCAACCAGGAAATCATCTCCCGCCAGCGGCTTCTCGCGAGCGATCAAATCGAGTTCGCCTAACGTGTTTCGGGTGAGTGTAACGTCGCTGGCCTGTATCTTCGCATCACCTTTAGGCGGTTTCAGCGTTGCAACGAACTTCCAGGGTCCTGCTAGTATTGACCCTTTTTCATTGGTGTAGTGATCGATCAGACCGCCACGGGGGACCAGCAGTTCTAAACTACCGGCCTTATCTCGGATGAAGATGCGGATGAATGCCTGGGAACCGGTCACCTTATCGATGGGGCCATTATCTGCAACCAGGTTAACGGGCCCTTTCCAACCACTTTGCGAGTTGAACTCATAGGCGACCAGGAAATCTGGCCCGCCGCCCGGCGGTGGTGTTACGCGAACGATGGCCTGCAGGTTGCCTGGAGCGTCTTCACGGAGTGAGACAGCAGTGACCTGTGCCCTTTTGTCGTGACTGGGGGGTGGCAGCGTGGCAACGAGTGTCCAGGGTCCATCCGTTATGCTATCAAAAAAGTGGGTGTAGTGATCTATTAAGGCTCCACGGACAACCAGTAACTCAAAGGTTTCGTGGCTACTCTCGATGAGCGCCTGGCTCTGGGCGCCGCTCATACGCTGTACAGGTATAGGGCCTTTGGCTGAAGCGACGTTAAAAGGGCTCGTCCAGCCGGATTGCAGGTTACTAAGCTCGTAAGCGACCAGGAAGTCATTGCCTTCACCCTGCGCCGGTCCTACGTGAGCGATAGCCCCAAGCTTACCTGAAGAGCTTTGGATGAGCGAGAGAGAGGTGTCTTGTACAACATCATTCTTGGGGAGCCCGAGTGTGCGAGCGAGGTGCCATTGCCCTTGCAAGATTGTTCCTTCGCCATGTATATACTCAAGAAGTGAGGATTCGCGTGGGTTCAACAGAGCAAAGGTACCTGCTGCCCCCTCAGGAATAGTCTGGCTGACCGTGGAGGTGGCGAGGTCAGCCGAAGAGAGAGGTTGTCTAGCAGCGAAGATGGGGGGGCCGGCTGGAGCGGGAGGGACATCATGACCAATCACTACCACGCGTGTGCTATGACTTGTCCGGCAATTCAATACCGATGCTGGGGACGAATCATGTCCAACAATCAAGTTTCCATGACCGTCGTAGAGCTGAACAGTGTAGGTATATGGGGAATCTGGACAATCCAGGCCTTTATCTGTCCAGGGTTTCGAGGTAGACCTGAGAGGGGCAGGACTTGGGATAACAAGGTCACGAAAATTACTTTTCTTGTCTGTCCGGGTTATGTCTATCTGTTGAGCCCCCTGAACGTTATGGGGAATCCAGTCGACTATGATAGTCGAGGAATTCTTTGCCTTCCATTTTACGTCTAGCCTAGGTGCGCTGTCAGCGGTGGCTTCAACGGTTTCTGATGTTTCTGGCATGGGTACCTCCTGTGATAAACTTTTTTGCTTTGATGGTCTTAACGAAGGTTCAAAAAGTCAAACTCTGGTAGTCAATGCTCAAGTGTTAGCTCATATGTTGTACCTCCTTCATCAGCAGGGAACGTATTATGTGGCAAGACCTGGGCACGCCTTACTGTATGCTTCACTGGGTAAGAACTGCTGCAACTCATCTGGAGTCAGGTTGCGATTGGCAATCGAGCATGCCTGCTGTTGCCACGAGTCGTCGATGCTAATATTCCACAGCGTGAGGATGCCATTATACGGGGGCTGCCTGATCTGTGACACTGATGCAAACTGTTTCCCGTCTGGGCTGAAGGCAATATATCCTAAAGGAGAAGCAGCCTCGTCCATGGTGAGAGCGTTAGCGAGAGCCTCGTGGGGCTCGCCTGGTGCAACGATCCATAAGACGATGCCGAATTGAGACCCCGATTGACTGGATGAGGCCAGCAACCTGCCATCGGGGCTGAAAACGATGTTGTTGTAGTAATCGGTCGCATCGCCAGTGAGGGAGAGTATCTTCCCAATGGATTTTCTTGTGCTGACATCCCATAGGATAATGCCATCGTAACTACTCGATGCCAGTGTATGCCCATCTGGGCTGAAAGCCACATCCGAGACATCAGATTGGTGGCCAAAGAGTGTTTGGCCGACGACTTTGCCTGTTGCCACGTTCCAGAATTGCACTTGTCCTTTCACACAACTGCCGCTATCTATCTGGCCACAGCCGCCTACAGCCAGAAGCTTGCCATCGGGGCTAAGCGCTACAGGGGGCGTAGGATATTGGCTGCCACCAGCATAGGGGATGGAGTGAAGCATGATTTTTTTTGCTATATCCCAGAGTATGATCGTGTTTCCACTGCCGACAGCTGCCAGGACCTGGCCGTTGGTGCTCAATATGACCTTGTATAAAAGCGTTGGATACACAAACGGCACAAAGGATTTGCCCATCTTCATGTTCCAGAGAATGATAGTGCCGTCTAACCTTCCAGCAGCCAGGGTGGTGCCATCTCTACTGAGAGCAAGACTCTGGATTGAGTGAAGGTTGTTGCTGGTCTGATCCTTCGGCGTGCGAAGGGAGTAGCCAACCGTGTCGAGAACCGTGATAAGCTTTGCGGTTTTCACATCTTCTACTATGATCTTTCCATCATCGTTTCCCGCGAGCACTCGCCTTCCATCGGGAGTGAACACAGTGCTCCAAAGGATGCCTGCATCCGCAAGTCTTTGACTGATAGTGCTGCTGGTGCCAATGTTCCAGAGGAGAATAGTGCCGTCTGCGCTGCCAGAAGCGAGGGCTATGCCATCTGGGCCAAAGGCAACACTCAATTTGTATTGCGCATCACCCGTGAGTTTGGTGATAAGTTTTCCAGTCATCACATTCCAGACAAGCACCGTCTTATCTAGACTGCTGGAGGCCAGCGTGTGCCCATCCGGGCTGAAGGCAAGGTTTGTAATCGAGTCGGTATGACCTTCGAGTGGAGGACCGAGCGGTTGTCCTGTTGCCACGCTCCAGAGCTGGATGCTTGTTCCACTGGCTGATGCCACCCTCGTACTATCTGGACTAAAGGCAACGGTTCTAATCGTGCCGGTTTGATCTATTAACAGGGAGCCGAAAGGTTGTCCTGTTGCCACATTCCAGAGTTGAATACTCGCTCCACTGGTAGTCGCTAGCATCTGGCCTCCCGGGCTAAAAGCCACACTGTTTGCGTTCGCCTGAATAATGCGTGGAGAACCGGCAAGCTGCCGCGATGACACATTCCATTCAGAGATTTTTGTTTCAACACAGAGAGGTGATTCCTGGTTCTGATTAGGGGCGTAATGGCTGCAGCGAGCGGACTCTACAAACTGCCCATCTAGGCTAAAGGCAAGAGCCGTACGCGGCTCAGAGCCTGCCGGAGGGTTTGGTGTGGGCCCATCTAACTGGGCTAGCTTTGCGCCTGTCTGAATATCCCATAGCCAGACGCCGCTGGCGTTTGAAATGGCGAGTGTACGATCATCTAGGCTCAGGGCTATTGCTCCTACGTAGTGCTGTTGATTGAGAGTAAGAACAGGCCGTGCCTTTCCGTTTATGCTGTTTATGTCCCAGATGTAGACAGCAAAATTATCAGCAGCAACCAACATGCGACCATTTGAACTAAATGCGAGGGTGAGTAACATATGCTGGTTCGTATTGCGCAGCATCGTAACGATATGAGGACTCTGCTCCAGGGCGTTCAGCAGGCTATTGCGAGCCTCATAGGTGTTGTGTATCTTGTATGCCTCGGCGCTTAAAAGTAGTGCTTGATCAAGCTTATTTTGTGATAAAGCAAAGCTTGCATCCGCCGCTAACGCTTGCGAACGGGCAATAGACGCTTGTATCGTTGCCCGGTGGCCTTGTGCATCGGCGATCTGCCGTTGCTGGTTAGCTTGTTCGCGGCTCAGTTCAGCCAGTGATGCTAACAAGATCACCACCACCGAGAAGAGGGAGAGTGCTGTAATAAGCAAACGCTGACGGCTCACTACCCGGCGCTGCAAGTTCAGTTCCCGTCCCTGCTGGTTCAGCGCTACATCCTCCTGGTACTGCTGCTCTATGGCGCCGCCGTGGAGAAAGTCGACTTCGTCTGCATTGGGCACGTTGCGCTCGGCCCATACCTGAGCTTCGGTGAGCTGGGCGCCCCGGTACAGGCGGTCTACAGGCCTGCCGCGACGCACCCATTCGGCTGCGTCGCCGCTGATGGCCTGCTGGAGGGTGATGTCTTCACGCGCCTCGCGCAACCACTCTGCCAGGCGTGCCCATTCGCGGATGAGGGCTTCGTGGCTCACCTCGATAGTGGTGGTTCCCGCAACTTCGTTGGTCATCAGCAGGCGCGCAGTAACGAAGGTATCGGCGACCTCGCGCATGATCGCTGTCTGTTTCGGATCGGGCAGAGAGAGTTCTGAGAGGGCGGCGCGACGACGCGTGGTGTCTTGCTCGGTCACCCCCGGGTCGATCAGGCGCAGGAATAAGGCCCGCGCCAGGCGGCGATGCTGGTCGGAGGGCAACGACGCGTAGGTGGATTCGGCATGCTTTGCTAAAGCGCCCTTGACCCCGCCAATCTGCAGGTAGGCCTTGCGGGTGAGCCAGTGACCGTCGCGCTGCTGGAAGAGCTGGTCAAGAGTGAACTCTAAGAGCGGCAAGGCGCCAGCCTGCCCCTGCGCCTCGAAGAGCAGGTCGCCAACCAGGTCGCCCTCGAAGAGCAGTTGTACATCTGGCAGGGCGGCAGGCTGTTCGATGACAGCTCTCAGGTCGCGCAGGTTCATAGGAAGCACTGATTTATGATGTGCCTCGATCAGTTGGCTCAACTGTGGGTAATGCATCGGCCGGTCGTAGAAGTCGGCGCGCAGCGTCAACAGAACAATGAGCGGGCCAACAGGCTCTGTCACGGCGGCCACGAGCAGGTCGATGAAGCGCTGGCGTTCCCGTTCGGACAGGGTCTGGGTGAACAGCTCTTCGAACTGGTCGATCATGAGCACAACTCTTGAACCCTGTCCAGGGGACAGGTAACCTCGTCGTTTGACCAGTTGGGTCGCGAGCAGTTGGAGCCCACGAGCCGAGTCGTCTTCCAGGTCGTGACGGATGGCCCGTAAACTCCTTTCAGGCAAGTGGGGTGCGAATGCCAGGGTGAGGGACTCCAGCGGCCGTTGGCCTGGGACGATGGGGTCGAGATAGACCCAGGCCTCACTGCCGGGCAGCGCGCCTCTCTGCAGTCCGGGCAGCAGGCCAGCCATGACCACGCTCGACTTGCCCGAGCCACTCGGTCCAATGACCGTGAGTAGTCGCGCGGCGGGTACGTTGTGCTGTTCTGCCGTGAGGGAGCCCTCAAGCGTTTCTGCCATTTCCTCGATAAGCGCGTCGCGTCCGAAGAAATCAGCGGCGTCATCCCCGGTGAAGGCTCGCAGGCCCTTATAGGGATTACGTGGTTCACCTGGTGGTGTCGGGAGAGTTGACTGCTCGGGGGTGCCGGTGGATACCTCTGCCTCGAGGAAGGCGATGATCTCGTCGAGTGCGACCTTGTAGCGCGCCTCCCGCGCATCGACCAGGTCGATCATGGCAGTTCTGCCCCAGGCTTCAGGGAGCGCGCTAGCTATATCATCACCCGCAGCCCAGACGAACACCAGGTGCCGCTGGTACATACTGATGATGCGGACCTGCTCTTTGACCGTGCGCGAGGAGCGCGTTTGCGGAGAGACGACCACCAGAGCTATATGAGCATCACGGATATCCTGTCGCAGCGCGCCTTGCTGGTCCGCGCTGGGCATATCGATCGGACGGTCGTGGGAGACGAGGATGCCGCGTGCGTGCAGGTCGGCTTGCAGGCGCGCCGCAAATGCCTCATCGGCAGGGGCTGCGGTGAGGAAGACGCGGCGCTGGGTTGGTGAGCCATAACGGGAGTGTTTAGTGGCCGTGGGCGTGACCTCCGATGAAGGCGAGAGGTCCCTTAGCGGGGCGGTGATCTGGGAGTTATCGCTCAGGGCAGCGGCGTTCACTTGACTTGCCCGTTCTAAAGCGAATGCGAATGCCTGTATACTGGTGAAGCGCTGCTGCGGATCCTTTGCCAGTGCTCGAAGTATCACCTCTTCTATCGCAGCGGGCAGATCAGGACAAATTTGCCGCAAAGGTGGAGGGGGAACAAACATGTGTTGATGGAAAAGCGCCCAGACGTCTCCTTCGAAAAGGCGCTTACCGCAGAGCCATTCGTAGGCGACAACAGCGAGGGCATACTGATCGCTGGCAAAGGTGGGTTTGCCTTGCAATTGCTCAGGCGGCATATACAGGGCGGTGCCAGCCCCCTTTTGCGTGCTGAGCAGTTCAGGGGTGGGAGCAAACAGGGCGAGGCCGAAATCGCTGAGCAGGATGTGCTGGTCGAAGTCCAGCAGGATGTTCTCGGGCTTGACATCGCGGTGGATGATGCCCCGGTTATGGGCGTATTGAAGGGCAATTGCCACCTGCTTGATGTAGGCCACTGCCGTTGTGAGTGGCAGGCGCGTGCCTGTTGGGTAGCGATGCCGCGCCGTTCCTCCAGGTGCATAGTCCATGACCAGAAAGGGAATATCGCCTTCCACGCCGAATTCCAGCACGCGCACGATGTTTGGATGTCTCAAGCCAACCAGAGTCTGTGCCTCCTGGAGGAAGTATTCCACTTCTTCGTTTTTGGGAGAAGTGAGGAGCACTTTGAGAGCGGCCTCGCTTTTAAGATACAGGTGTTCGCCGAGATAGACCTCCGCGAAACCTCCGTACCCCAAATGGCGAACGAGGCGATAGTTCCCCAGTCGTCGTCCTATGATATCAGCCATACTCCCCCCTTGAGATGCCAGCAGCTCTCCTGGAGAAAAGTAAAAGAAACTGCGTTAGATTAAACTAATAGACGCACGATGAAGGAAATTTTAGTAGATGATGTATAGTGCCCTTATCCAGGAAACGGAATTGCATCTTACCGGCTGGACAACGTTCTAAAACTGTTGCTGCGGCTGCTCCGGATAGGGTACCTCGAGCTGCTCGTATTGGGGCTGCAAAGATGATGGGGTATAGTACGGCTGCTCATTCTCCTGGGCAACAGGCGCTTGCTGTGCCTGGTATCCCTGCTCATAAGCGTTGTATGTTTCTTGCTTTGGCTTCGATGCAGGAGGAGCCTGATAGAAGGGAGGAGTCTGGTAGGTCGGTGAAGTCCCCCACGATTAATGTGTTATTTCTTGCGCAATGAATCAGCATCCAGAGCCAGAAGATTGTCGTTAAAATCGAAAAGATCGGCGGGAAACCTGGTCCCATAAAAGGTATCAACATTGTTCGCTCCCGAAGCTTGCCTTTTTATTTATCATAAACGCTGATCCGCCCTAAGTATAAAATCTGTCATTATCATCCTACCATACTCTTGCCTGACATGAAACCCGGTTTTGTGCTACACTTTCTACGTGATGTAAGGGGAGATATGCGCGGGATGTGGCAATGTAGGCGATATGAAATTGATTGTTAGTAGGAGCTGTTTTTCTCGATGACACAAACATTTGATAAGACGACACAACATAACTCGGTCGGCAGAGCGACGCGCCGGCAGGATGCTCCCGATAAATTGACCGGGCGCACGCGTTATGCCGGCGACGTTGCGGTAGCAGGCATGCTGCACGCGCGGTTGGTACTGAGCCCGTACGCGCATGCGCGTATCCTGAGCATTGATACTTCCGCGGCAGAGGCCGTTCCTGGCGTACAGGCCGTATACACCAGCGAGACGCTCGGCATGGCGAAGCGGGACACTAGTTCGCGTACCCAGTCGCCACTTGCGCATAAAGAGGCGCTGTGGAGCGGTCATCCGGTTGCTATCGTGCTGGCGGAGACGGAGGCGGCCGCCGAGGATGGCGTTGCTGCCGTCGATGTCGAGTACGAAGTACTGCCCGCCGTCATGGATCCCGTTGCTGCTGTGCAGCCAGGATCGCCGCTGGCACGGATACAGGAAAAGGAAACAACTTCAGAAATCGCGGGCGGTGGCGCTCATGCCGCCGTTGCTGAAGAGGAAGTTGAAGACACACAGAAAGAAGATCTCTCGCAGAATGTCAGCGATAAAGCGCATTACCATGGCGGCGATATGGACGCAGGCTGGCGAGAGGCAGAGGTAGTCGTCGAGCGCACCTATAGGACGAGTTTTGTGCACCAGTCATACATCGAGCCGCAATCGATCATGGTTGAACCGAGCCGGTCGGCGCACCAGTTGACCATCTGGCCAAGCTCGCAGGGTATGTTCGCTGTGCGCTCCGACGTGTCAGAGGCGCTCAAAGTTCCCGAGCGACAGGTGCGCGTAGAGTCGGTGCCAGTAGGCGGGGCGTTTGGCGGCAAATTCGGCCTCGTGGAGCCCCTCGCGGCGGCGGCGGCTTTTGCCTCGCGCAGGCCGGTACGCCTGGCGCTGACGCGCTCGGAGGATCTCCTGGCAGGCAATCCCGCGCCGCAGTCGGTAATAACCGTCAAGCTTGGCGCGAAGCGCGATGGTACGCTAGTGGCGTTACAGGCAAAGGTCATTTTCGATACAGGCGCCTTTGCCGGCTTGGGAGTCGGCCTGGCGGGATATCTACTCGGCAGCGTCTATCGCTGCCCGAATTTTGATTTCCGCTGCTACGAGGTGCTGACCAACAAGGTTGGCGTGGGGGCCTATCGCGCTCCCGGCGCGCCGCAGGCCGCCTTTGCGCTTGAGTCGGCGGTGGATGAACTGTGCCGCGAGCTGGAGATGAGCCCAATCGCGTTCCGCTTGAAAAATGGTCTCAAGGAAGGCGACCCGGCGCTTGACCGCCGCGCGCCGCGGTGGCCGCGTATTGGCCTGTTGGAGTGCCTGGAGAAGGCGCAGGAGCAGCCTCTATGGACGAAACGAGACGAGGAGCAGAAAACGGCTCTTTCTGGCGAGCTGGAGGGCTGGAAGATCGGCATTGGCGTGGCGGCTGGCGGCTGGCCCGGCGGCACCGAACCTGCCGTAGCTGCCTGTCGCCTGGAGTCTGATGGCACAATGACGGTCGTCGTTGGCACCGTCGATCTCACCGGCTCCGATACCTCGCTGGCGCTGATCGCCGCCGAAGGGCTGGGTATGCCGGCTACGTCGGTGAACGTGGCGCATGACAATACCGATACCATGCCATATAGCGGCGGCACAGGGGGTAGCAAGACAACCTATTCGATGGGCCCGGCAGTGCTCGCGGCGGCGCAGGATGCGCGCAACCAGGTCCTGTCGATCGCTGCCGATATCCTGGAAGCCTCCGTCGCTGACCTGGAGATCGAGGGCGACAAGGTGGTGGTGCGCGGTTCGCCCGGCAGCAGCGTGGCGTTGACAGATATTGCCGCGCGCTCGATGACGTTTGCCGGAAGGTATGAGCCGGTCTACGGGCGCGGCCGCGCCGCTGTGCGCACCAACTCGCATATGTATACCGTGCACATGGCGAAGGTAGCCGTTGATCCCGGCACGGGCGAGGTGCGCGTGCTGGACTACGTCGCCGTGCAGGACGTGGGCTTTGCCATCAACCCGGGGGAGGTCGAGGGACAGATTCAGGGCGGTGTTACACAGGGCCTTGGCTGGGCGCTCTTTGAAGGTTTTGTCTACGACGAAAACGGCCAGTTGCTCACGTCTACGCTGATGGATTACGCGCTGCCGCACAGCGTAGACGTGCCGAATATCACGCCTATCCTCGTCGAAGTCCCATCTGCGTTTGGCCCCTTTGGAGCCAAAGGTGTGGGTGAGCCGCCGGTGGTCCCCGTCGGCGCGGCGATTGCGAACGCGATCTACGATGCCGTGGGCGCCCGCGTAGCCCAACTGCCTATCACGTCTGAGCGGTTATTCAAGGCGATGCACGAAGCGTGATGCGTAAGGGGCAGGCCTTGCGCCTGCCCTCTCTGTGTTATACTGTAGGTGTGTACCCACCTCGCGTTGAAGATGGCTCATGTGTCTGTAGTGTATCTACTCAATTTGTTTAGAACACCAACGGCCACTGATTACGTCCAGAGGCGATTGCTGTTCACCCCACATACGTAATCTCTGACCCCAAAAAGGAGAAGGTATGATGGCTGATTTCGATCCTTTGCCTCGAGTCAAAATAGGAAGCCCGTATGATACTACCCCGCTTGAAAAGGCGCCTGCCGACGTCCCGCCACCTGTAGGCATTACACCGCCGCAGATTCTTGCCCAGGATGCCGCCGCTGGCAGGCGAGGCGCCGCGTGGCGGTTATTGCATTGGATCATGGAGAATAACCCGCAGGCCGTGGTGGCAGTCTCCTCGTTTGACGATGATCGCCTGGCACAGCGCCTGCTGGAATTTGTCGCCCTGGGAACATGGGCAGGCAAGCCGTTTGTTGTGCCTGTCCCGCTGCGTTCCCCCTATGCCAGGACGCGCCTCAGAACGCTTTTTTTACCTGGCTCCGGCATCGATTCGATCCGCGCAGAGCGTGTACTGGTGATGTCTATGCACGATCAGCGGCCTGCTATACGAGAAACGGCCGCCAATATTCTGGGCATCCTGGGCGCTCCCACCGCGGCCCCGGTCCTGATCGATGCCTTGCGCGATCCCGTGCCGGCTGTACAACTTCAGGCAGCCAGGGCGCTGGGCCGGGTGAAGAATCCGGCGGCGGTT
>WNFD01010006.1_pt1 | contig 12965 bp, 10 predicted proteins | sample 5400491 | NCBI WGS metagenome assembly WNFD01 (sample SAMN13153343, study PRJNA577476) | soil metagenome | isolation source: 120 cm saprolite under Douglas fir tree site 2 hole 2 replicate 2 | place: USA:California | collected 2015-04-18 | reverse complement strand
GATCGCCGGTTTTCAGCCCCGCGAAATCGCGCAGCATCGCGGCAACTTCGTTGACGCGTTTGTAGAGTTCCTGGTAGGTGATGACGACGGGGGATTCCGTTTCTGGTTCCGGGACGAAAATCAGAGCGGCCTTGTTCTTGTATTTGGCAAGGTGGCGGTCGACACAGTTGTAACAGGCGTTGAGCTTGCCGCCAACGAACCATTTCCAGAAGGGCGGCTTGCTGGTGTCCAGCGTCTTGCGCCACGGCTTGTCCCAATCGAGCAGGGAAGCGTAATGATCGAAGCATTCCGGAAAATTCTTTTCGTTGAATTTCTTGACGAACGCAGGGTCGGCAAGATTCGCCTGGGCAATGAATTCCTTGGGAGGACGGAAGTACTTTTCTTCCTTCCAGTGCACCGCGATTTGCGCTTCGGTGAGCTTTTGCTTGCCCTTGGGTTCTTTTGCATTGAGTTTCGGTCGGACTGTGGCCACGGTGGCAACTCCCCTCGGAAGATCAAAGTACGTGATGACGTTTCAATGAGGAACGGCTTGATGCGGGCGAGCTTATTCCACGTCTGGGATAAGCTTGCCCGCCAAAAATGATGCTCCCGCGCGGGTGCGGGAGTCAATCCGCGGAAGAAGGAGCAGTCTGCCCACCCACTTCGTCCCAGATCCTGTGCCCGTGGGTTTCCTTCAAGAAGATAGACCCGACCACAAATGTCAGGCCGGCCACCGTCATCGGATACCACAGGCCCGCATAGATATTGCCGGTTGCCGCACACACATAGACTCCAATCAGCGGCACCAGGCCGCCAAAGACTCCATTACCTATGTGATAAGGCAACGAGAATGCTGAATACCTGATCTTTGCGGGATATGCTTCCACGAGATAGGCAGCGATTGGCCCGTAAACCATCGTGACGTAGAGTACCTGCACGAAAACCAGAAGCGTCAGCAACGGCACGTTGGGATTCGGCGCAACCGGAGCGGGAACCTGTTTCCCGCTTGCATCTGTGGTCAAAGGCATCAAGGTTGGGGCACCTGTCGCTGGGTTCTTTTGTGACTTGAACGTGTCTACGTTATTGCCCGCCGCGTTGTGCATGGCATGGTAGATGGGGTAATAGGTGACCAGGGCCAGCAAACAGCCGGCCATGATGATCCCTTTGCGCCCGATCTTGTCAGATAGCGCCCCAAAAACCGTGAAGAATGGCATGCCGAACAACATGGCCAGCGCCACGATGATGAAGCTGGTGCGGAGATTCACCCTCAAAATCGACTGCAGGTAAAACAATGCATAGTATTGGCCGGTGTACCAGACCACGCCCTGTCCCGCCGTCGCCCCCAGCAGCGAGATCAGGAAGAGCTTGAAGTTTGGCCACTGCGTGAAGGCTTCCTTCAGCGGCTGCGCCGAACTCATGCCCGTGCTCTTGATCTGCGCAAAGATGGGCGACTCCTTCATCCTAAGACGGATGTAAAGCGAGATCATAACCAGGATGACGGAAAGCAGGAAGGGAATGCGCCAGCCGTAGCTCTGGAAATTTGCTGGCGTCATGTAGAACTGAAGGAGGATCACAGTGATAATGGAAAAAAACAAACCTAGCGTAGCCGTGATCTGAATGTAGCTGGTCCAGTAGCCCCTCCTATTGTCGGGAACGTGTTCGGCGACATAAATTGCGGCGCCTCCATACTCCCCGCCCAACGCGAGTCCCTGAAAGACACGAATCCCGATCAGAGCAATGGGGGCAAACCAACCGGCCGTGGCGAAAGTGGGCATCAGGCCGATGAGAAAGGTTCCAAAGCCCATCACCGTGAGTGTGACCAGAAAGGCATACTTGCGGCCTACCAGGTCGCCTATTCTTCCAAAGAAGAGCGCCCCAAACGGGCGCACCATGAATCCAACGGCGAAGGTAGAAAGGTAGGCGATATAAGCGAACGTGGCGTTTCCCTGTGGATAGAATTTCAAGGAGAGGACCGCGGCGAGGCTGCCGAAAATATAGAAGTCGTACCACTCGATCATCGTCCCCACGGATGAGGCAAGAATCACTCCCCAGATGTTGGGTGCGGCGGTGCCGCCCATCGGAATTGCATCTGCACGGCTGGCCATGCTTCCTCCTCTGAAGTCCGACCTTTTTGCTACTGTGTGATGCTTGGCTGATCGCCTTTTGGAGCGAGGCCGCGCCACACACCTTACCTGACGTCGAGTTTCCCTCCCCTTGAATTCCCCCTGTGACTCGCCTTTGGGTACGAGCCAGGTCTTCAGCGGCGGAAGGGCGCTAGAATGCCCCCGTTCATATACGGGTCGGCCTGCGTTGTCAAGAAATGACTTATCTTCCAAAAAAAAGGAAATCTTGACACGGAATGCCACTCCGCCAGCGCCACTTCCCGGCTCTAAGAGCGTCTTCCACTGGAGCAACATGCGTCAATCGTGATAAAAGATTCCTTTGAACTTTCACAACGCCATCTTCCTCTTCTTTGCAGGAACACTTGGGGGCGCCATCAATGCAGTGGCAGGCGGGGGGAGTTTCGTCTCCTTTCCTGCTCTCTTGTTTACCGGCGTTCCGCCAATTCCCGCCAACGCCACCAATACGCTAGCCCTCTGGGTGGGCACCACGGCGAGCGGCGGCGCCTATCCCCAGAAGTTGAACATTTCGCGGCGTGTGATGATTCCGCTAGTGCTAACGAGCATTCTCGGCGGCTTAGCCGGAGCATTTCTTCTGATCAAGACGCCCGCGCAAACTTTCTTGCATGTGTTGCCGTGGCTCATGCTCGGCGCCACCTTGTTGTTCGCCTTCGGAAAGCATCTTACCGGGCGAATTTCCGCCGGCATCGCACATGACGCCACTAACGAGGCGGTTACCGGCGCCTCCCTTTTTGAGCTATTTGTCGCCGTCTATGGCGGCTATTTTGGCGGCGGCATCGGCATCATGAATCTGGCGATGCTCTCCGCGCTCGGCATGACCGACATTCACGCCATGAACAAGCTCAAGGTGATTCTCGGCGGGGTTATCAATGGCGTCGCGACAGTTACTTTTATCGTCACCCGCGCCATCGTCTGGCCGCAAGCCATCGTTATGACCGTAGGCTCCTTGCTCGGCGGGTACTCCACAGCGCACTTTGCGCAAAAGCTCCCGCAAGCCTGGGTGAAGTCCTTTGTCATCCTGGTGGGAACGGCCATGACGATTTATTTTTTCGTTAGCGCCTATCGCTAGATATTCGCGCGAATCTTCACCACGCCTTTCCCCTCGATTTTTATTTTCCTCGGAGCCACTTTTGATATAGTCCCCGCTGTCATGTCAACAATTGGGATCGCTTCGCAAGCTCATCCCGCCGTCGCCACCCTGCTGACGCGCAATCAGATCCGCGGCTTCTGGGCCGCCTGGGGCGGCTGGACGCTCGACGGCATGGATTCATTCATTTATGCCCTGGTGCTCGTGCCTTCTCTGCGCGAACTGCTCCCGCGTTCCGGCATCGCCGCCACGAAAGGCAATGTTGGCTATTACGGTGGATTGCTCTTCGCCCTGTTTCTCTGCGGATGGGGACTCGCGTTTCTCTGGGGGCCGGTCGGAGACAAATTCGGCCGCGTTCGAACGCTCATGCTCACCATCGTCTGGTATTCCGTGTTCACGTTTCTCAGCGCCTTGGTCACGAATGTCTGGCAACTTGCCATTTTGCGCCTGCTCGCGGGCATCGGCATCGGCGGCGAATGGGCCATGGGCGGCGTGGCGCTACATGTTTGCCGCCGGAGGACTGCCGGCCCTGCTGCTAGCTTGGGTGCGCCACGGCGTGGCCGAGCCTGCGTGCTGGAAGCAGAAAGAAGGCGTCGTCCGAACGTGGCGGATCTGGCGACCGTTTGCCATTCTTTTTTCGGACGTACTGCGCCGTAGAACGATTCTGAATTCGTTGTTCATGCTGGCCTCCATTTGCGGTCTCTGGGCCGGAACGGTGTACGTTCCCGCGGCAGTGACGGTGCTGGCCGAAGCGGCAGGGAGGACCGGACCAGCGGCAGCGCAGCTCGCTTCGCGGGCGACCATGCTTGTTTCTATTGCGACCATTCTGGGATGCCTCGCGATGCCGTGGCTCGCGGAAAAATTTGCAAGACGTGGAGCGTTGGCCTTTTACTTCGCCCTGATGCTCGCCTTCATTGCCCTCACATTTGGCAAAATCTTTTATCTCGGACCATCAGCCCTTCCCTGGTTCTTTGTCTGTCTTTTCTTTCTTGGCTTTGGCGGCGCGAATTTTGCGGTTTATACGCTGTGGCTGCCCGAGCAATATCCAACCGAGTGCCGCGCGAGCGCCTTTGCTTTTTCGACGTCCTTTGCTCGATTTGGCGGCGCGGGGATCACCTTTCTCGTCGGCGCGGGCGTTCAACATTTTCAATCGTTCGGAATTCCTGTCGCGCTGACCTCCATCGCCTTCGCGGTTGGTTTGCTCTTGATTCCATTCGGCGCCGAAACCCGCGGGCAGCCTCTTCCTGCGTAGCCCTGAAAGGCAATGAAAACATGGCCGAAGTGGAGACCAAAGTTTTCCCCATCGAAGCGTTGCGCGATTTCAGCAAACGCATGTTTCTCCACTTCGGAGTTCCCAAACAGGACGCGGCCCAAGCCGCCGAAGTCCTCGCTTCCGCGGACTTGCGCGGAATCGATTCCCATGGCGTCGCCCGCCTGCATAGCTATTTCGACATGCTTACTTTGGGCCGCATTAATCCCAAGCCAGAGATCAAAGTGCTGCGCTCCACGCCCACCACGGCTACGGTCGACGGTGACAATGGCCTGGGCCTTGTCGTCGGCCCTCACGCCAACCGCTTCGCCATGGACATGGCCGAGCGCTTCGGCTCCGGCTGGGTTAGCGTCCAGAACACCAATCATTTCGGCATCGCCGGCTTCTACGTCCTGAAGGCGCTGGAACGCGACCTGATCGGCTGGGCCATGACCAATTCAACCAAGTTGGTCGCCCCCTTGTGGGGCGCCGAGCGCATGCTCGGCACCAATCCCATAGCCATTGGATTTCCCGGTAAGCAAGAGCCGCCCATCGTGCTCGATATGGCTACCAGCGCCGCCGCCTACGGAAAAATCGAAATAGCCCGCCGGCGCGGCGAGCCGATTCCCCAGGGCTGGGCCGTCGACAGCGAGGGCCGCGACACAACGAATCCGAATGACATGGTTGACGGTGGCGCGCTCTTGCCGCTCGGTTCCGATCGCGACCGCGGCGGACACAAGGGCTACGGTCTCGCCATCATGGTGGATGTCCTGTGCGGCGTTCTTAGCGGCGCGAATTGGGGGCCGTTCACGCCGCCATTTGCTCTTCGCCAGGAAATTCCAAAGCGCAGCGTCGGCCACGGGATCGGCCATTTCTTCGGCGCCATGCAAATCGACGGCTTCATCGACCGCGATTCTTTCAAGCGCCAGATTGACGACTACATTCGCGTCTTTCGCGCCACCAAGCCCGCCCCCGGTACCAACGGGCCGCTTTTGCCCGGCGACCCTGAACGCGAAGCGGAAAAATGGCGCCGCGAAAATGGCGTGCCCTTGGTTTTGCCCGTCGTCGACGAGTTGCGCGACATCGCCCAGAAAACGGGCATCCCCTTCGAATAGCAGTTGGCGGGAATGATCTAATGTCCGAGAGACTCGATCGACTCGCCGCGAATCGAAGCATCCAAGAGTTGAATCGTGTGCACCACTGGGATCTTCCGGCCGTGGCGTTCCAGTGACGCTTGAAGTTGTATCAAACAACCCGGATTTCCCGTTGCCACTACATCGGCCTTCAACGGCGCAATGAGCTCCGCCTTGCGGTCGCCGAGCGCGTTCGCCGCGTCCGGCTGCACCAGGTTGTAAATTCCCGCGGACCCGCAGCAGATCGCGGCTTCGGGAATTTCGGCAAGCTCCATGCCGGGAATGCCTGAAAGCAAAGCGCGGGGTTGCGAACGAATGCCTTGCGCATGTTGCAAGTGGCATGAATCATGGAATGCCACTCGAAGTTTCAGTGCACTTCGTTTGGCGCGTGGCTCGAGTTCGGTAAGTATTTCGCTAATGTCTTTGCACTTCGCGGCAAACACTTTGGCTCGTTCCGCGTACCCAGGCTCGTCTCGGAGCAGGTGGCCGTATTCTTTCACGTTGGATCCGCATCCCGCCGCATTGGTGACGATAGTCTCGACATTCACGTATTCGAACGCGTCTATCGTCTTCTTTGCCAATTCGATCGCCGCCGCTTCCTCGCCCGCGTGCACCAGCAGCGCCCCGCAGCAGGGTTGCTCGCCCGGCGCCACAACTTCGCATCCTTCCGCCGCCAGAACTCGCGCCGTAGCCGCATTCACTTGAGGACAAAATTCACGCTGCACGCAACCCAAAAGCAAGCCAACCCGCCGCCTTTTCGTTCCCACGGCTGGCGTAACCTCCGCAACCGCTTCACGCGGCCCGAGCTTCGGCAGAAGCGCCTCCATCGCTTGCAGTCTCTTTGGCAACAACTTCAGCAAACCCGAGCCGCGCACGACGGACTGCAATCCCGATTTCTGATAGGCCAGCAACGGCAAGCGCATTCGCCGCAAGCGCTCTGGCCGCGTAAAAGTTTCAAACATAAACTGCCGGTGGAGCTTTTCTCCCCGCGAGCGCTCGGTCTTTCGTTCGATTTGTGCGCGCGTCGCCTCGATGAGTTTTCCATAGTCCACGCCGGAGGGGCACGCCGTTATGCAAGCCATGCAGCCGAGGCAGGTATCGAAGTGGCTCACCCAAGTCGAATTCATCTCCGCAGCGCCCTCGCTCGCCATCTTCATGAGGTAAATGCGGCCGCGCGGCGAATCCATCTCTTGTCCCCACAAAACGTAAGTCGGGCACACCGGCAAACAAAATCCGCAGTGCACGCACTTTTCGATGATCTCGTTCGAAGGCGGGTGATGCGCGTCAAACGCGCTGGCGCATTCCTGTTTTGTGGTTAATTCTTCCATCAGATTCCACCCACAAACCGGCCAGGATTCAGAGTGTTCTTGGGATCAAGCTGCTGCTTCACCGACTTCATCAAGGAAAGCGCATCACCGGCGTTCCCCCAGGCATCGAATGCCGGCATCTTTTCCGGACGATGGAGCGCGACAAGTGAACCATGCTGGCCCTCCAATTCGCCGCGCAGCGACTGCAGTGCACCGCGCAGCGAACCCGGTTTCCCTTCCAAGCGAAGCCATCCGAGGCCCGTCGCATACGTCAGCGCTTTCCATCGAACCTGCTGACCGTTTGCAACGTGCTCCACCAGTTTCATCGTGCGAGCCAGGTTTGCCGGCAAGATGCTGATTTTCGCGATGGCCGTGCTTGCACGATCTGAAAAAGTCCAAAGCTGTTCGCGCGCTGTCCAGGTTGAGGTGGAAGCCTTCAAAACGTCTGCAGGCGCGGCCAGACTTCGCAGTTGTGCTTCTTGCGCCGCGAGGCCTGCCTCCGTGCCTTCAAACAGAATGTCAGACACAGGTGGAATGTCATCCGAAAAATGGGTTTGGAGGAACGCGTGAGCGAGTTTCGAGTCCTGAATCGCGAGCACGAACCGCTGTGCCGCTTCGGCGTTCGCGGTGGAAATGGTAAAAGAACGTGTGCTCCGAGGGAGCGGATGGAGACGAAAGACGGCGCGGGTGATGACGCCGAGTGTGCCCAGAGCCCCGGCGACGAGCTTCGGCAGGTCATAACCGGCGACGTTTTTCACGACCTTGCCTCCGCTGCTCGCGAGTGTGCCGTCCGGGAGAGCAATGGTAACGCCGATGATCAAGTCGCGCAGCGCGCCAAAACGCAAACGAAGCGCGCCGCTGTCGTTGGTGGAGAGCACTCCGCCAATCGTCGCTTTTTCCGGCCACAGCGGATCAAGCGCCAACCTCTGGCCATGTTGCGCCAGCGTTTCCTGCAATCTTTGAATGGTGCAGCCGGCCTCGACAGTGACGGTGAGGTCCGCCCAGGCGTGCTCGATGACTTCTGTCAGGCGTGCCGTGGACAAAATCAAGTCCGCGCGCGCCGGCGAATTTCCCCACCCGAGTTTCGTTCCGCCGCCCCGAGGAATCACCGCCAACCCGGCCCCATTTGAAAGCCGCAAAACTTCGGCAAGCTCGCTTTCGGTTCCAGGTTCAATCACCAGCTTCGGCTGCACTCCGGCCACGGCATCCGCGGCAGTCGCCGACCGCGCATACCCACTCCCGGCCAGGGCAATAAATTTGTAGCGCAGCGCTGAGTGCAGGCCGCTCGCTTCGGGTTTGGTTGCGGCATCCATCGGTCGGCGTCAGTAGCGCTCCGCGATCCCCGCGGATTCGGCCGGGTGCGGCGCGTATTCCCCGGGTTTTTCGCCGCAAAGCCGTGGCGTCGGGAAAATCTTCGTAGGATTCGAAAGCTGCAGCGGATCGAAGGCGCAACGCACTCGCTGCATGGTTGCCAAATCGGGCTCGGCAAACATTTTCGCCATCGCTTTCTTCTTGTCTTCGCCAACGCCGTGTTCCCCGGTGATCGAGCCGCCTGCGGCGATGCACAATTCGAGAATTTGCGCCGAAAGCGCTTCGGCGGTCTCTTCCTGGCCGGGAATTCGGCGGTCGTAAAGAACCAGCGGGTGCAGGTTGCCGTCGCCTGCATGGAACACGTTGGCGACGCGCACGCCCGCTTCCTTGCTGAGTCGTTCAATCTCGCTCAGCACCCGCGGAAGCGCCGTGCGTGGAATCACTCCATCCTGCACAATGTAGTTGGGCGAAATTCGCCCCATCGCCGCAAAAGCCGCCTTGCGCCCTTTCCAAACCAGCGCGCGTTCCGCATCCGATTGCGCCACGCGAATTTCCGACGCACTATTCGAACGGCAAATCTCGTTCACCTGCGTCATCAACGCTTCGACTTCCGCGACGGGACCATCCAGCTCGACAAGGAGCAAGCCGCCGCAGCTCGGATAGTTCGCGTGGACCGCGGCTTCCGCAGCTTGAATGGAAAGGTTGTCCATCATTTCGATGGCTGCAGGAAGCATTCCAGCGGCTATGATGTCGCTAACCGCCGCGCCTGCTTCATTTGTCGAAGGAAAAGCCGCAAGCAGCGTTCGAATGCACTCGGGCCGCTTCACGATGCGCAAAATAATTTTCGTGGCAACGCCCAGCGTTCCTTCCGACCCCACGAAAACACCGGCCAGGTCATACCCGGGCGTATCGAGAGTTTTTCCGCCGAAGTGGACAAGGGAGCCATCGGGAAGGACTACTTCCAGACCCAGGACGTGCGTCGTCGTAAAACCGTACTTCAAGCAATGCGCCCCGCCCGAATTTTCCGCTACATTCCCGCCGATGCTGCAAATCGATTGTGAGGAGGGATCGGGAGCGTAAAAATAATCCTGTGGTGATACGCGTCCAGTGACCTCGAGATTGATGACTCCGGGTTCGACGACCACGCGTGCGTTTGGAAAATCAACTTCGAGAATGCGATTCATCCGCGCGAGGCCGATGACGATTCCGTTTTCAACCGGGAGCGCGCCGCCGCTCAAGCCTGTGCCGGAGCCGCGCGCAACGAACGGAATTCGTTCACGGTGGCAAATTCGAATGATTGCCTGAACTTGGTCCGCAGAATTTGGCAGTAGCACCGCGCGAGGCATGACGCGGAAATTGGTCAGTCCGTCGCACTCGTAAGTGTGAAGTTCCTCGGGTGAAGAGATGAAGCCACGCTCACCTACAATCGCTCGAAGTTCGCCGAGAGTCTGAAGGCCCATCTTTGTGTCCTGAGGAAGAATAGTACGGCTCTTCCGCAGAAAGAAGAAGCATTCCTCTCCTTCCGTGGACTCGCGCCTCCAAACGAGGAAAGACAGTCTAAGAAATTTATCTTTAGCGGGTCATCCGGCTCAGTGTATGACCAATTTGGTAAATGGAAAGACGTAGGCCTCCATGAACACCAGGACCCCTACCAGGCAAGCCAGCGCGATGCTGTGGAAGAAGACGTAACGCAGGATGTCCCCCTCATGGCCATACCATTCCGTCGCCGTGCTGGCGACGACGATGCTCTGCGCATCTATCATTTTGCCCATCACGCCGCCACAACTGTTGGCCGCGGCCATCAGCGTCGGCGAGAGGCCCACCTGAGTGGCGGAGATTTTCTGCAAGCTGCCGAACAGCACGTTAGAGGAAGTGTCCGAGCCGGTGAGCGCAACGCCGAGCCATCCGAGAAGTGTGCCGAAAAAAGGATAAAGGGTGCCTGTGCGGGCAAACGCCAATCCCATGGTCGCATCCAGACCAGAGTAGCGCGTCATGAATCCGATGGACATCATGGCGGCGATCGTAATCAGAGAAAATCGCACCTTGTACAGAGTTTTCCCGTATTGGCGCAGCATCTGCAGCGGACCGAATCCCATCACGAAGCCGGAAATGATGGCTGCTATCAGGATGCCGCTCCCGGTAGCGGACAGCCAATTAAAATTAAACACAGCGGCCTCGGGCGTGCTCTTTGCGACGACCGGAGGCACTCTCATGATCAGGTTGTGCAGACCGCTGACCGGGATTTTGAAAACAGAAATCTTATCGAGAAAGGCCTTGACGCTCGGGAGCCCCCAGAGAAACACCAGCACGCTGAGAATGACCCACGGAGTCCAGGCCTTGGTGACTTCGCCAGCGCTATGACCGTGCTGGCCTCGCGCGCTGCGATCCGCTTCGTGTCCTTCGAACCCCCAAATTTTCTTGGGATGCCAGACGAAAAGCAAAACGGTCACCGCCGCCATGGAGCAAACCGCCGAAACCACGTCCACGAGCCACGGCCCATGAAAATTGGACACCAGAAATTGTGGAATTGCGAAGAACACCCCGGCAACGAGCACCGCTGGCCAAATCTCAAGCATCCCGCTGAATCCGGCAAAGGCCCACAAGAGCCAGAAGGGCACCAGGACGGAAAAGAACGGCAGGATTCGTCCGGCCATGCCGCTGAGCTGTAACAGGTCGAGTCCCGTAACCGTCTGAAGAGCAATCAGCGGCGTACCGAGCGCGCCATATGCCACCGGCGCGGTGTTGGCAATGAGCGAGAGTCCGGAAGCCTGCAGCGGCTTGAAGCCCAAGCCAATCAGGATGGCGGCGGTCACCGCAACGGGCGTGCCAAACCCCGCCGCGCCCTCAAAAAACGCTCCGAAAGAGAAAGCAATCAACAGGAGCTGCAGCCGCCGGTCTTGCGTGATGCCCATCAGGCTCTCCTGCAGCACTTTGAAGCGGCCTGAGGCGCAGTTCATGTCGTACATAAAAATGACGTTGAGGATAATCCAGCCAATGGGGAAAAGGCCGTAACAAGCGCCGTACACCGCCGCGCGCGCTCCCATCCCCACCGGCATCTTGAATACGCCGATAGAGATCAGCAGGGAAGCGGCCAGGCCGAGCAGCGCCGCCCAGTGCGCCTTTATGCGCAACACCGCCAATGCTCCCAGAAGAACAACTACAGGAAGGGCCGCGACCAGGGTCGACAGCCACCAATGCCCCAGGGGATCGTAAACTTGAGTCCAAGTCACAGCGGAACCTCCAGTACACTAGTACTTGCGAAATTCTGGCAAGCCCCATTTCCCAAACCACTTGCGAGAAGGAAGAACGCCTTGCCGGGCCACCCCTCGAATCCCGGATACCATGCATTTCGGTCGCTGAGATACTTCCTTACCGCCTTCTTGTCAAGCGTTAACTATTCTCCTCCAGTCCTCCCGTTTGTTACTGGCGGTGAACTGCCGGAAGCCAGGCAAATCTGGCCAAGTAAACTGCATCACAGCCGTTGTAAACTATCGCCGAATCTTAGCCGGCTTCGAAGGCCCTAGACATGTTTCTTCGTACACTCTTCTTCCTATTCCTTGCCGCAACTCCTTCCGCCATGGCAACTTTCGCGTTTCCCCAATCTCTACGGCCATCCAGCCAGGACAAGTATTCTCTGACTGGGGCGGTCATCAATTCTGTTACTGGCGAACCCATCCGCGGCGCGCTCGTTCAAATCTATGTCAATGGGCAGTCGTCCCGGCTCACCGGGCCTGACGGTAAATTTCAGTTCGACGGTCTGTTCGCTGGTCAAACTCCCATCACGGTGCGCAAGCCTGGCTTTTTTTCGGAAGAAGAACTGGAAACCCGGTCTGCCCGATTTACCAGGCAGGTTGCCACCATCGGGCGGGACGTTTCACCGGCGATTGTCAAGCTCATCCCCGAAAGCGTCATCTATGGCCGGATCACCGGAGACGACGGCGAACCCATTGAAAACTTGCCCGTGCAACTCGTGGTCCAGCGCCTGGAAAACGGCCGCAAGGTTTGGCAAGATCGCCCGGGCGGCTCGACGAATGAAGATGGAGAGTTCCGCATCGCGGAGCTTCAGCCCGGCACGTATTATTTGTCTGCGGGGCCCAGTTCGAATCCAGAGTCGGTTGCATCCAGTTCTTCGCATCCTGGGGCCCTGGGTTTCCCGGTTGTCTATTATCCAGCCGGCTCTGACATTTCTTCCGCTTCCCCAATTTCGATTGTCCCAGGCAAACGCGTTGAAACCAATCTCACTCTGTCCCCGCAATCTTGCTATCGAGTCGCTGGCACAATCACCGGCCACAGTCCGGGCCAATTTGTCCATCTTCAAGTTTTCAATTCCGCTGGAAAGCCCTTTTCGTCAATCCAACGATTCGATCCTGCAACCGGCGCCTTTCGCATCCCTTGCATCCCTCCAGGCGTCTATACTCTTTCCGTGAACTCGCGAGACATGAACGCGCGAGGTGGCCAGGGGCATTCTCTGACCGCGACTCTGCCACTAACCGTGAATGCCGATCTCTCCGGCATTCACATCATCCTGTTGCCAAGCGCAAACATTCCCATCCGCATGCGCCTCATCTCCTCTCGAACCGGTGCGGAACGATTCACTCAGCAGGAAAACTATTTTCCCGCCTACGTTCAGCTTGTCTTGCACAGCTCGGGGATGTTTGAGTCTCGCCACGGATCCCAACAAGTCGGCGAGCGCGGATCTGCCTCGCTCGAACTTCAAAGTATCCCTCCCGGCACATATGGCGTTGAAATTAATCCTAA
>WNFD01005264.1_pt1 | contig 12966 bp, 18 predicted proteins | sample 5400491 | NCBI WGS metagenome assembly WNFD01 (sample SAMN13153343, study PRJNA577476) | soil metagenome | isolation source: 120 cm saprolite under Douglas fir tree site 2 hole 2 replicate 2 | place: USA:California | collected 2015-04-18 | reverse complement strand
AGCTCGCCGGCGGCGTCGCGGTGATCCGCGTCGGCGGCGCGACCGAGGTCGAGGTGAAGGAGCGCAAGGACCGCGTCGACGACGCGCTCCATGCGACCCGCGCCGCGGTCGAGGAAGGCATCCTGCCGGGCGGCGGCGTGCCGCTGCTGCGCGCGATCAAGGCGCTCGGCAGACTGAAGACCGAAAACGAAGACCAGAGGCACGGCATCGCGATCGTCAGGAAAGCGATCTCGTGGCCGGCCCGCCAGATCGCCATCAACTCCGGCGACGACGGCTCGATCGTAGTCGGCAAGATCCTGGAGCACGAGGCCTACGCGTATGGATATGACGCCCAGACCGGCGAGTACGGCAACCTGATATCCAAAGGCATTATCGATCCGACCAAGGTGGTACGCGCCGCGCTCCAAGGCGCGGCATCCGTCGCGGGCCTGCTGATCACCACGGAGGCGATGGTTGCCGAGGTGCCGAAGAAGGAAGCTGCGACACCGGCCATGCCTCATGGTGGCGGCATGGATTTCTAATTGCCCCAGCGTCGCCAACGTGAGAGAGAGGGGTGGGCCATGCGCCGGCTGGCTCGCGGGTCGCGGTACAAGCCATGACCCGCTCGGCCGCCGGCCCTCCTCTCTTGGCGCGACGGTCGAAGCTCCGCAACGATGAGGCCCGATATGGTCCCAAACTTCATGCTAAGCTTCCTGGACCTGATAGAGAGCGAGCTTCGGCGGGCATCAAAGGGGCTCGCCAGCTGCCATTATCTTCACAACGTCGGATCCGGGATCGCAAATATCGTCGACCTGATCGAGTACGATGACGAGATCGCGGACGCAGCGGACCATCTCACCCGCATGGCGGCCAGCTATATCAATCGCCATGCCGCCGTTTCCGTCGCAGCCACCGAACCGGAGGCTTCGGCCGATGCCGACCGGTTTCGCACGGCGCTGGCGGCGCTCGTACATTTCCGCGCCGCACTGGAGCGTGCGCGGCCGAACTCCAGGGTTCATACCCTCGGGTTGGGGTAAGGCCGGACGCTCCGCCGCGCCGGGACCAGCGCCGCAGCGCGAGCCTGGACCCGAAGCGCCCGCTTCAGCTCGAGAGAGATGCCAGTGAGCTTGAAAACCCGGTGAGGCGCAGGATGACGGATGCGGTCGACACTTATATGAACTATCTGGTCCCGATGGTCGTCGAGCAGACCAACCGCGGCGAGCGCTCCTACGACATCTATTCGCGGCTGCTCAAGGAACGCATCATTTTCATCACCGGCCCGGTCGAGGATTCCGTGGCGATGCTGGTGGTCGCGCAACTGCTCTTTCTGGAGGCCGACAACCCCAAGAAAGAGATCAGCATGTACATCAACTCGCCCGGGGGCGTGGTGACCTCGGGACTTGCGGTCTACGACACCATGCAGTTCGTGCGCCCGCCGATATCGACGCTTTGCGTCGGGCAGGCGGCCTCCATGAGCGCACTACTGCTCGCGGCCGGAGCCAAGGACCTGCGATTCGCCCTGCCGAACGTTCGCATCATGATTCACCAGCCCTCGGGCGGCTTCGAGGGGCAAGCAACCGACATCATGCTCCACGCCCAGGAGATCTTGAACCTGAAAAAGCGCCTCAACGACATCTACGTGAAGCACACCGGTCAACCGCTCAAGAAGATCGAGGACGCGCTGGAGCGCGATACGTTCCTGACCGCGGAGATGGCCAAAGATTTCGGCATCGTCGACCAGGTCATCGACAGCCGGCCAATGACCCCGCCGGAAAGCCATGACCCCGCCGTCCGCTTGGTACAGTCGCCTCCGTTGTAACCACGCCCGGCGCACGCAAACGTGCACCAAGCCGAGCCGCGCCTTCAAGCATGGCGAAGCGCGGCGCAATCGCATTGCGGCGCCGGCTCGATTGGCCGGCGCGCCCCTCCTCGGCCATCACAAGATGCGCTCGTTTCCCCCTCCCCGTCCCGTCCGACGAGACCTGCAGTCGGCCGAACGCTCTGTTTCCGACGTATCAGCGCTTCGCCTGTCACGAGCGAAACAGGATGCGGCTGCCGAGCAAAAGTCTATCGGCGAGGTTCGTCAGAAGATTTCAGCTTCCAATTATAATTTCTTGTGTTTTCTCTCGGACGCGCCCATAGTGCGATGGCAGGCAAGCAGCGGCTTGTCCGAGAGCTGTCCATAAAACGCGGACCTACCGAAGCCCGCGCTCTCTTCAGCTGGCAGCGCTGATGCCGTCGGCAGGCACACAAAACTTCCGATAGAACTGCGTTCGGCGCCGGTGCGATCAGCACCCGCATTGGGCGTTCGCGCGCCGCTTGCGGCGCAAAACCTCTCATCGAAAAGGAAAACGCCATGGAATTTCCCTCGGAAGTCAAACCTGCCCTGTGGGGCGCGGCCGGCGGAGCGATCCTGCTTGCGATCGTCGGATTCACCTGGGGCGGCTGGATGACGACCAGCGCAGCCAATAAGCTGGCGGACCAGCGAGCCGACACGGCGGTCGTCGCAATCCTGACGCCGATCTGCGTGGAGAAATTCCAGCAGAACGGCGACGCGATCGCGAACTTGACGGCTCTGAAAAAGATCTCATCGAGCTGGGAGCAGGGCAATTTCGTGGAGAAGGGCGGCTGGGCAACCCGTCCGGGAGCCAGTTCCCCCGATTACGTTCTGGCGCGGGCATGTGCGGAAAAGCTGGTCCAAGCCAAAAGTGCGGCGGTGCAGTAACCACGTACCCATTTCGACGGTTGTCTGTCCTGGCCGGGCTTGTCCCGGCCAGCCACGCCTTGCATGCATCCCGGTAAGATCCTGGGCATGACAGATCAAACATCGTCGGAACTGGCACCAGTCGCGACCCTCGCGTGATGACCCGATCGAGGATCGCGTGACGGCGATCCGGGCGACGCAGGTAGCGCCGCACGTCGTCGACATTCATGCCTTCTCGAGCTCGCTCTCTTTTGCGACCCGCTCGTGCGCTTCTCGGGAGCTCTTGATCCGGTAAGAGAGCTCACCGGCGCTGTCCGGAAGCTGGCGAACGACCTGGTAGGTGCCCACCGCTGCCATCCGTGAGCGATGGCTGCTCAATTGAACTTTCTGGCCGACTCGAAACCGGTGCGTCGTCATGCGCGTCTCCATTGCTTGCGAGGCGGCCTCGCGGATGGTCCGCTCTGCTCGCGGTGCTTCGGCTGCAGGAATGGCACCATTGCGAGCTCGTGCCGAGCCGACGCCGGGACGTCCCGCCGCGGCGCGTGGGGGCGCGTCGGCCCCCGAGAGCGATGCTGGTGGGATTCGCCCTTGCCGCGCAGCTCCTTTGCGGGCGCCGGTCGCGCGCGCCGCGGGTCCGCCGGTATCGCCATCCGGATCAGTTTCTCGATGGCGCGCAAGTGCGGCAACTCCTCGGCGCTGCACAACGAGATCGCCGTCCCCGCCGCCCCCGCGCGGGCGGTGCGGCCGATGCGATGCACGTAGCTTTCCGGCACATTCGGCAGGTCGTAATTGATCACGTGCGTGATCGCATCGACGTCGATGCCGCGCGCGGCAACGTCGGTCGCGACCAGGACGCGCACGCGGCCGTCGCGGAAGGCCGCGAGCACGCGCCCGCGCTGGTTCTGCGACTTGTTGCCGTGGATCGCCTCGGCGCCGATGCCGGATCTCAGCAGCGCGCGCGTCACTCTGTCGGCACCGTGCTTGGTACGGGTGAAGACGAGCGCCCGCTGCACCGCCTCGCCGCGCAAGATCTCGGCGAGAACAGCGGGCTTCGCCGAGGCTTCGAGATGCACGATTTGCTGCTCGATGCGCTCGGCGGTCGAAGCCGACGGAGCCACCGCGACCCTTGCCGGGTTGCGCAGGATCTCGCGGGCGAGCTCGGCAATCGCGGGCGGCATGGTTGCGGAAAAGAACAGGTTCTGCCGGTGTCTCGGAAGCTTGGCGACGATGCGGCGGATATCGTGGATGAAGCCCATGTCGAGCATCCGGTCGGCCTCGTCGAGGACCAGCACCTCGGCGCGATCGAGCGACACGGCACCCGTGCCGACCAAGTCGAGCAGTCGCCCGGGGGTAGCGACCAGGATCTCGACGCCCCTGGCAAGCGCTCGCGCCTGCGGGCCGATCGGCACGCCGCCGATCGCCAGTGCGACGTGCAGCCGAAGGTATCGTCCGTAGATCCGGAAGCTCTCGGCGATTTGCGCGGACAATTCGCGCGTCGGGCTCAGCACCAACACGCGGCAGGTCTTGGCCTGCGACGGCTGGGGATTGGCCGAAATGTGGTCGAGGATCGGCAGCGCGAACGCCGCGGTTTTTCCAGTACCGGTCTGGGCAATGCCGACGACGTCGCGTCGGCGCAGCACGAGCGGGATGGTCTCGACCTGGATGGGAGTGGGCGCATCGTATCGCTCTTCGGCCAGCGCCCGCGTGATCGGCTCGGCGAGACCGAAGCCATGAAAAGAGTTCAAGTTGCAATCATCCGTCAGGCGACGACGGGCGCGCGCGCGGCGCGCCGACGTGTCGCGGGTTGCTCGAGACATCCCGCCTGGTCTGGGCTGTCGATGAAGAGTGGTTCAGGGCGGGCCGAAACCGATCTGTCGATGGGATTCGTAACAGGCGGCCCGCCGGCTAATGTCGATGTACTACCAGTTCGCGTCGGCGTTTTCAAGGCAGACGCGCCGTCGCATCAGTTGCGCGTGAAAGCCCTGCCGCCGGCCGCGACCTTTTTCTTTCGCGGATCGGCGATGAGACCCTCATACACCGCCTTCTTGCGGGCAAGCTTGCGCGCACGACGAACCGCCTCCCCCTTCTGCCTCGCATTTCTCTCAGACGGCTTTTCGTAGAATCTTCGGCGCTTCATCTCCCGGAATATGCCTTCGCGTTGCATCTTCTTCTTCAAAACCTTGAGGGCTTGGTCGACGTTGTTGTCTCGGACTAATATTTGCAAGTTCTGCTCCTCACATGGGGGCCAAAGGTACGGTCGGTACGCCTGCCCGACTGAAAAGGGCCACGTCGGATACGAAGGGTCTTCAGCACAGCATCGGCGTCGGAGATCATGCGGTCTCAAGCTTGGGCTTCATGCGCCAGAGCTGAAATCCGCGATCGCCGATAGCCTTCTCGATCTGGTCGCGCGGAAGCCGGTGGGGAGGGCTTTTGCCGGCGGCGATCACGCCGAACGCGTGCCAGGGACGGAATTGACCGGGCAGCTTGGTGCCTGACGGATCATCGGAAAACGCTCGCAATTCCTTGTTCGCGTCGGACTTGAAGATATAAATCCGCATGGTCCGTCCCCTTTCGGAAGGAGAAGATTCATCAGCCGCGTCGGCTGATGATCATAGGAGTGATGGCCGCAGGCGCCCTGCCGAGCGGCGGCCGAATGCGAGCGCTGTCGCCTGCCGGCCTCGGGCTTTTGCAGGCGTCAGGCGACCTCGAGCCTGCCCACGGCGATCTTGCCGGACCGCGCATCGGTTTGGGTGTCGAAGGAGACCTTCTGTCCCTCTTGCAGGGTACCGATGCCTGCGCGCTCGAGCGCGGTGGCGTGGACGAAAACGTCCTTGCCGCCGTCGTCCGGCTGAATGAAGCCGAAACCTTTGTGGCCGTTGTAGAACTTCACTGTGCCCCTGGTCATAATTATATCCTTTCACTGACGGTGTGCACGTGGGATCGGGCGCACGGTTTCGTGGCTCGTTCCCGATTCGTCGAATTTGGAGAGAGTCTGAAACGTGCGCCCGGCAGTGCGAGGCGAAGCGGCCCAGTTGTCCGGCCAAATATCGATGCGCTTACATAGCAGTTCGGCACTGCAATAGCAAGCTGCGATCCAACGCGGGTCTTCCAGACGATCGCCGCCGGCGTCGAAATGCGGCACCAAGACGGCCAATCCGGTGCCGAACGGCCTGCGTTTCGCGCCGACGGTGCCTGCGAAGAGTGCTCCCGAGCTGCAAAATACAGCTGGCCAACCCGCCGCAAAGAGGGCACGGTGATCGGGGGATGGCGCCGGACGTGACATGTCGGTTCTTGCTCCGACAACGCCGGTTCCTGCTACCCGCTGTCTTCGAATTTTGTGGAGCGCCGACGATACGGCGTTTGGCGCCCGGCGGGTCCAAATCGTGTTTCTTTGCGATCGCGTCGGAGAATGGCCGGGATTGCCGATGCAGAAGCAGGTCCGCTTGCCCAACCGCAGATTCCGCCTCGTCCTGATCAAACCGTCGCACTACGACGACGACGGATACGTGATCCGCTGGTGGCGGGCGATGATTCCCTCGAACTCGCTTGCCGCCGTCTATGGCATCGCGGCCGATTGCGCCGAGCGTCAGGTCCTCGGGCCCGGCGTCGCCATCGACATCGAGGCGATCGACGAGACCAGCACGCGCGTCGACCTGCGGGGGCTGATCCGCCGCTTCCGCCGCCATGGCGGCTTCGGGCTCGTGGCGCTCGTGGGCGTTCAGTCGAATCAGTACCCGCGCGCCCTCGACATCGCCCGGCCGCTCCGGGAGGCCGGAATTGCCGTGGCCATCGGCGGCTTCCACGTGTCCGGATGCCTCTCGATGCTGGACGGGCGCGCGGTCGATCTCGACGCGTGCCGGGATATGGGCATTGCGATGTTCGCGGGGGAGGCCGAGGGCCGGCTCGACGCGGTGTTGCGGGACGCGGCCGAGGGCCGGCTGCAGCCCGTGTACGATTTCATGGCCGATCTGCCGGGCCTGGAAGGCACCCCGGTGCCGTTCCTCCCCAAGCGCAACGTTGCACGCACGCTGGGACTGAGCACGAGCTTCGATGCGGGGCGCGGCTGTCCCTACCAGTGCTCGTTCTGCACCATCATCAACGTGCAGGGCCGCAAGTCCCGCTACCGCTCGGCGGACGACGTGGAGCATCTCGTGCGCCTCAACTGGGCACATGGCGTTCACAAGTTCTTCATCACCGACGATAATTTCGCCCGCAACAAGGCATGGGAAGCGATCTTCGATCGATTGATCGTGCTGCGAGAGAGGGACGCAATCCCGCTCGGCCTCATGATCCAGGTCGACACGCTTTGCCACAAGATCCCGAGGTTCATCGAGAAGGCGAAACGCGCCGGCGTCACCCGGGTCTTCATCGGGCTGGAAAACATCAACCCGGACAATCTCGCTGCCGCGAAGAAACGGCAGAACAAGATCACCGAGTACCGCAACATGCTGCTCGCGTGGAAAGCGCAGGGCATCATGACGCTCGCCGGGTACATCCTGGGTTTTCCGGCGGACACGCCGGAGACCATCCGACGTGATATCGCGATCATCAAAAAGGAGCTGCCGCTCGACGTTCTCGAGTTCTTCTGCCTGACGCCGCTTCCCGGCTCCGAGGATCACCAGGTTCTCTGGAAGAACGGCATCACGATGGATCCGGACCTCAACACCTACGACGTGGAACACGTCTGCACCGCTCATCCCAAGATGAGCAGGCGGGAGTGGGAGGCGATCTACCGCGAGGCTTGGCTGCTGTATTACACGCCGGAGCACATGCGCACCCTGCTGCGTCGCGCCGCCGCCGCCGGGGTGCCGATGGGGAGCCTGGTGAAAGTGCTGGTCGCATTCGCGACGACGGCTCGCCTCGAAAACGTACACCCGCTCCAGGGCGGTATCCTGCGCTTGAAACATCCCTCGGAGCGGCGGCCCGGCTGGCCGCGCGAGAGCCCGTGGAGCTTCTGGCCCCGCTTCGCCTGGGAAACCCTCCACAAGCACGCGGTCCTGGTCGGCACGATCGGTCGGCTCGTCCGGTCGAGCCTGACCATAGCGCGCGACCCCGAGGCGCGAGCCTATACCGATCAGGCGCTCACGCCCGTCCACGATGACGACGACGCGATTCTCGATCTCCTCACCAAGACCACCGGCGCGCGCGCCGCGGTCGCGCACGTCAAGAAGGTTGCCGAACTGACCGGCCGCGGCCGCGCCGCCTGAGGGATCCGCGGTAGTGGAACACCCGGTCGGAGCGGCCGAGCTCCTGGGCGCCCTGGCAATCTTGCCCGTCCAGACCCATATTGGCGACATGTATGAGAATCGCGAAGGCGAATTCGCCTACACGATCCGGCGCCGCACGTTCCGTGGCGGCAAAACCGTGTGGCGATGGGAGGTCCGGCGGGGCCGCGAAAGCCAGTTCGTGGACTGCGGCATCTCGATGCGATCCCACGATGCCGCCGAGACCTCGGCACTCGATGCAATCTTCAGCTGGAATTCAGGGCAGGCGCTCGCGACCCGCTAGCCGAGCCCCATAGATCAGCGCGTTCAGCGGCATTGACGCCCCGAAGGCTTGCACAACGGCGATGCCCGAGGCGAGTTGTCATGCTCGTCCGGAGTGGTGACGAGGAACGAGAAGATGACGGATAAAACCATCGAGCTCGATGAGCACCGCGGCATGAAGGCACAGAAGGCCACCGAAATCCGTCGTCTCCTGGCGGAAGTCGAGGCCGATCAACTGGCGCTGCGGCTTCGGCAGGACGACCTGGAGAAACACCTCGTGGCCACGCCCGCTTCGAGCTGGCACGACGCCGCCGAAAAAGCCCGCTATCTCCTCACCCTCTTTGCCGCCACCCCCGAAGCACAGGACCCGCGCCGCCAGAAGCTGGTCAAAGACCTGCTCGATGACTTCACGCGGCTCTCGCGTGAAACGCCGGAGAGTCATCCGCGAAGTCGGGATTGAATGCTTCGCCTCGCGCATGGTCCGCACCCGGTCCCCCCGCCCCGATCTCTCCCGGCATCTCGCCTCCGAGCATCATCGACATCGCGCTGCCACGGCGGGCTTCGCTGAACCCACCCTGTGCCGTCCGTCGTGCGTCGCCGGGTTACGCCGCGTCGACGCGGCGGAAGCCGTTCCAAACGGCGGTGCCGGCTCCGGAGAGCAGCACTCGCAGGAACCGCCGCTGCTGATATTCGCCGTCGAGGCTGACGCGCGGCAGCGCCATCAGGTGCTCGCGGTGCTCGGCGAACACCACGCCGGGTCGAGCGGTGACCGCGGTCTTGAACCCGAGCTCGCCGGCAATCGCGAACTCGCGCGGGCCCGCCGAGGCCGGATCGCCGAACGGATAGCAGAAATGTCGCGGTCTCGTGCCCAGCGCCGCCTCCAGGACCGCGGCGCTCTCGCGCATCTCCGATCGCGCCGCCTCATCGCCGAGCTTCTTGAGCATGCAATGGTTGACCGTGTGCGCGCCGATCGTGACCAGCGGGTCGGCGGCAAGCTCGGCGATCTCCGCCCAGCTCATGCACAGCTCGTCGCAGAACGCGCGCAGCTCGACCCCGTAGCGGGCGGCAAGATCGCGGATCACGTGACGCAGTTCTTCCTCGGTCTTGCGGCCGCGCAGCCACCAATACAGCGCATCGAACAGATTTTGCTTCTCCTTGACGGTGCGGCAGTCGAAGCGGCGATCCTCATCGTCGATGACGAGCCCGATGCGCTCCTTGCGGGCGATGACGGCTTCGAGCGCCAGCCACCACAGCTCGCCCAGCCGGTCCGGGAAACTCGTCGGAATGTAGATCGCGAACGGTACTCCATGCCTCCGCAGAATCGGATAGGCGAGACGCAGCGTGTCGCGATAGCCGTCGTCGAAGGTGAGGCAGGCGAAGCGCCGCGCGAAATCGCCCGTGCGGAGCCGGCGATGCATCTCGTCGAGCGAGACGAGCTCGATGCCGGAACGGCGAATGGTTTTGATCGCCGCTTCCAGGAACCGGGGCGTGACCTCCAGCAGCCGGTTCGGCTGGAAGCCGTCGCGGCGGCGCGGGCGCACGTGATGCAGGGTCAGGATCACGCCGACCCCGCCGACGAACGGGCGCAGCCAGCGATGGCTGCCCGAAAAATACAGCGCTTCGAGCCCCGTGCGGATGATGGCCTGCTTCAGTCCCAATCGCAGCCCCCCGTGTCCTCGGCAACCATGGCCGCGCTTCCTTGCGGAGCCATCAAGCCGAGCACCGGGTTCCCTTCCCCGTCTCGATCGAGAGCTGCCTGGGTGCGCCCCCGGCTGGCTCGCCCATTGAAGGTCAGCACGACTGACCTAAGATTTGATTGGCCATTTGCACCGCGCCCACTAGCATCCGCCTCCCGCGGGACCCGAACAGGAGAATGGCGTGAGCGTGATCATGGTCAAGTGCCCGAATACGGGGCGCGAGCTTTCGACCGGGATCGAAACCGACCAGGCGGGCTTCGATCGACTGCCCAGATTGTTGACCTACTCACGCTGTCCGCTGTGTCGGCTGGAGCACGCCTGGTGGAAGCGCGAAGCCTGGTTGGCGGAGAGCGAACCGAGCGAGGCGGCCACCGATACTGCCGCCTGAGGGCATCCGTCGGCAACGCACTTGCAACGATCTTCCACTACTCGCTCATCGCCGCGCCCACAACGCGCGCCCCAGCCCGCGAATGTCGAGCTCGCCGGCGCTCGCCAAGGCCCGAGAACGCCTACTGACACGAAGGCCGCGAGCGAGAGCTACTTCGTCTCCGCCACGAAGACGCCGTTCCAATCCGCGGGCGGCGCGACTTCGCTGAACGCCTGAACGCGAGTCCGATACTGGGCCATTGAGGGGAAGCCGACAGAATGGAGTTCTGCCATCCGCTCCCTGCATTCGGCCGTCGATTATCGCCGCGAAAAACGCAATCATCGCAATGGATTGGCGCGCAATTTCCCTGTTTTTCGCTAACAGGGAATTCGATCATCAAGAACAGGGATTTGCGGTTTTCAAAACAGCGATTTTTTCGCGAGTTATCAGAGAAACCTGGAAATCCGGGTTAGGACAGCACGGACGATGACCAGGCCCCTGGAGCAGCGACGGACCCCTTGACGGCGGGCGGCGGATTATCGTCCGATCGCCTTGGCTTGCCACCCAACAGCGGCCAGGCGGCAACTGCACCGTGGAAGCAGAGGCTCACATGCATATCCTTTGGATCATTTTGATCGGCTTTGTCGCTGGAGTCATCGCTAAGCTTATTCACCCTGGCCCCAATGAGCCGTCCGGTTTTATTCTGACGACGCTCCTTGGAATCGCTGGGGCGTTCCTCGCCACTTTTGTGGGCCAAGCAATCGGCTGGTACCGGCTAGACCAGGGTGCCGGGCTCATCGGCGCGGTCGTGGGCGCGATCATCGTCCTTGTTATATGGGGCATGATCGACCGCCGACGCCGAGCAGTTTGAGACTAAACCAGCAGGCGTCCATCGAGCGGTGGCCCGTGCTGCCGGCCCTTCCAGTCCCTAGATCTATGCGGGTTGGGCGGGATCCGATCACGGGCCTCCGGTCAAGGCCTCCACCCGTCGCTTGTCGGCAGACGGTAAGTGAGCGCCCGTCAACTTTCGCAGGCAGTTCTCAAGCTCCGTTTCGCCGAAAGGTTTCCGAAGCAGTGGTACGTCGGCGTAGCGCGAGTCGATTTCGTCATCTTCGGATCCAGTGATAAATGCGAACGGGATGCCGCGGCTCTGAAGTATTTCCGCCGCGGGGTATACCGTCTCATGCCGAAGATTGATGTCCAACAGTGCTGCGTCGCATAGGGTGGTTTTGATCAGGGCAAGTGCCTCGGAAAGTCCTGAAGCCGGCCCGAGTACTTGGCCTCCATTTCTTTGGATCACATCCGTAATATCTGCGGCGATCACAACGTGATCTTCGACGATCAGAATCGTGAAAGCCGGCGCCACTGCGCCCATATCGCCGCCTCCCCTGCCCCTGTTGCCAGCCGCCCCGCAGGGCCGGATGACCCGTTTTTGTCTTATGCCTTTTTTTCGCCTAAATTACTTTGCCCGACCAGCGGAGCCATGTCGAGTCAATTCACGAATTCGACAACCTGGGAGTCATCCCAAAAAAAAATTTGCCGGCGCTCGGCCTGGTCAATGGATGGGAAGTTAACCATGTTTCCTCGCGGCATGCGGGCCGCGCCGCCCGCGGTTATCGTCGCGTCCGCTTGGATGGTGACGGGCATCGAATGAGCCCTGCCCGGGCATACCGGACATCGTATGCGGCGAGCCAAGGTCACGATGGCGGAAGAATTTCGTCGATCAATCGATCGTTCGCTGGTTCGAATGGGTTGACGAATCTGACGCCCTGCAGCACGAAGCCGTCCTGCAGGTCCTCGGTGAGCAAGTGTCGGACCCCGGCTCGCTGCGATGCAGCCCACAACATTGCATCCCAAAACCCCAGTCGATGCGCCTGCACCGCGTCGAGCGCCGCCGCAAGATCGCCGTCCTCGGCCCCTTGAACCGGCAGCACCGCACGCCAGGCATCGATCGTCGCCCGGATGTCCTTGATCGGAATCCCCGCTTTGCGGATCGCAACGTTGCTGAACTCCGCGAGCGTTTGCAGCAGCAGGATGCTCCATCCCGACTGCATGCCGCGCACGATGAGATCGCGCGAGCGTTTCGCCTTGGGATCGGACGCCGCAGCGGTAGCGTAAACTAGGATGTTTGTATCAAAGGTGACCATCACCGCTCATGCATGTCCTCGCGCCGGAACTTGCGCAAGGCGCCCCACGGCAGGCCCTTTGCCATCACGCCGATCGCATGAGCAATAGCCTTTTGGCGCTCGGGGGTCATCAGGGCCGGTCGATAGGGGCTCAATACCGCAACCGGCTTGCTCCGCTTTGTGATCAGGATTTCCTCTCCGCGCTCCACGCGCGAGAGCAATTCCGAGAATTCGTGATTTGCCTGACGTGCGCTGACCGTTTTCATATCCGGCTCAATGTAGGACAAGTACTACTTAACGATCATGGCAGGGAACTGTCAAGTCACTCACTCCGCTCGTGGATGCCGACCGGCAGTTTTCCGCACCCTGGCCCCAATGAGCCGTCCGGTTTCGTTCTGACGGCGCTCCTTGGAATGGCCGGGGCCTTCGTCGCCAGTTTTCTCGCCCAAGCAATCGGCTGGTATCGACCGGACCAAGGGGCCGGACTCATCGGCGCGGTGAGCGCGAGCATCGCCCTTGTCGTATGGGCATGTTTGACCGCCGACGCCAAGCGGTCTGAGACTCAACGAGCCCCGAGCACTGCGTCTTTTTCCAGTTCAGGTCGCGG
>WNFD01005263.1_pt1 | contig 12966 bp, 9 predicted proteins | sample 5400491 | NCBI WGS metagenome assembly WNFD01 (sample SAMN13153343, study PRJNA577476) | soil metagenome | isolation source: 120 cm saprolite under Douglas fir tree site 2 hole 2 replicate 2 | place: USA:California | collected 2015-04-18 | reverse complement strand
CACGCCTTGGCGTGAGCGATAGGAAACGTGCAGATCCTGGATTTCAAGTACGAATGCCATTCGCTGGGCCTGTTTTCGCCCGTCCCCCAGTTCGATTCATGTTGCGGCAGGAATCAGGGGCGGACAAGACAAACATGATCACTCGCGCACCAAAGGTAATTCTCCCAGGTTGGCAGTCAAAAGAACGTCAAATTTCAGTGAAGCACAAAATTAGATACGAAACTCGTTGGAATAGAAAAAAGAAGGCTTACCTGGACGTTGGGGCTGAATCCAAGTGGGGATTACAGGAATTCAGGATGGAAACTCTTGCAATCCCCACTTCTGTGCCGAACACCGCTAATTCGGCTGGGATCTGTATCTATGGCTGACTCGGGTTTGGCTTCGGTGGTTAGCGAGTTTCTCCCCGCGCCGCCAGCTTACCGGCCGCAGCATCCGATCGAGGGGTCATCGAAAGAACGAGATATTCGCGTTCCTTACCGTCGGCTTCGGGAACTCGAAGCAACAGTTTGTCTTTGTGAATACGGAATTGGGCCGATTCGCCTACTGGCAACAGCACTGGATGTTTGTCATCTTTCGGTCTAATCCGATAGGTGATCCGCTCCGTCTGCAACACATATTCCTGGCACATGACAACTTTGGTGTTCTTGTGCTGGCCATCCGTGCCAAAGATTTCGCCCGCGATGGTCTTGCCGTCTTTTTCGGCATAGCCGCAAGACGAAGAATCCATCTGTATCAACACGCCTTTTTCATAGGCCGGCGGGTCTTTCGCCTGGACACTGAGTGTGGCTCCAAACAGCAATATCGCCAACATTCCTCTCTTCATCGTCGTCCTCCTGCAGCCCTTCCACTACGCCACTTACGCCGCAGCATGAAGTCAGTATGCACACCGATGGGCATGCGAGCCACGCCGCTTCCCACTTGGAGACACATTCGTTGCTCACCGTACAAGGGCTTGCGGCAGAGGAAAAAATATAGGCTCGGCCTTCAGCCTGTCTTCGCGAAACCGCTTCCTCCGCGTTCCTGCCAAGCCCCATCCCACGTCCAAGCAAGCAGGCTGTTTCGTTTTGGCGTAAAATCCCTTAACCCGTTCGGTAGCGCGGCGCATCTAAAACCTGATCTTGAGCTGCGGGCGCCCTGCTGCCCGCGACAGGAGCCAATGTGAGTCAGCCGAAGAGTCAGCTGGACCTCGACCTGCTAAGTATCAATACCATTCGAACCCTCGCCATCGACGCGGTCCAGCAAGCGAATTCCGGCCATCCGGGCGCGCCGATGGGCCTTGCTCCGGTCGTGTACGAGCTGTGGCAAAAATTTTTGCGCTACGATCCCGCAGATCCCACCTGGCCGAATCGCGACCGCTTCGTCTTATCGGCTGGCCACGCCTCGATGTTGCTCTATGCCACTCTGCATCTTGCAAGAGTGCGAGCCGTCAATGCAAAGGGCGAAGTTACGAATGATGCCGCGGTACCCATGGAAGAGATCAAGCGCTTCCGGCAGATTGACAGCCGGACTCCCGGACATCCCGAATCGCATCTGACAACTGGAGTGGAGACCACAACCGGGCCGCTGGGCCAGGGAGCCGGCAACAGCGTGGGAATGGCAATTGCCAGCAAGTGGTTGGGGGAAAACTTCAACCGCCCGGGCTTCGACATTTTCAATTTCAACGTCTATGCCATTTGCGGCGACGGCGATTTGATGGAAGGCGTGGCAAGTGAAGCTGCTTCGCTAGCGGGCCATCTGAAGCTGTCCAATCTTTGCTGGATCTACGACAACAACCATGTAACGTTGGACGGACCGGCAGAATGGTCCTTCAGCGAAGATGTAACGACGCGTTTCAAGGGCTACGGCTGGAACGTCACGCACGTCACGGACGCGAACGATTTCGATATGCTGATCTGCGGCTATGATAATTTCCTCAAGTCGAAAGATGGGCCAACACTCATAGTGGTGGACAGCCACATCGGGTATGGATCGCCGCACAAGCAGGATTCCTACGAAGCACATGGCGAGCCACTGGGGGAAGCGGAAGTCAAACTCGTGAAGAAAAACTACGGGTGGCCGGAAGACGCCAAGTTTCTGGTGCCGGAAGGCGTTTACGATCAGTTCAAAAATGGCGTGGGAAAGCGCGGCGCGGAAGCGCGCGCGGCGTGGAAAGCGAAATTCGAGGAGTACAAAAAGCAGTTTCCCCAGCTCGCCGATCAACTGAACCACATGCTGAGCGGGCGATTACCGGATGGCTGGGATAAAGATTTGCCAAGCTTCTCGGCTGATCCAAAGGGAATCGCAACGCGGGAGTCTTCTGGCAAGACCTTGAACGCGCTCGCCAAGAATATTCCCTGGCTCATCGGCGGCTCGGCGGACCTGGCCAAATCCAACAAAACGAACTTAACCTTTGATGGTGCGGGAGAGTTTTACCCAAACCAGTACCGCGGGCGAAACATTCACTTCGGCGTGCGCGAGCACGCTATGGGCGCGATCGTAAACGGCATGACTTTGTCAAAGTTGCGCGCTTTCAGCGCAACATTCTTCAATTTCAGCGACTACATGCGGCCCAGCATGCGCCTCGGCGCGCTTATGGAAATCCCCTCAATTTACATTTTCACGCACGACTCGATCGGCGTGGGAGAAGACGGACCGACGCACCAGCCCATCGAGCAACTGGCGTCGCTGCGCGCGATGCCCAACATGCTGGTCCTGCGGCCGGGCGATGCGAATGAAGTCGTGGAAGCCTACAAGGTGATCCTGCGGCACACGCACGGACCTTCTACATTGGTGCTAACGCGGCAGGTCATGCCGACGTTCGACCGCACAAAATACGCGCCTGCGTCGGGCGTCGCGAAAGGCGCTTATGTTCTGGCGGGCGCGGCGGGCGGAAAGCCGGACGTGATCTTGATGGGCAGCGGAAGCGAAGTGTCGCTCTGTGTGGACGCTTACGAGAAGCTGAAGGCCGAAGGCATCAACGCGAGAGTGGTGAGTATGCCCTCGTGGGAATTGTTTGAGCGGCAGGATGCGGCGTACAAGGAGAGCGTTCTTCCGGCGAATGTGACGGCACGCGTTTCCGTGGAAATGGCTTCGACGTTCGGGTGGGAACGTTACACCGGCCCTAGGGGCAAAATCATCGGCATGCGGAGTTTCGGCGCGTCGGCTCCCCTGAAGGATTTGCTAAAGAAGTTTGGCTTCGGAGTGGACAACGCGGTAGCGGCCGCAAAGGAAGTGCTCGGAAAGTGAGCCGGCGATGAAGCTTGTCATTGGTTCGGACCACGCAGGATTTCAATTGAAGGTGGCCACGGGCGATCTGCTGCGGTCCCTGGGACACGATGTTCTGGACGTCGGTGCCTTCAATGAAAATCCCTCGGACTATCCGGACTTCGCTGAAGCGGTAGGCCGTGCCGTGCTGGATGGGAGGGCGGAACGAGGCGTGCTGATTTGCGGTAGCGGCGTCGGAGCAAGCGTGGCGGCAAACAAACTGCCCGGAATTCGAGCCGGAATGTGTCATGACACCTACTCGGCGCACCAGGGCGTGGAACACGATGACATCAACGTGTTGGTGCTGGGCTCGCGGGTGATCGGCGTGAAGCTGGCGGAGGATCTGGTGAAGGCGTTCCTGGGCGCGAAGTTTACGCACGAAGAACGGCACGTGCGGCGCCTGGAAAAAGTGAAGGCGCTGGAGGCAAAGTTTTCCGCCGCAAGGAAAGCGTAGAAGGCAGCGGGGAATTTGCGGCTTGAGCGCGCCGGCCCTTCCGGGGCGTACAATAAGATTTTGGGTTTTTCTGAGGCGCAAGGAGAATCAGCATGACCACGACCACGACGATTCCGAACATTTCGACCGGCGGAGCGACGAATCCGCTAAAGGGGCTGCTGGCCCATGGGCAGTCTCCCTGGATGGATTACATCCGCAGAGACCTGCTGACTGGTGGCGGATTGAAAAAATATATTGATAATGACGGACTCCGCGGCATGACCTCCAACCCTGCCATTTTCGAGAAGGCCATCACCGGCAGCAATCTATACAACGAGATTCTCACTTCGCCGGACGCGAAAAAACTCGACGCCAACGGCATTTTCGAAAAAATCGCGATTCGCGACGTGCAGGACGCGTGCGACATCTTCAAGCCGGTGTATGCGGAAACGAAGCGGCGCGATGGTTACGTCAGCCTGGAAGTGTCTCCGTTTCTTGGTTTCGATACCAAGGCCTCGCTCTCGGAAGCTCGCCGTTTGTGGAAGGCGGTGGACCGTCCGAACGTCATGATCAAGATCCCCGGTACGCCCGAAGGCCTCCCCGCCATACGCCAGGCGCTCGAAGAAGGCATCAACATCAATATCACGCTGCTTTTCGCTCAGTCCGCATACGAACAAGTTGCTGAGGCATTTCTTTCCGCTCTCGAAGCTCGCGCGGCCAAGGGTCAGGACATCAGCCACATTGCGAGTGTCGCCAGCTTTTTCGTCAGCCGCATTGACACCCTGGTTGACAGCAAGATCGAAGAAAAGCTCAAGACCTCCGCGGATACCGGCCAGAAAGCGCTGCTCGAAAGCCTCCACGGCAGGGTGGCCATTGCCAATGCCAGGCTCACCTACAAGAAGTATCTGGAACTTTTCGGCGGCCCGCGCTGGAAAACCCTGGCGGTCAAGGGCGCGCAGACGCAGCGCCTTCTGTGGGCCAGCACCAGCACCAAGAATCCGAAATATCGCGACGTAATTTACGTCGAGGAGCTCATCGGCGCGGACACCGTGGACACTATTCCTCCCGCAACTTTTGATGCCTTCCGCGATCACGGAAAGCTTCGCCCCAGTCTCACCGAAAACGTGGAAGGGGCCGCGAAGACCATGGCCGATTTGGCAAAAGCTGGAATTTCCATGAAAGAAGTGACGGACAAGCTGATGGTCGATGGCGTCAAGCTCTTTGCCGATGCTTTCAGAACCCTGTTGGATGCCGTTAGCAAGACTGCAGGTGTACCCGCGTGAGTCTGAACCGCCAGACCTACAAGTTACCCGGCCCGCTTGCAGCTGCGGTTGCCGCATCCCTGGAAGACTGGAAAAAAAACAATAAAGTAGCCCGTCTCTGGCAGAAGGACCCTTCGCTCTGGACGGGAACCGACGAAAGCAATTGGCTTGGCTGGCTCACCATCGCGGCGGAGCAGCTCGCGCGTCTTGAAGTTCTAAAACAGATTGCTGCGGATGTGAAAAAGGCGCGTTTCAAAGACGTGCTTCTGCTCGGCATGGGCGGCTCCAGCTTGTGTCCGGAAGTCCTGCGCATGACGTTTGGGAAGGTCAAGGGATTTCCCGAGCTGCATGTGCTGGACTCCACCGACCCCGCGCAAATCAAAGCTATCGAAGCGAAAGTGGATCTCAAGAGCACGATTTGTATCGTCTCCAGTAAATCAGGGAGCACGCTGGAACCGAATATCTACAAGCAATATTTCTTCGAGCAAATCAAGGCTAACGTGGGCGAGGAGGAAGCTGGTAACCGCTTCATCGCCATTACCGACCCGGGCTCGAAGATGCAGCAGGTGGCGGAGGCCGATAAATTCCGCAAGATTTTTTTTGGTATGCCGAGCATCGGTGGCCGCTACTCCGCTCTTTCCAATTTCGGTATGGTTCCCGCCGCCGTGATGGGGCTGGACTTGGCGAGATTCCTGAAGAACACCGAGGAGATGGTTCAAGCGTGCGGCGCTGCTTCCGCCGCCGATGCGAATCCCGGCGTGATTCTTGGGGCGATCCTCGGCGTCGCCGCGAATCAAGGGCGCGACAAACTCACCATCATCACTTCGCCGGGAATTTTTGATCTTGGGGCGTGGCTCGAGCAATTGATCGCGGAATCTACTGGAAAAGTCGGCAAAGGGATTATCCCAGTGGATCGCGAACGCCTCGCCAAGCCGGCCACCTATGGCAACGATCGCGTCTTTGCCTACCTGCGGTTAGCGTCGAAACCCAACAAGGCGCAGGATGCGGCGGTCGCCGCGCTTGAAAAAGCGGGACATCCCGTCGTGCGCATCACGCTGCCGAATACCTACAATCTCGGCCAGGAATTCTTCCGCTGGGAAGTCGCCGCGGCCGTCGCCGGTTCGATTATCGGCATCAATGCGTTCAATCAGCCTGACGTCGAAGCCAGCAAGCTCGAAACGCGCAAGCTTACCAGCCAATATGAAGCGACCGGGAGCCTCCCGTCGGAAGTGCCGTTTTTCGAGGCAAGCGGCATCAAACTTTTCGCCGACGAAAAGAATGCAGCAGCCGTTCACGGCCAGAACCTTGCTGATGTTCTGAAGTCCCACATATTGCGTCTGGGCGCAAGCGATTATTTTGCTGTCCTTGGCTACATCACGATGAATCCAGCAAATGAAAAAGCTTTGCAAGCAATCCGACATGCGGTGCGCGATAAGAAAAAAGTGGCCACGGTTCTTGGCTTCGGCCCGCGCTTTCTCCATTCCACCGGGCAAGCCTACAAGGGCGGCCCGAATAGCGGCGTTTTCCTTCAAATAACTTGCGATGACCCCAAGGATCTGCCGGTGCCGGGGCAAAAGTACACTTTCGGCATCGTCAAAGCGGCGCAGGCCAGGGGCGATTTTGCCGTTCTCGCGGAACGCGGCCGCCGCGCCTTGCGCGTCCACCTTGGAAACAATTTGAAGACCGGACTCGCGGCCCTGGCCAAGGCCATTCAAAAAGCAGTCGCCTGACGCACAAAATCATTTCTTTCATTTGATTCGAGGAGCGGACACGATGCAGCTGGGCATGATCGGACTCGGAAGAATGGGCGCCAACATGGTTCGGCGTCTGCAAAAAAACGGTCACAAGTGCGTTGTGTACGATCGCAGCGCCGACTCAGTGAAGCAACTTGCGAGTGAAGGCGCGACCGGCGCGAGTTCCCTCAACGATTTCGTCAAGAAACTCAAGAAACCCCGCGCGATCTGGCTCATGGTTCCGGCAGCAGTGGTGGATGCCACGCTTCACGATTTGGTCGGCAAGCTCGAAAAAAACGACGTTGTCATCGATGGCGGAAATTCCTACTACATCGACGACATCCGACGTGCCAAAGAGCTTTCCGCCAAGGGCATCCATTATTGCGACGTCGGCACCAGCGGCGGCGTCTGGGGCCTCGAGCGGGGCTATTGTCAGATGATCGGCGGCGAGACAGCCGTCGTAAAGCGTCTCGATCCCATTTTCAAAACGCTCGCGCCCGGTCGTGGCAATGTTGACCGCACTCCGGGACGCGAAAAAGCCGGCGGCACTGCCGAGGAAGGCTATCTCCACTGCGGCCCTTCCGGCGCCGGCCATTTCGTCAAAATGGTCCACAACGGCATCGAGTACGGCTTGATGGCCGCTTACGCAGAGGGCCTCAACATTCTCAAGCACGCCAATGCGGGTAAATCTAATCGCGAGGCCGACGCGGAAACCACGCCGCTGCGCAATCCAGAGCATTATCAGTATGACTTCAATCTCGCGGACATTACCGAAGTCTGGCGCCGCGGCAGCGTCGTGGCGTCTTGGCTGCTCGACCTAACCGCCATTTCTCTCCTCGAACAACCGGCGCTCGAGCGCTTCTCCGGCCGCGTTTCCGACTCCGGCGAAGGCCGCTGGACCATCCTAGCCGCCATCGAGTCGACCGCGCCTGCGCCCGTTCTGACTGCGTCTTTGTTTCAAAGGTTTACGTCGCGCGGCGAGGATGACTTCGCGGCAAAGGTGTTGTCCGCGATGCGCTTTCAGTTCGGCGGCCATATCGAAAGGAAGTCCGGACATTAAAGGGTTTCAAGCGTCATTTCGCGCCCGAGGATAGGAATTCTCTCTCATGAGCCTGAACCATTTGAACGTGAACCCCACAGCGGCGCCATGTGTGATGGTTATTTTCGGCGCCACCGGCGACCTGACCAAGCGCAAGCTCCTCCCTGCCCTCTGCAACCTCGCGCAGGACGAAGTTCTGCCCAAACAATTTGCCATCGTGGGCTTTGCCGGGAACGACTATGACACCACCAGCTTTCGCAAAATGTTGGCCGAAGAAATTCCCAAATACGTTTCCACGCCCATCAACTCGAAGCTCTGGGACTGGATGAGCGAACGCATCTACTACGTCAAAGGCGATTTCCTGGACCCCGAAGCCTACAAGCGCCTGGACCAGCAAATCGGCGAAGCCGACAAACTGCACAACGCGCTGGGCAACCGGTTTTTCTATTTGGCAGTGGCTCCGCGCTTCTTTTCCCCCATTGCCCAAATGCTGGGTCAGTGCTGTCTGACAAAAGAAGAAAGTGGCCATTGGGCGCGCGTGATTATCGAAAAGCCTTTTGGTCATGATCTCGAATCGGCGAAGAAGCTGAATCACGAATTGAACCAGGTCCTGACCGAAAAGCAGATCTACCGAATCGATCATTACCTTGGCAAAGAGACCGTGCAAAACGTCATGGTCTTCCGCTTTTCCAACAACATCATCGAGCCGCTCTGGAACCGCAACTATGTCGACCACGTGCAAATCACCGCCGCCGAAACCGTCGGCGTCGAGCACCGCGGCGGTTTTTACGAGACTGCCGGCGCGCTCCGGGACATGGTGCCCAATCATCTTTTCCAGCTTCTCACCATGACTGCGATGGAGCCTCCTATCTCTTTCGGCGCCGACGAAGTTCGCAACAAGCAAGCCGAAGTGCTGCACGCCATTCAGCCTCTCGACCCCGAAGATGTCCTGAAAAATATGGTGCGCGGGCAATACGGTGGCGGCATGGTTGATGGGCAGCGCGTCGTTGGCTACCGCAGTGAGCCCGATGTGGCTCCCGATTCGAACACGGAAACGTTTGTGGCCTTGAAACTATTGATCGACAACTGGCGCTGGGCCGGCGTGCCTTTCTATCTCCGCACCGGCAAGCGTCTCGCGCAGCGCATGACCGAGATTGTCATCCAATTCCGCCGTACGCCTTTCGTGCTCTTCCGCAATACCACCGTGCGCAATCTCGAGACCAACCGCCTCGTGATTCACATTCAGCCCGACGAAGGCATCTCCTTAAGCTTCGGCGCCAAGGTCCCCGGCTCGGTAATGAAACTCGGTCTCGTCAATATGGATTTTGATTACTGCACTTATTTTGGCGTGGAGCACAGCACCGGCTACGAACGGCTCCTCCGCGATTGCATGGCGGGCGATGCCACGCTCTTCCAGCGCGCGGACATGGTCGAGGCGGGCTGGAGTGTGATTCAGCCCGTCCTCGATGTGTGGCACGCTTTGCCCGCGCGCGGATTCCCCAATTACGCGGCCGGCTCCTGGGGGCCCGTTGAAGCGGACGATCTTCTGGAGCGCGATGGGCGCTCCTGGCGGCGCATCGGCGAAGAGGAAGTGGATAAGCGCGGCCGTATTGCCGCACAGGACCGCACGGGCATCATCACCTAAAAGGAGCGCGAGTGGACCGCGAGATTCGAATCCTGCCGGACGCTGCCGCGATTGCCAAGCGCGCGGCGCAGGAGTTCGTTCAAGCCGCGGACGCTGCGATACGCGCGAAAGGCTCCTTCAATGTGGCCCTGTCAGGCGGATCGACCCCGAAAGCGCTCTATAGCCTCCTGGTAAACGATCCGGGACTGCGCTCGCAGGTCCCTTGGGATAAAATACATCTATTCTTCGGCGACGAGCGCCATGTTCCGCCCGATCATCCGGACAGCAATTTCCGCATGGCCACGGAAGCGATGATTTCCAAGTCACCGCTGAAACCGGAGCAGGTCACGCGGATCAAAGGCGAGTACACCGATGCGGACCAAGCCGCGCGCGAATACGAGAAAGCTCTGCGCGAATATTTCAAGCTGAAGAATGGAGAGTATCCGCGCCTCGATCTCGTCTTGGCCGGGATGGGCAGCGAGGGCCATACGCTCTCACTTTTCCCGGGAACGAAAGCTCTGCATGCCGATGGGCGGCTGGTTGTGCGAAACTGGATCGGCAAGTTGTGCGCGGAGCGCATCACTCTTACTGCGCCTGTGGCTTGTAACAGCGCGGAAATCATTTTCATGGTGACTGGCGCGGACAAGGCCCCCGCGCTGAAAGCGGTGCTGGAAGGTCCCTTTGAGCCGGAACAATTGCCGGCGCAATTGCTCCAGCCGCAAAATGGAAAACTGCTTTGGCTGGTGGACGCTGCCGCCGGTGCAATGCTTTCAAAGGGAATTCGAGAATAGCTGTCCGCTTTGCGGGCATGCAGGAAAACGAGGAGAAAGAAATGGCCACCACTGCAATACTGGGAAAAATCGAAACCTATCTCGGCGCAAAAGCCGATTCCCTGCTGGGATTCAAATCGCCGAAAATCGCCAAGGAACGGCTTCATCTTCCCGGCCCTGACTTCGTCGATCGCATCTACGCCGCGACCGACCGCAACCTTCGTGTGCTGACAAATCTGCAGCGAATGTTCGGCCACGGCCGCCTCAGCGGCACCGGCTATCTCTCCATTTTGCCCGTGGACCAAGGCATCGAGCATTCCGGCGCTGCGAGCTTCGCGAAAAATCCCGATTATTTCGACGGCGGCAACATCGTCAAGCTCGCCATCGAAGGTGGCTGCAACGCAGTGGCCTCCACTTACGGCGTGCTCGGCTCTGTCGCGCGCAAGTACGCTCACAAAATCCCGTTCATCGTGAAGATGAATCACAACGAACTGCTGACGTTTCCTAACAAGGCCGATCAAATTCTCTTCGGCACCGTGCAGCAAGCCTACGACCTCGGTGCTGCCGCCGTTGGCGCCACCATCTATTTCGGATCCGATCAAAGCACTCGCCAGATCGTCGAAATCAGCCAGGCCTTCGCGCACGCCCATCAACTCGGCATGGCCACGGTCCTCTGGTGCTACCTCCGCAACAGCGCCTTCAAGAAGGACAAGGACTATCATCTCTCCGCCGACCTCACCGGCCAGGCCAACCATCTCGGCGTAACCATCGAAGCCGACATCATCAAGCAAAAGCTCCCGGAAAATAACGGCGGCTATCAAGCTCTCAACATGGGCGATTCCAGCTACGGCAAATTCGATAAGCGCATCTACACCGACCTTTGCAGCGACCATCCCATCGATTTGACCCGCTATCAGGTCGCCAACTGCTACATGGGTCGCGCGGGCTTAATTAACAGCGGCGGCGCTTCCGGCGCAAACGACTTCGAAGAAGCAGTGGCCACTGCCGTCATCAACAAGCGTGCTGGCGGCACGGGCCTCATCTCCGGCCGTAAAGCGTTCCAGCGTCCAATGAAAGAGGGTGTCCAGCTCCTGAACGCCATTCAAGACGTTTACCTCAGCCCCGAAGTCACCGTCGCCTGACAAGGCTTTGAATCTACGGCGCTGCTTTGCAGGCGTGGGGGCGTCATGCTTACCAAGAGTCTAGCGAAGCGCGTCGCCCCCCTTTTGCCATCACCTTCACCAAGATCTAAGTTATTCTTTCTAAACCACTTAACAAACAAGCACGCAACCCTTGTCCTCGAAAGGGGTTCTTATTCATAGGAGCGGTCGTGGTGGCAATCGGCCGCTCTGAGTAAGATTCGGCCACGCCCAGCGAACGCCAGAAAGGTGTGAATTATGCGTATCGCTCGCTTCATTTGTTCCTTCTTGCTTGCCGTTGGACTCCTGGCAGTCCCGGCTCAATCCCGAGCGCAAGTTGCTGTGGGGATCTCCGTTCGGATCGGACCTCCAGTGTTGCCAATTTACGCGCAACCCATCTGCCCGGGCCCGAGCTATATCTGGGTTCCCGGCTATTGGGCTTATGGTCCGGACGGCTACTTCTGGGTTCCGGGCACGTGGGTATTCCCGCCGGAAGTCGGTCTGCTCTGGACTCCAGGCTACTGGGGATGGGAAGACGGCTTCTACGCGTGGTATCCGGGCTACTGGGGGCCTCGAGTCGGCTTCTATGGCGGCATTAACTACGGTTTCGGCTACACCGGAGTCGGCTATTTCGGCGGCTACTGGCGAGGCGACACGTTCTACTACAACCGTGCCGTCACCAACGTGGACGTCACCGTCGTTCGCAACACCTACAACACGACAGTCATCAACAACAACACAACGATCAACCGGGTCAGTTTCAACGGTGGCCGCGGCGGAATAGCCGCTCGTCCGACCTCTCAGGAACAGGCAGCCGCTCACCAGCGTCATTTCGCAATGACCTCCGAGCAAACGCAGCATCAACAGGCCGCCGGCAGCAACCGCACTTTGCTGGCTTCGGTGAACCACGGTCGTCCAGACGTTGCCGCCACTCCGCGGCCTGGCCAATTCAACGGTCGTGGCTCGGTGACCACCGGCAGACCCGGCTCTCCGAACCGCACCCTCGAAAACCCGCGGGAAGCAACTCGCCCCGGAAATCCACCGGCGAATAACGGACGCACGTTCGAAAACCGCACTTCCGAAAGTCGAAAGGAAACGAATCGTCCGGGGAAACCGCCGGCGAATAACGGACGTACCTTCGAAGACCGTCCGCCCTCCTCGCGGCCCTCGAACGCCCCTCGCGTCAATCCTGGGTTCGACCAGAAGCAGCAGCGAGAACTTGAAAAGATGAGCCAGCGCCAGGATGCGGAGCGCCAGAAGGTGCAGCAGCGCCACGTCCAGGAGCAGCAAAAACTGGAACGTCAAAGGCCCGATCAACCGCGGCAGGAGCAGCTCCAGCGCCGCCAGCAACAGCAACTGGATCAAATGCAGCAGAAACACGCTCAACAGTCACAAAAGCTGCAGGAGCGCCAGCAGCGGGAAGTTCAGAAGCAGCAGAGTAGAGAACCTAAGAACGGCCGGCCTCCTGAGCATTAAAAATAACAACTCGATGCGAAGGCCGGACACCACCGTCCGGCCTTCCACTCAAAGGGGTAAGCTCAAATTGTAGCGGGTGCCGTGGACCTGCTTGAATACCTGGTCTGGACCAACGAGGCGTCTTATTTGCCGTCTTTCACCAGATACTTCAATGCGCGGTGCCGCAACCTGCCGAGTTCGCGATTCAAAAAATGCGCGCGCCCGAAGAAAGGCAAAATCGGATTGCGGCGGTTCTGCACTTTGTTAC
>WNFD01005261.1_pt1 | contig 12970 bp, 10 predicted proteins | sample 5400491 | NCBI WGS metagenome assembly WNFD01 (sample SAMN13153343, study PRJNA577476) | soil metagenome | isolation source: 120 cm saprolite under Douglas fir tree site 2 hole 2 replicate 2 | place: USA:California | collected 2015-04-18 | reverse complement strand
TCCTCCCAGTAATGCCGCGGCCCGCCACCGAGGCGAGCCTCCGCCGCGTCGTTCAGTTTCGCTAGAAATGGGCGCGCACTACCTTGGGGAACACCACCCAAACCGTCAAGTACCAAGGAAGCGTATCCTAGCAAAGACGTGGTCTTTCCGATCCCTTTTCAGAGTGCGAGGTGGGCCATGCGCCGTATTCGTTGGATCACGGTTCTAGGAGTGGCGGCCGCAACGGCAGCGACGGCCTGTGGCGGCGGCAACAGCACCCCCCCTGGCCCGACGCCGACTCAGATCGCTAAGGTGAGTGGGGACAGCCAGATAGGGGCGGCTGGGGCCACTCTGAGTACGCCGCTCTCTGTGGTCGTGAAGGATGCGAGTGGCAGCCCGCTCGCCAACGCTACGGTTTCGTGGGCCGTTACGGGCGGCGGTGGCTCCATTGCCTCCACCGGTCTGACGGACGGAAGTGGGGTCTCCACCGGGACTCGCACGCTAGGTCCTACCGCCGGCACCGAAGCCGCCACAGCCACCCATGACGGCCTGTCCGGCTCCCCCGTTACGTTCACGACCTTCTCGCAGGTCCAGGGCGCGACGTCGATGGTGGTGAACGGCGGCGCCAATCAGACAGATACCGTACTGGCAACCCTGACGACCCCAATGTCGGTCTTCGTGCGCGATTACAAGAACGCGCCGGTCGCGAACGTGACGGTGAATTGGTCGGCGACCGGAGGGGGCTCAGTGGGTCAGATGGCGACCATGACGAACGCCAGCGGCATCGCCTCGGTGTCCCGCACATTCGGGGGGACTGCGGGATCTCAGGCCACGCTCGCAACTGTCACGGGGCTCGTGGGATCCCCGGTCAGCATCAGCGCTACCGCAACGGCCGGTAACCCGACGCAAATGGTGCTGAACGGCGGCAACAATCAGACGGGCTCCGTCAACACCACTCTTGCCACCCCGCACACCGTGCTCGTGATGGACGCGCAAGGGAACGGGAAAGCGGGGGTCACGGTGACATGGGTGGTGGGTAACGGCGGCGGCTCGGTGTCGTCGATGTCGCCGGTCACGGGAAGCAACGGCGTGGCCTCGGTGACACGCACCCTCGGGCCGAGCGCCGGGACCCACACTGACACTGCAAAGGTGAATGGGCTCACCGGGTCCCCGGTAGTGTTCACGGCCACGGCGGTTACCGCACCGCTCACTGCCAACGTCACCGTGGGCCCGGGGATCGTCTACAGCCCAACCACCGTCACCATTGCCGTTGGCGGGACGGTACAGTTCACTTGGGCATCCGGCTCGATTTCCCACAGTGTCTCGTGGACAGGCGGACCGACGCCGCTGCCGATGGACTCCGCGATAAAGACGAGCGGTACTTACAGTGCCACCTTCAGCACCGCTGGCACATACACCTACGACTGTGCGGTTCACGGGACGGCAATGCAGGGACAGGTGATCGTGCAATGACGCCCCGATTCCTTCTCCTCATCTCATTTGTCGTGGGTGCGCCAGGGCTCGGCGCCCAGCAACCCACCGGCGCCTGGGACGCCGTCGCCAGGGCACTCGGGAAGCCGGTCCCCGCCGCGGGGGAGACGTATCGGGCGACGTTCCCTCGCTCCGACCTGCACGTGCGCGTCGGGACTGTGACCGTCGAGCCGGCGCTCGCTCTCACCTCGTGGGCGGGGTTCGCCGGCCCGCCGGATTCTTGCGACGTCATGGGGGACTTGGTCCTCGGCGAGCGGGAGGTGTCGTTGGTCGTTGCTGCACTGCTCGATCGCGGCATCGAGGTGACCGCGGTGCATCATCACTTGCTCGACGAGACACCCCGGATCTTCTACGTCCACTTTCACGGCCGGGGGGTGGGCGCCAACCTTGCGACCAACCTGAAGGCAGCGCTCGCGCTCACAGCGACACCGCTTGGCACCACAGCTACAACGCCCACCACGCCGAGCGGCGCGAGCCTCGATACCGCCGCGGTGTTCGCCGCGCTCGGCGTGCACGGTCGCCTCAACGGGGATGTCGCCCAGGTCAGCGTTCCGACTTCCGGGAGCCAGGCCACGCTCGACGGGCGGCCGATCCCCGCCGCGCTCGGCATGAATACGGCGATCAATCTCGAGCCGTCCGCCCCGGGCCGATCGGCTGCCGCGGGCGACTTCGTACTCACGGGTGATCGGGTCCGCGGTGTCTTGAGGGCGCTCACCACCGCCTCGATCCGCGTCACCGCCGTGCACAACCATATGGTAGGCGAATCCCCGCGCGTCTTCTTCGTGCATTTCTGGGGTGAGGGAGACCCGGTGGTACTCGCGCAGGAATTGAGAAAGGCCCTGGACGCCGCTCGGTAGCAATCGGCAAACGGGAAATGGGAAACGGGGGACGCCGAGGCAACCCGTTTCCCCTTTCCCGTTTCCCGAGTATCGTTATCGCCGCCTTCTACCGGGAAGCGGCATGCTCACCGTCCTCGCCCTCGTCACCGTTGTGTCGTTCCAGGCTCCCATTCGCGGTTTCCCGACGTCACAAACCGCCGACCAGGTGCGCCGCGAGCAGCTCGCCCGCGCCGTGCCCTCGCGCGACACGCTGCGCGCGCAGATGCGGCTGTTGGCCGCGGTGCCCCACGAAGCCGGCACCGAGCGCTCGCGCCACGTTGCCGAGCTGATTCTCGCGCGGTTCCGGTCCTTCGGGCTGGACGCGAAAATCGAGCAGTTCGAGGCGCTGATGCCGCGGCCGGTGAGCCGCACCCTCGAGCTACTGGCTCCGGAGCGCTTCACCGCGACCCTCGAGGAGCCGACGGTGGCCGAGGATCCCACCTCCGGCCAGAAAGCCCAGCAGCTCCCGACCTTTAACGCTTATTCTCCCGACGGCGACGTCAGTGGCGAGCTGGTCTACGTGAATTACGGCGTGCCAGCAGACTACCGGGTGCTGGACAGTCTGGGGATCAGCGTGCGGGGCAAGATCGTCATCGCGCGCTACGGGCAGTCCTGGCGGGGGATCAAGCCGAAAGTGGCGGCGGAGCATGGCGCGCTCGGTTGCCTGATCTACTCGGACCCGCGCGACGACGGGTATTTCGTTGGCGATGTCTATCCCAAGGGGTCAATGCGGCCCTGGCAGGGCGTGCAGCGAGGCAGCGTGATGGACATGCCCACCTATCCCGGTGACCCACTTTCTCCGGGCTGGGGGGCCGTGCCCGGAGCCAGGCGGCTCACCCTCAGCGAGGCGAAGACGATCGAGCCGATCCCCGTGCTGCCGCTCTCTTACAGCGACGCGCTGCCGCTGCTGCGGAACCTGGGCGGGCCGGTCGCCCCCGAAGCATGGCGCGGCGCGCTGGGGATCACCTACCACGTGGGCGGCGGGCCGGCGAGAGTGCGCCTCGCGGTGAAGTTCGACTGGCAGACGCGGCCGCTGTACGACGTGATCGCGACGATCCGCGGGAGCGTCGACCCCGACCAGTGGGTGATCTACGGCAACCACCACGACGCGTGGGTGAACGGGGCGAACGACCCGATCTCCGGTCAGGTGGCCCTCGACGAAACGGCGCGCGCGCTCGGGGTCCTGCTCAAGACTGGATGGCGGCCGGCGCGCACCATCGTCCTCGCCGCCTGGGACGGTGAGGAGTGGGGACTGCTCGGCTCGACGGAATGGGGGGAGACGCACGCCGACGAGCTGCGCACCAAGGCGGCCATCTACTACAACTCCGACACCAACAACAGCGGCTGGCTCGACTTGGCGGGGTCGCATTCCTTAGAGCTGTTTCTCTCCCAGGTCGCCCGGGACGTCACCGACCCCAGGACCGGCACGAGCGTGCTCGACGCGCTCCTCGCCCATCAGCGGGAGCGGCACGCCCGAGATACGACGGTCGACAGCGTCTTCGCCATCGCCGCGCTCGGCTCGGGCTCCGACTACACCGTGTTTCTCGACCACCTGGGTGTGCCCTCGGCCGCCGTCTCCTATGGCGGCGCCACGCCAGATGGGATCTACCACTCCATTTACGACAGCTACACCTTCTACGAGCGCTTCCTAGACACGGCCTTTACCTACGAGGTCGCGGAAGCGCAGACGATGGCGACGGCCGTGCTGCGGATGGCGGATGCGCCGCTGCTGCCCTTTGAGTTCGGGGCCGTGACGCGCACGTATCGCCGCTACGCCGACGATATCGAGAGACTAGCCAGGAAGAGCGACACGACCAAGGCGCTCGATCTGTCGGCCGTACGGGCGGCGCTCGAGCGGCTCGACAACGCCGCGCACGCCTACGAGGCTGCGGCCGGCCGGCTGGAGGGCGCGTCCATCACCCCGGCGCGGCGGCGCGCCTTGCGCGAGGTCAACGCGCTGCTGGCCAAGAGCGAGCAGACGTTGGCCGACACCGCTGGATTGCCACGCCGGCCGTGGTTCGCGCACTTGATCTACGCGCCCGGCTTCTACACCGGGTACGGGGTCAAGACGATGCCCGGAATCCGGGAGGCGGTGGAAGAGCGCCGACCCTCGGAAGCCCAGGCGCAGACGGCGCGGGTCGCCCGCGCGCTCGACCGGCTCGGCGATCTGGTCCGACGCGCAACGACGGGGCTGGAGGCAGCGCTGCGCTAGCCGGACCGGGAGCATACCGGGGCTCCCGCCGCATTGACACGCCCCCGGGCGGCGGATACGCTGTGGCACCCTATCCCGGAAGGCCTGCGCCCCATGACCACCCCGCCGATGCCGCCGCGGCCATCCGCTGGCCGCTCCTCGTTCGCCATGGCGATGAAGGATTACACCTTCATCCGGCCGGGCATCGCGGTATCGATCAGCGCCCTGACGCTCATCGCCGCGCTTGTCATCGGGATCGGGCTGATCCGCTCCCTGCGCCAGGCGTCCACCACCGTTGCGCAGGGCGCCCGCACGGTGCAGGCGCTGCACCGTTATAACGCGGGCCTCGAGGTGTGGCGCCAGATGGCGACCAGCACCGACCCGGCGTACAAACGCCCCGCGGTGGTCGCGCAACGCGACAGCATTCGCCTCGCACTGCAAGGCCAACTGTCCCGCCTCGCCGCCACTATGACTGACCCGGCGGAGCAGGAGCAGGTCCAGACGGTGCTGGGCGGGCTAGCCACCACAGATGTCGGCGTCGGCACTCAGGCGCGGCAGGCGATGATCGTACTCCTGGCGCGCCAGGACAACCGGATGTTCGACGCCGCACAAGCGTCTGAGCGGGCGGTGCTGCTATCGGCGGTGCTGCTCGCCCTCACCGTGCTGGCGGCGGGCATGCTGGTAGTGCCGATGGCCTGGCTCTACCTCCGCTACAAGCGCGGAGCGACGATCGAGGTGAAGCTGTAAGCCTCGACGGTTGACTCGACGTCTTTCCTCGACACCTGCCCTCGACGTATTTTGGCTACGTCGTCGTGATTCTCCGAGGATGCCAGTGACACAGCCGAAAGCGGCCGCACCCCCCACACCCCCCCCCTCCGCTCCCGGAGTCCGTCCGGGGGTCGTCACAACGCTTGAAGGTCCCCGCGAGCGCGAGCGGATCCGCACGGTCATCGTGCCGGACCACGACGACCTCGCGCTGCTGCTTGCTGATCGCCTCGTGGAGGTCATCCGCCGCGAGACGGCCGCGAAGGGACGGTGCGTCCTCGGGCTGGCCACGGGAAGCACACCGATCGGCATTTATCGCGAGCTGATCCGGCGGCAGCAGGCGGGCGAGGTGGACTGTTCGCGGGTCGTGACGTTCAACCTCGACGAGTACTACCCGATGGCGCCGGACAACCCGCACAGCTACCGGCGCTACATGTGGGAGAACCTGTTCGCCCACGTCAACATCGCGCCGGCCAACGTCCACATCCCGGACGGCAGCATCGCCCGGGAGCGCCTGGCGGAGTACTGCGCGGCCTTTGAGCGGGCGATCGCCGACGCGGGGGGCATCGACTTCCAGATCCTCGGGATCGGCAAGAGCGGGCACGTCGGCTTCAACGAGCCGGGCTCGTCGCCGGACTCCCGCACCAGCCTGGTCACGCTCGACACCATCACGCGCAAGGACGCGGCAGCGGACTTCTTCGGCGAAGACAACGTGCCGAGAGAAGCGATCACGATGGGCGTGGCGACGATCCTTGAGGCCCGGGAGATCGCGCTGATCGCCACCGGCGAGCACAAGGCCGCGATCGTGCAGCGGGCCGTCGAGGGCGACATCACTCCGGACGTTGCAGCCACCTTCCTGCAGCGCCACGGCCGGACCACCGTCTACTTGGACCTCGCCGCGGCGGCGGAGCTCACGCGGATCAAGACGCCGTGGATCTTGGAGAGCGTGAACTGGACGCCCGACCTCACCGAGCGCGCCGTCGTCTGGCTGGCGGAGCAGGCGGGCAAGGCGATCCTGAAGCTCACGGCGCGGGACTACAGCGAGCACCACCTGAGTCCCTTGCTCGCCAAGCACGGGGCGCCGGGACCAAGCAACGGCTTCGTGTTCAACCGTCTGCGCGACAAGATCCGCGGGCGCCACAAATTGCCGACGCGGACGCCGATCCTGGTCTTCTCCCCGCATCCCGACGACGACGTGATCTCCATGGGAGGAATCCTCCACAAGCTGTGGGAGAATGAGAACACCATCGTCGTCGCCTACATGACGAGCGGCAACATCGCCGTCTTCGACCACGACGTGGAGCGGCACCTCGACTTCGTCGAGCGCGCAGCCGGAGCCCTGGGCCTCGACCCCGCAGCCGCCCGGCGTGCGCGGGAAACGGTCGCCACAAGCTTCGAGCGCAAGGTGCCGGGCACCGCCGACCTGCCGGTGGTGCAGGACCTGAAGCGCTACATCCGCGAATCCGAAGCGATTGCCGCGCTGGAGGCTGTAGGCCTGCCGCGAACGGCGGCGCGGTTTCTCGACCTGCCGTTCTATCGCACGGGGGAGGTCCATAAGCACCCCATCGGCGAGGCGGATGTGGCCATCGTGCGCCGGCTGCTCGAAGAGGTACGGCCCGACACCGTGTTCGTCGCCGGCGATCTCTCCGACCCCCACGGGACGCACCGGATGTGCAAACAGGCGATCGACCGCGCCCTCGCCACCCTCCCGGCGAGCGTCTCACAGCCCGAAGTGTGGCTGTATCGCGGGGCGTGGCAGGAGTGGTCGGTCACGGAAGCCCACGTCCTCGTGCCGCTGTCGCAGGACGAGCTGCGGGGCAAGGTTCTGGCCATCTTCAAGCACCAATCGCAGAAGGACAGAGCGCAGTTTCCCGGCGCGCACGACGACCGCGAATTCTGGCAGCGTGTAGAGGCGCGCAACCTCGAGACCGCCGCGCAGGCGGATCGGCTGGGGCTGCCGGAGTACTACGCGATGGAAGCCTATCGCATACTCTCACCAAAGGAGTCAGAGCGATGAACGCGATGACCGCCCGAGGACTGAGTCTGGCATTGGTGGTGGCCGTGTGGACATTGATCTCGGAGATGGCGAAGGTGAACCTGTCGCTCTGGGCCGTGGTCGTCGCCCTGGGATGTTTCCTGGCGGCAGGCGGCGGGCTCCAAGGGCTGCAAAAGACCGTGGCAGGCACGGTCTCGGGCGTCGTCTGGGCACTGATCGCGTACACCGTGATCACGGCCCTTGGCCGCCAGCCCGTCTTTCAGGCACTCGTTTACGGCGCCGCAATCTTCATGATGGTGCTCCAGGCACAGCTGCCGATCCTGTCCTACACCGCAGGGGCTGTGGGCGGGGCGGGAGTTGCCATCGGCCTACGGGTTGTGAACCTGCAGGGAGGGATCCGCGTCGCCATCGCGCTGGCGCTCGGGGCCGTGCTCGGCTTCGGCGCGGAATACCTCACCGGGCTGCTCAAGCCGAAACGGGTCTAGGAGACTCGATGGCCGATTCCGCCGCCGCGCTCGTGCCCACCCCGCTCGAGCGCGCGCGCGCGGACGCGCTCTCCCCCCCTTGGCACGTCTGGGCGGTGTTGGTCGCGGCGACGAGCGCGGTGGTCGGCGTCATCTGGGACATTTCGTGGCACCGCACCATCGGACGGGACACCTTCTGGACCCCGGCGCACATGGCGATCTACGCGAGCGGCATCATCGCCGGGGTGAGCTGCGGGTGGCTGGTCCTCAGGACCACATTCGCGGGCGAGGAATCGGACCGCGCCACCAGCGTCCACTTTTGGGGCTTCCGTGGCCCGCTCGGCGCCTGGCTGTGCATCTGGGGGGCGCTCGCCATGATCGTCTCCGCCCCGTTCGACAACTGGTGGCACAACGCCTACGGGCTCGACGTGAAGGTGCTGTCGCCGCCGCACGTCATCTTGGCGCTCGGCTTTACCGGTATCGAGCTGGGTGCGGTGCTGATGGTCGTAGCGCTGCAAAACCGCGCGATGGGAGAGGGGCCGGGCCGGGCGAAGCCCTACAGCCTGCTGCTGGCCTACGGGTTCGGCATTCTCCTGCTGAACAAGGCGATCATGGGATTCGAGCAGATCGGCTTCCCGCAGAACGCCCACAACGGTCTGTACTACGAAGTGTGCGCTGCCGTCTTCCCCGTCCTGCTCGTGGCGGGGGCGCGGGCATCGACGCTGCGCTGGCCCGCCACCACGGCCGCGGCCGTCTACCTGGGCATCTCCCTGATCATGCTGTGGGTCCTGCCGCTCTTCCCGGCGACCCCGAAGCTCGCGCCGGTGTATCGACCGCTCACGCACATGGTGCCCCCGCCGTTCCCACTGCTCCTGGTTGTGCCCGCGCTCGGCATGGACCTCCTGATGCGGCGGCTCGGCACAGGCCGGGACTGGCTGCTCGCGCCGCTCGCCGGGGTGACCTTCCTTGCTATTCTGTTCGTGACGCAGTGGTTCGCGACGGAGTTCCTGATCTCCCCCGCCTCGGAGACCTTCCTGTTCGGCGCCCAACGTTGGAATTACAACAGCTACCCGGGAGGTTGGGAGCATCGGTTCTGGAGAATCGATATCGATCCCGCGACGCCGACCAAGCTCGCCGTGGCGGCCGTCCTGGCGATGGTATCTACGCGGGTCGGGCTGTGGTTCGGCAACGGGCTCGCCCGCGTACGACGTTGAGCCGCGTCGCACACGTGGCCGCGGTGGCGGCGGCCACGCTCGCCCTCTCCGCGCACGTCGGCAGTCCGGATACCTACTACGAGGGCTCCGCCGGCCCCTACCGCGTTCGCGTTATCGTCCGCTCGGCTGGCGTCGTGCCGGGCCTGGCGCAGATCACGGTCCGGCTCCTGGGCGGCGCCCGCGCGCGGACGGTGACGGTGCTGCCCGTCTACTGGGACCCGCGCACCGCGGCACCCCCGCCCCCGGACACGGCGCGGGTCGTCTCGGGGGACTCCTCGGTGTACGACGCCGCGCTGTGGCTCATGACCGGTGGGTCCTACGGGGTACAGGTCGCGATCGCCGGGCCCCTGGGCACCGGTGCCACCATCGTTCCGGTGCTGGCCTTAGCAACCCGTCGGCTCGAGCTGCAAAAGCCGCTCGCCCTCGGGCTCGCGGCGTTCGGTGCGTTCCTGTTCATCGGCGCGCTCACCATCATCGGAGCGGCGGTGCGCGAGTCGGTGCTGCCACCCGGCGCCGAGCCCGACCGCCGGCGGGTGTGGTCAGGCCGGATCGCGGCGGGCGCGGGCGGCGTGATGCTCGTCGGGGCGGTGCTCGGCGGACGCTCCTGGTGGAACGCGGTGGACCAGGGCTTCTCGCGACAACTCTACCGGCCGCTCGCGTCGACGGCGGCGGTGCGGCGCGAGGGCGGGCGTGCCGTGCTACGGCTCAGCATTGTCGACTCGGCGTGGCGCCAGCATTGGGTCGCACCACTCATCCCCGACCACGGCCACCTCGTCCACGTGTTCATGGTCCGCGCGGGTGCGCTCGACCCGTTCGCTCACCTGCACCCGGTCTTCGTCGACTCGAGCGATTTCGACGCCGCGCTGCCACCGCTGCCCGCTGGCCGATACCGCGTCTATGCCGACATCACGCGTGAGAGCGGGTTCGCCGAGACGCTCACCGACACGCTGACCCTCCAGGGGTCTACGACTCAATGGCACCCCACCGACCCGGACGATGCGTGGATCGAGACGGGGAATGGGGACAGGGGCATGCGGAATGGGGACACGGCGACGCTCGGCGACGGCTCACGCATGATCTGGAACCGCGGCTCCGCCCCGCTCGTCGCCGGTCAGGATGCGCCGCTCGCGTTCACCGTCGTGACGCGGGACGGGCGACCGGTAACGCTCGAGCCGTACATGGGCATTTCTGCGCACCTCATGCTCAGCCGGGACGACGGCACCGTGTTCGTGCATCTCCACCCGCAGGGCACAATCTCCTGGGCCGCGCAGCAGACGTTCCTGCTCCGCGGGCCTGCGGACACGATCAGAGGGGTCGTGGGGCGGCGTCTGACGCAGGCAGAGGCGGGAATGCTTTCCATGGCCGCGCCGCCACCCGCGAGCGGGGAGGTGTCGTTCCCGTATGCGTTCCCGCGTGCCGGCCACTACCGACTGTGGTTGCAAGTCAAGCATAGCGGGAAGATCCTTACCGGCGTCTTCGACACAGAGGTCCGCTGATGCGCCATTTCGGGTTGTCACTCGCGTTGCTCCTCGCGGCCGCTTCATCGGCAGCGGCGCAGGTGAACTACGACACCGTCCAGATCCGGACCATCAAAGTCAGCGACGGCGTCTACATGCTGATGGGCGTGGGGGGAAACATCGGAGTTTCTGTTGGAACCGACGGCGTGCTCATGGTGGACGACCAATACGCACCCTTGTCCGACAAGATCAAGGTGGCGGTCGCCGCGCTCGGCGGGCCAGTCCGCTTCGTGGTGAACACCCACTGGCATTGGGACCACGTCGGCGGCAACGAGAGCCTCCTCCGCAGCGGGGTCGTGACCGTGGCTCACGAGAACGTCCGGCGCCGCATGAGCGTCGAGCAGTTCGTCCCACCGCTCAACCGTCACGTGCCCGCCTCGCCGGCGGGTGCGCTGCCACTCGTCACCTTCGCCGACTCCGTGACCTTCTACCTCGGCGGCGATTCGATCCACGTCTTCCATGCGGCCGCTGCGCATACCGATGGTGACGCCATCATCTGGTTCCGCCGCGCCAACGTCATCCAGATGGGTGACATCTTCTTCAACGGGCGTTATCCATTCGTCGACTTGTCGAGTGGCGGGTCGCTCGATGGCGTGGTCGCGGCGGTGGACCGTGTGCTCGCCCTTGCGGACGCGAACACGAAGATCATCCCGGGGCACGGCTCCCTGGCGGATCGGGCCACCCTCCAGGCCTACCGCGACATGCTGGTTACCGTGCGGGACCGCATCAAGCGAGCGGTGACGGCCGGCCAAACCCTCGAGCAGGTACAGGCCGCCAAGCCGACGGCGGAATTCGACGCGGTCTTGGGCAAGGGGACGATCACCCCGACTCTGTTCGTGCAGATCCTCTATACCGACTTGGCGGCGCGGAGATAACGCCTTTCGCGGAGCTTCCATGTTCCCAACGCTTCTCATCCTGGTCAGCCTCTTCCCAGACCCCCACCCCCGACCCCCGATGACCGGCCGCGACGTGCTGCGCGCGATGCACGATCGCTATGCGGGCAGGTGGTACCATACGCTCACGTTCACGCAGCGGAACACGGCCACGCGCCCCGACGGCACGCAGGAGCACTCGACGTGGCTCGAGTCCGCTGGGCTGCCCGGCCGCTTGCGCATCGAGTTCCTGCCGGCCGACTCGGGCCAGGGCCTGCTGTTCGTGAACGACTCCCAGTACGTGTTCCGCGGCGACACGCTCGTCAGCGCGACGGCCTTCGTGCATCCGCTCATGGTGCTGGGTTTCGACATCTACTTCGATCCGGTGGAACAGACGGCCCGTCGCCTGGAGCGCCTGAAGTTCGACCTGGCCAGTCCCGTGCGCGAAGACTCGTGGGATGGCCGCCCCGTCTACGTCGTGGGGGCGCACGCAGGGGACCTGCGCACGCGTCAGTTCTGGGTGGACAAAGAGCGCCTCGTGTTCGTGCGGCTCCTCGAGCCCGGCCGGCGCGACACGACGCGGATCAGCGACACTCGGTTCAACCAGTACCAACCTGTCGGGCCCGCCTGGGTGTCGGCGGAGGTCGCCTTCCTGGTGGACAGCCGAGGAGTCTGGCTCGAGGAATACACCGAGATCAAGACCGACGTCCCGCTCGCGCCGCAGCTCTTCGATCCCAGCAAATGGAAGCAGACGCGAGTGCACTGAAGTTCGGCCACCACAGCCGACGGCTCTTCGTCACCGCAGCCGCAGCTCAACGTGCAGGTGGTCCGCCGTGCCGACGTGCCGCACGGTGTCGAATCCCATGACCCAGAAGTAGGCCTGCACTGCGCGGTTCTTGAGCTCGCTCCGACGCCGGGTGCGCAGGTCAACGGCGTGGACCCAGCCGTCCCGCTGTCGGTAATGCAGCGTACCGTCATTCGGGCGTAGGCCCATGCGGGCGTAGGCCTCCGGCACTCGGCCCAAGTCCGTCACGACCAGACGTCCGTCGGCCAGAATCACGGTCGACAGCGCCACGCGGAGGATGGGGTGCAGCGCGCCGTAGTAGCCACGCACCTCGTCCGTCTTGGCGTTCACGCTCGCCAGGAAGAGGAGCGTGTACGCGCACCAGCCCGCAACGAGGGGAACGGCCACCCACTTCGTCATCGCCGTGAAGCGCGCTCGCCCGGTGAGGCGACGCGACAGCCAGGCAGCGTAGGCCGCGACGACCAGCAGGGTGAGCAGGGCGCCGCCCGCGAGCGCAGGCCATGTGGGCAGGAGATGCAGGTACCCGTAGACCGAGGCGCGCACCAAAACAACGAACGGCAGCGTCACGATGGCGGCGACCTTGAGGAGGGTGAGGGCAACCTCGCGCGCGAGGCCGGTGACGTTGTCACGCGACAGAGTCGAGCGGATCGCGGTGGCGCGCCGTCCCCACTCCCGACGGACTTCCCGCTTCAGCCTGGCGAGCTTCGCTTCCACCGCAGTCGCGGTCATGCGTGGCACTACGCTCGCCGGGGAGTCCCGTTTCGAGCGGTCGGCGACCAGCGGCTGACCACGCCGCGG
>WNFD01005259.1_pt1 | contig 12972 bp, 13 predicted proteins | sample 5400491 | NCBI WGS metagenome assembly WNFD01 (sample SAMN13153343, study PRJNA577476) | soil metagenome | isolation source: 120 cm saprolite under Douglas fir tree site 2 hole 2 replicate 2 | place: USA:California | collected 2015-04-18 | reverse complement strand
AAGGTGATGCGCTTTTCCGATCTGGAACGGGCGATACCCAACATCACTCAGAAAATGCTGGGGCAGCAACTCCGCAGCTTGGCAGCGGACGGAATCGTTGTGCGGACGGCCTATCCCCAAGTGCCACCGAAGGTTGAGTACCGTCTGACATCATGGGGCCAATCCCTTTGTCCTACGCTTAACGCCATCCTAAAGTGGGCCGATCGACGGCCAGCAGAGAGAAGCAAGCGTAACTCGCGCTGGCAGTTTGCTACTCCTGACGAGCAAACCGGAAACTATCGATTCGTCCGTCGGATTAGTACCGACAAACGCCCTTACCGTCAGTGACTCCCGAATCGTCGGCAAGCCGGAAGTTAACGGCGGCGGATCGGGCTTCAGGAGTGGCTTGCGGGTCTTAAGAGGTTTTGTTACACGCTCTAAATCTGCTGTCGCGGTTTCTCTTCTTCGAAAATCAAAACTGCGCTGCAGGTGTGGCCGCGCTGGTTGTGGCAGCCGCGGGCGCTGCGCGTTGGGGAGTCTTGTCCGCGGCCGGAGGGCCGCTGGATTTGCGCTGCTGGTAGGTTTGCTTCACGCGGCGGATGTAAGAAATCGTCTCGGCAAATGGCGGCACGCGCTGCCCGTATTGCTGCACGCGTTCCGGGCCGGCGTTGTAAGCGGCCAACGTCAGCGCCAGGTCGTTCTTGTAGAGCTGCAAAAGGTCGCTCAGATAATGCGTGCCCGCGTCGATATTTTCCTGTGGGTCGAAAATATTCTTTACCCCCAAGCGGGCAGCCGTCGCGGGAAGAAGCTGCATCAGTCCCCGTGCATCGCGGGGCGAAATCGCTTTGGGGTTGAAGTTCGATTCCGCGGCGATCACGCTGGTGATCAGGTCGGCGTCGACGCTGTAGTGCTTGGCCGCCGCGCGAATCAGGTCGCCGAAAGGCTCCTGCGAAATCTCTACAGGCGGCACGGAAGTGAAAATTTCCTCCGGCTCGATCGCCAGTACTTGATCGACAGCTACCTCTGCGGTTCCGCCCTTCACTTGCAGACGATACTTGTCGCCGAGAAGCTGGTAGCCGGTTACCGCCAGCCGCTGCCCGCTGCGCAGCACGATGTATTCAGCGCGCACACACGGGGCGGCGCACGCCAGAAGCAACGCGCTCATGGCCAGGTGCTTCAGCCGCACGGAGCTACCTCCCGCAGCGCAAACTGCTCGATGGCCGCGGCCACGCCATTATGGTCGTTGGAGGCCGTTTCATGCCAGCCAAAAGTTTTCAGCTCCGGCACGCAGTTTCCCATCACCACCGGGATGCCCGCGAAGGAAAGCATTTCCAGGTCATTGTGATTGTCGCCGATGGCCATGACTTCCTCGCGAGCCAAGCCCCGCAGAGCGGCCCATTCCGCGAGCGCCGCACCTTTGGAACACTGCGGATGAATCACGTCGATCATCGCGAAATCGCGGCTTTCGTAAACGCTCGCGGCTACTGCGAAGTTCTCCGTAGCCTGTGCGGCGCGCAGCACATCTTCCGCTTCGCGCATGGACTCGACTTTTCCCGATAGCATCACTTGCAGCGGATCTTCCGTGAGGCAGCTTTCCAGCGGGACGGCCTGCCCGAGAAATTCCTTGTTGCGCGCGTAGTATGCGGAGCGGATAGGATCGTCGGTCGCGAAGACTTCGAGAATTACCTGGTTCTCGCGCTGCCGGTCGAACACCACACCGCATCCATCGCGCCATGCCCTGGTGATTTCCAGAACGCGCGCCGCCGTTTCGCGTGGAAGCAGGTGCCGCAGGTGCGTCTTGCCGTCTTCTGTGCGAATCAGCCCGCCGTTGCTGACGATCATAGTCAGCGGCGCGCCAATCTGAATTGCAATGGGCATGGCGAAATCGTATCGCCGCCCGGTAACCAGCGCGACTTCGATGCCGCGCCGCGTGGCTTCCGCGATGGCCGCGCGATTGGCCTCCGGCAGCGTCCACCGGCTGTCCAGCAGCGTTCCGTCAATATCGAGCGCAATGAGCTTCACGGCCATGCCTAATTGTACCGTGAATTAGATGTGTTTTCGGGCCCCGGCGCTGTGCTGTGCCGCTTGCGAAGAGGCCAAAGCGGCTGTGCTAGACTTTTGAGTTCATGACTACGGCCACCAAAGTGATGGAGCTGGAATGCTCCGAATGCAGCAAGACATACGACGCAGGAGTCGAGCAGCATTTGTGCGTTTGCGGCCGACCGCTGCTGGTTCGCTACGACCTGAAGCGTGCCGCGGCTACGCTCACATTGGAGAATTTATCGAAGCGGGTTCGAACACTGTGGCGCTACCGCGAGGTCCTGCCGCCCGGCGAGCCAGTAACGCTGGGCGAAGGCATGACGCCGCTGGTGCACGCGGCTCGGCTCGGCGCGTCCATGGGACTGCAGCGGCTCTACGTGAAGGACGAGGGGTTGAATCCGACGGGTTCGTTCAAGGCGCGGGGAATGACCGCGGCGGTGACGCGCGCGAAGCAACTTGGCGCGAAGGCCCTCGCGGCGCCGACGGCCGGGAATGCGGGCGGAGCTTTAGCTGCTTACGCGGCGGCCGCGGGAATTCCGGCGGTGATTGTGATGCCGGCGGATACTCCCGCGGCGAATGTGATGGAGTGCCAGGCGTTCGGCGCGAAAGTGGTGAAGCTGAACGGACTGATTTCCGATTGCGGAAAATATGTGGCGGAGCGCAAGGACCGCGAAGGCTGGTACGACGTTTCGACGCTGAAGGAGCCGTATCGCGTCGAAGGCAAGAAGACCATGGGCTATGAATTGTGGGAACAGTTCGGTGGGAAATTGCCGGATGTGATTTTTTATCCGACTGGCGGTGGCGTTGGGTTGATCGGCATGTGCAAGGCCTTCGATGAAATGCAGGAGATGGGATGGATTGGTGCGGAGCGGCCACGCATGGTCGCGGTGCAAGCGGAGGGATGCGCTCCGATCGTGAAAGCCTGGGAGGCGCATCGCGATGCGGCGGAGTTTTTTCCGAATGCTGCGACGATTGCTTCGGGATTGCGCGTGCCCGGTCCGCTGGGCGATTTAATGATGTTGCGCATGCTACGGCAAACCAAAGGCGCGGCGTTGACGGTGAGCGATGCGGAAATGCTGCAAGCGGGAAGGGAACTCGCTTCACTCGAAGGAATTTTCGCCGCGCCAGAAGGCGCCGCCACCGTGATCGGCGCGCGCAAACTTGCCGCCTCCGGCTGGATCAAGCCGGAAGAAACCGTGGTGCTCTTCAACACCGGCACCGGCTACAAATACGCCGAAGCATGGCAGCGCGCCCTGCAGGCCTAGATCGATGACTACACGCCGACTCTATTACGATGATTCGTATCAGCGCGAATTCAGCGCGCAGGTGCTGAGCTGCGAGCCGGAGTTGCACGGGTCGACGCCGGCGTGGGGCGTGGTGCTGGATTCCACGGCGCTGTATCCAACCTCGGGTGGGCAGCCGCACGATTTGGGCAAGCTTGGCGATGCCAATGTTCTCGATGTGCGAGACGAAGGCGAGGTCATTGTTCATGTTGTTGACCGGGAACTTCCGCTCGGCTCCGTGGAGGGCTGCGTGGATTGGGCGCGGCGATTGGATCACATGCAGCAGCACACCGGACAGCACCTGATTTCCGCGATGTTTCAGGAGCGCTATGGGCGGCCGACCGTTTCGTTTCACCTGGGAAGCGATGTTTGCACTATCGACCTGCGCGGGCCGGAGCCGACCGAGGAAATTCTGGAGGGCGCGGAGCGCGCGGCGAACCAGGTGATTTCGGAAGATCGTCCGATTATGGCGCGCTACGGCACGGCGGAGGAATTCGCGGGGCTGGGTGTGCGCAAGGAAGTGCAACGCAGCGGAATTTTGCGGGCGATTGAAATTGAAGGCGCGGACCTGCAGCCCTGCGGAGGAACGCACGTAAGGAGCACGGCGCAGATCGGGATTATCCTGGTGCGGCGCTGCGCGAAGATCCGGCAGGACTGGCGCGTGGAATTTGTGTGCGGGCGGCGCGCGGCGCGCGTGGCGCGGCATGATTTTCAGCTTTTGCACCGCGCCGCTGAAGACTTAGGCTGCGCGCCGGAGGATGTAGTGGCTTCGGTGCAGCGCGCGATCACCGAACGCGACGTGCATTTCAAAAATGTGCGAGCGCTGCTGCAGCGGCTTGCGGAAGCCGATGCGGCAACGGCGCTGCAATCCGCCGAAGTGGACGGGAACGGAGTCCGCGTTGTGGCACGCGTGTTTGACGAAGAGACTCAAGCGGAATATTTGAGCAACTTGGCGACACAGCTTGCCAAGGCTGAGAAAACGATCGCTTTGGCGGGCAGATCCGCAGACGGCCACCTGATCTTTGCGCAACACCCTTCGGCGGGAAAGGACATGAACGCGCTGCTGAAGCAAGTTCTTGCACAATTCGCGGGCAAAGGCGGCGGGACGCGCGATTTTGCGCGAGGCAAATTGAATGACGCCGCGCAGGCGGATAAAGCAGTGACCTTAGCCAAGCGTCTGCTATCTGTCGGGTAGCTTCGCCGTATCCATGACCGGTCTAAAGACCGGCCACTACATAGCGGGTCGGACAGTGATATGGTTCCTCGGCAGCGCTGCGAGGAACGTAATGAGAAGCAAAATGAGCCGCCGTGAAGCACTTAGGTTGGGAACCAATGCCGCGGTATCGGCGGCGATTACACCGCTTCTTTCAGCCAATGCTGCCGAAACAAAGACAAGTGCCGGGAACGCCCCGGACACGCCGGCGGATATTTGTTTCTTGCGCGCGGTGGATATGGCCAAGGCGATCCGCGAGAAGGCGCTTTCCGCGCGGGAAGTGATGCAGGCGCACCTGAAGCAGATCAGCCGCGTGAATTTCAAGGTCAATGCGATCGTTACGCTGGTTGCGGAGGAGCAGTTGATGGCGCAGGCGGCTGCCGCGGACGAGTCGCTTGCTAAAGGGAAATTGCTTGGGCCGCTGCATGGAATGCCGGTTGGCGTGAAGGATTTGCACGAGGCGGCCGGGATTCGGACGACGTACGGTTCGCCGCTGCATCGTGATTTTGTGCCGGATTTTGATTGCCGCGTGGTGCAGCGCGAGAAGGCGGCCGGCGCGATTGTGATTGGCAAGACGAATGTGCCGGAATTTGGCTTGGGTTCGCAAACGTTCAATCCAGTGTTTGGCGCGACGCGCAATGCTTACGATTTGAGCAAAACTTGCGGGGGCAGCACCGGCGGCGGCGTGGTGGCGCTGGCCTGCGGCATGGTTCCGCTTGCGGATGGCAGCGACATGGGCGGCTCGCTGCGCAACCCGCCGAATTTTTGCAATGTCGTGGGCATCCGGCCGTCACCAGGGCGCGTGCCCAACGTGCCCACGAATCTCGGCTGGTTCACGCTTTCGGTTTCGGGGCCGGTGGCGCGCAATGTTACGGACTGCGCGTTTTTCCTGAGCGTTCTGGCCGGCTACGATCACCATTCGCCGATTTCCATTGAGCAATCCGGGGAACAGTTTGCGCGGCCGCTGGAGCGCAGCTTCAAGGGTGTGCGCGTGGCGATGTTCAAGGATTTGGGGCTGCCGTGGGATCCGGAGGTCAAGAGCGCGGTCGCGGCGCAGGGCAAAGTGTTTGAGTCGCTTGGATGCATTGTGGAAGAAGCCGAACCGGATTTTAGTGACGCAAATGAATGCTTTGTAGCCTGGCGGCACTGGTCGACCGAGCTGGCCTTCGGCGACTTGATGGCTACGCACAGCGATCAATTGAACGAGTACATCCACTGGCACGTCGAAGAGGGTCGGAAACTCACCGGGCCGTGTCTGTCACGCGTCGAAGCCAAGCGCACGGCCTTGTTCCAGCGCATGGCCGCGTTCATGAACAAGTACGAATTCTTCGTTCTGCCGGTGAATCAAGTGCTGCCCTTTGATGTGAACATGCATTACCCGACGGAAATCGCGGGGACGAAGATGGAAAACTACATCGCGTGGATGAAATCGGCTTACTACATTTCCGCGGTGGGGAATCCGGCGATGTCCGTGCCGTGCGCGTTTTCGCAGGGTGGGCTGCCGATCGGGATTCAGATTGTCGGGCGGCACCACGATGACTGGGGTGTGCTGCAGATGGGATATGCCTTCGAGCAGGCTACGAACGTAGGGAAACGTCGTCCTGGCGTTATCTGAGGCGGTGTCGGCGCTGACCGCGCAAAAGCGGCGGCCCTTCGAGGCTCAGGGTAAACAAGACCGCCACAGCCCAAGAAAGGCCCCCTCGCCTTGGCCCCCGTCCCTTATGTTTTTCACAAATGTAGGGAATCTGCGAGACTCCCACTACCATTGACGCGCCAGGCCTTTGGAGGTATATTCCTTTGGAGGAATGGGAAGTAGAGTTTACGGATAAATTTCGTACTTGGTGGGACGGTTTGACCGAGGCCGAGCAAATAGACGTGAGGGCCGAGGTAAACCTGCTTCGGCGCTTCGGCCCGACATTGGGCAGGCCTCACGTGGATTCCGTAGCGTCCTCGAAGCACGCCAACATGAAGGAATTGCGGATTCAACAGCGGGGCCGCCCCTACCGTGTCCTGTTCGCCTTCGATCCGCGACGCACTGCAATTCTGCTGATCGGCGGAAACAAAACAGGGAGGGGCCGTTGGTACAAGGAGGTTGTGCCGATAGCCGATAGGTTGTACGACGAACATCTGGAAACACTGCGAAGAGAGGGATTGCTCAATGGCTAAGAATTTTCGAGAACTGGAAGCGAAGATGTCACCAGAGGCACGCGCGCGTTCGGATGCCAAAACACGGAAGATGATCGGGGAAATGGCTCTCAACGAACTTCGTCAGGCAATGGGCATAACCCAGGAACGTTTGGCAAAGGCGTTGCGCATCAATCAAGCGGGAGTGTCCAAGATCGAGAGCCGCTCCGACATTTTCGTAAGCACGTTGCGCAAGGCCATCGAGGCAATGGGCGGGAAGCTGGAGATTCGTGCGAAGTTCCCGGCTGGCGAAGTGAGGATTAGGCAATTTGGCGGGCTTGCCAGACGACAGCGCTCGCGAGCCCGGCGCAGCGACACCGGGCGCCGCGCGAAGGGTGCTGCATAGCGAGAAGCGACGACCGGCGACACCTATACCAGCATCGCGGATGCGGACGAACCTGCGGTCCTTCGAGGCTCCCCTCGATGATCGGGGTAAACAGGGTGAACAAGACCGCGGCAGCGCAAGAAAGGCGCCCTCCGCCTGGACCCCCTCCCCCTATGTTTTTCACAAGTGTTGATTCTAAAGGTGGTTAAAGCGGGATTGTATACTTGAGTTCACTAGTGTACCTTTTACTTGCCGTGACAGGGCTAATTACTATCTACGGAATTGTACATAGTACAGCCGGAAGCGCGAACGGACTTTCCAACCGCAGGACTCTTGAATACGCAAAATTTTGTCCAATGTTTTATACCAAACGTATCCCTGTAGGTGACTTCGCCATGGACCGCAATCCAAGCCCTAGCTTCCTTCAGGTCATCCCACTCTTTCTCCGACAAGAGTCGTGCCCGAGAAGTATTTTTCAGCAGCCAGTGGGCTTCTGCTGGACTTTTGCTTTCAGGGAAAAGCGAACCGACAAGGACATGAGTACCAAAGGTGGTGGTGGGCTGTTTCTTCCAGCGCTCAAATTTGACGGTAGTTCCGTTCAAAACATAATCGATAATAAAGAAGCTGTCGATCATTCGCGCTGGTGTCTTACCCTTGGCCACAAGCAGCAATGGCAGAGAGAGCGGCTGGTTGACGACAAAACGCATAGTCCCATTCTCCAGTACTTCTATCCAAGGGCGTTGATCTTGCCGCATTTGTTTTTGGATAGCCCTGACGCTATCTTGGGCGGCGCGGGCCTGATCGTTGGCAATTCTCAACTGCTCACGGGTATGACCTTCGGATACGATCGAATCAGCCGCAGCCTGTTTAGCTTGGTCGGACAGAATCTTGGTTTGCCTGCCCATTTCTTTAAGCTGGCAATAAAAGACAATGCCAGTTATCGAAGCAACGATCAAACCAGCCCACGCAATGATAAGCGTGTGCCTCTCAATTTTCTTCAGGGGTTCTTCTATTTTGCTTGTGGTCTCTTTACTAGCAGGGTTGGTGCCGAGGCCCTTTTGGGCATCGGAGCTTTGAACAGGCGATTGCAAATCGACAGGATGAGTCCTTTTTTCGTGGCTGTATTTGTTGTCGGCATCGGCATCGCGGCTACTGGGTTTTTTTTCTATCACGGGTTGCTTGCACTTCGGTTAATAAACTAGGCCGCATCCTGTACTTTAGCTGTCAGATGTTTATATTCGAGGTTAGGAGAATCAATTAGCTTGAGCATCGTATCGCGGAAGAGATAGGGGTTTTTGCGGTTGTTGAAGCGAAAGCACATTTCGTCAAGGTAGGCGGGGAGATGCTTCGCAGAGACTTTATGCCACGTTCCCATAATGCCGCGTTTGAGAAGCGAGAAGGCCGATTCCACGGTGTTTGTGTGAACGTCGCCATGAGCGTATTCCCGCGAGTGATTGATAGTCTTGTGAAGGTTCTTTTGCATCTTGTCGAGCGCCCACGGGTAGATGGCCGATTCATCCGTCATAATCACTTCTACGTGGCTCCCAACGTTAGCGTTGATAATCTCTCGGACGGTCGCAGACTTGGCATCCTCAGCGCGAATCATGCGCAGATCGCCGTTGCGTTGCCGGATGCCGATTACAACCGATACGTGGCCCTTTGGACGCCAACGGCGTTTCTTGCCTGCGACGTAGGTTTCATCAATTTCGACAGTGCCCCCAAGTTTCGGAGGGGCTACTTCCAGCATCGCGGCACGGATTCTGTGGCAGAGGTACCACGCCGTCTTGTAGCTCACGCCAAGCGAGCGCTGAATCTGGCACGCCGACATGCCTTTCTTCGACTCGCAAAGCAGGTACGTAGCGAGAAACCACTTCTCAAGCGGAAGGTGGGTATCATGGAAGATGGTATCCACGGTCACGCTGAATTGGTGCTCGCATGAGGCACATAACAAGAGCGGGCGATTCTCTAAGTGATAGATTTTATCGGCCTGACAACGCGGACACGCAACGCCCTTGGGCCAGCGCAGTTTTTCGATGTAGGCGCGGCACTTGCTTTCATCGCTAAATTGCTGGATTAGCTCAACGAGATTCATAGGACGCTCCCATGCCGAAGAAGAAAAAGAAACCGAAGCACCCGAAAGACATGACTACAGTTGAAGCGATGGAGCACTTGTTCACGAAAAAAGGCCACAAGATTATTAAGCGCCATCTTGCCGAAATTGAACGGGTGCCACGCACAAAGGAAGGCTAACAGGAATGCCCAGTGAAGTCAAGTACATAATCCAGGGTTAAAGTGCTTTGTTTTCACACACTTTTGCAAGTGTTGATTCTAAACGTAGTTAGCCGGGGACCGATGCGGAGGCGCTTGGAGGGCGAGCCTTAGCTCCAACTACGGGACCCGTGAGCCGGTCTTAGTTGAACAGACGAGTGAGGGAGAGGTTTCCACCGCCCGTGGTGACGATGACTAGATTCATTACGACAAGCATTGTGTCGTAGCTCCAGCCATTCGTCCCTGATTTGCCCCAGAAGCCCGTGTGCCAAGCGAATATTTTCTTCTGGATCGCGCCGAGCATCACCAGGATCAAACCGATGGCAGCGAGTTGAGCGAAAACGCCCGAAATCACTCCGAGTGCACCGGCTAACTCAGCCGCGCCCAAAAAAACTGTAAAGCTCTTGCTCATTCCAATGTCCTTGCTTCGCGCTTCCGGGTCCTTGAGATGCTTATAGCCACTCGTGATGAACACGGCGCCAACCATGAGGCGCAAGAGCAGAAGCGCGACATCACTGAACCGAGTCAATTGGGGGAAAGTCATGCAAATCACACCGAGCCGCTATCATATCTCTTTAAGGGTGGCGTAGACCGGCGATTGGTGGACATGGGAGTCTCCAGAAAGAAAGATTAGATTTGGGATTTTTGGGGGGAGCCTCGCGGAGGCGAGGCGCACTACTGAACGGAGATAGTCTAGCAGAATAATAATTACACTGTCAATCAGGTTTCAGTTACGGTCGGCGAGACCGACTTAGGTGACAGGGGCGTCGCTGCGCAGGTTGCTCGTTGCCTCGTCGGCGCGCGACAGTTCCACCTTGGGCATGCGAACAAGGAAGTAAAGAGCAGTGACCCACAAGAACGCGGCCGTGAGCCACATCACCAACGAAACGGTGAGCGCAAAGGGATTCCCTGGGTTCGGGTTGGCCGAAGGGACAATGCCTACAGCCTGGTTCACGGCCGAGTGCATCAGCATGGTGAGCAGCAGGCTTCCATTCGTGTGGGCGTAGAGCCACGTGATGGCGACGGAAAGCGCGACCACTTGGAGGGTCCAGACCGGGAAAGACTGGCCGTACTTGTCAGCTCCCCTAAGAAAAAAGATGGGCAGATGCCAGCAGGACCAGATCAACCCGAGCAGTATGCTCGCGCGCGCGAATCCGAAGCGACCCGCCAGACGGGGAAGAGCATAGCCGCGCCATCCGATCTCTTCCCCTGCCTGAACCGGTGTGGAGATGGCGATGGCCACCACAATGATGTACCAGGGTTCAGTGCCGAAGCGCGGCCATGAACCGGTCATGACGCGATGCACGAGCGCAACGGAGAGCTTGATCGCTGGCAGATAGCCGATGGCGAACAGATACCATCGCGCACCGACCTGCCACTGGAGTATGCGACGAAGCAGGGCGCGTACGCCTGGGCGTCCCTCGGCGCGCGCGGTGATCCCGAGAGCCACCAACGACGGCGCGAAGGTGCCGAGAAGCAACAAGAACCCGCGAACTAGCGCAAGCGCCGGGGTGGCCGGCGCTGGCCCATGGGAGATCCTCACTAGGGTGATGAAGCAGGCCCAAGTCACGGCGTAAGTGAGAAAAAGGAATTTGAGGAGAGAACCCAAAGGTTGACCTTCCTAGAGGTTGAATACGTCGGCTAGCTGGGCTTAGTTTCGTCAAAACTCGTGCAGTTGTCGAGAACCGGAAACTGACCCACCGCCAAAATTCGGCAGTGCCTAGAAGGAGCGGGCGCGGACGCGTTCGGGGATGCGGAAAGGTCCAACAGGGTAGGGTAAGGAAATCAATGGCGCGGAAGTCGCGATCGATGGCTGGCGGCCCCAAAGGCGCGCGGCGCGACGTGGCCATAAAGATCCTGCCGCAAGCCTTCAGCCGTGACGCCTCAAGCCGAAACGGCTCTCGCAGGCTTCGTTCTCTTGGCCAGCAAAGCCAGCCGCTGTTGGTGATTCATGGGCTCCCAGGGGACAAGTTTCTCGGCCAGGACATCCATTCTGCGAAGGAGAGTCAACTCGATGAAAAGCTCCATAAAATCCAAGTCCCGAAAGACCAAGGAGCCGGACTCTCGCATCTTGTCGCGAATGCGCTCCAGATGGGCGGGCATCTCGGTCCAGTGCAGGCCAGACCGGTGGTGATGGCAGAGGTGGTATCCTTCGTTCATGAAGTTCACGTCGTCAAAGACGGTCACGGTATTCACAAAGTAGTCTTCGGGATGTTCCGGGTCACAGAAGGCGTGCTGAACCCATGAGGTGATGGCCATGATGAAGTTCATGGAGAGAAGAGGAACTAACACGAACACGATGCCAATTCTCCAATCGTAAATAAAGACAGCAGCGAAATACACGAAGTACCGCGTCATTCCCCAAAACATTCGTCTTTGGTTCTTTTCATCGCCTCTAGCTCTAAAGTAGGCGTAGGGAGCAAGCCCCAGGGTGGTCCAGATATTGTCCGAAAGATACCAAAGGAAATGCAGTGGATTCGTGCGATCGTAGCCAAGGGTGGAGGCATTATCGTCGGGTCCGCCGTTCTCTTTATGGTGGAGACGGACATGAACCGTCCGACCCAGTTCTGGAAGGTCGCCATACAAATATCCGAGAAAGAATTCGACGTAGCGGCCGAAGACCTTATCGTATTTCTCCGAGAAGTAGCCTTGCGGCCGGTGCGCCTCCAAGTGTTTGGCGCTGAACATCCGCGCAGAGCGCTGAAACTTGGGACCGCACAGGGAAAGATAGAAAGCCATGGCGAGCAGAAGCCGAGGTTTCCCTAGAACGAGTTGGATCACGAAAATTGGCACGGCGGTAAGGGTGAGGGAGACCATGAGGCGTAACGCGGGGGTGTCTCGGGAGTCGCGCAGAACTTCTTGGCCGAGCCGGTCGAGGAACCGGTCGTAAGCCCGGGAGAGAAATTGATAGGCGTCGCGTAAGGGACGAACCCTCCCGAGAAGCATGGCCGCACCATAGAATGCGAAGGAAAGCACGCCCACGAGCGATACGGCAGCAATGCTTGCCAAAGCCATGAGTACTGCCCAGCACCGAAATACGAGTTTGGGTATGGCTCGAAGCCTCATCGCACGCCAATACGTCTTTGAGCGAGTGTCTTTTCGCACGTCGTTCAAATCCGCTTGCGTTAACTGGCCTACGAATTGCATGTTCGTCGTTATATTAATTGGGCTTGGTCCGGTGTCGTACGCAAAAGGATTCTACATTCAAGGGGAGCAAAGTTCCAGCGTCGAACGGTTGTGACAGCGGTTGTGGGCATGAGGGCAGTTTCGGGCCGGGCAGATTGCGAGAACGTTTCTGGGGCGTGATTAGCGTGTGCTAAACGAGTATTAGTCGCGGCTGTTAGGTGATGTGTTAAAGGAATGAAATTGGTGGACGTGAGGGGATTCGAACCCCCGGCCTGTCCGGTGCGGAACCGGACCGCTCTCCCGCGCGTACGTTTAGGGATCAGTTGAGATTCTGGTGGACGAGAGGGAATTCTCTGTAAATGCAACGATTTCAATGTGTACGGAGTTTTTCGTAGCGACAGCCGCACTCGCCACTCTTGGCGAATCCTATCACACTCATCGTGTGTAGACTCATCGTGGTCATGCTCCAGATGATGACGGCGTGGCGACCACAGACCCACGCGTCGTCTTTGGAATGCGTCTCCGGCAACTCAGGCTGCCTACGGTAATCGTTT
>WNFD01005258.1_pt1 | contig 12974 bp, 17 predicted proteins | sample 5400491 | NCBI WGS metagenome assembly WNFD01 (sample SAMN13153343, study PRJNA577476) | soil metagenome | isolation source: 120 cm saprolite under Douglas fir tree site 2 hole 2 replicate 2 | place: USA:California | collected 2015-04-18 | reverse complement strand
CCTGGGGCACCCGGCTGAAAGTCACTTAGGAACAGCGAAGAATTTCCCACCCTTTGCAAAAAACAAAATCGCAAAGGGTAGGGCACCCTGCGAGGAACAAAGTGAGGCCGTCCATCAGCCCGATGGACAGCCCCATGTCTACAGCTTCGCTTGTGGCGAAATTGTTCATTTCTTCTGCGGTGCGGCAGGTGGCTGTTCGCTCGTTGGGGGAACAATGTTCTTGAGCCGCATGTAGGTGACCAAGTTCCCGTAGTGCTCCATGTCATGCATGTTGTTGATGTTCAGCACGCCGAGTTTGGGCAGATCCATGTCAAACAGCTTCACGATCTGACTGCCAGATGCATCGGTCATGCTGTCATAGGCTTTGTCGCAGTACGCCACTGCGTCTTTGAGGGCGGCAACGAGCTCGGCTTTGGTGGTTTTGGTCTGCTCAATTTTCAGGCCGGGGTTTTTCTCGCCAAGCGCGACGGAACAAAACATGTATTGTGCATCCGCCGCATGTCCGACAATCTGGCCGTAGCTGCGGACGGCGTCGGTCGGCTTGAAGTTGTAATTCTCTTCGGGCATTTTTTCAGCAGAACTGACAAGGATGGTTTTTATCCTTGCGTAAGCGAACTTATTGAACGTGCTGAACGGATTGGGTTGTGCCTGCTCCCCCTTCTTATCGGGGGTCTGATTGGAATTCTGACCGCCAGCCTGCGCGAAAGCCGCCGTGGATACCAGGAACAACACCACTGCTGACGCCATAGCGTGGAATTTCATTTCATTCTCCTGACTGTGCAGATTTGGCGCCGACACCTCGGGCGCTGCTTTTATATACGCTGCTGGGTCCCGTTTCATTTCACCAGAATCGAAACATTCTGCGCAAGGTCACCGACAACCAGATGAAATCGGTAGCCGCTCCAGGAGGAGAAGTCCCCGTGAGGCGAGCGTGCGTTCGTAAGAACGACGCCTGGGGGCACCCGGCGCAAGGTCCCCAAGGCAAAATTTGATTTCCCTGAACAAGTATCTGCTGAGTGTGTTTCTTTGTATGGAGGTTTCCCTGGACTTTAAAGGTCAGCACCAGGGCAATCGGAATTACGCTGCCATTTGGGAAATTTGGGTCTGAACTTCGTACTAAACTTCGCAACATAGACACGGGGTCATGCTGCGGTCCCCAATAAAGAGTTTTGTTGCTGCCGGGTTCAACGGTCCAGTCATCTGTTGGCCGTAGTTTGACAGCTTCGGTGAGTGGGGATTCGTGATCGGTATCGCCGCGCAAAATTTGGATCGTTTCGACATAGACCTTATATTTCGAATCGTTTTTCAAGAGTCCAATGTAGTTACCCGGTGCTCCCTGGGTGAGTGAGAAGTTGACCGGGAAGTGCTCGAATTCTGCTCTACTTTTTTCTCTTGTCTCAGCGTTTTCCTTGAATTCAACAAACTCCTTGCGTATGCCAGCGACTTCCTTTCGCAGTTCGAGAACTTCGGCGGCGGCATCAGGCGTCCAGCGCCGTTGCAAATACCACGTGACCAGCGAACCTACAATTGCGGCGAGAATCGCAACGAAGAGGGTTGCCATGTTATGGAGTTATCGGAACACCGCGAGAGTGATGCCTGAAAAGATAGCCAAAAAAAGAAGCAGTGCGCGGATTCGGATTTGTGATAGTGAAAGGAAACGGCATACCGGCAGTCGCGGGATTCCTACCTGCACCTTCTGAAATGTGAATTGAAGACTCATTCACTATACGCCCTGCTGCCTCGATAACGTCTTCCTGAAATGTTCGCGGACATCTGAGATGATTTCCTTGCGGTTCTTCCCTTCATTCAATTGTCGCGCTACTTCGCGCAGAGTCTTGTATTGATTTTCAATGTGAGTATTGATACCGGAATGCATTCTCTTGGACCGTTCGCGGGTAGCCCACACTGAGAACGCCAGAGAGTAAGCAGTCGTATGAGCAGTGGTGTTGAGCAAGTCATAGATGGTCTCTAGTCCGCTCCGCGTTTTGAAAGATGGCGTAGGTTGTTTCTGTCCCAACACCTGGGAGAAAACTACGTTGCAAAGTTTGTCGAGGAGCAAAATTGGCTGTTCGCCTGAAGCGTCATGCACGACTTCCAGGGGAGTCGCGACCAAGCCCGCCCAAAGGCCCCTCATGTAACATTCCATCGAACTCCTGAGCCTTGTGATATACGACGCATATCTTCCGCGATCCGCATCATCGCGCAGAGACAGTAGCATTTCTCCTACCGCGTTCGCATAAAGTTCAGTCAACTGCGCAGGCGTTAGTTGATGAATCCACGCAAGTACCGGGTCTTCGAGATGTTTCGCGGCACATTTAGGGTAACAACAGGCTTGGGCTACGGACGAAGCCATAATTAACCGAGTTTACAGGGAAGAACTGGGATGCGACAAAACTTCCGGGTGTGTTAGGTTTGATTCCGGTGGTGGGGCTGGCGAGAGTCGAACTCGCGACACGCAGTTTAGGAAACTGCTGCTCTATCCATCTGAGCTACAGCCCCACGCGATAATTCTACCTTAGAAGATAGGAAAGGCACCGCAGACTGAAGCCCTGACGAGGAGCGGCAGGCCCTTCGAGGCTCAGGGTAAACTGAAGCCCGCCGCTACGGAACGCGAAAAGCAGATCCCTCACACCGCTCGCAGAAGGCGCGAGCGGGTTCGGGATGACACGCGCTGCGCGTTCGCCGAAAGAAAGCGCCCATCTAAAGATGGCCGCTACGTAACACGCGCCTCGCCCAGCCGCTATTGCGGGCCGGTTAGGTAGGACTTGCGGTGGCGGACCTGGTATTTGCGGGGGACTTTGACATCGATTTGACGATACGTGTTTGCGGGGCCGCGCGGATTGGGGTAGTAGCCGAGGCGGTACTGGGTGCGCAGTTCGCGATTGATGCGGTCGAAGATGCCGTCGAGCTCGCTGGCGGCGTCGGGGTAGAACATTGCGCCGCCCATGGTGTCCGTAATGGTCTCCAGGGCGTGCTCACCGGCGGTGTTGCGGCCGCTTTCGTTTTTGACCGGGCGAATGACAATGGTGTAGAGCAGCGAGCCGGAGCGCACGGCCGCTTTTCGAGCGGCGTCGAAATCGGAGGTGCTAGTAGTTTCGCCGGCGTCAGTAACCAGAATGATGACGCGGCGGCGATCTTCGCCGCGGTGCTCGAGGGAGCGAGAGGCGAGCAGGATGGCGTCGTAGATTGACGTGCCGGCGTCGCTTGGCATTCTGTGTACCGCGGCCTGCAGGGTAGCGACGTTGTCCGAGAAGCCCGCCAACTCCGTGACACTTTCACCTACAGCGAAAACGGCGAGACGATCCCCGGGGCGCAGCACCTGGCGGATGAAATGGGCGGCGGCTTCCTGTTCAAAGGCGATTTCCTTGTGCGCGCTGAGGCTGGAATCGATCATCAGCGCGAGGTCGAGCGGCAACTGCGTTTCGGACTCGAAGACGTCAATCTTCTGCTCGACACCTTCTTCGAAGAGCTGGAAGGATTCGCGCGGCAAATCGGGCGCGGGGCGATTGTGTTCGTCGAGCACGCTGACGAGCACGTTGACGAGATTGACGTTGACGCGAATGCGGCCGCGCTGCGGAGTGCTGTCCTGCGAATCATCGGCTTCGGCGGCGGGCTGGCTTTTTGCCCCGCTCGCGCCCTTGGATTTCTGCGCCCAGGGAGGACGGTCGGGTTTGTCTTGCGCGAAGCTCGTATCGGCAGATAGCGAATTGGCTGCGAGGAACGCCGCGCAGAACAGGAATGAAAGCAAGCGGGCTGGACAAAGGGTCGCGCGCATCGCTAGTTAGGATGCACGTTTCCGACTCTGCGCATCCTGAGGGACGGGGGGAAGTTCCCCGTCGGCCCAGACGGCGCCGTCTTCGAAATATTCCTTTTTCCAGATCGGCACCGAGCGTTTGAGGGTATCGATGGCGTAGCGGCAGGCGTCGAAAGCCGCGGCCCGATGCGGCGCACTAACCGCGATGAACACGCTGGTCTCCCCGATTTCGAGACGGCCGAGGCGATGGGCGACGGCTACGCGGTCAATGGGGAACTTGGCGTGAACTTCGGCGGCAATCTCGCGCATTTTGGCCAGGGACATGGATTCGTAGGCTTCATAGTCCAGGTACAGAGTGCGGCGGCCGTGGGATTGATTGCGTACGCAGCCATCGAAGGTGACGATGGCGCCGTCCCCGCCGGTGCGAACGTGATTGATCAGCGCATCCGCGTCGATGACGTTGCGCACGAGTAAGATAAGATCGCCGCTGGCAGGGGTGGACATCGAGTTGGCGTCAGCCGCCGCTTACCGGCGGAAGAAAAGCGATTTCGTCGCCGGACTGCAGCGGCGTGCTCCAGGCGGCGAATTCCTGATTGCGCGAGGCCACCAGGGAGCTGCGGAAGCGAGCGAGCTCCGGTCGGCGTGCAACGAAACTGGCGAAGAGCTCCTCGATACGCGAACCGGGAGTCAATTCGACAAATTCTTCCGCTCCGCCAGCGACTTCCTTGAGGCGGCCAAAGAAGAGAACTTTTACCTGGATGGAGGGCGTTGCGCTGCTCACGGAGGAATTGTAACCTGCGGCGCGGCGGTCGGCTAGCGCGAGCGGCCGTGCCAGCCCTCAGCCATACCTTGAGTACAGGCTTACCCTGTCTTGACCGCGCCGGGCGGAGTGCGTAGCGTAATTTGTAACCAGGGCTGTAGGGAACGCCGGAAGCTGGCGTGAAATTGACGGAGAACCCATGAAAGTTGTGATTACTGGATCGAGCGGGCTGGTGGGCACCGCGCTCACGGAATCGCTGGTGCGCGATGGGCACACGGTGGTCCGGCTGTTGCGCACCGGCGCGAAGAAAGAGGACAGCAAGAGCGGCGGCGAGCAGCAGCAAAAGGAGAATGGAAGCTCTGGGCAGAAGAACGATGTGGGAAGGATTGTCAACGTCGCGTGGAATCCGAATACGTGCGACCTGGAAGGCGAACCGTTCGGCACGGAGCAGGAAAAAATTGAGGGGGCGGATGCGGCGGTTAATTTGGCGGGCGCATCGATTGCCGGCGAAAGTTGGAGCAAAGAACGCAAGGCGGTTTTGCGATCGAGCCGCGTGCACATCACGCGTGAGCTGGTCTGCGCGCTGGAAAAGCTCGAGGACGGGCCGAAGACGCTGGTTTCGGCATCGGCGATTGGGTATTACGGCAATCGTAGCGACGAAATATTGACGGAGGAAAGCAAGGCGGGCGACGATTTTCTGGCGCGCTTGGCGCAGGAGTGGGAGGCAGAAGCGGTGAAGGCCGGGGCGCTCAGGATACGAGTGGTGCGCCTGCGCTTTGGGATTATTTTGGCGAAGCACGGGGGGGCATTGCCGCAGATGATGCGGCCGTTCAAGTTTGGCGTCGGCGGAAGAATTGGTTCGGGGCAGCAGTGGATGTCCTGGATTACGCTGCGGGACACGGTCGCGGTGATTCGCAAGGTGCTTGAGAACAGGGCGATCAGCGGCGCGGTGAATGTGGTGGCTCCGCAACCGGTGCGCAACGCGGATTTTGCGCAAACGCTGGGACGCGCAATGCACCGGCCGGCAATTATGCCGACTCCGGCGTTTGCGCTGAAGTTTGCGCTCGGTGAAATGGCGGAGGCCTTGTTGTTGGCGAGCCAGCGGGTGGCGCCCTCGCGACTGGAACAGCTTGGGCATCGGTTTGCGCAGCGCGATCTGAGTTCGGCGCTCGCGAGCGTGCTCGCGGAGCGGTAGCGGCTCCGCGCGCCTAGATCTGGATGGTGCCTTCGAAAACTTTTACGGCCGCGCCACTGACGCGGGGCACCAGCTTTTTGCCGTTTTGTGTTACTTCCACTTCGATATGGCTGGGCCGGCCCATTTCTTCACCTTGCAGGATGTTGAGCGTGTGGGCGGGAGAAAGCTTGCCGTGCTTTACAAGATACGCGCCTAGCGCGCCGGCGGCCGAGCCGGTGGCGGCGTCTTCGTAAAGCTCCCAGGGAAGCATGCCGCGCGAGAAGGCTTTGCCGTTATCGCCACATGCGAAGCAGTACGCCATGGTGCCGTTCGTTCCAAGCACCTTGCGCAACTCGACCATGTTCATGACGACCCTGGCAAGCGCGGAACGATTGCGCAGCGGAACCATCAGATTGAAAATGCCGGTGGAGACGTATTCGGGCTCGAGCTTGGAATCAAAATCTTTTGGCGACAAACCCAGCGCCGACGCGAGCGCTTTTTTGTTGAGCTTTGCGGGACGGAACGCGGCGTCCTTTTGGGTCATGGTGACACGCTGCGGGCGTCCATCCTTGAAACGGATTTCGACGGGAAGAACTCCCGCGCCGGTTTGCTGTAGGACGTGCACGCCGCCTTCCTGCGCCGGCACGACGCCCAGCTCCGCCAGCAAGAACCACGTGCCGATGACCGGATGGCCGGCGAGCTTCAGCTCTTCGCGGGTGGTGAAAATGCGCAGGCGCGCAAGCGCTTGATCTTCGGTGGGCTTCTGAACGAAGACGGTTTCGGAAAGATTCATCTCGCGCGCGACGGCGAGCATGGCGTCATTGGAGAGGCCATCGCCGTCGGTAATGACCGCGAGCGGATTGCCTTCGAAACGCGTGGTGGTGAACACGTCAAGGGTGTAAAAGCGACGTTCCATGGGGATTGTCTTCGACGCGAGCGAAATTGCTGGACGAGTCAAATGCGCTCGGGCTGGGCGACGGTCCTTTCGTTAATGATATTACCCGTATTCAGGGTGGATTTGGGTTCGATTAGGACGATGACCCGCGGATTGGTGTAATCAGAGAAGCGGCTGAATTTTTCCTTCAGGTTGATGGTCTCCATGGGATACCCTCGAATTGGCTACAGACTCTGCACAACGTCGGCTACGGCCGCGAGAGCGCGGCGCGTGGTTTCCGGCTTGGACGTTTCCGAATAGACGCGCAGAAGATTTTCCGTGCCGGAAGCGCGCACCATGACCCAGCCGATTTCACCGAGATAGACTTTAATGCCGTCCATGTCTTCGCGGCGGCTCACCGGCCAGTCGAGTAGCTTGTTCAGCTTGCCGTCGGAGAAATACGCAACAGCCTTTTCCTTTTGGCCGGGCTTCACGTCAAGGTCGACGCGGCCATAATGATATTCGCCAAATTCCGCCCACAGCGCGCCGACTAACTCGCCTAGCGATTTGCCGTGAAAGGCCATCAACTCCGCGAGCAGCAGCGCGGCCACGGTAGCGTCGCGCTCGGGGATATAGAGGCTGGTGCCGATTCCGCCGCTTTCTTCGCCGCCAATCAAAATGTTTTGTTCGAGCATCAGCTCGCAAATGTATTTGAAACCGATGGGTACTTCGTGCAGCTTGCGGCCGAACTTTGCGGCGAGCTTGTCGATCAATTTTGTGACTGAAAAGGTTTTGGCTATGTCGCCAGGGAGCTTGCGCGTGCCGGCAAGATGCCAAACGAGCAGGGCAAAAATTTGGTGCGGATCTATGAACGCGCCGTCGCGGTCGATAGCGCCGATGCGGTCGCCATCGCCATCGGCGCAGAACGCCGCATCGTATTTTCCGGCGCGCACGGCTTGGCGGGCGGCTTCGATGTGCGGCTCGATGGGCTCGGGATTAATTCCCGCGAATCGCGGGTCGCGCGTACCGCGAATTTCGTCGCATGTAACGCCGTTGCGGGTGAACAGTTCGCGAAGCAAGCCCGCCGCCGAGCCGTACATGGGATCGCAGAGGAAGCGGAACTTCGCGGAGCGGAGGCGCTGCCAATCGACTAATTTTTCGATCGTTTCGAGATAGGGAGCGCACGGTTCGAGCGGCTGAATCAAATCTTTCCGCGGAGGAAGCGGCGGGACGCCATCGCGCAAAACGTTTCCGAGCTCGCTCTCAATTTGCGCCACGATCGACGGCAGCGCGCTGCTTCCGTAGCTTGCTTTGTACTTGATGCCGTTCCAACGGTAGGGATTGTGGCTGGCGGTGATGACGATGCCGCCCGCGGCGCCGCGTTGGCGAACCAGCAGCGAAATCGCCGGTGTGGGACAGGGTTTGTCGGCCAGCCAGACGGGAGTGCCGGTGGCGCTGATGACATCGGCAACCGCGGCGGCGATGGTGTCTGACGCAAAGCGATGGTCGTAGCCGATGAGCATGCCCTTGCGCGCATCTTCGCCGCGTACTACGTAGCGCGCGATGGCGTGCGTGACGATGCGCGCGTTGGCGAATGTGAAATCTTCCGCGATGATGCTTCGCCAGCCGTCGGTGCCGAAGCGAATCGATTGCATGGGTTTTGAGTATACGCGAAGCGCAAGTTTCGCAAACAGGCCGGATTGGTACCTTTGAGCGAGAAGAACGATTTCCAATTTGGATGTCACCGTGCGCGGCCGATTCCTTTCTAATGAGAAGCTGAGAAAGGAGAAATCCATGCTGGAAGTGATCCTGAAGCGATTTGAGAAGCCGGATGAGATACGGACGTTTGAGAAGGGCAAATTTGAGGTGGTGCGGCTGGGCGGCATGACCATCGGGCGCGCGACGTATGAGCCGGGATGGAAGTGGTCGGTGCATGTGGGCCGGGCGGTGGGAGCGCAGAGCTGCGCGGTGGAGCATGTCGGCATGGTGCTCTCGGGACGCGCGACGGCGGCGATGGAAACGGCCGGGTGTTCGAGATGAAGGCGGGAGATGTGTTCTACATCGCGCCGGGGCACGACAGCTGGGTGGTGGGCGATGAGCCGTACGTTTCGCTGCATTTTCTGGGCGCGGACGCGTACGCAAGCGCGAAGAAAGGTTGAATGCGGCAGAGAAGAAGGTATGCAATCACTCTTGCCTAATGGCGCTTGCCCTGTGGACATGAAACAAACAGGGGAACCACGCGCCTTTCTGGCTCCCCTTAGTCTGGCCTTCTGAAAACTATCCGAAACTGCTCGAATGGTTCTTAGTGACGACCCTTGTGCATACCCTTGCCGATGGTAAAGCCCCTGCGCTTACCCTTGTTACCATCGTTCTTATCCTTGTCAGGATCCTTGTCCTTGGTTGGCGTCTTGTTGATATCCTTAACCAGGTCGGCGCGGGTGGCTCCGGTGGTCGTGGCACCCTTATTGTCGCGGTCCTTACCCTTCTGCGCTGTCGCCGGAATGGTCAGCAAGGAAACAACAAGTACCGCCAGGGAAAAGTACTTCAGCTTCTTCACAGAGGCCTCCTTGATCCGTGTGCCTGCTGACACACCTAGGCACTCGGATTTTGCTGCTTGTCTTGCTGCAAGTCAGGCTCCGCGACGTAATCCCTTGTCGATGAGGCACTTACACCTCTGGAGGTTTAGGCGTGGTGCGCCGGCTGCAATTCAAAGAGTAATAGTACTGTGCAAAATCTACCCGACTCGAACCTTATGCAGAGGCGGGCAGAGGGAGGGCGCTGGCTAGAGGCCGAGGTGGTCGAGTTGGTAGCGGCCTTTGGCGATGATTTGGTCTTGGTCGATCCAGACGTCGCAGTTGCGGGTGAGGACGTCGACGTGGGTGCGGGATTTCCAGTTGGCGTGGGTCTGGCTGCCGTAGGGGTCGCCGAAGGCGATGTGCACGCCGGGGAATTTTTCGTCCTGAAGGAGGATGCCGATCATTTCCGAGAGGCCGAGGTTGGTGCCGAAAGCGAGCTCGCCTACGCGATCACTGTTTTCGTCGGTGTGGCAGTAGTCCCAGAACTCCTCTTCGAGGTCTTTGCGCTCACACTCGACATGCTTGAGGCGGGCGCCGTCGATTTCGAGGATCAGGGGCGTGCGCTGCAAGTCTCCGTACTTGCCGTTGAAGTGATCGCCGGCGGTGGCATCGCAGACGAAAGTGCCGTCGACGCTGGCCGGGGTGGTGAAAACTTCGCCGGCGGGAAGATTGGACCAGTAACGCGGGCTGATGAGGCCGCTGGTCTTGACCCAGTCGAGGCCGCGATCGAAATGTGCGGCGAATTCGGTGCCCGCTTCAGTTTTTACGGTGAGAGTTTCGGCGCGCAGCATGCGTTCGCGGAGCTTGTCGCTGAGGCGATCGACCATGCGGTAGTCGGCGCGCATGCCCTGCTGCATAATTTCCGGCGTAACGCCGACCATGTGCGCGTAGCGGATCTGGCGGCGCTCGACGACTCTGACGATGGCCATGCGCGCGCCGAGTTCGCCGGGCTGCGGGTTCATGCAGAGAACGCCAGCGTCGGCGGTTTCGAGGGCGTCGAGCACGGCGGCGGGCGCTGCCTTTATGGGGCGCGGGCCGAAATCTTCGAGCAGGAGACTGGTGCATGCCGCATGCACATCTTCCATGGCGGCAGCGAGGCTGGCGGCGACGGCGCGGCTGGGCACATCAGCGATTAGCGCGACGCGCTCGCCGGGTTTGATCGCGAGGCAGGTTTCCACGGCGTTCTTTGCGCCGGGGAGCAGGTCTGGCGAGGCGGGGCCAAAGTTCATGCAGATATCTTAGCGTAGGAGCGCGGCGAGATTACAGTGAGACGTGCTGTAGCGGTGCGAAGAGGTCACCGTACAAAGATGTGGCAAGCACTTTCGGTCTTAGCCTTCGAGAAAGTCTTCGATTTTGAAGCCCGCATCCTTAAGAATGCGGAGAAACAGTCCTTTGGGCAAATCCTTCCCACGATGGACTGGGACAACTACGGTTTTTCGCACTGGATGTTTCAGAACCAAATGGGAGCCAGTTTGGCGGCTTTCGGTGTATCCGTTGCGGAGAAGAAAACTGAGAAGTTCGCGAGCACTCGCCATTATTCGAATGCGACCGAAACGGTTTCCGTGTAGACGGTGCGCGCGACGGGAATCGGCTTCCCATCCTTCTTGCATTCCTCGATGTAGAGGCGAATTCCCTCGAGCATGCTGGATTTAGCTGCGTCGATGGAGTCGCCAAGACCGTAGACGCCGGGGAGGTCCTCGCTGTAGGCGTAATACTGACCGTCTTCCTTTTCAATGGTGATGGGATAAGTGTAGTAGGTCATGCAAACCAAGCGTATCTGGCAAATTGCAGCGAATCAAGCACTGCCAACAATCAGTTGTTCAGCGCGCGGGGGGGTGACGCGGAAGGCGGGGACTTGGCCGCCGCCGGAGGTTACATTGGCAAGGCCGGTGGCGCTGAGGCGGGTGAGGAAGCCGCAGAGTTTGCCGCGGAAGAGATAGGGGGCGAAATCGACGAGCATGTCGCGGAACTCGACGGTTTTGTTCGGCGTGATGTAGGGAAAGACTTCGCGGCGGATGGGGATACGCTCCTGCACGATCCAGGCAGAGCTTTGTTCGCCGGGCTTGGTGGCAGAGATGGCGCGCGCGATGGCTTCATCCCAATCGTGCTCGCTGGTTTCCCAGCCGAGCGTGACGCCGCTGCCGCCGTATTCATCGCTGGGCTTGAGCACGAGGTTTTCGCGCTTTTCGCGAATGAAGGCAAGGAGCTCGACGTGCTCGCCGTAATGAGCGGTGCCGACATCTTCGACGACGCGAGTCCAGGGAATGTGGCGGCGGATGACTTCGCGTTCGTGGTGGGAGAATACCGCGCCGTTGCGTTCGTCGGTGAGGACGGCGAAGAACGCTTTCACGTGGGGAATCTTGCAGCGGAAGGTGTTGGCGACGCAAACGGCATTGGCGGAGTAGGCTTTCACCAGGGCTTCGCATTCCATGGGACGCGCGACGATGTCGTTGATGAGCACGCGACGGTAGACGAGATCGATTTTCGTGCCGTGAGCGGCAAGCGTTTTGCCGTCGAAAACCAAATCGCGGGGATCGGCGAGAACGACGGGCACGCCCATTTTCTCAAAGCGCTCTTTCAGAATTTCAAATTCGCTCCAGGTGGGGACTTCGCGCCAATCGACGATGGCGATTTGCGGGCGCTTGGATGTACCGCCCCAATCGACGTAGCTCATGACCAGGGCGTCGAGCAGCTTGGCGCTGAGCGGGTAGCTGTGTACATCGTAGTGCTTCGAAAAGCGCGCCATCATCGGCAGAGAGCGGAAAATTTCCGCAAGCGTTTCGGCATAGCCGGCGCCGGCGGGGGATTCGCCATTGTATTCGGCAAACTTCAAGGAGTCGGGAAGAAGAAAGGCGTCGAGGCGGGATGCGGTGCTGGCGAAGCCGTAGCCGGCGTGGAGGCGCGCGAGGCGTTCTTCTTCGGGCCGCAGATGGAACTGGGCGAACAGCGCGCGATCATCCAGCGCGGCAGCGACTACGCGCTCGCCGAGAGTGGCGATGGCCTCAGCGACGATGCGAACGTGCTGCTCCTCTTCGGGAGAGAGGAAAAAGGGGCGCAAGAAGGGGCAATGAACGCGATCGCCAAAGGTGAGCCTGGATTTGCGCAGGCGCGCGAAAAATTGATCGGCGAAGCCGGGCGAATTGGCGAGTACGGACAGCAGCGCTTCGCGCCAATGTTCGGCGGGTTTGGAGGCCACTGGGGAGGGAACGGCGGCGCCGGTCATCTGGCTTTGGCTCCAGACGCGGACGAGGCGGAGGTGCTGACCTGGCGCGAAGCAGTTTTTGGAGCAGCGGTGAATCCGGAAGCGGCGCCGATGCCGAGCATCTCTTCCCAGCGGGGCCAAGTGTTGGCGACGTTGCCGTGCAGGGCGCGGTCGATCACGAGTTTGGCCATTTTTTCAACCACGTGCTCGAAATAGAACTCGGTGATGCGGTCGCGCTCCATATCAGGAGCGGGATTGAGGAAATCGATGGCGTAGGGGATCTCGTCCTTGATGGCGAACTCGATGGTATTCATTTCGTAGCCGAGGGCCTGGTTGATGGTTTGCGCGTCTTTGACAATGCGCGCGCCGAGATCTTTTGAAAGATATTCGTGCTCGATGAGGTAGCGGCGCTCCTTGGGATCGTAGCGGACGGGAGTGATGTCGTTTTTTCCGAAGGTGAAGCAGCGGACGTAGCCGGTGAAGTCGATGAATTCCTGCAGGGTCATGCAGTAGGGAGAGGTTTTGTCGTAGGCGGCGAGGAGTTCCTCTTTGTTGTTGACCTTGTAGACGTGCTTCCAGCCGCCGCCGGAGAAAGGCTTGAGGATGGCGGGGCGGCCGACGTAATCGAGGAGGC
>WNFD01011737.1_pt1 | contig 12975 bp, 11 predicted proteins | sample 5400491 | NCBI WGS metagenome assembly WNFD01 (sample SAMN13153343, study PRJNA577476) | soil metagenome | isolation source: 120 cm saprolite under Douglas fir tree site 2 hole 2 replicate 2 | place: USA:California | collected 2015-04-18 | reverse complement strand
CCAACTGCACGTCCTCTGTCCCATCCGGCTCAATCTTGAACTCATTCGGATTCTCCTCCGCGCTCAACACGACCCGCATCCGCTGCGACACCTTCAGTGCTGCCGATTGCGCCCCCATTGGCTCCGGCCCGCTAACATTCTCGTACCCATGCACCACCACACTCACCGTCGTCGCATCCGGCAGCGACATCTTAGTCGGCAGGTTGTATTCAATCTTCCCCGTCTTCAACTCCTTCTCCCACTTCTGAATCGCCAATCCCTCGGCATACTCATTCGTTCCCGCATCCGCAGCGGGCTTCCCGTCAGGCGAGGCGACTCCAGCAGCGGGCACAGTTCCGGGTCTAGGCGAAGCAGTAGGAAGCCGCGCCGGTTTTTGCGGGGCTGGCGGCTTAGCGGCTTCAGTAGGCAGCGGCACATCGGGCTTTGGAGCCACAACCGGAGGTGGTGGAGGTGGCAGAGCATAACTAGGAGGTCCAACGTGCTCCCCCTCCGGCACCCAAACTTTCTCAGCCTTCTCAGGCTGAGGAGGGCCCTTCGCAGCGGGAGGCGGGCGTTGAGGCGGCAACCGACCCGCAGTATTCCCGCCGCCCAGGCGGATCATCCTGCTATAGGAAACCTTTCTTCCATACGCATCCACTACCATGCACGTAACATTGATCTCCCCACCCGTCACACCCGCAGTATCCAGTCGCGCTGTACTCGCATTCGCGCCCGCAACGGTCAGCCTGCCCGCGCTCGTCTCAAAGGTATACTTCAGCCCCGCAGCGTCGCCCTGTATCACCCGCGTCGTTACCTCGACGCTCTGCCCTGCCGCCACGTTCGCCGCCGACACGTCACATGAAATTGCGGGAACCGGCGGAAGGGTCGTGTGGGATGCTGGCGGAAGATGCTGCAGTTCCGGCTTTTTCGCCTGCGCACCAGCCTGCTCCGACAGCACAAGGACAACGACTAACCCAATCAGAAGAGGGGCCCAGCAGCCTGGTCGCATAGCGGCCTCCCAGTCGGTGCATTGCCAACATTCTCACCGCCAAGCCCTTACAAGTCCACTCCGTCTCGAGTACTGGCATCAAGAAGATACGGAAAAGTTAGCGACTTCCCTAGCTGTTTCCATAGACCGGTACAGCCGCACCGTGGATCACCGCGGCGTTATCACTGCACAAAAACAAGATGACCTGCGCAATCTCCTCAGGCTTCGGCCACGCAGCAAAATCTGCGTTCGGCATCGCCTTCCGGTTTACGGCCGTATCGATGATGCTCGGAAGGATCGAGTTCACCCTCACCCCGGTGCCCTTGGCGTCCGCAGCCAGCGAATCCATCATTGCCACCGCCGCGGCCTTCGATGCTGCATATGCGGCTGCACCTGCTCCATGATCGAACGCAGCCTTCGCCGCCACGTTCACAATAGCCCCATGCCGTTGCTTCAGCATCGCAGGCAGCACCGCCCGCGCCAGCGCATAACCCGAACGCAGGTTCAGCGACAGCATCGCATCGAACACCTTCGTCTCCAGTTCCCACAGCTTTATGCCACCAGCATAACCACCCACTGTATTGACCAGCGCATCCACCCTGCCGTGCCGCGAAAGAACGCCGCCTACGAACTCCCCGGTTGCACGTTCATCGGTAACATCGACCACACTCCCTTCAAGCTCTGATGCCTTCGCCCCAGCAGCCTTCTTAAGCTCGGCAAACTCCTCTTCCCTGCGATAGGTCACCACCACCTTCGCGTCTTCCTCCAGAAATGCCCGACTCACCGCGTTCCCCAAACCACCCGTCCCGCCGGCGACCAGCACAACCTTGCCAGAAAAGTTGATATCCATAGTCCCTCCATCCTATATGCCCAAATATTGGCTGATTGGGCAATGACGCAGCCAGAACTTTGGAAACCGATTTCAGTCAGGCAGACCAGTTACCGGGGGGCCGGTCTTTGCGGTGGTTTCATCGTCGCAAAGATGGGCCGAAGTGCCACAAACTCGGGTAAGAGCCACAAACCGGAAGGGCAGGCTTCAGTCGTACCGAAAGCAAGCACGCCCTAGGCGTGCTATCGCTCTGCCGAAGGCCCCAATCCCAATGCACGGCCAGTCAACCCAGATCGCTCCCCAGATCGCTCCGCGCCAAATAGCCTGGAATCAGCTATCTGCAAATATTTCGCTGCACGGACTCTCAAAAACCTCAGCAAATTCGCATGTCAAGTCCCAAAACCACCCAACTCATCTCCAATCAACAACATCCACTTGGCATGTTAGTTACCCTCGATCTGCTATTCTTTAAATAGATAGAAAAGCCCCGGCACTTATACCGGGGCTTTTCTCTTTTGGAGACAACAAATGAAGTATAACTCCTTATGCTGGAATATTTTGGACGCAACACCTTTATTATGAATATTTTGCAGACTTGGACTACTCGTAAACTATTGAATACAGGCTATTTACGCGCAGGCAATAGGGGAGGGGGGTGCCCCTCCTGGTTGTTGCCTGCTGAGACCACGGCGGAGGGCCCGGCCTGGATGCCGTGCCGGCGCGAAATTTAAGAATCGAGGTCGATGACCATTCCTTCCGCAGCTTTCATCTCGACTGTGCCGTTCACTCTTTGTCTGTCCCGATCAAAGTCGGTCGAGACAAGAATCGTCCCGCTTTCAGTGGTCATTCGGACAGAATCTGTACTCATATTCAGCAGCACCAGAATGCGATCCTCATCCCCTCTGCGCTCGTAGCGCAGCACGCCCTTATCCGCGCTAACAGACTGCATCCTGCCACTAACCAGCGTTGGACGGCTCCGACGCAGGTTAATAAGCTTGCGATACAAATGCAGAATGGAAGCTCCGTCCCCCTCCAGCGCCGCGACATTTACTTCTTCATGATCGGCGCCGATAGGAAGCCAGGGCCTCCCGGTAGTGAACCCTGCAGAAGCGGAACCGTCCCACGGCATGGGAGTTCTTTCCGGATCGCGGCCAAGACCGAGTCCTGGCTCGTTTTTCTCCGCTGGGTCTTGCACTTCCTCAGGCGGAATTGGAACGTTCGTCGTTCCGATCTCTTCGCCGTAGTACATCGTCAGCGTTCCAGGCAGCGTCAGCAGCAGCATGGCAGCAATCCATGCCTGCCGGCTCCCAATTCGAGTAGCGATCCGGGTGTTGTCGTGATTTCCCAGCACCCAGTTCGGCCATGCTCCCGCAGGAAGGGCGCTGTTGTATTCAGAGATGATCTCGGCCATGGCATCAGCACTCCACGCGCTTTGCAGCAGTAAAAAGTTGAATGGCAGGTTTGCGCCTTTCAGATCTGTCCCGTAGTAGGTCATCAACTGCTGCACGGGAAGATAGATCTCTCCAATCAGAACCCGCTCATGATATTCATCGACGACCGCTCGCATCTTGGCCACCAACTCATGGACCTCAGGCCGGTTCGAGTTGTACAGCGGTAGGAGACGATTGTTCGAGGGTTGGCCCGGGCGATAACCCGGATTCGGCGGGTTGTCGCGAAACTGTTCGTCCTTGATCATCAGCCACATTACGTCAACGCGAAACCCGTCCACCCCTCGTTGCAACCAGAATCGCAAAACGTCGAACATAGCCTTCTGCACCGCGGGATTGCGCCAATTCAGGTCGGGCTGTTCCTTCAGGAAGGAATGGTAGTAACACTGTTTGGTTGTTTCATCCCACTCCCAACCAGGGTCGCCGAAGTTGCTTAGCCAGTTGTTCGGTTCATCCCGCCACAGGTACCAGTCCCGCTTGGAATTTTCACGTGACGATCGGCTTTCCAGAAACCAGGGGTGTTGATCAGAGGTGTGATTCGGCACGAAATCAAGGATCATCTTGAGGCCGCGGCGATGAACCTCCGCAAGCAGGCGATCGAAGTCCTCCATCGTCCCGAAGACTGGATCAATCCCGCAATAGTCAGCAACGTCATATCCGAAATCCGCCATCGGAGACGGGTAGATCGGCGAAAGCCAGATCGCGTCGATGCCAAGCTGCACCAGATAATCCAGGCGCTGCAAAATTCCGTTCAGGTCACCAACGCCGTCGCCATTACTATCTTGAAAAGAACGCGAGTAGATTTCATAGACGATTCCATGCTGCCACCAGGTCAACTCCGGCATCTCGCCTATACTCCTGAGGGTTATTTTGCCGACTGAAAGTCTGCTCGCATGATCGACGATCTTTGGTACAAAAATGCTGTCATCTACTGTCTATCAGTTGCTACTTATATGGATGCAAATGGTGACGACAAGAGGGTCACCTTTCCGTGCAAGCTGACGACGAAGCCGATTGCACCCTTGTAAATCTGCTATCCGAGGACCATAGCCACACTGAGTAGAATGGTAAGCACCGCATCCTATTCGAGCCGTACGGCTGCCGTTGGTCTCGCATTTTGCGGTTTAGATTTATGCTGAAGCGTTCGGCCACTTGACTTGCAGCCGAGAATTGTCATATTGGCCTATAGCCTTGGGGAGGGGGGTGAGGGAGCTTGGCGCCAGTGCAGTTTTTAACTCCACGATGGCTATCACCCGTATTAGCCGATGTAGCTCAGTTGGTAGAGCAACTGATTCGTAATCAGTAGGTCAGCGGTTCAACTCCGCTCATCGGCTCCATTTCCTTTCAATAACTTACAAGCTATTTTCGTGTACTCCCACAGAACGATTGTGGGAGTTTTGTGGGAATTTCAGCCTGCTGCTTTCAACAGGTGCAGCGACTTCGAGTGATTCCTGCGATTGACTACCGCTGCGGCCTCGCTGGTATCGGGGTGCAGATACTTCATGGTTGTCTTGATATCCTCGTGCCCCATAAGATCCTTGACCTCGACCACGTTCAAGCCCTCGGCGAGCATGTCCGTAGCAAAGGTGTGGCGGGCACAATAGAGTTTGAGGTCCGGGGAGATCGGCGGCAGCTTTTGATTTGCGTTTGCAAGGTTGGCAGCCGCGACCGTCGTTCTCCATTGTTTGGAGATCGTCGTCAAGTGTCCGCTACTCGCCCGCTTCGATGGAAATATCCACGGGCTGTCACCGGACTTGCGCAAGCTCAGCAGTTTGCGAATGCGTTCGCTGAGCGGTACGAAGCGTTTTGACTTAAAGCTCTTCCCGTAGGGCACCAGGATGACCGAGCGGTCCCAGAAGATATGCTCCTTTCGCATACGCATGGCTTCTTCGGGGCGCATACCGCAGTCCATCATGATGACAAGTACATCAGCAAGAGGTTGTGGGGCGTGCTTAAGAAGCAGCGCCTCAGTGGATGATTCGACCAGCGCCGTACGCCCGTGCTCCTCAAGCAGCTTGATGCGGGGTGCGGCCCGAAGTACATTCCAGTCCACCGCGATCCGCAGCATACGGTGCAGAGTGCGGAAGGCCCGGTTGGCGTTGGAGGCACTGTGGGGAAAGGTGAGGATGGCGGCATCGCTGGTGCCGATCTGATCGATGCGCATTCCTGCCACCCTCGTTTCTTCCAGCATCTTCCATCCGCCGTGGTAGTAGCGTTTCGTGTCGAGGTCCAGTTGCCCTGAGACCGCCTGCGCGTCCACAAATTCAAGGAAGCGCTTTGCAAAGTCTCGCAGCACTGGTGCCCGCCGCAAGTTCACATTGCCGCCGGTGTTGCGGACATCCGCAATGCGCAGCGCCTCGAAGGTGGTGGCGCGGGACTTAACCGTTTCCTTAGTGGTGCCCCGGTACTTCCGACCGTCGATCATGAACTCGTAGTGCCAATATTTACCGCGTTTAGTAATGGCCACGTGCTATCTCTCCAGTGTTGCCCGCACGGATGGAAAGCGTCGGCCAGCTTCAACATACGCAAGTATGTCAACGGCATCATACTTCACTCGGGCCTTGGGTCCATTGCCCATCTTGATGTAGGGCGGCCCCTCGCCTACGCAGCGCCACCGCCGGAGAGTCCCCGGGGGAATGGCGGTGATGGCGGAGACCTGCTTTTCGGTAAGGAGCTGCATCGTCATCAACTGCTCAGTTTGTCTCTTCCGAACCAATTGTTCCCTCGCCGGAGCTGTTGCCGTCCGCGGTGAGTGCTGAAGACCGGGCTCTACACTCAGCACTGGCTCGAGATGATGCTGACGGTGTATTGGAGTTCGGGGAATATTTTCTTTCGCGTGGCAACTCATATGTGGGTGTAATACCCACGAAACGGCCCGATCCAGATTATGAGGCCAGATTTTTTTTTGATTCGAGCCGACTGCCGTCCGGGCGCAGCAAGTCTCGCGCTCTAAGTTCAATCCCTCTTGGTCTACTGTCAGCACGCCGCCCTCCAGTCGAAGTCACGGCGATCACTGAACCAGCGGGGAGAAGCTGCAAAAAAAACTGGGACGGTCAGCACTTGGTTACTTATGGCCCGCATCCGATTGGACCATCAGAACGACGTGAGCCGACCATGTCCCCATTCCATCATGTCCTTAGCGAATTGACCCGTCCCCCACCAATCTTTTGGTTCAACAATTACTTCGTGGCCTCGTGGAACACGCACGAATGTCAGGTGTTTATAGCTCCGAAAGTAATCACTTCTTCTTCGCCACGCTCAAGCTTAACCGCGAGGATACGGTTCTTCTTCACAGTCGCCCGATAGACGACTGGATATTCAACCTGATACCGACCCAAGGTCGGGAACGCCTTCGCAACTTCGAAGTCGAGGGTCCAACTCATTCCGTGGAGGCCACCTGCCTTTTTGTCGAAGAAGCTGCAACCCCGGTAGATCATGACCTCAACAGGCAGGGCGTCATAGCGATGCTGCTCCTTCGGCGTCATCATGTCAGGAAGTGGTCCTTTGAAACCGAGCGCATTCTTGAACCGGCGCCTAAACTTGCTCAAGTTATCAGTGCCGTCCCACTCGTCCCGGACTATCCGGAGCCAGTCGCTCCGTTCCATGTGCTGTTGTAAACCCAAGACGATCGGTGCGCGAGTATAACTGTTTGCGTACCGCATTGCCTCAAGACCCTGCTCGTAGGTCATCATCCTCATCGCCCCCGCCGTCGTCTCTTCTTGATCTCATGCCCACACAAACGAACATGTGAGCTAATACCCATAGGCCCTGTGGAAAACCAATAATTGGAAAAATTCGATTTGCCGGGCAACCGACCTCGCCGGTCACTGTTCCGGGCTCAGAGGATCGCCTCGACATCACGGGACAACGACCTCTACTACGACGTCACTTGGTTGGGGCTATCTTCTTGTTTGACCCGCACCGTCCCGGTCGTGGCTTCATAAGCACGGACGAGTTCTGGACCCAGGCAGCGCACGATAACGGACTCAGGACAATTGGCCCAGGTTCTCCGCGTTCGAACCATATCGCCGAAGGGCACGCAGCCTCACTTCCACTCCGCGTAGTCGAAGAACACTTCGGCGCTAATCGGAGGCTCCGGAGGTGCTGCGGGATCTGACTCAGCATTGATCTGGTCCTTCTCGACGTTAGCCACCATACCGGCGCTCACGTTCATCGGAACAAACGTAGACGGAATGTTCGGTCCGCGTCGGTGCTTACAGCTTCCCATCTTGATCTGACCAGACGCCGAGATTTCATCGTTCGTGAAGACATACAAGCAGTTGTCCAGGGACTTGTCGAGCTCCGAATACAGGTGGATGCCGGTCGTCTCCCATGCCCCATCGTTGGCCTCTGCCTCCTCATAGCCCTTACGATTACCTTGTACCGGCGTAACCATAGCGAATCCGCGCTCGCCTGTGTTGAGGGCCATCTGCTTGGCGTCCTGAATCATAAGGATCTTCGCAGCCATCGCGTCCCGTGCCGTCGGATCTCCAAGCACCGTGAGGTAGTCGATGACAACAAGGTCCAACGGGTGGATATAGTTCTCCCGCTCGATCACCGCGCAGACGTCAGCCCAAGTACGGCTCGCCTTTGGGTCGTACACGATGAGATTGTTACCCACGTTCTCCGCGAAGTCGTCGATGACTTTGCTCATGAACTCGCGGTATTCTTCGTCCGTGAGATCCCCGGCGTCGTAACGGCGACGCGTCAACTTGCCCATGGCTTGGTACTGACCCGAGTGCCCATGGATCACGTTGTACGCGGTGAGCTCTTCCTCGAAGTCGGACTCAAGCGGGATATGCAGCACACGGAAACCGGCCTTCGCGGCGTTGTAAGCGATGGTGCGCAATACAGCTGTCTTCCTCTGACCGACGTAGCCGAGGATCCCGGTCAGTTCTTTCCGTCGCAGGCCGCCCATGTGTTGATCGATCAGCGGAATTCCCGTAGGGATGAAGAGCTGACCGTTCATCTGGGCCGTCTTGTGCTTGTCGTAGGTGATCTGGATCCGGTCTTTGAACTCAGACAGGAGACCGCCGTCGGCGCGGACGTCGTTCACCAAGACACCGTTCTGGAACTTCTCCATCAGATAATTCATGGAGTCGCGTGTTCCGACCAGCGCAGGCAGCTCTTCACGACCCTTCAGGTTCTTCGGATTGGAGATGCCGCCGGAGACGATATGCCTCGCGGTCTCGAGAATGCGAAGCAGACGGTTCTTCTCAAATTCGTCGATGCGCACCTGCAGGAAAACATCCATGTCGGCATGTGTGATCTTCATGAGATCCGGCACATCTTTGTCGTACCGGGAGAGGAGATCGAGTACTGCCTTTGGTTGGTGGCGGGCTTCGACGAGCATGGTTATGGTGTCGCGCGTCGGCGTCTTCTTGTTGAGGTTGAACTGCTCCCAGAGGATGCCGATCAGCTGCATCTCGGTACGGTCGCAGACGCGGTTAATAGTGTGGCGGGTACGCAACACCCACTCCATCACGCGACCTGTGCGGTCAATTTCCTGGTCCGAGCCGTCCTCACGAAGTATTGCGTGGATCAACTGGAAGTACGGGCGGGGGTCTAGATCAAACTCATACACTACTGGCCTACTTTCCTATCAAAGCTAAAGGTGAGAGTGGAACCATCAGGCGCTGCCCCAACCCGACGAAGGATGTGACCCCCCAAGTCATTGCCCCATTTCGGAGCGAGATCATCTGGAGGGATGTTGGAGGTCATTACGATCTGCGCCTTGCAGCTGTAGGCGGTGTTGATCAGTTCGAAGAGGGCGCTAAGGCGAGGCTCGGTGGGCGTAAACTTGTCGATCTCATCGACGAAGATAGCCACCGGCAAACCTTGGCGTGAGCGCTTCCGGATGAGATCTGCGGTGACCACCGGGGCGCGGCTCGACGGATCCTGAGCGTGGCGGCTCACTGAGTTGAGATAGTCGGTGGCCGAGAGCATCCACACGGACTGCCCATTGGCGGCGTCGGGATGGGCGGCCCACTCCTCGAGCCGGTTCCGATAAAGGCAGTACATGAAGTACGTTTTACCCGCACAGCCCGCTCCGGCGAGGATGAAGCTCCCGGTCGGATTGGTTTTAATGGCCGCGATGTTCTGCTCCTGTTCCTTCACCGGGCTGTGAGAGAGGTGGGACGGCGCTAGGTTGGCCAGGCTCACGTCTTTCCACCTGCGATCAACAAGGTCCCATTTAGGCCAAAATGAATGAAGCGCCCAGCATGGGCATGTGACTGATCGAGTGAGGACGATACCGGTCATACTGCCACGGATCTCCTGGTAGGCAGTGCCTGCGCCATCGCAGACTGGGCATTCAAGCTTGCGAAGCCCTACAGCTCTCTGATCAGCGTCGGGTATGGTCTGCAGTGGTACGACGACTGGGGATCGTTCCGATCGCACGGCGGCGTGAAACTCGTCGGTGACGAGGTGGGCAGGAGATCAGTTTTCCGTGGGCCAAGCAGGCAGTTGAAACTATTCGAATCGTCTGTCTCGCGCTGGATGACCTTGTTACGGCTCGGATCAAAGAATTGAAGCAGCAAGCCGCTGCTGCTACCGCAGAGAATGGAGTGGCATGAACCAAGAGATTCGCAACAAGCTCCGCAACGTCGTGACACAGTGTCGCAAGCTGCTCGAAGACTCTGTTTCACAGGAGCTTGAGGGTAAGTACGGCATCTTCTCCAAGAAGGATCAAGTCACTGCCGACCCGAACGCCCCGATGGCCCACTTGACCGAAGAGGAGCAGGCGGCACGCAAGGATATTCTCGATCACTTCGGTCATATCCAAGCTCGTGGCTTTAAGCCCAAAGAAGCCCTTGATCAGTTGGTGCGTGAAATTGCATTCACACATCTGAACCGGCTTTGCGCCTACAAGATGATGGAGGCCCGTGAGGTCTACGTCGGTGGGCACAAGTTCCGTGAAGCGGTAAGCCGAGGCATCAACTCCAACGGTGTGAAGTTCTATCTGGCGGACCACCCCGAAGAAGAACGGCTGTTCAACACCGGGCATCAGGATGTCGCCTATCGGCACTTTCTGGACTGGCTGGGCGGCTTGCTGTCCGATGAAATCGGCGTCCTGTTCAGCCCCAATGATCCAGCCAATCGGCTCTACCCTCGGCAGAAGACGCTTGATGAAGTGTTGGACCTGCTGAACAGCGGCGGCATCAAGCCTGAAGAAGCCGAACTTAAGGAGGAGTGGCCAAAGATCTGGTCCCAGGATGAAACCATCGGCTGGGTCTACCAGTATTTCACTCCGAAGGAGCTGCGGGATCAGGCCCGAAAGGATAGCTCAGCTCCCCGAAATTCTTACGAATTGGCGTTCCGTAACCAGTTCTTCACGCCCCGTTACGTGGTCGAGTTCCTCACCGACAACACGCTGGGGCGCATCTGGTTCGAGATGCGTAAAGGAGACACAAAGCTCAAGGACCAATGTCAGTTCATGGTCCGTCGCGCGACCGAACTTTTTCTGAAGGACGGGGAACATCCACCCAAGGACGCTGGCGAGGGGCGCGGCGATCTCTCGCAGGAAGGTCTGCTCAAGCTCCCGGTCCACATCACACATCGTTCGAAGAAAGACCCACGAGATCTTAAGATTCTCGACCCGGCTTGCGGCAGCGGTCACTTCCTGCTGTACTGCTTTGACCTGTTGCTGACAATTTACGAGGAAGCCTACTCCGATGCAGACCTCGGCCCATCGCTGAAGCAGGACTACGAGACTCTGGAAGAATTGCGGCGAGCCGTTCCCCGATTGATTCTTGCTCACAACTTGCATGGAATTGACATCGACCTGCGAGCAAGCCAGATTGCAGCCCTTGCTCTTTGGCTCCGTTGCCAGCGTGCCTATCAAGAGATGGGGCTGAAAAAAGACCGACGGAAGATCACCCGCTCGAACTTCGTCTGTGCCGAGCCGATGCCGGGCGAAGAAGAGATGTTAAAGGAGTTCATCGGTCAGGTTGAACCAAAGCTTCTCGGCCAAGTGGTTGAAGTCATTTTCGATAAGATGAAATTGGCCGGGGAAGCGGGTTCACTCCTCAAGATTGAGGAAGATATTAGGGATGCTATCGCCGCAGCCAAGAAGCAATGGGTCCAGGATACTGCTCAAGCCGAGGATAAAAAAGGTCAGCCATTACTATTTACACAAGCAGCGATGGATCGCCTCGCAGGGAAACCGGAACAGCCTTCATTCTTCGATCTAACCGACATTACTGACGATCAGTTTTTCGAGCAGGCTGAAGCTGTTCCGTCTCGCCCTCGCTGCGGTCATCGCCGACCCGCGGGTCCGGGCTGCGTGTTTGGCCAACGCCGAGCCGACGTCGGTGTCCCAGGCCAGACCGACGACGAGGGGTCTTCGATGCCAAGCTGGCCGATCTCCAAAAGATGCCGAAGGCTCCGCCACCAGAAAGCGCTTGGCGCGAGCCGCTCAGAAACGCCGCTGTGCGCGTCTGCCAACCCACCAGGAGAGCCAACGCAAGCACGATTTCAGCAACGGTTGCTATCCAGGCCATTGAGGGCCCCAAAGACTGCGGCACAATCGCATCACAACCGACCCTTCAAGAACGTAGACGAAGACATGGGCATTATGACGGTGGATCGCGTCCGTAGCTCCTGGTAAGGGAATACGCGGCATTCTTGCCACCGGACCGAGGCGTTCGAGCGGTACGTCCGATGGAGGACATGAAAATCGAGGCCTGACGGCGCGATGAACATTGAGAAGTTGCCAGTATTCTCGTTGAGTTGCAAACGTCTATTTAGCGGGGATAAGAAGCGGAACGCCCTTATCCTTCACAAAGAAAACAAGGAACTTCGCGGGTTTCGTCTTACTGGCGTTGCGACCTACGACGTGTACGCGTAGAGCGGTGCCGCTTGGCCGTCCGACTCGATTTCGCCGGCAACCCGACGGGCCCTGACGAGGTCGCGGCTCCAGTAGAATCGCGGCTGGTGGTCTGTTCATAATCTTTACGGGTGCGCTTATAGTGCATTTGCCCGATGGATGGGCAATGAATTGGTTTGGCGAAAAGAAAGGGGAAGGGATTGAGTATCACGTAATGCTCCTCTCGCTGCTCTTGATAGTCATCGTTAGAGGAAGCGGCGCCATGTCAATTGATTATTGGCTGTCGGCTATCTTGTCTGAGAATGCGCGGCGCTGAGTTGGCCTTGTAACGCGCCACACTTAGAAGTGGTCGTACTCGGAATTTCTATTCGGGCCGCCACCACACGCTCGGATGCGGGCCCATATCTCTCATCGCCGCCCGGCGTTTAAGCTTCTCGCTTGTTCCTGAGTGACGGGAAAACCAGAAGTTGTCCACTTGCCGGATAACCGGCAAGTGTCCCAGTTGGCGACTACACGTCCATGTGAAATGCGCGCTGTCAATGAGTGACTTGGCGATGTATCACTCGTCGAGAACAGAAGGCATGAAGAGTCCATCCGTCCCATTGATTTGAAGGATTAGTTTTCATGAAAATGCACTCCTCCTGATAAGTCTTGTGAACGCCCGAGATTTGGATAAAGACGCCGTGGCTACCCTGTCAGTCCTGCTAATGATGAGCAGTCCTGTAATGGTCCGCAAGCAGGTCCGCGCCAAAATCGCCGTTGAAATCCCGCCAGACCGAATGAATGTGATTGGCGTCATCCTGTATGTTGTCGTACTCGACGAGGAAGGCTGGCCCCTGAATCCGGTAGTAGTGAGGCTGCCCATGCTCAAAACCACCGGCCCAGGCAAAGTGTATGTTGTTGA
>WNFD01005257.1_pt1 | contig 12975 bp, 13 predicted proteins | sample 5400491 | NCBI WGS metagenome assembly WNFD01 (sample SAMN13153343, study PRJNA577476) | soil metagenome | isolation source: 120 cm saprolite under Douglas fir tree site 2 hole 2 replicate 2 | place: USA:California | collected 2015-04-18 | reverse complement strand
CAACCTGGCCCTGCCCCGATTCGGATAATCGGCTCAAATCTCCATATTCCGCGTTCTCGCCGTCGCCATCGGATATCGCGCCACCGGCCACGCTGTCATTGCTCCGATACGCAGCCAGGGGATCGCCAAACTCATCACCGTCGTCAGTCTCTGTCGCCGTTGGATCGCCAAATCCCAGACCTGCATCGATGTTATGCGCCGCCAGCCTGTCGCTCTCATCCCCTTGCGGCGCACGATCGTCGTCCGACCCGAAGTTTCTGCTCGGTGGTCCCGAAAAATCTTCATCGTCAACCCGCTGGACGCCATTGCCCCCGTCACTCGGATCTGCCCCGCCCATCCCGACAATTCGCTGTCCGATCGGTATCGCATTCGACTCATCATCGTCCTGTTCAGCCCCGAACATTCCGGGCAGCATGCGCCGAAGGTCAGCGTAATCGGAACCATTATTCACATCTGACGTTTCATCTGTATCGGGGTTAAAAGACTCCATGACATTCTCCTTGCTGAACAGTGTTCTTACGCTGGCTTTGAACCAAAGCGTTCCTCAACTTCATAAATTTTCGTCGATAAAAAATGGCCGCCCGCGGGCGGCCTTCGATTTCAAAAATAAACTGTCACGGGCATCGAATCCGTCGACCCCGGGCCCGATTCAAATGACACTCCCGGGAATTCCTTCGCACGCGCCCGTCTTCGATGTCATAGCTGTAAACTGCCCAGGCCATGATGCCCTGGCCCGCAAACGCATGCGGAAAGCTGATGCGAAATCCCCTGGCCGAAGGTACAAGTTCAAAAGCGTCGCCTTCGTCGTCAAAACCGATGAGACAGATCGTGTGCTCCTCTCGCACCATCACCCGGGGGTGATACGGATCGTCGCCCGGCATCTGCGCGGTGTATGTCGCTCCCTGCCATGCGGACGCCGCATCCTATAGGCGGATCTCCTCACCTGGGCGCTGGTGCTAAGGGAGATTGGGTTTGAGGAGGCTTGCCGTTTCATCCCCCGCAGCCGGCTGTCCTCCCGGTCCCTTCGCCGCATCTCGCCGTGCTTGGGCCAGTCTCCATTGTGTACGAGCGTCGTCAAACTTCCCTTCGTTGATCGCTCCACGCCCCGTATTGGTCACCGCCGGACGATGCGCCATTCCCTGAAGGAAGTTGTTGGCGACCCCCAGTATCCTCTGCCCGATGCCCATCTTGAAGTTGGGATCGGTGCGCATTGGCCCCGGTCCGATTGTGTCATCAGCCATTTTCTTTCCTCCGTATTACCACATCCAAAATTCTTGTTTCTCCGCGCAAACCCGGGCCACCTCCCTGACGCCTGCGCCAAATCACAATTTCCGTGTCCTCATTTCTCTGGAGCGCGGCAACCTTAACTTCCGTGTCCTCGAATTTCTGCTGGAGCGAGAAAGCCGAAATATCCACGCCCTGGTTTGGACACAACCAGGAATCAGCGGGTTCGAATAGAACCCATTTATTTCTTTGCTTTTCTCCGTGTCTCCGTGGCTCCGTGGTGCAAAGGTCTTTTCTTGCTGCACGCTGCTCTCATTTCTTGCCCGCAAACCCCGCTCCCACCTGCGCCGCGCCGCTCACCAGGCTCCCGGCCATCTGGTCCCAGAACCCGGGTTGCGATGCCGTCTGCGCCTCGGTTCCAAGTGCCGCGTCTCTTCCCCCGGTCGCCGTGCCGTAAATGCGCGAGTAAACATCCGCCGGCAGCCCCGACGCATTGACGCCCCACTGTTGCAGTTGGTTTTCCTTGTCGAACCGGTTCTCTTCCATCTTGGCTTCATTGAGTGCCTGGTCGCGTCGCCCCGCCCGGCTCGCCTCCTCCGCCGCCGACACCATCTGCGGAGTCGCTGCCGTTCCCGTCCGCGACGCCAGGTTGCGGTAGTAGTCTTCCAGCGAGTCTTGTCCCCCGGCCGAGTTCGCCGCGAACTGTGTGTTGAATGTCTGTTCGTACTGTCCGCCCGTCTTATAAGGATCGCTCGCCAGCTCCTGATCGAGAAGCTGGTTGTAGCGACTCACGCCGGCCTCGGTATTGGTCAGCGCCTCGCGTGCCTGGGCCGCGGACTCCTTCTGCGCGGCCGCCGCGTCCGCATTCGCCTGTTTCGTCTCGCTCCGTCCCATCGCTCTCAGTCTCCTAATTCGGTAAAATCCACCCCGAAGATCTCAAACGCGTTCCACTTTCGAATCGGCGGAAACTTCCTCAGAAACCGCCCCATGGTCGCCGCAAACTTCTTCGGCGCCAGCCCCCATCCTGTCCTCACGCCGTTCGCCTTCAGCCAGTGCGACAGCTTCGCCATCTCCGGAGCCAGCGACTTCATCACCTCTTCATCCCCGGTCACCAGGCACAACTCCGCCACCGCCTCCACGTGATAAAAACCCACGACTCTTCCGTCCCGCTCCGCCACCCGCACCGCCATCACCGGCGCCCGCGTTAGATCGGGACGGTCCACCTTCACCCCGGTCCCCGCAAACCTCCGCTCCTGCTCATCCCACAACTCATGCAGCCGCCCCATGTCCTCCGGAAGCCCCTGCCGCCACTTCACTTCATCTCGTTCAGTCATATCTCACCTCGACTCAAAAGCAAAACCAGAAAGCCTGAAACACGGAGGGGACGAAGGAAAAAGACGAGGAAGAGTCTGAGGAATTCAGGGGTTGTGTCGCGGCGTTAGCGGCAATTTCTTAGGCGGACGAAAACGTTCGATCAGCGTTACAACCCGTTGAATTCCTCAGATTTTTCCTCGTCTTTTTCCTCCGTTCCCTCCGTGTTTCAGGCTTTCTGGTTTTGCTCTTAAGATCTTTCCTAATTCGCGGCTAACCCGCCGTCCCTCAGGACCCCCTGAAGTTCGCCATACGGGACAACGATCGCCGCACCGCAGCCCCGAATCGCATGGGCCAGCTCCGGCTCCAGCGAGATGCCTTTTTCATCGAAGTAAAAAGTCAAAGGCGGCCGATCGTCAAAAACGTTTTCACATCCCGTTTCGGATTTACCGTGATGCCGCGAATACAGGGCCAGGAGCGCTTTGTGTACCGGCCCCTCGGCAACTTGCCCACCCTTCGCCGAATCTTTGGATGCACGCGCAAACACATCGCCCATTTCCAGCGGTCTGCCTGTCTTCATGTTGTACATCAGAGGTTCGCTCCCGCCATCGGGATAAGCGCCTCCGCAATACCACATTGCATCGCGCACGATGCTCAGAAGGTTGCGGCTGAACAGGGCCACTCGAGTTTTTTCTTCCCATTGTCCGCCGCTGAAAAGCTGTCCTTCAAACAGACATCCGGCTGCCCGCAGCCTGCGTAGCCGTAACTCGTTTTCGAGATCGGTGTTCACCCGGTCCATGACCGCCGCATCGGGAAACTGTGTCAGCCGCGGAAGGCTCACCGAATACCTCTCATCGGTGCGCATCGCATAAGCGATCCCGTTGCCGGCACGAATCTCGGCTCCGGTCTTCAGCGGAAACTCCAGCAACAAATCGTAGTAGGCACGATCGGTGCTCTTGCCCTCGTCTGACCATTCAAATTCCGGATCAAATCCTCCGGATACCCGCTCCAGAGAAATCCCCGCCTGCGAGACTCCCGGCTTCTCCGGATTCAGCACATTGCATTTGCAGAACACGCCCTGAGCGCGCTCCCCCTGGAATGTCAGCTTCCATTGACCTCCGGTTGCCTTCATGGACTGATACTCTTTCAGTGCCAGACTTCCATCGGCCTGCGGCTCGCCCTTCAGAAGAATTCCAACGCCGTATCGCGCATAAAAATATCGCCCCTCGACCGGATACGCCTTCGCATCCTCATCGCCTTCGGCATCATTCGTCGCGTGGTTGCTCTTCACCGGCCCGATCTCCAGCACAATCGCCTGCTGCCCGATCTTGCCGCGATAAACACCCTGAATGGTGCTGAGGTCAGCCTGTCCATGGGCCGCGGACAGAAAACCAGCGGCCAGAACCGCCGAAAGACACGCCACGATATGCTTGAAGCCGCTGAATCTCATCAACTTCCACCCCCCGGATCGATCTGGCACTCCGACAGTGCGTGCTGCCATTCACCCATATTCGCACATTATCATTCGCCTCACGACCGGCTTTCCCTTTGTGTTCCTTAGTGTCCTTTGTGGTTATCTTTGCTTTTGATCTTCATTCGCGTTAATTCGCGGCCAAAGCTACCCACACTCCCCGCAATCCCCCTTCGGCCACTCCGGAAACGCCGCCACACTCCCCACATTCGCCGGATGCAGCGGATGCGACACCACCGCTGGATGATACTTATGCACCGGATGCTCCAGGCAGCTCTTCAGAAACAGCTCTTCCCGCCGCTCCATCATGCGCCGTGCCGACTCCACCGCCGCCCCGGAGTCGACCCGTTCATAGATCAGCTCGCCCGCCCGCTCTGGTAGCGTGGCGTCGGCATCACGTACCAGAACGTGATACACCTTGATCTCGTGCCGATGGCCGAAGTGGTCTTCGAGCACAATTCGCTCCGCGTGTTGCTCCGGAATCAGTTGCCGTATCGCTTCTTTGATCGCCATTACTGGATGATCCCCCGTCCTCCTCCGCCGCCGCCCCCCGTAACCCCGCCGCCCGCTGGCGGGCTGGTGCCTCCCCCGGCTGCCGCCGTAGTGATGGATGCCGACCAGATCATTCCATCCGGAAGTGTCAGCGGCATCTGGCTGGGAATCGTCTGAAATGCCTGATAGCCACCGGCCGCCGTGTACAGCAGAACGTATTGTTTGCTGTTTAGCAGCCCCGGGACCGTGCCCCCGCTGATGGAAGTCTGCCCGCTCTGCCCGTCGTAGTGGATCCACGAAGTGCCCACGCCTCCCGGTCCGTAAATCCGCGCCGTAGCCGATCCTCCGGCATCAAACGAATCCGCGGTGCAGTTGTTCGAAGTGTTCAGCGACATATTGGGTGCCGCCGCGGTGCTTCGCAGATACCCGCTGCTCACCCCCAAAGGCCCGCACGTCGCAGGGGACGAATACACCAGCCAGTCGTTCCAGTTCGTCCCGTCATAAGAAGACCGCACCCGCCAGAACAAAGTCACGTTCGGCATCTGGATCTCTTTATACGTCTCCGTAAACGGCCCGTACGTCAGCACATTCGAAGCCGCATCGAACAAAACGGATGTGGCGGACTGCAACTGATGCATCATCACCCCGCGCAGCTTGTTCCTCTCGCGCAGGATGTAGTTCTGATACACAGTAACGCTCGGCGCCGGAACATCCTGCGGCAGTGTAAGAGTAATCTGAAAACTCCCATCCACAGGAACCACCGCCAACCCCACCTGCGCCGGAGGCCCCTTCTGCGTCCCCGGCGAAAACGGATCGTCATCAAAATCCCCGTCCAACCCCAGCTGATACCCCATCAGCAAAAGCCGCCGATTGATCGCTCGATAATACTGCTCCTGCGCCCCCTGACTCCGAATCGCCGCCGCAATCCCCACACCATCCAATGACTCAGACATGAAGTCCCTCCGTGCCTCCGTGGCTCGGTGGTGCAAAGGTCTTGCCTTTGCTTTTGCTCTCACCGAGACTGCGCAATAGCCCGCGTCCGAAAATCCGCATACTTCAGATCAAACCAGAAATCCCTCTGCTTCCCATTCGTAAACCGCAGCCGCATGCGCTCCCCGATCCCTCTCGCCCCCACCGCCTTCGGAAACTTAATCACATCCAGCGGCATCGCCAGGAGTTTGATCTCGCTCTTCCCGCTCGGGTCTTTCCCCTCTCCGATAATCACCGAAGGAGAAAGATCGCCATACCCGATCGCATTCACCGACAACCCGCCCAGTTGCTGCGGCCTCATCAGGTCCGCGATGCTGACCGTTTCGTAAACACAATCGATACCCGCGCCGTTATCGTTGAAAATCCCCGGAATGATCGCATTCACCGTGCCATCCGGCCCTGAAGACCCGAACATGATCTGCGACTGCCGCGTCAGTGCATCCGCCCCGCTCGCCGCCGCATGTCCGCCCGCCACCAGCGAAGTGACTTTGCGCTCCACCCGCTCGCACACATAGGCGGATATATCATCCACCGACCACTTCCGCGAGAACGCCGTCGCGATGCCCGCGCCCATGTTGTCCCCGAATGTGATCTGGTGAATCGGCGAGTCGAACGACTCCGACTCCTCGTAATTGCACTTCAGCACATGGCTCGGAAATGTCGCATCCCCCAGCGGCACGCCGATCCGTACCTCTTTGCTCTCTTCGTCGATCATCACCCAGATCAGGTGCTGATAGTCCCAGTTGATGCTCCGCCACGTCTTCGGAATGTCCGTCGAAATACGCTGCGGCTGGTCACCAAAAAACACATAAGCCCCCGACCGGTGGACGAAGCACATGAACTTGTTTCCCACATCCACCGCCCTCGGCCCCACCGGACCCACGCCTTCCCATCGCTTCGTCGCCGTCCACGTCGAAGGGTCCGTCGGCGCCGGTGTGATCAGATACGCCGACCGCTCCTTCAGCGAGTAGGACTGCCCCATGAACTCGCGCCAGCAGATCGTCGCCTGCCCATCCAGCGTCCCCGGCTGCACCACGCCGGTGTCCCCGTAAAAACTCTCCGGGTCGGCCGGCAGCGACACCAGATGCGACCCCGTGAAACCGGTCGCTCCGGTAAGCACCATCCGGCTCAGGCTTTCGGAAAAATAAATATCGACGCACGGCGGTGCCTGCACCTTGCGGAAGAAACTCGTGACCTTGGTTGAGGCCGTCAGGTAGATATCCGTAAAGTTGAAGACCGCGGTAGTCGTCGTGTTGTCGTTGATGACCGTCGAAGTCATCTGCACGCCCGTAACCGTATCGTTCGCGGCGATATAGAAGTAGTCTCCCACGCTCGCGCCGCCCGCCACCGTAAAACAGCAGATGCGCGCCGCCGTCTGCGGAGAAGGCCCGGTAGGAATACTTCCCGCCCACAACTGCTGCGCTCCCGGCGTCGGCACGCTCACCGGCTGCACCGAAGCCTCCGTCATGCCCGTGATGTACCCGTTCCGGTTCTTGAACAAAACCACCATGAACCGCGTCCCCGTGCACATGTTCCCCTGCGAAGCCGCGGTAATCAGGGCCCCGTTACTCACCGGAGGCGCTGCTCCAGTCCCGGTGATTGTTATGTCCTGGGCTGTGCTCAGTGCCCACGGCCCTCCCGAGAATTTATGGAACGCCGAAGTCGCCGGAGGTGGTGTGCCTGTGGCTACATCCGCCGCGTAGATCTCCACGCCCGTAGGCGCAAACGGAGCGATCAGCCCGCTCAGCCACGCCGGAAACGCCGAACCAATCACCACATGGACGTGATCGTTGCCCACCGTGTTCGTGATCGCTTTGACTGCTGTGGACATCACACTCTCGCCCATCCCGTTCTTGATCGTCACGCCCACATAAACGTCACGCCCGGCGGCAAAGGTCCCGCCGCTTCCAAACGGCGTGAGCACAAAAAAAGAAGTCGGAATGAAATCGATCACCGTACCCGCGTGCGCCGTCTGCTCCGTAAACACCGCTGTCCCGTCCGTCAGTGTCGCGCTGTCCCCGGTCGGAAATGTGGGCGGCCCCGGATTCTGCGATGTGCCTGCGGTTGTGCAGCGGTAAGTGTGTCCGTTCCCGGCGGTGCCCGTGCTCGGCGTAATCACCTCACCGACCTTGTATGCGATCCCCGCCTTCCACCTGTCCCCGAACGGACGCATCGTATAAGGATCGAGCGCATTCGATTGCAGGTCATACACCGCCGCATTCGCCAGCGGAGTATTCTTCAGGTCCGAAAACGCCAGGTATCCCCGGTTGAAAGCTGCCGCCGCCTGCATTTGCGCATTCGCCGGCAGGTTGACCAGCGCAGGCGGCGACAACTGCACCAGCGTCCCCGATCCCGCGGGCGACTCGATAAAAAGCCGCCCCGCCATATCGAAGATCGTCGGTACCTGCGTGGTCGCCCCGGACTGCTGATTCACCAGTGAAACCAGCCCCGTAATCGGCTGATCGGCCGTCGGAGTCTGGAACTGTATCTGCAACCCGTCGCGCGTCCGAACGCTGCTCCGATGGAACGTCACATTCCGCGCCACCGCCGCCACCCCCATCGGCAGCGCCGTAGGCCCGTCCTGCTCCACCAGCGACGACCACATCTTGAACTCGTGAGGAGTAAACCCTGAAAAATTCAATGAACCCCAATCCTTCAATTCACCAAAAACAAAAGCAAAACCAGAAATCCTGAAACACGGAGGAAACGGAGGAAAAAACGGAGGAAAAAGCAAAAATTAAGAAAGGGTAAGGTTCCGGGCGCCATCGTAAGGCCCAGGAGACATTCGCCCGCGCCTCACAACCCATTGATTTCCTCAGATTTTCCCCTCAGATTTTTGTCCTCCGTTCCCTCCGTGTTTCAAGCTTTTGGTTTTGCCTTTGGTGTTGCCTTTGGCCTGACCTTTGGTTATGGTTTCCGGTTTTCCCGGCTGCTAAAATACCTATGAACCCTATGAAAACACTTCTCGCGGCAGTACTCTTCGTGGTCCTGGCTGCCCCCGCGCCAGCCTGGCAGTCAAAACAGAAATGGAAACCCTACATCTACCCTGACGACGGATTCAGCATCACCCTTCCGTTCCAGCCCATTCCTCAGAATGACCAGGGCGATCCCCATATCCACCTCTACTCCATTCATCTGGAAGGCGGAGCCGTCTTCAGTCTGCGCGTGGTTCATCGTCTGACCGACTGCGAAACCACCCTCGCCGATCTGTGGGACAAAGCGAACGCCAACAAGGATGCAAACGAGCCCGTAGTCCGCGGATCCCTTAAGCAGGTCTCTTTAGCGGACCTGAAAGGTCTGGAGTACGAAACCGGCAAGCTCGGCGAGCGTACCCTTCACCGCTTCCACTGCGGCAACAAACTCTTCTACATCTTCAGCGCGGCTTACAAAGGAAAACGCCCGACAGATCTGGACCGAATCATCAACTCCTTCCAGACCGTAAACCCCGCCCACTAAGAACACACTGGGTGTGCGAACACGATGGATGCCCCACCCTTCACGCTTTTTGTGAAGGGTGGGACGCGATAAACTCAACCCCGGTTCGAATCAAAAACGATCTGCCCACCCGAGACACTCTGTCCCACGCGACACATCCCCAAAAACCTCTGCTTCCTCCGCTTCCTCTGCGTTTCAAGGTTTTGGGGTTGACTTCACCCGATCTGCCTAAGTCCCCGTTCTCCACACCAGCTGAATAATCAGCTTCGCCCCGCCGGTGCCCGCCACGTTGAAGTTTGTCAGCGTGATGGTGTTGGCGCCGGTCCCATATGCGACGCCGCCGGTAAACTCCGTGCCGCCGCCCGTATAGAACTTCATCTTGTAGGTGCTGAGCGCAGTCCCGTCGATGATGCCCGTATACGGCCCGTTCATCTCCTCAAGATAAATTCCCGGAGGCACCGTAAACTGCCGCGACGGAAACGGATGCGGCAGAAATCCCGGATTGTTGATCTTCGTGAAATCCAGCGAATCCCCGCCGGCGACATACGTCCCGCTGGGAGTTACCGACACCCACGCCGAAATCTGATTTCCGCCGGCCTGGACTTCAATGACTGAAAGAGTTAATGCCATCTTGACTTTCCCTCCTGCCCGCACGGGGCAAAAAAAAGCCCGCTTGCGGGCGGGCATTGATAAAACCAAATTGAAAAAAACAAACGATTTCCCGATCTTGATCCGTGTAAATCAGTGCTTTTATCAGTGTTAATCAGTGGTAAGGTTTGGGCCCGCGCAATTACCCAATTACCAAATTACAAAATTACGCAATCACCCGGTCACCAGATAACCCGATTGCCATTTGATCTCCGCGACAACCTCCCCACCCTCCGAACCTTCCCCTGGTCCTTCCGCGTGAGGTACTGCATCACGTCGTCCACCGCGTTGTCCTGCAGAATCGCATAAGCCTGCGTCCATGCCGGATTCCCCCGCACCGTCCCGATCAGCGATGCCGTGCCATAAGCCACCGCATGCCCCAGGTTCTTCGCCGCCGCGATCGCGTCCGTCTCCGCCGTCAAAGCCGCAAACAGAAAATCTCCCCGCAGCCGGATGTCCATCGCCAACGCCGACGGCGTAAAGTAAATCACCCCCGAGCGAAACTCCCAGTCCTCGATGATCTGTCCCGGGATCACGTCCTTCACTCTGTCCACCAGGGACGCAGTCCTGTAAAACGTCGCATCCGTCCCCGCGAGTTTCCACTCAAACATCAGCGGCTGGAGCATCAGTTCCAGCTCCCGGCCCGGCAGGTTATAAACCGAAAGGTCCCCGGTCAAAGGCGCAACACCGGATAACTCCACCACCCGCCGTTCAAATTCCGCTCCGGTTGAAAGCATCCGGTTGTAGATCTCTTCATACTTCTGGTTGATCAAAGGCGCCAGAAACCCGTCCGTCACATAAGTGCCGTCCGGATCGTCCACCAGCGCGCGGATTCGCGATTTCACTTCAGCAAGATTCATAGAAATTTCTCAGTCGAAAAAAATCAGACAGGCTAAGACAGAAACAAAGAGAGGAAAATGTGAAGTTGTAGAAGGAAAAGGAAAAGGAACGAATCGAAACAAAGCCAAATATTTCCCGCTTTTGTTTTTCCCTGCGGCTTTTCTCTGCGAGCTCTGCGTCCTCTGCGGTGAGGTTTTGGTTTTAATTCGCGGCTAACCTGTTTTGCTTTGTCCGCTCGCCGGTATCCACGCCGTGCGAAACTTCCCACACCGCCCGTTCGATCCGGTTGACGCTTTCCGCGATATATTTCTGCTTCCGCCCTGCCTCGTCCAGGTAGTCCGCATACAAGATCGATTGCAGCGCGTTCCGGACATGATGATTCATCGCCCGCAAGGCGTCCATTTGCCGCTGTCTCTCCACCCGCCGCCTGCGGATCAGATACATCACCAATCCGCTGAAGATCAGCGCCATCAGCGCCTCATCGAAATAGAGGACCACTCCATGAGCGCCATAATGCTGCTCCAGACGATCGATCCCAATCTGCAAACCCAGCAGAAGCACCGCCAGGAGGAAGGCGATGACAAAGTAACCGGTTTTCGAAACGTTCTTCATTCGCTAGTGAGCATCATTCTACTCAAAGATCGCCCATTAAATTAATAAATTCTAATCCAAAAGGGCAATGATCCCATAAAAGCACAAGATCCGGCTCAAAATGCACCAATTCCGGTGCAGCAAGGCGTCGCATCTGTTCGCTATATATAAGGTGCGCAGTAGCTAACAGCCAGTAGCAAGCAGCTATTTGCTCTTAGCAGCAGCCGCCCGCGCCTTGTCCCGAGCAGCTTTGATCTCATTCACCGTCTTCCACTCCTCCGCCGACAACCGGTCCATGGAAATATGACCATACTCAATCAGCGTCGCCTTGTACGCTTCGAGCGGCTTGTAAACATATCCGCACCCCTTGCAGATCGCCGCCGGACCCTCCGCTGTCATCCCGCAACCCGGGCAAGGTTCCGCCGGCTCCACCCCGGCAGGATTCACCGCCAGCAGCCACGCCGGCTGATGCTTCAGGACCTTGTCGTACAGCAGCACCTCGGCCGCCTTCCGATGGACATCCGTAATATTCTTCCGCCTCACCCCGCTCGTGTCCGCCCACTCGCTCTCCGCCTCGCGCACCTTCCGCAGCAGATATCGGTTGCGTGCCTCGCGCGCATCCCGCAGAGTTTTCTGCAGTCCCGGCGTAGTCGGCGGATGATCTCCCTCATACAGAATCACTCCACCCACACCCATGCGATCCAGAAATTCGTTCCCAAACTCCTTCGCCAGAATCGAAGGATCCCACGGCACTGGCGTGTAGTTATCGATGTTGTCCATCCCAGCGCCCTCATCCTTGATCGAGTACTGAACCTCCCGAATCACCTTCTGCACATAAGGCGCGCCCACCGGACACTCCGGCACCTGGTTCCCATCCGGCCCCGCCATGCGCGCATGAAGCACCCCATTCACATTCAGCGGAAACGGCATCAGGTTGACCACGCTCCACGGCTTCACCCCGACGCGCTCCATCAGAGCCTGAATCTCCATCCGTTTCTGGTGCAGCCGCCGCACCGCCTCACTCTGGTTCTGCGGAGAAAACACCCGGTCCGCGGTGCCTCCCAATTCGCGCTCCTGCCGCGCCGCAAACTGCCCAAACTCCCGCTCCGTCGGAGGCTGCACCGCCACCCCCGCAAATCCCTCAAGACTGATCTCTGCCATCTGATGACTTCTCCTAAAGTCGGTTAAAAACCGATAATTGAACTTCTGCTTCCGCCCCGAACATCGCCTTGCGGGGTTCTTATCTCAAAATTCTTTCAGTAATGCTTCGGCTCGACCGCCGCGTGCTTTCTTTTTACGCCTGATTTCTTCCGGCATCCGGTTTGGCCCGCTCCATATCGCCGGACCAGCCGCGCATCCACCCTGGCCAACAGGTCATTGAGATTCAACAGACCTCCGCCTCCATCTCCGGCATCCGCCAGCGCGTACTCATGCTTGGTCACAAACTGGTCAGCCATGACAAACTTCCTGCCGGCGCTGCAGAATTCATAGGTCTTGATCCGATAGGGATACCGTCCAAACAGAAAATGGCGCGCCTGCCCCCATTCAGTATTGGCCACCGTAAAGTGCATTACAGAAGAATTGCCGCTGCTTTGCCAATTCTGAAACTGATCCTGGCTGCCGATCTCTGTGAATGGCAGTAGATTCACCAGTTGGCCTCTGTCATTGAGCCCCAGCACTGCCACCATGCGCGTCGACCCCGACAGATCGTTGACCGTCGCTGTCAGCAGCAAGCCCGAGTGCCCCTCGCCCAGGTCCAGCCTGTTCGCCGTCACCGGCTGCCCGAATTCTCGCGTGGCCACAGTCTCAAAACACGAAGACAAGGGGGCCCCTCGAACGCACGCTTTGGTGGGCGTCACCGGTGTCGGCACCTCATAGATCAAGCTCTCGCTGCCGGGAATGATTTCAACCGTCACCGGCCCGGCCGCGCCCAGGAGGTTCGTCACTTCCAGAACAATTGGCGGGGTAGGCTT
>WNFD01021223.1_pt1 | contig 12980 bp, 13 predicted proteins | sample 5400491 | NCBI WGS metagenome assembly WNFD01 (sample SAMN13153343, study PRJNA577476) | soil metagenome | isolation source: 120 cm saprolite under Douglas fir tree site 2 hole 2 replicate 2 | place: USA:California | collected 2015-04-18 | reverse complement strand
GCTGAGTTCGATGCTGAAGGCGCACTGGAAGGGAGGCTCTGCCGGCGGAGGGTCAAAACCTGAAGAGGTCCGCGCCGGACAGATTCGCAGCTTCCGGATTGCGAAGCTGGATCGGGCCGCGAAGAGGATTGAATTGGAGCTTACTTAAGAAAGTTAACTCCGCGCCGGGCACGTTGAGGAATCTAGCGAGAAACCGCCGACGCACAAACACCTTGCATGTCGGCAAATCGGAGAACCGGAGCGGTATTGAGCTCCGCGGTGCCCGCTGACACCATTGCTCGGTGCCTCGAGTCCTCAGAGACGGCAAAATGCCTGCACTGGGGGACCTTTATCCCCAGTCAGGATGAAAATTCCGCTAGAACTGCTGCCTCGAGCACGTCAGTTGCTGATCGGCCGAATCAGAGAAGAGGCATCATGGGCCGAAGTGACTGCGCCAGATAGTGCATAGGGCAAGGATGTCACCCGTTGCTTCTGGATCCTTCCAAGCAACGGGGTGTGGCGACGACCTGACCAGGCTCCGAACTTCGCCCCCTGGCACGGCTACGCTCCCGCGAGAGACGGCGTCGCGGTTTGCCCGGTGGTACGGGCTGGGTTTGCTGTTGCAGGACGAGAGACGGCCTTCTCGGGCGACCCGCTGCGCCCTCTGCGATTAAGTTCGAGGTTTGGAACCAAGCCTACGCATTGGTAATCTAATCGCGCCATGAAGAACTTCAACGAGTTGTCGGAACGCGAGGTTCTCGCGTTGGCCATTTCGCTGGAAGAAGAAGACGAGCGCGTCTATGCAGATTTTTCCGAAGGACTGCGCCAGGAGTTTCCCGCATCCGCTACGGTATTCGATAGCATGCGAGAGGAAGAGTCGGGACACCGCCGTCGTCTGATTGAGCTGTACCAGCAGAAATTTGGTGAGCACATACCGCTTATTCGCCGCCAAGACGTCAAAGGATTCGTCCAGCGCACGCCGGTCTGGCTGGTGCGTCCGCTGGGGCTCGATACTGTTCGCAAACAGGCTAGCGCCATCGAAGTCGAAACGCGCAGGTTCTATGAACGAGCCGCAGCACGTACCCAGGACGCCAGCGTGCGTCAGCTTCTGGACGATCTCGCGCAGGAGGAACGCTCGCACGAAGATCGAGCCCAGGAACTGACGGAAGAGAAGCTGCGTCCAGATGTGAAGGAAGATGAGGACAAGGCGCGCCGGCGGCTGTTTGTGCTCCAAATCGTGCAACCCGGCCTGGCGGGGCTGATGGATGGCTCAGTTTCGACTTTGGCTCCGGTGTTTGCGGCGGCTCTGGCCACCAAGAACAGCTGGGACGCGTTTCTGGTCGGAATGGCTGCATCGCTAGGAGCGGGCATCAGCATGGGCTTTGCGGAGGCGTTGTCCGATGACGGGAGTCTCACGGGACGCGGCCACCCCTGGGTACGCGGCCTGATTTGCGGTGCCATGACGACTCTGGGAGGCATTGGCCACACCCTCCCGTTTCTTATCAAAGATTTTCCGTTGGCCCTGGGGATTGCGATTGCCGTCGTCCTTGTCGAACTCGGGGTCATCACCTGGGTGCGGCACCGGTACATGGATACGCCAACGTTCTCCGCAGCTCTGCAGGTGGGACTTGGCGGAGCACTCGTGTTCATTACGGGCGTACTGATTGGAAGATCGTAATGACCATCCTAAAGACCACAGCCCAAAGGTCCAGGCCAGTAAACAGATTGCTGAAATCTCAGGGTTCGACCGTGGAAGAGCAGTCCTTCAGGATCGCGTCGGTGGGCACGAATGTCCCAGAGATCAAGATGCATTTTGATGCCGTTCCGGACGAATTAGTCGAATCTAAACCGGTGAAATCGAGATAGATGAACACTTCTGGAAAAGTGGCGCTCATCACAGGCGCGGGCAGCCCGCAGGGAATAGGCCTCGCAACCGCTCGTTTGCTCGCACAACAAGGGCTAAGAATCGCAATCACTTCCACGACAGAAAGAATCGAAGAGCGTGCCCGCGAACTCGCCGCAGAGGGCGCCGATGTCTTTGCTTTCCGCACAGACCTGCGGGATCATGCGCGCGCTCAGGTGCTGATTCATGAAGTCCTCGCCCGCCACGGCCGGCTCGACATCCTCGTCAACAACGCCGGCATGACTCAGGTCGGCAGTCCTACTGCGACCACCTCGTTACCTCTGGCCGAACTTCCCGAAAACGAGTGGGATTACGGCATCGCCATCAACCTCAAGACCGCTTTCAATGTCACCAAAGCCGTTCTGCCCTCGATGCTGACAGCGAACTATGGGCGGATCGTGAACGTTTCTTCTGTCACCGGTCCTATCAGCAGCAACCCTCGCGAAACCGCCTACAGTGCGGCCAAAGCCGGCATGGTCGGGCTTACTCGCAGTCTCGCGCTTGAGGTTGCCCGCCAGGGAATCACTGTGAACGCCGTCGCCCCCGGCTGGATCGAAACCGCGTCCTCCCCCAGATACGAAATCATCGCTGGTAGAAATACTCCCGTCGGCCGCCCCGGCCGTCCCGACGAAGTCGCCGCAGCTATCGCGTTTCTCGCCTCCGAATCTGCCTCCTATATCACCGGCCAACTGATCATCGTTGACGGCGGCAATGCCATCCAGGAGTACAAAGGCCCGCCCGATCTGTACTACTGAACGTGAGCCAGGCCCGACCGCTCGCCACGCGTGCCCGGTCAGTGATATACAGTTCTGTATTTGTTGGACGCAGAAGTGAACGAACGCGATTCGTCGCTCGTATGCTGAAGCCCCGTCACAATACGGCCTTCCTCCCGCTGGACGAGACCCCCTTCGCCGTCAAGCGGCGCAAGCCCGTCCCGTATGAATTCGTGCTCGACGCGATCGCTCCGCTGTCGCCCGAAACCCGCTCTATGTTCGGCTGCCTCGCGGTCTACGTGGAGGACAAGATTGTCCTTATTCTCCGCGAGAAGCGCGATGTAACGGAAGACAACGGAGTCTGGCTCGCCACCACCGAGGAGCACCACCAGAGTTTGCGGCGGGAGTTCCCGAACATGCGATCCATTCAGGTATTCGGGAAGGAGGTAACCGGCTGGCAGGTTCTTCCGGCCGATGCGCCGGATTTCGAGGAAGCGGCGCTGCGCGCCTGCGACCTCGTCCTGGCGGGGGATCCTCGAATCGGGAAGGTGCCGGGGACGCGGCGGCTTTCGGGATCGGGAGCAAAGAAGGCGGCGAAATCCTCGAAGCGGGCTAAGCCACGTAAGAGAGGCGCGAAAGCTCGCTCGCGTTAGGAGACGACAACACCCGCCAGTGAACAGCTGCGCCAAACCCGCAACAAAGCCTACAATCGGCCCTGACGGATTGTCCCCTGATCGTGGGACGACAAGCGCTTTATCAGTCGCGATCGACATCAAAGAGGAGATCTACCATGACGGACGATGAACAGGATCACAGCAGCCACGACGAGCCTTCACGCGACCTGACACGACGCGACTTCGTCGCGTTGTCGGTGGCCGCCGGCTTTGCGGCCGCGACGCTTCCGGCGTCGGCTGCGGAGTTGCCGGTCATCGAGACGAACGTCGAGGTCAAAACGCCGGACGGCTCAAGCGACGCGGTCTTTATCCATCCGGCGACCGGTTCTTATCCGGGAGTGCTGGTGTGGCCGGATGCGCTGGGCCTGCGCCCTGCGATGCGGGTACTCGGTGCTGGTGCCAAACCCGTTCTATCGAACGGCCAAGGCCCCGGTGTTCGGCACCTCCTTTAGCTTTCAGAATCAAGCCGACATGGCGAAGCTGCAGCAAATGACCGGGCCGCTGAATGCGCCTGGCGCGGCGGAGAAGGATGCGATCGCTTATATCGCTTTCCTGGACGCGCAACCACAAGTGAACAAGGCGAAGAAGATCGGAACCCAGGGGTATTGCATGGGAGGGCCGCTCGTTGTCAAGACCGCCGCGGCATTGCCTAATCGCGTTGGCGCCGGCGCGTCGTTCCACGGCGGCGGCCTAGTCACCGATAAACCCGACAGTCCACACCTGCTCGCGACGAAGATCAAGGCGCGGATGTATTTCGGAATCGCGTCGAACGACGACGCGCGCCAGCCAGACGCGAAGGACAAGCTGAAACAGGCGTTTGCGGCGGCCAACGTTCCCGCGGAGATCGAAGTCTATCCGGGAGCCCTGCATGGCTGGTGCGTGCCGGACATGCCGCTCCAGAATGGCAAACCGATCTACAGCAAGCCCGATGCCGAGCGCGCCTGGAGCAAGCTGGTCGCTCTGTACAAAATCGCCCTCGCCTGAGTTCAGCGCCGATCGTCTATATTCCGCAAAAGGGCGGCGTCACGCTCCGCCCTTCTTGTTCCATCCCACGTCCGCCGCATTTCGGTGGTTGGGACTTGATCACGGGCGCGATCCCCATCGGCGACGTTCAAGACTTTTGGTTCGACGATTGGCAGCGATGCAGGGATCAACCTCCTCCACGAGTTCGGGCCTGGCATCCGGCAAATGGTGAAGGGCCACACGCCTAAGTTCGTGTCTAAGATCAAAGAGAACATCACCCACGACCAGACCCCGAGAGACATCGTCTCCACCCCGGAAAGATGATGTTCTGTTATTCAATCCATTTACCACTGAGCGGGAATCGCGCCCCCGCGGAACGCCTTTTATCACGAGGTTGCTCAGCCGATCACACTGCTGCGCAATCTTCGGGCATCGCTCTCGCCTGGGGCCAAGGTAGGAGTGATTGATCGTAATGGGAATGGCGAGAACCATGGCGTCGCCCGGGACATCGTGATTCGGGAAGCAAACGCAGCTGGCTATCAGTTGCTGAAACAAAATGCTTTCGTCAAGGACGGAATGGATTATTTTCTAGTTTTTGGCGCAAAATAGCGGTGAGCTAAAGATCGCTCAGGAACCAGACGTCATGGCCGAACACGACCGCAATGCAAAGAACGCAACGGTAGTCCATAACGCATCCAAGCAGCGTTTCGAAATCAATATAGACGGCCAGCTTTCCGTGCTCGAATATACGTTCAAGAATCACCGACTATTTCTGACGCACACGGAAGTGCCGCCGGCCCTTGAAAGCCAAGGCCCGGGCACGGATCTAGCTCATGCTGCATTGGAATATGCGCGCCAGAACGAGTTGACTGTCGTTGCGATTTGCCCTTTCGTGCAGGAATACGTAAGCAGCCACCCGGAATACCAGTCGTTTGTGACCACTTCAGTTGCTTGAACCAGTTCTCTGTTGTGTGACAATTCGGTAATCTTTACTCCCAAACGACATTCGTATCAGTACGCGACTAAAGGCAAGTGAGCAACCTGGGGGAGCAGAACACTCGCTGACCACTACAGATGCACCCGGAAGATAGATCCCCAAATTTGCGGATTGCCGATGATATTTGGTCGCGACAAGACAACGCGCCTACCCTTCAAATAAATTCTTTGAGCATCCCAATACAGGCGTGGTATTCCGTGGCAGCTTGTGGGTTCGTCGTGCCGAGAGTCACTACGACACTTCACGCCACTGCTAGCAACAGATTCAGTAAGCGAGTGCCCGGTTAAGCCGCGACGGTTGCGGCGCCGGCCGGCTGCTGCCTGATCTGCTCTGCCATTTTCTTTTTCATTTCCTGCGATGTGGGTTCGGCCTTGTGTGTGCTTACCATCCATCCGTATCCGTCGGGGTCAACTACCATGCAGCAACGATCGCCCCAAAACATGTCCATGACTTGGCCTTGGGTGGTTGCTCCGAGACCCACAGCCTTTGCAACTACTTTGTCCGCATTTTCCACGTAGAGATACAGGCTTGCCGGCGATGGTTTTGCAACCGCCCATCAAACGACACTCGGCAACCAGCCCAGGCCCAGCCCCACGGTGGATGGCGCCATCCACCCCGCCTCCGCCGAGCAAAGAACTGTTGGCCGCGTTGACGATCGCGTCGACCGCCTGCTGGGTTATGTCTCCCTGAAGAACCTGGATGGCACAACTCATAATCTCTCTGTCTTCAAAAAGGAAGAGTATTCCCTTATCCTTCAATTTCTCGAACGGTGCGGCAGCAAAGCGATAGATCCGCGCCGGCCCCTGTCCGCCCCGGCGATACTCTGCAACGGGTTTAAGAATTTTTCACAAGCTCAATCTTGCGCCGAAAATTCCGCTTGTCCAGTCTCTTGCCGAGAATGGCTTCATAAATTCCCTGCAATAACCTTCCCAGTTTCGCTGCCTTCTTCGACATAGGATCGCGTGGCTGCTCGGTCGATCTCGGCATTGATCTCGCCCCCGACCAGAAACGCGAATCCCGTCACGTACAACCAGACGAGAAGAATCATCACCGCTCCAAGAGATCCATAGGTTGCCGTGTACGTATTAAAGAAATGCAAGTACACGCGAAACGCGACAGAAGCAGCGAACCAAAGAAGGCCACCAAAAACCGAACCCGGCGTGTTCCAGTGCCAGCGACGTTTCCTCAAACTTGGTCCACAGTAATAGATCAGCGAAAACGAAAGGGCTACGAAGAGCAGTGCAGCTGTCCATTGCAAGCCCTTCCAGAAGGCCATAACGATGAAGCTCAGGTGAAGTTTTGCACCGATCCAATCAACAAAGTGTCCGCCCACAAGCACGATAAGCAGTGAGGTGAGCAAAAGAGTCGAAATCGCGAGCGTCAGTCCGAGTGCGATTATCCGAATCTTGAACCAGGAACGAGATTCGCGCGCGCGATAGGCCGCGTTCAGAGTAGAAATCATCGAAGTCATGCCGCCAGAAGCAAACCAGAATGCCAGGACGATGCCGACCGTAAGCTTGCCGCTGGTGGCGTTCCCCGCCAGTTCGAAGCAGATCATCTTCGGCGATGCCATGAACGACGGCTCTTGTGAGCTCCCAAAAGCTCAGACCACTCATGTTCCAAATCGATTCGACTTTTTGCGCCTTGTGGGGCCTGGAAGATGACATGAAGTCTATTGAGCGTTGATACCCGATCTCGTTCAGGCCCGATTCTAGCGCACAGTGCCAACTTTCTTCTCCTGAAAACCTTTTTTAATCTTGTGAATCCTTTGAGCGACAGTCTATCGCGCCTAATTCACGACACCGCGAAAGCAATCTAAAACTTGGTTGCGCGGGCAGGATTTGAACCTGCGTCGCCATGTGCCCAAGACATATGGGTGGCCGGTAGCCATTCGCACATAAACTACAGTCTCGGATCTACTGGTTCGCTCTCCAGCGCAAGCACTCCGAATACACACTCGTGAACTCGGCGGAGTGGTTCTTCGTGAACGAACCGCTCCAGCGCCTCCAATCCCAAAGCAAACTCCCGGATCGCGAGTGACCGCTTTGCACCCAGACCTCGGCTCTTTAGCCGCAGCAAATTCTCGGGAAGCGTGTATTCCGGGCCATAGATGATCCGCAGGTATTCTCGTCCGCGGACTTTCACAGCGGGTTGTACCATTCCCTTCCGACCCTTAGCCACAAACTCCAGCGGCTTTACAACCATGCCTTCGCCGCCACGCGCCGTCATCTCCCCCCACCATTTGATTCCTTTCTCCTGTTCGGCCTTGTCGGTGAGATCCACGACTTGAAATGGTGTCGCGAGCAGCAGACCAGGATCGGCCTGACAGATTCGAGCAAGCACCTCCATGTGCCACAGATGATCTTTCGCCGTGTGAACGGCACCCTCGCTGGCGAGCAAGTGAAAGGGTGCCAGTTTCAGGTCGGCCAGAGAATGCACTGTCCAGCAGTACCGTCGGTATGCCTCGACATAGAGACCGGCGGCTTCCTTGCGTTGCTGGTATTGTTCCACCAGCGCCGCGATCTCCGCATTCTCCGCAAACGCTCTCAACGCTGCAATGGCCGCTGGCAAGGCCGCTCGGGCGGCCGCCCCAGTTGGAGCATATTGCTGGCGCAACAATTCTTGTGCCTTAGCTGACCACGGCATCAATTCACAGTCGAGGCAGACCCAGTCAGTCTTCAGGTCGTCCCAGATGGACGCCGTCCCCACGGCGTTACGGACTCGCTCCAGGAGTTGTGATTCGAGCGACACGTCGTTGAAAAACCGGCGCCCTGTTCGCGTGTAACAGACTCCGGTCTCTCCTTCCATAATTCCAAACCGTTTGCGCGCAGCATCGGCGTCACGGCAGACAACGACTACCGCTCGCGACCCCATGTGCTTCTGTTCGCAAACAACCTTGTGCACGCCCTCGTGCAGGTAGTAGGCAAAGGCTTCTTCAGGATGTTCGAGCAGTCCGTCACGTTTACTGGTCTCACATGGGGACACTGTCGGAGGCAGATAGACGAGCCACTTTGGATTCACCGCAAATCGGCTCATGACCTCCAGGGCTGTGATCGCATTCTCTTCTCGAATCGTGATGTTGTGGTGCAACCGCGTGTTGATGATCCGCTTGCCGATGACATCCTCAATGTCGAGCAGGTCATCCAGTTGCTGCTGCGCAGTCAGCGCTAGTGCTGTTTCCTCTTGGGTCAAGAACGGCTTGGCCGACTCGTAATAGGTTCGGAGAGCAGAAACCGACATCAGTTCACGTTCGGGATAGCGAAGGGCAGTCAGTTTTCCTCCGAACACGCACCCGGTGTCTATGTTGATTGTGCGGTTCAGCCATTCCGGCTCGGCAACAGGCGTATGCCCATAGACCACCATCGCCTTGCCACGATACTCAGCCGCCCAGTTGTAACGCACTGGAAGTCCGTACTCGTCGGTCTCTCCGGTGGTTTCACCGTAGAGTGCAAAATCGCGCACTTTGCCAGAGCCGCGTCCCTGCATCTCCTCTCTCATACCGGCGTGTGCGACAACGAGCTTTCCGTCATCGAAAACGTAGTGACTGACCAGATCGTCAAGAAATTTGATAACAGCTTGTTTGAATTCAGGAGTCTCCTTATCGAGTTGCGCAACAGAGTCCGCTAATCCGTGGGTCAGTTGCACGTCGCGGCCCTTCAGTTTCCGCATCAGCTTCATGTCGTGGTTTCCGGGAACGCAGAACGCCGTCCCTTCTTCAACCATCTTCATGACCAAGCGCAGCACCTCGGGAATGTTGGGTCCGCGGTCAACAAGATCACCGACAAAAACCGTTCTGCGTCCATCTGGTGGAATCACATTTGGTGTTGTCGTTCCATTTTCGAGTTGGTAACCGAGTTGACGGAGCAGTGCGTTCAACTCCTCGTAGCAACCATGCACGTCCCCGATGATGTCGAATGGACCGTGCTCGTGTTTCAGGTTGTTCCAAAGCGGCTGTCGCGCGATCGTGACCGAGGAAACCTCCTCCGGACTCGACAGCACGAAGACGTGACGAAAGCCTTCGCGTTCAAGTCCCCGAAGCGAGCGCCGCAGTTGTTGAGCCTGGTTTCGGATGACGTGAGGACCAAACTGGCGATCGGGCCGACTTTGATTACGTTCGTGGCAGATCTTTTCTGGCAAGTTCAGAACGATCGCCACCGGCAAAACATGAAACTCGCGAGCGAGTGCCACTAGCGGCTTGCGCGCCTCAGGCTGTACGTTTGTCGCGTCAACTACGGTCAGGCGGCCAGCAGCAAGCCTCTTGCGAGCGACGTAGTGCAAGACATCGAATGCATCATTCGTGGCCTCTTGGGAATTCTCGTCGTCTGACACAAGACCGCGACAGAAGTCTGAAGAGAGAACCTCTGTAGACTTGAAGTGTTCCCGAGCAAACCTCGACTTCCCGCAGCCGGAAGGACCAATGAGAACGACCAGCGAAAGTTCAGGAATGGTCATGGTCACAAGCCAAAGACCCCCATTTGCGTGGGCGCACCAACTTGGGGATCTTCTTCTCCGACCGGAAGAAATCTTACTGCGTACCCAAAGCGTTCAGAGATTCGGCGTGACCACTGCTGGAATTGCTCCCGGGTCCACTCGAAGCGGTGATCTTTGTGACGAAACTTTCCCGCTGGCAGAGTCTCGAACTTCACGTTGTACTCGCAGTTCGGAGTGGTCACGATGATCGTTTTCGGGCGTGCCGCTTCGAAAAGAACACGCTCGAATGCGGCCAGCCGAGGTGCATCCAGATGCTCGATGACTTCCACGACCGTGGCCGCATCGTACCCGGCCAGGCGCCTGTCGCGATACATCAGTGAACCGTGTATCAATTTCAGCCGCTCCTTCTGTCTCGTGGGCATCCGGTCGAGTCGCAGACGTTGGATCGCAATCTCAAGACTCCGGTACGAAACATCCATACCCACGATCTCTGTCAACGACTTCTCATCCAACAGGGCTCGCAGGAGTTTCCCTTCTCCGCAGCCCAGATCCAGGACGCGCTTCGCCTCGACGGATCGAAGCACAGCAACCACTGCTCCCATACGCTGCTGCCAGAGCCGAATCGGCTCCTCCATTTTCGTCTCCTCTTCCGAGTGAGCTTCCTCTGTCGCGTCAGGATCGGGGTTGTCTTCCTCCGCCAGCCTAGCGAGCGCCTCTCGCGCCAGTTGCCTCTGCCGCGGCAGATATCGTTTTACGATCGCTTCCTTGTTGGGGTGCGATGCCAGCCAACCTTCCCCCTTGCGCAGGAGCTTCTCAACCTCGTCGCTCCCAATCCAGTAGTGCTTCTCCGCGTCGAGCACCGGGATCAGTACATAAAGATGATTCAACATGTCCTGCAAGCGGAACGTTCCCGCCAAGGTCACTGAGTAGTACGGTCCCTCACCCCACTCTGGAAATTTCTCGTCAAGCGGATGGTGCTCGGCAGTTACGCTGTATCCCAAAGGCTCGAATAGCTCGCGGATCAGCCCCTCACCCGCCCGGCAGGCTACAACCGTCAAGTTTGCAGCCAACGGAATCGCCTGATCTGCCAGTTCTTGCCTCCCCTTGCTGCGGCCAGACATGGCTGTCCCGAATGCGCGGCCCATAGCGACGCTAAGGAAAGAAGAGAGTACATAGGGCCGGTCGTTCACGTACTGATCAAGAGTTCCGCCCTCATGCTGACCCCGCTTGCCGCGAACCAGTCCCACCGGATCGACATCGAGCAGCAAGGCAACCGTGCACCGTTCCGAGGTCGCTTCCGGGTAGAAAACATGTGCTTTCCCAAACGAGAGCTCGAACGAATGCAACTTTGCCGGGTTCTTATGTAGCAAATAGCCCAGGTCCGTCGCCGGGTTATGCGTGGTTGTCAGCGTCAAAAGCATGGTCGAATTATACGAGTCCGTAATCTCTAGCCTTCGTGCGCATGTATCGGCTCGAAAGCGCAAAAAAATGGTCCGGGGCAGGAGTTGAACCTGCGTGGACATGTGCCCAAGACATGTGGGTGGCCGCTACCCTACACCCGGACTGGTGGCTCGGCACGGAATTGAACCGTATCCACTGGCTTTTCAGACCAGCACTCTGCCGTCGAGTTCCCGAGCCAAAGTTGGTGGACGGTGCGAGACTCGAACTCGCATTTCACGGTTGCAGGCCGTGGGTAATCCCCTTATACGAACCGCCCAGTTGGGGCGAGATGAGAGAATCGAACTCTCGTGACTGGAGCCACAATCCAGTGCCTAAGCCATTCGGCCAATCCCGCCATCGAAATTTGGAGCTGGTCGAGTGAATCGAACACTCGTCGGAGAGGTACAAGCTCTCTGCACTCCCACTGTGCTAGACCAGCAAACTCTGGAGCTGGCACGCAGCCTCGAACTGCGGTCGGGCGCTTACCGTGCGCCTGCTCTACCGGTTGAGCTATACCAGCGGAGCTGGCGCGGCGATTCGAACGCCGATCACGGACTTACGAGGCCCGCGCTCTTCCCACTGAGCTACACCAGCACACCCTTCTCACAACTCTGGAGGCGGTGGGGAGAATTGCACTCCCGATGCTCTACTTTGCAGGCAGACGCCTTGCTGTCTTGGCCACACCGCCTCACAATCTGGAGCGGAAGGCGGGACTCGAACCCGCGCTCTCGACGTTGGCAACGTCGCGTCTTAGCCACTAGACGACTTCCGCATTTGGAGCGAGCAGCGAGAGTCGAACTCGCGTCATCGGGTTGGAGGCCCGAGGCACCAGCCGCCGCTATACCATGCTCGCAATGGCGGGAGATGAAGGACTCGAACCCTCGTACCTGGATTTGGAGGCCAGTGTCCTAGCCGCTGGACGAATCTCCCGCAAACTTTTGGCGGAGCTAACGGGAATTGAACCCGTCCCTGCTGATAGACAGTCAGCCATCCTGCCGATAGACCATAGCTCCGGCTCCCTCCCGTGGACTCGAACTTGAGCCGTTTAGCGGGCGTTCGAGCCCGCTGGCGAAATCCTGAGCGAAGCCGAAGGACCTGCCCGCGTTCAGAGCGCAGCGTCCTGCCATTGGACGAAGAGGGAATTTCGAAATTGTCAAAGAACTGGTTGCCGGGGAGCGATTCGAACGCCCGTACCCGGATTCAAAGTCCAGGGTCCTGCCACTAGACGACCCGGCATCAAGCTTTTAGCGGTATCGCTTTCATGCACCGCACACACAACACCGCCGAATCATCGACGTTGTGGCCAAGTCGACTGCGATCGATGCGTGCGCGATCTACTAACTCGCGGTGATCTCCACCGCGATCGCTGTACAGCCCCGATGCAATCTCGATTTCAAACCCGTCGAGTTCAATCGTTTGTGCACCCATAAGCTTGGTAGCAGCGAGGAGAATCGAACTCCCATCTCAGCCTTGAAGGGGCCGCATCCTGGCCGTTAGACGACGCTGCCTCCTATCTGCCGCACTGCCGAATATGCCCTAAAAACCAAAAGCCCACGATTTGTATCGGAGGCTCAGAAAAACTACACGCTATGGATCGCCCCCGTTACATGAACGTACCTTAAGGTGCTCCTTTTCAAATCTGGGGGCGGCATAAATTGCCACCCCCATTTCTTTCCACTACCTTCCGGTTACGCGGCCTTGGCGACAGCCTTAGCTTCGAGCGTCTTTTCGCCATTCACACTAACTTTGATCTGCTTGGGCTTGGCTTCGGCCTTCTTGGCCAGCTTGATCTTCAGTACGCCCTGGTTGTAGTCGGCGCTCACTTGCCCCACGTCCACGGAACTGGGAAGAGTGAACGAGCGAGTAAAGCTTCCGTATTG
>WNFD01019928.1_pt1 | contig 12980 bp, 16 predicted proteins | sample 5400491 | NCBI WGS metagenome assembly WNFD01 (sample SAMN13153343, study PRJNA577476) | soil metagenome | isolation source: 120 cm saprolite under Douglas fir tree site 2 hole 2 replicate 2 | place: USA:California | collected 2015-04-18 | reverse complement strand
AACAGTGACTGTGAAAAAGCCGATGGCAAGACCTCTTGAAACCCAGGACCACCGTGCGTTTGAGCTGTTTGCACCTGAACTGATTCAGGAATCCGGGAACTGTTCAAATGTGCACAGCCTGCCCCCGGATTCTTCCCCCTCGCTTATAGTCATACACTTATGCGATCCAGCTTGCCCACAAAAAGAGGCACAGTAAGGGCAACGACCCGCAACTGTCCAAGGCAAGACGACAATGACGGACCAAATCAATACGGCAGGACGGGTACGCATGTCTACATCTTCTGACTTAAGGCACTGACGACGACTGCCTAGGCTAGTTCAGTCTGCTATCATCTTCAGCCGAGGGGGAACTAATGGAAAACATGTCGCGTGTGGTACAGCAATTGAGGAAAGAACTGCAAAGAGCCGAGAATGAAGTCAGTCGGTTTCGCGCTGCACTCTCGGCTTTGGGAAGCTCAACCTCCAATGGGCATCGGCGCACCATGTCGGCTGATGCTCGGAGGAGAATTAGCCTTGCTCAGAAAGCACGATGGGCCAAACAGAACGGCCAGGCGCAAGCGGCGAGCCCCAAGCGCATAGTGTCATCCGCAGCGCGCAGGAAGATGGCGGCTGCTCAGCGAGCGAGGTGGGCGAAAGTAAAGCGCATAAAAAAGGCAGCATAACGGCGAGGAAGATCCGGTTTGCAGACTGAGCCGGCCCGGAAATTCCTTCCAGCGGGTTTTGTGTTTCCGGAAAGAATCGCAACGGGCAAGAGGTTCTCACTACAGAGTTACGAACTGCGGTCACGCTGAAGTGCGCAAGGAGGTGACGAAGTTCCCTCAGGTCCTTCTGGCTCAATACTTCCACTTTCTCGCGATCCGTACAGGTTTGAACCGTTCCGGGATTCATGAATCAGTTCAGGTGCAAACAGCCCAATAGCACCATTGGTCCTGAGTTTCAAGACTCTTGCCGCCAGCTTTTTCACTGGCACTGTTGAAAAAGCCGTCTCCTTCCAAGCGGGACAATCGTTCAGTTACGCACATCAAGAGCGGATCACTCAGGAGCAGTACAGCCGAATTCTGCTTGGGAATAATTCCAGTTGGCCGGTCAGCCGGGCACAAGCGCCAAGATGCTGCTGAACTTGGTCACAATTGAACTGTTTAGCAAACCGCTTTTATCGCATGCTAGTGGATGCCAGTCGCTCCACCGGCTTGTACTGTATTTGTCTAAGGTCGCTATGCCCATCCGTCGTAGGACAGGTTTAGTCGTTGTGGGAATCGCCGCGATACTCCTGCTAGCCTTCATTTTCGTTGTACCCGCTCTGATGAACGTGGATCGCTACCGGCCCCACGTCATCTCCTATGTCCAAGAAAAAACTGGAAAGCAGGTTGAAATCGGACGGCTGGCACTCACGTTTTTCCCTCTGACGATTCACATTGATGGTATTGGGGTGAAGAACCCTCCGATATTTCCCTCCGGTTATGTAATCCAAGTGGCGCGGATCGACGCCGAACTCAGCGTCGGAGCGCTCCTGCGCCGGCAGGTAGTCATCACGTCCCTCGTACTTGAGGACCCAGTCTTGAATCTGACTTCGGACCCCGACGGCCCGTGGAACTTCGAGAATCCTCAATCAAAGATCTCGGCGGATGCTCTTCCTCTACGCCCCATTTCGAGCGTGAAAGTTAAGCGGGGCCTGGTGATAGCGTCGAACCTTTTGCCGTCCGACAAGGCGGGTCCCATTTTTTTCGAAGCTCACGAGATATTCTGCGACCTGCAGCAAGTGAATCTGGCCGGAATTATCAATCCTTCTTCTTCCTCTATGGACGGCCAGGGCAGCCTGAAGGCGGGTCTTCTCCGCTTCGGCGCTGTCGAGGCAAGAAACCTGGATTCCAAACTGCGTTTGCAGTCGAGGCACGTTTTTTTCACGGATGTCAAAGCGGAAGTCTATGGCGGGAGTGCTGTGGGTGGCCTCTCCTTCGACCTGTCGGCGAAAAACGCGAGCTTTACCACCACTGCGCGATTGAGCAGAATTAATATGGCCCAGCTTCTGGCGGCCTTCCCAAAAGGCGGCGGAAAGATGACCGGAAAAATGGAAGGAGAGGTTCGGTTAGCGGGAGAAATCGCGCATTCGCTACGCCCGCTGGCAGGAATCCGCGGAACCGGACAACTGACGGTGCGTAACGGTCAGGTGCCGAGTCTCAAGCTCAACGCGAATTTGATGAAGCTGGCGCACTTCAACGATCTTGGCCCAGCCAAAAACGATCCCTCCTCATTCAACTTGATAACCACCGATCTGGAGCTAGCCGATCAGCGGATTTCGAGCAGGGTCATAGACATAGACGGGTACGGGGTCGATGTGGATGGTTCGGGCATTGTCAGCGTGTCAGGCTCTGACCAGTTGAACTATCACGGGTTGGCGGAGATTACAACCAAGGAAAGCTTCTTCACCAACACCATCGCCCGGCTGTCAGGAGCTACATTAAAAGACGGTAAGTTGCAGTTTCCCTTTCGGATCGGCGGAACGATCGATAGCCCGGTATTTTCCAAGGGAAAGGGCGATAAGGACGTAGACGCTACAACCTTTTAGGAGGTTTATATGTTTGCACGCCATGTCTCTATTCATCTGAAATCGAACATGCTTTCTGATTACACCCAGACCTTTGAGAACGACACTCTTCCTTTGCTTCGCCAGCAGAAGGGCTTCAAGGACGAAATCACATTGTCGAATCCCGGCAGCCTGGATGTTTTTGCCATCAGTCTGTGGGACAGCAAGGCGAATGCAGAAACTTACAACACCAATACCTACCCACAAGTGTTGAGAACATTTGAAAGAATGATCGATGGAACGCCCAAGGTTCAGACGTTTGAGGCGGTTACGTCGACCTTTAATAAACGCGCCGTAGCGGCGTAGAGGTCTGTAAACATGTCGCGCGGGAGGGCGGTTGACTCCCGTCTTCCCGAGTGACAAGCGCCTAACTCGTCGTCGCCCACGAACTTTCAGGCAGTTCCACCCCGAGCTGTTAGGCTCTCAGGAAAGGAGCGTACCCCATGCATCCGAATGCGATCCTGCACGAAATTCGGCAACTCTACAACGTGAGTGACCGTCTTGACTTGCTGCCGGAACAACATCCCCTCGTCTCAGACGCACTCATCGGCATCTCGGGAAGCGTTCGTAACACAGCCACATTGCTGGAGGTGGTGGTCGCGATGAAAATGCCCCTGCTCTCCGGCTTAGATCCAGCAAATGCCTGAGTTGCTAGCTGTCTTTGAGCTAGGTTTTGAAATTTCGGCGCGGAAGCTAGTCGTGGAGAACGACGTTGAGAAGTGAGCTGTGAACCTGTAACCCACCTTCTACGCCCCCGGCGTAGTGAATGAACCCCAATTTCCTGAACCGATTCATGAAAAAGCTCACCCGCGAACGAGTGGTGCCCACCATTTCTGCCAGTGTCTCCTGACTGATTTTCGGAACCAGGGTCTCAGGAACTCCTTCATTTCCAAAATGAGCGAGCATAAGAAGGACGCGGGCTAACCTTTTCTCGCTGGAATTGAAGAGTTGGTCAACCAGATCCTCTTCGTAGCGGATGTTCCGGGCCAGCAGATAGGCTACGAACAGATCGGAGAACGCGTGTTGCTGGTGCAGAGCAAGCATCATCGCCTTCTTGTCAATGCGCAGCAGTTCGCAGTCGGTCATAGCGGTGGCCGACCCCATGCGCAGAGCCTGGCCTGCGAGCGATCCTTCTCCAAAAAACGCTCCCTCGCTCAACATGCCCAGGGTGGCTTCCTTGCCGACCTTGGATACGACCGTCAGTCTGACTTTGCCTTCCTGGATGAAGAAGACTGCGTCGGCCGGGGCCCCTTGCGCGAAGATGGTTTGTTTCTTGGCAACGGCTATGACCTTCCTGCCCTCACCGATTGTGGCGAGGAATTTCCTGGGGTCGAAGTCGAGCTTTTTCTTGGCCGTCGCGGTTGGTGCCATTGATGGCTTCTCCTAGAGTAGAGCCACACTCGTCTGCCATTATCTCAGATTCGCGATCACCAAAAGTGTTCATTTTTCCTCAGAATTGTCGAGAAATCGCTGGCGAACCAAATGCGACCTGTCGCGTTGGCTAAAGTGTTGAACATGAGCAATACTGAACATTTCTTAGCCGTAGAATGTTGCATTATGGGGTTGTGAAAACCAAGGAACTCACGCTGAGGCAGATAGTTTCCGTGCCTTGTCCTACTTGTGCTGCAGCAGCTAGGGAGCCTTGTGAACTGCACACGGGTGCCCCGCGCACCGAGCCACACCGGGATCGAAAACTTTCCGCAGCCGAGGCCGTGGAAATGAAGCCCGGCAAACGATAACAGCCCGGCGAGGCCGCGGGATCTTTTGCGAAGGCAGCCTGACACGCCCAACTTCTCTGCTTGGGTGGTATCGGCCTTGGCTACCGTCCGCAGATCAAGAGCGTATCCGGATCCGATGTAAGGGTGCGGTTTGATTTATGTGCTCTTGGCGCTTGGGTGATCGGCGCAAACATGCAAGGAGAATTCTTTGTCGCGCTGCAACTCGAAGTTACGCATCATTTCATCGAAAGATGTACCGGTGGGCGTGCTTGAAGGTTTGAACCGCCAGTCACATTCGGAGCAACCAAAACCACGAAAACGCTTTTGATCAATCCACACCAGATTCCGGCTCATGGCTGTATATGTCGCTGCGTCCCAACGTCGTGTGACCGCAAGCCCGGTACCCGCTTGCCATCAACGGACGCGGCATCCTCCCTTCGTAGCGTCGTATTGCCTGAATTGCACCAGAAAACCGTCATCCGCCTAAGCGTGGCGGAAGAAGCGTAAAGGGGCAGAGTTTATATGCAGCAATTTGGACGGTCTGTCGGGCGTCCTACATATACGGGAGATTTCTTTTGTACGCACACCCACCGGCGGCGCCTGGCTTGAAGTAGCGGAAGCGCTTAAGGGAAGCTTATGGAGAGCAAAGACCTGCAAATCGTGCAGTCCGGCGAGCGCACGAATGCCGCTGGAAAGCCCGTCAGCAACAAAATACTTCTATCGACCTCCGATAGTGAGTACAGCTCACTGCGCCCTCATCTCGACTACGTCAGCTTGCCAAATCACCTAGTCCTGCACGAGGCAGGTGGAAAGCTGGAATTTGCGTATTTCCCGAATCGCGGTTTGATTTCTCTTGTGGTAGTCATGAAAGATGGAAAGACCGCCGAGGCCGGCATAGTTGGAAACGAGGGCTTTACCGGGACCTTGGCGGCTGTTGGTCTGAACCGGGGCACACTACAAGCGGTGGTCCAGATCACGGGAGACGGGTTTCGGATCGAGGTCGGCGCTCTGCAAAGCACTTTGGAATCCGCTCCACACTTGCAATTGAAGTTGAGCCGCCATGCCGCAATCCGGGGCATGCAGGTTGCGCAAACCGCTGCATGCAATCGGCTGCACGATATTGAGCAACGCCTTGCGCGGTGGTTGCTGATGACTCAGGATCGAGTGGATTCAGGGTCTTTGCCGATCACTCATGATTTTCTCGCAACCATGCTCGGGACAGACAGACCCAGCGTGACTTTGGCAGCTGGTGCTTTGCAGAGGAAGGAACTCATCGAGTACACCCGTGGTGCCGTGAAGATCGTGAACCGCAAGAAACTTGAAGACTCCGCCTGCGAATGCTACGGGGTTATCCGACAGTACGACGGCGAGCTTGGTTGAAATACGGAGGCTACGATGTCAGTTTTCGATGAGAAATACCGAGTCGTCGCCGTCGAAAGTGACCGGCTGCTCATCCGAGGAGTTGTCAGCGGCAAGGTGTTGACCATCATGAACCCCGAGCCCGAGATCCCTATCAAGCAAGAAGATTACCCGCCGGGAAAATTGATTGCTCTCACCGATCCGTCAACTCTGCCCCTGAACTGAAGCAGGAAGAGACTGGTTCCGGAACTAAACCGCGCGCGGAAGTTTTGGCCGCCTACCCTCGAAGAGGACGAACAGAACCATAGCTACGGTGACAATTAACCCGACAGCAACCAACACCCCCGGATGCCGGATTATATGCCGGCCATAACGGGCCGCCAGGAATGCCAGGAGCATGTACCTGGCCATCCGCCCCAGACTGAGGGCGAAAAGGAATTTTCGCACGGGATATTGCAGGGCGCCCGCAGCCAGTAGAAACGGAAACATGGGGACCGGTGGCGGCAACAGCGCGGGGACAGCGATCGCACCCAGGCCCCAACGCTCGAAGGTGTTGTACACCTTCTCTAACCTCTGGGGCGAAAACCGGCGCGCCAGCATTTCCTTTCCTCCCTTCCGAGCCAGCCGGTAGGTGACGTAGCCTCCGATCAACGAACCAGTGGTCGCCATCAAGGCATAGTAAAACCACAGCTCTTTGTTGCGTGCGGACAAGAAGATGGTCAGGACGTCCATGCTCCCGGGGAGCGGAACAACGGAGCTGTCGAGGACGCCAAGGGGAATGAAACCCAGACCGCCGAGGTGGTAGATCCAGCGCCGGACGCTGTGTGCCACGGTGGGTGCCGCGCTCGCGAGAATCTGCAGAGGAAGCATCTTTCCCGGACCAGAGTCCATTTTTGCATGCCAGGGCGGTTTGCGCCGCCACCCTCACCTTAGCTGGCTGGCTTGCCGGCCTTTCTATCGCGCTGCAAATCAGCCTTCCCAGTGCGGTTAGCACTAAGGCTTGCGCGCCGATTCTGGGCACCGGGGCAGTCGGAGGAATCACCCTTGGCATCATTCGGACTAAATTCGGCCGTAAATGCACAACTGGTATCTTGATACTTGTCTGTACTCTGTCCTAGAATCCCCATCCCATGACTGAACCTCTGGTAGTTGACCGCTCCGATTCGTATCCCGAGGAAGTCCTCACTCTCAGTGGTCCGCTAACAGCGAGTAACAGCGCCGTGTTTCAGAATGCCATGCGCCGCGAGGAACCTGCCGATATGGTGATTCTCGACTTGAGCGAAGTTCCGTATGTTGATTCCGCGGGGCTGGGTCTGCTGGTAAGCGCGTACGTTTCACGGCAGAAAGCTGGACGCAAAATGATTTTGAGCGGGATCAATCCGCGGGTGCAGAGATTGTTTGAGGTAACCCGGGTGGCGGACCTTTTTCTGATTTTTTCCACTCCTGAGGAAGCGATCGCCGCTTTGGGAGGCGCCGCGGAGGCATAACGTGGTCGAGGGCTGGAAGCCGAGGCTTTACGCTCAAGACAAGTTCAAGAGTTAAATCAATTTTGCAACAAGAACTTTATCCACCCAAAAGAAAACCAAAGTCTGACGACTCTTCCTAACGATTTCACCCTCCCCCCGATTCTGAATTCCAGCGTGGAAGCTGGTGTCCGAACTTTCTCTGTAGACCCACTCCACCACACTGGCGCTATCGAGACACGCCTTCCGACTCAGCTTGTCCGTCTTGAGCAGTTCACGCTCGGCATCCCCACCTGAAAACAAGACTCTCTCATATCAGCCACAAACTTCTGCACTGCGTTCTCCAAATGAAGTCCAGGGACAGGGAGCCTAACTGTCATTTTTATCAGTATGCACGGTAGAAAGGGTTCCTTAACATTGGCTCGCATGAGTTGCCCAAGGGTCACCGGTGAAGAGCGTGCTGGTGGAAAACTGCATGCCACGGTTGGCAGGCCAGACGCGGTGAATCAACAAACGGTGCGTTGATTTTCTGCTTAATCTCGATCGAGAAGGAGAGAAAGAAAATGCGTAAGCCCCTTGTTCTAGCGGGATTCCTTTTAGTGATGGCCGGTTCGGCCCTGGCTCAAAACGATTACCCGAAGGTGGAAACATCGCCGGCGTTTATGTATATCCGCACCGTCCCGCCCGGAAACGCACAAAGCGTAAACTGCGCCGGTGGCGGGGGCACGATCGCGGTTAACATAACTAGCGTGTTTGGCCTCGCGGCTGATTTAGGTGGCTGCAAGATATTCGGCTTCCTCCCCTCCGGCTCGACTGTGTCCAACAAGATTACCGGAAGTGAGTTTACCTTTTTGTTCGGGCCGCGGATTACCTTTCGAAACAAGAGTCCGTTCCAGCCGTTTTTCGACCTCAACTTCGGCGGAGTACGCGCCTCGCTCAGTTGCAACAGCAACACCATTTGCAGCGGCACCAGTTTTTCCAAGACCGCTTTCGGCCTGGCGGTAGGCGGGGGCTTTGACATCAGAATAAACAGGAAATTCGCCCTGCGTCCCGTCCAAGCCGAGTATCTCTACACCCGCTTTGGTAACAGCTGCCCCTACACTGTCTGTACCCAAAACAACAATCAGAACAGTTTTCGACTGAAGAGTGGGATTGTCATTGGGTGGGGAGGCTCCGCGCCCGTGCCGCCCACGGCCAGTTGCTCGGTGCAGCCCGCCCAAGTGATGGTGGGCGAGCCGATCACCGCCACTGCCAGCGGAAGCAGTTTCAACCCGAAACACACCCTTTCATACACCTGGGACGCAAGCGGCGGAAAAGTGACTGGCAAGGACAACGGCGCCAGCATTGATACCAGCGGAGTCGCAGGTGGCAGCTATAGCGTCACCGCCCATGTAAGCGACCCCAAGAAGAAGGGTGCCGAGGCAAGCTGCTCGGCCAGCTTCACGGTGAAAGAGCCGCCGAAGAATCCCCCCACGATGTCTTGCACGGCCAGCCCAACGTCGGTCCAAGCCGGAACTGGTTCCACGCTCAGCTGCACATGCACCAGCCCGGACAACGTTCCGGTCACGGTGGCGAGTTGGAGCGCCAGCGGCGGAAGTGTCTCGGGCACCGACAACACCGCAACCCTCAATACGACCGGTGCTGCCCCTGGTGCAATCACAGTCGGCGCCACCTGCACCGACTCGCGCGGCTTGACCGCTTCCGCGTCGAGCACGGTGACCGTCGAGGCCCCGCCGCCACCGGTAGTTAACGAAGTGGAAGTCAGGCTGAGGCTTCATAGTGTTTATTTCCCAACCGCCAAGCCGACCGCGGCGAAACCGGGCGAGGGATTGCTCGCCAGCCAGCAGCAAACGCTTACCAATCTGGCCGCCGACTTCCAGCAGTATCTCCAAACCAAGCCCGATGCCCACTTGATTCTCACCGGCCATGCCGACGTGCGAGGATCAGCGCCATACAATCAGGCCCTCTCCGAGCGGCGTGTCAACAACGCCAAGAACTTCCTGGTCGCACAGGGGGTTCCCGCGGCAAACATCGACACCCAAGCGCAGGGCGACCAGCACAACTTGACTGCTGACGAGGTGAAAGACCTGGTCGACACCAACAAGGATCTCACCCCAGAGGAACGGGACAGGATCATGAAGCACATGCAGGTCATCATCTGGGCCAGTAACCGGCGCGTGGACGTCACTCTGAGCACCACCGGAGAAACGTCCGGCAAGCACTTCCCCTTCAACGCAGTTGACGCATTGACTCTTATCGGCGGCCGAGAGGGAGCGAAAAAAGCGCCGGCAAAAAGGAAGACGACAAACCCATGAAATAGCGAATCGCGGAAAAAAACAACACGGCTCGAGATGGCCACGGAGAAGAACCTCCGTGGCCTTTGTCTTGGCGGCTCAAACGGCTCGGGTCGCGACTGACCGGCAAGCGAACATTAGGCTCGAAGCAGCTATCTGCCGCACGCCCCAACCCGAGCACGGGCATTTACACGCGCAGCCTTGATGGCACTCGCTCCTAGGACCTGTTAACCGAGTGGCTCAACAATCGTGAAAGTTCGATGACTGCGTCCGGCCAGGCTCTTGTGAAGCAAGCGACTGGAATCTAAGTAGCTAGAACCTCGGCCTTTTCTTCTGCCGGCATTCCGCGCTGTTTGCGTAGTTCCGCCTGGAATAATTCTGCGGGAAGTTCCGATTTGGCGCGGAACAGGGACAAGAGAGGATCGCCCTGGTCATCCCCTATTCTCTCGGAGGAGAAAGTGTTGGGGCTGTTGTCAATCGCGTCAGGCCGGACCTGAAGATCCGGGACCGCGCCGGCGGTGGTCACCAGAGTTTGGATAAACTCCTCCACTCTGGCTTTTTGGGTAGAGGTATTCTGACTGAACTCCACGCCCATGCCCGCTCCGGGGTGCATGATTCGGACAATACCTTCGATCAGCAATTCCAGATCGCGGACCTTCATCATCAACTGTAAGCGCGTGCGGACCGGAAAGGGCGACTCGGTTTGCAGATAGCAGGCGCTGAGACTTAGATCTGTGAGCTTGCAGCTCACCGTCGGCTCATCCGCTTCGGAGCCCATGAGCTGGCGGCCGATCCACAGTTTTAACTGCTCGCTCATTTCCGGCGCCAGATCTCGAAATCGGACTCCGACGACCGTGGCGCCTTCCCAGGCCACCTCGCCGCGAGCCTCAATTTCGGCACCACCACTGCCCGGCAAGGTGAATTTGGCTCGAAACGAAGAAGGCAGTTTCTGGTTTCTGGTCTTGATCGCAATACCGTTCTCGCCAAGGTCCGAGGTTACGGTGCGCATGCTGCCCTGAGTGCCGTCGAACTGAAGTTCTACCGGAAGTTCGATGGGGACGCGCGCATGACGCCGCCGCTCCCGCCTCATCAGGGCACGAACCGCGCGAAAGCTGGATCGGGTGCGCTCGATGGAGAGTGGCTTGAAGAGTATGAAATGCGCTCCCAGTTCGGTGGCGCCCTTCGCCGCATTCTGCCCGTCAGTGATTGCGACAACGACAGCGCGCTTGTTGGCGGGAGCGGAACGTACCCCTCGCAGGATCTTGGAGGCCACGTCTTGCGAGGTACAATCCACGATCACGGCCTCGAACCGCTGGCGAGTCATTCTTTGAACCGTAGTATCCAAGTCCGAGCATTGCTCGACCCCGATCTCCAGCTCGCTCAGCACGCGGCGGAGCACTCGGACCACGGTATCGTCCGTACACAGCAGCAAGGATTGAAGCCCTGGTTCCATAAATCCTGAGCCGAGACGACCGCACCAACTGCCGACTCGCAGATAGCTCCCTGTGGACAGAATGTAGCACTTAGATCCTTTGGGATCAAAGGCTTACAGCCTGCTCAGGTTACTGGAGTAACCGGCGCAGCTCGTGGGTCAAGATCCCCAAAATGGGATCGAAGATCCGTTTTTTCAGCCACTTAGGGTGGAGCTCCCGATTTGCCATTGACTTTGAGTCGGGCTGAAGTAAAATCATGCGGTCCTGACTGACTTTTGTCTTCGCAGGTTGGCCTCAGAGGTTTCTTTCTGTTTATTCTGTAAGTCGGGCGCGGGATTCGGAATCCTTCGCCAAGTCATCAGAATCTAAGTACTTTAACAACTTAATTCCAAGCTCGAGGGCATTCATTCATGGCAAAGCGACGCGGAAATCCAAACTGGGGGAAACCCGAGCCGATTGGGCCGATCATCCCGACGGTGACTGAGTTCGAACAGGTGGTCAAGGAATACAAACTGACCCCTGACCAGTACCTGCGCTCCACGCGGCTGCGCGAATGGGCGCGCCGCAACAAGAACTCAAAGTACATTCCAGAGCCACTGCTCGAAGCCTGGGGTTTTGAAATCGAATCCACACTGTAGAGGCGGGTGCGCTCGCCCGTGGCCGCCTTTGGCGGCCTTTTGTTTTTGGGTGAAATCTACGCCCGAACGATCTAATTCTCAGTGTGCAGTAGCTTGGCGTAAAGCCGCTCCATGTCCTCGACTAGCCGCTCGAAGCTGAAATTCTGCTTCACATAGTCGCGGCCGGCTCCGGCAATTCTCACGGCAAGATCGTTGTCGCTCGAAAGCCTGATCAGTGCTGCGGCCAAAGCCCGCGAATCCTGAGGCGGCACCAGCAAGCCGGTCGTGCCCTCGCGAATGATCTCGAGATTGCCGCCCACGGCGGTGGCAACGACGGGCAGGCCCGCCGCCAGATATTCCAGCACGGCGTTGGGTAGTCCTTCAGCCAGCGAGGGCAGCACGGCAATGTCGCAGCAGGCGAGGATCGCCGGAACGTCGCTGCGGCGCCCGAGGAACAGAAAGTTCGCTTGCAAGCCCAAGTCTTTCACCTGCTGCTCAAAATCGGCTCTCTTACTTCCCTCTCCCAGCAGCACGAATTGGGTTTTGGGATTCGCCTTCACGACGTCTTGGGCGGCGGAAATCAAGATGCCATGACCCTTTACATCCGTAACCATGTTGCCGACCAGCACGATCATTTTGTTCCCCTCGCTGCCGGGAAAGATACGCTCGCGATCGGCGGCAGCGTGGAACCGCTCGAGATCCACGCCGTTGTACACTAAGCAAACTTTATCGGGAGGAAAGCGGTCCTGCTCGATGAGCCCGTCGCGGATGGCCTTTGCATTCGTCAGCACCACCGAAGAATGGCTTTGCAAGAACCTGAGGACCTTGCGGCGGTAGCTGCCATACCAGGCGTGGTGGGACAGATCCCGCTGGCTGGTGATGGTCACTGGGGTCCGCGCCAGTATCGCCGCTGCCATGCCGACGATGTTGGACCACAAATCGTGCGCGTGCAAAATCTCAATTCTCCGCTTTCGCAGAAACCGCGCCAGTTTCACAATCCGCAGCAGGCCGGAGGGAGAATCAATCCCGCCGCCCAGGTCAACTTCCATGATCTCAACCGGCGTGCCCTTCAGCCAATCGAGAAGCGGGCCCTCCCGGCGCAAACAGCCGATTGTCACCTGATAGCGTTTGGGATCGAGGCGTCGCGCCAGTTCAACCGCCTGGGTCTCGGTGCCGCCGACCATGAATGAGTCCAAGAGGAAGAAAACCCGCGTTGGGCGAGCGCTTTGGATTTGTCTTCCGGTCTCGGTCGCGGTTTGCGGACTCAATCGTCTGGGCTCCAGGAGAGTAGTACGCTTCCGGTAAATGCCGCGATCCGGGTCACCGGCGTAACCTTCTCAAGCAAACACTTTATAGTGTGAAATGACTTGAACCATCTTACCCCGGCAAGAGACGCTTTCCAGTTACCTCGAAAGGGGCCTTGGGCTGGGCACGAAGGAACCAGCAGGTAGCGTGAGAATTCTTTGGGTGAAGGCTGGCGGACTGGTGCCGCTCGATAGCGGCGGCAGAATC
>WNFD01014743.1_pt1 | contig 12982 bp, 13 predicted proteins | sample 5400491 | NCBI WGS metagenome assembly WNFD01 (sample SAMN13153343, study PRJNA577476) | soil metagenome | isolation source: 120 cm saprolite under Douglas fir tree site 2 hole 2 replicate 2 | place: USA:California | collected 2015-04-18 | reverse complement strand
GAGGACCGCTACACCTTGACAGTGGGAGGCCAGACGCTGGAACTCGCCTTCCACGGGCCCAATCACACCCCGGACAACATCTTCATCTGGGCGCCCGGCCAGCGGACGCTCATGCTGGTGGATGTGATCTTCCCCCGGTGGGCACCATTCAAGAACGTCGCCGTCTCCCAGGACATCCCCGCCTGGATCGGGGCCCAGGACATCGCGATGAGCTACCCATGGCACACCCTGGTTGCCGGGCACCTCGGGCGCCTCGGCACGCGCGCCGACGCGGAACTGCAGATCGCCTACGTCGCCGATCTGCAGGCCAGTGCACGTGCCACCCTGCAGAACCTGAATCCGACGCCGTTCTTCAAGAAATACGGGGACAACGCCTGGGCGATCTTCAAGGCATACCTCGACGCAGCGTCAGCCCAGGCGGCCGCCCCGGTGACCAAGAAGTATCTCGGCAAGCTAGCCGCCGCCGACGTCTTCACCTTCGACAACGCGTTCGCTGTCCTGGAGTCGCTCCGGATCGACGGCGGCGTGCTTGGCCCGTTCGGAGACCACCCCTAGCCATGGTGGCTGGCGGCGCGGATCCGCATCCGGGCGTCCGGGGAGGGCGCCTGACCTGGCCGCGCGTCAGGCGCCCAGTCTCCTCGATGAGCGCGTCGGTGATGGTCAGCGGAGCGGGAGCTTGTTGTGGTGCCGGTCTCTTTGCTTGCTCATCAGGATTGAGGGTCGGCCGCCTTTCTGGCACGGCTGGTGCGCGTGTTGGGCCTCTCTTTGCGGCTAGCTGTGCGGCGGTGGTGTGCCGTGCCGGTCGGTGGCCTGGTCGAGTAGGTCGCGTAGCTGGTGGCGGCCTGCTATGCCGAGCTTGGGGTAGGAGCGGTACAGGTGCGAGGCGACGGTGCGGGGGGAGAGGAATAGGCGGTCGGCGATCTCGCTGTTGGTCAGGCCGCGGCTGGCGAGGGTGACGATCTCGCGCTGTTGTGCTGTGAGGTCGGCGAGGGCGCCGGGCGTGGCGGGGGCGTCCGCGGTGGTCACGCCGCAGGCTCGTAGTTCGGCCTCTGCGCGGCGTGTCCAGGGCGTGGCGCCGAGGCGGCGGAATGTTTCCAGGGCCGTGGTCAGGATGGGTTTGGCGTCGTTGATCCGCCGCTGCCGCCGTAGCCATTCGCCGTAGTCGGCCTGCAACTGTGCTCGCTCGAACGGCCAGGTGTCGCCAGCGGGTTCGGATAGGGCCTTCGCAAAGTGGGCCTCGGCGTCGGCGGGTTCGGCGAGCAGGCCCCGGGCGCGGGCGGCAAGCTGTTCCAGCCGCGGCCCGGGTGCGGGATCTACCTGGGCCAGCGTGAGTTCGGTAAGCGCCCGCGCCTCAAGGTGACGCTCTGCGCGCACCGCGGCGGCGGCAAGGTCGGCGATGCCGAGGTAGGAGACGTGGTAGTGCAGTGGCTCGCCGTTGGCGTTGAAGAGCTGGCTGAGCTGGGCGTGGGCGGTCAGGTAGTTGCCTTTGGCAAGCGCCGCGATCCCGGCGGCGTGGTGGGCCCGGGCTGCAAACGCCCGGTATTCCGCCGCGTCGAGGGTAGCGAGCGCGCGGGCCAGCAGCGGCCCTGCCTGGCCGCTGTCGCCGCGCCGGGCGAGCACGGTGGCCGTGGCGAGGTCGGCCGACGCGGCGACAGTCTCCATCCGGTACGCGGCGGCCGCGTCGGCGGCCTCGCGGGCGGCGGCGAGTGACTCGTCCCATCGCCCGCTATCGATGCACGCCCACTGCAGGGCGGACAGCGCGCCTCCGCTGTGGCCGCGCATGCCGGGAGCGCGCAGCCTGTCGAGGGCGCCCCGCAGCAGCCTGACCGCAAGTTCGGTCTCATCCAGGAGCCAGGCTGCCGCGCCGACCTGGCCAAGGTCGGTGGTGCGGTCGGCTATCGAGTGCAGGTAGGGGATGGTTTCGGCTCTTTTCCCGAACGGGTCCGTGCACGCTTGTACCCACACCCGCCGTTGGTCGGCGCGCCCAGTCGGCCAGTCTGGAGGCGGCGGCACCGGCTCTCTTAGGCGGCCAAGGGTGCTCAGCAGCTTCTTGCGGCCCGATCGGTCACCGGTCTGGTAGGCGACGGTGGCGGCTAGCCCGATAGCGTCCCAGGCGATGACCGGCAGGCGGTCTGATGCCTCCTCGGCAACCGATAGCAGTGTGGCGAGCGCGTCGGCGTGACGGCTGGACCATACCTGTGCCCAGCCGATGTCCAGCTGAGCGGCGATGCGCAGATCAGGGTCCGCGGTCACCTTCAGTACCCGGGTGCCCAGATCCTGTACCCAGTCTCCCTGCCCGGCGGATTGGGCGAGCGTGGCGGCCGCCAGCAGCCGCCGCGCCTGATCGGGCTCGCTGGGGCTGAGTTCGGCGGCGCGCTCGAGGGCACGCGCGGCCGCGGCGGCGCCACCGCGCTGCTGCGCCTGGGCGGCGGTTTCCTCAAGCAGGGAGGCCACGCGCTCGTCGGGTTCCAGCGCGGCTGCCGCTAGGTGCCAGGCGTAGCGGTCGGGCTGGCCGCGGAGCGTGTCGGCGATCTTTCGGTGGGCGGAGGCGCGCTCGGCGAACGGAACAGCGTGATAGACCGCAGAGCGCACCAGTGGGTGGCTGAAGTGCGGTCCCGAGCTGTCCACCCTGATCAGGCCTGCCTTCTCGGCCGGGGCGAGCGCTTCGGCGGTCAGCCCGGGCACAGCCGTCGCCGTCAAGTCTGGGCTGTCGGCGACTGCGGCGAGCAGCAGCGCCTCTTGCGCTGACTCGAGCAGGGTGCCGTAGAGGCCGGCGATGACAGCGGCCAGCCGCTCGGTGGGTGGCAGCGGCTCGGCGGCCCAGCGCCGCCCCGCGGCCGGGTCGGCCGCGATGACCCGGGACAGCTCGATCAGCGCCATGGGGTTGCCGGCCGCCTGGGCAAGCACCTGCTCTCGGGCCCGGCCGCGCGGCGGGTGCGGCTGGGCATCGAGCAGCCGCCCGGCGTCCGGGGTGCTCAGCGGTTCGAGCAGCAGTTCCGGGGAGTCTCGCTCGAACCCGGGAGGCGGGAGGTTTCCGCGCGCGGCGAGCAGCAGCGCCAGCGGTTCTGCTTCCAGGCGCCGGGCGGCGAAGGAGAGCGTGTCGAGCGAGCCGCGGTCCAGCCACTGCGCGTCGTCGGCGACGGCCAGCAGCGGGTGCTCCTCCGACAGGTGCGACAACAGGGTGAGCACGGCGATGCCGGTTAGCAGCGGATCGGGCGGCACCGGGTCCGCGGACAGCGCGAACGCTCCAAGCAGCGCCTTCGCCTGCCGATCAGGCAGGTCCGCCACCCGGTCCAGCACTGGGCGCAGCAGCTGGTGCAACCCGGCGAACGCCAGATCCTTCTCCGACTCCCGGCCGGTAACCGACAGCACCCGCAGCCCTGCCGACCTGGCTTGCCGCGCCGCCTCGGCGAGCAGGACGGTCTTGCCCATGCCCGGGTCACCCAGCAGCACCAGGACTCGGCTTTCCGCGGGGGGCGGATCCACAAGCCCGCGCAGCCGGGACAGCTCCCTACCTCGGCCGATGAGCTCGCTGCCGCTGGCCAATCCGCAAACCCCCTGGCGCCGTCCCGGACCACTATAGGCATGCCGGACTGCCGTCCCAGGAGGTGAAGTGCAGTCAGGGTACGGGCATGCATAACTCTGGCCCGGCACCGGCCAGTGGCGGCGTGATGTCCTACGTCAGAGTCGGCCAGGAAAACTCCGCCGCCATCCAGATCTACTACGAGGACCACGGACAGGGCGCACCGGTAGTCCTCGTGCCCGGCTACCTGCTGGACGGGCATTCATGGGAGAAGCAGGAAACGTCCCTGCTGGCTGCCGGGCACCGCGTCATCACCTACGACCGGCGGGGCTTCGGCGCGTCGAGCCGGCCGAGCGTGGGTTATGACTACGACACGCTCACGGCCGACCTCGCGGCGTTGCTGGAGCAGCTGGACCCTGCGTGAGGTGGTGCTGGCTGGTTTTTGCGCGGGAACCGGGGAGGTGCAACGCTATCTGGGAACCTGGCCCGGATCACCGTCCCAGTGCTGGTCGTACAGGGCGGCCAGGACCGGATCACGCCGCCGCCGCAGGCCACCGGGAACCGACTGCCCGGACTGCTCCGCCGCGCCCGGCACGTGGTGATACCCGACGGCTCGCACGCGATCATCTGGACGTGCGCGGACGAGGTCAACCAGGCCCTCCTGGATTTCATCGGCGTCCTTTTGCCGCCGCGATAGGGCTGTGAGCCGCGGGCGCGGTGGGCGCCGGTGCCGACGGTCGCGAGGTTCGCCGGCACCGGCGGGCCGCTGGCGCGGCGGCGGATGTCAGGTTGTGGCCTTGACGGCCTTGAGGATGACCCGGGTGACGAGGCCGGGGTTGGAGATCATCGATAGGTGCGGGGCGCCCGCCGCTATGGTGATGTGGGCGTGCGCTTGGCGGGCCATGGCGAGCAGTTCGGCGGGTGGGATGGCGTGGTCGGCGGTGCCGATCACAGCCCAGGCCGGGATCGTCTTCCACGCCGGGACGCCCGACTTCTGGGTCAGGGCGATGGACGTCAGCGGCCGCTGGGTGGCCGCGAGCACGCTGGCTTGGCTGGCGGGCAGGCCGTTAGCCATGCAGTTGGGGAACACGTCTTGCTTGATGTAGACGTCGACGGCGCCCTGCGGGGCTCCGGGATAGGGCTGCGCGGTCACGTTCGCCCGCGGAAGCACGCACGAGCCCGGGTGGGCGGTGACGAGCTGGCCGATGGTCTGGCCCTGCGCCGGGGCGAAGGCGTCCACGTACACCAGCGCCTTCACGTTGGGGTCGCCGGTGGCAGCGTTGGTGATGACTGCCCCGCCGTAGGAGTGCCCGACCAAGACGATGGGGCCGGACAAGGTGTTCAGGAAGTCACGCAGGAACGCGGGGTCGTAGCGGAGACCGAGCAGCGGGTTCGGTGGCACGTAGACCGTGTACCCGTCGCGCTGGAGGCGAGTGACGACCGCGTCCCAGCTGGAACTGTCCGCCCACGCCCCGTGCACCAGCACGATGCTGGGCCTAGGCCCGCTGGCGGAGCCGGTTTTGGTGTGGGCGGCGCTAGGGGTGACCGCCCGGGCGGACGCGGCCTGGCTCACCAGGATGACGAGCGCAGCAATACCTAGGGCCGCGGCGGCCCCGCTGATGCGCCCCCTTCCCAGCGCAGCCTGGATGATCTTCATTTAATGGGCTCCCTTCACGGCGATTTTGCCTGGGGCAGGTGCCTGCCCGTTGCGACTGTGCGCCGCATCACCGGAGCCGCGGTATCGGCAACCTGACTGCACCTGGCAGGTGCAGTCAACATGCGGATACCCCGCCGGCGCCCCGCGCGCCAGCATGACGGCAAACGACCATCGTCTTAGGAAGTGAAGGTGATCGCCGCCATGGATGCCCGGCCCAACATCGTCCTCGTCCACGGCGCCTGGGCCGACGGCTCATGCTGGAGCAGCGTCATCGAGCGCCTGCAGGCCGACGGCTACCACGTCACCGCACCCCAGTTCCCGATGACCGCGCTGGCCGACGACGTCGCCCGGCTGCGCCAGGTATTGGACCTCCAAGACGGCCCCACGATCGTCGCCGCGCACTCCTACGGCGGCCAGATCATGACCGCGCTCGGCGCCGACGCGCCCAACGTGGCCGGCCTGGTCTACATCGCAGCATTCGGGCTCGATGAGGGCGAATGGCTCGGCGCCCTGCTATCCAAAGGACCCACGCCGCCGGCGCTGGCGCACCTGTTCACCGACAAGCAAGGCTTCGGCTGGCTCCCCGAGGACGATTACGTCCATCACTTCGCCGCCGACGTCGACCCCGCCCAGGCCAAGGTGATGCACGCCGTGCAGCAGGCCCTGGCCGGCTCCACCTTCACCGACGTAATGGGCGTCCCGGCCTGGAAATCGCTGCCGTCCTGGTTCCTGGTCGCTACCCAGGACCAGGCCATCCCACCCGACGCCGAGCGGCTGTTCGCCAGCCGCATGGGCGCGACCACCATCGAGGTCCCCTCCAGTCACGTCGCCATGGTCTCCCACCCCGCCGAAGTGACGCAGCTGATCACAGCCGCGGCCGAAACCTGTGCCGCGACAGCGGCATGACCGGGTACTGGCATCCGCAACCCCTGACCCTCCACGCCTGCCGTGCCGGGCCTGTCGAAGAAGCACCGCCATGCCTGTCATCGATGTCTACGCCACCGCCGGGATGGTGCGGGGGCGTCGCCGCGTGGCCGGCAAAAGGTGGCCGAAATTCCCGGACCGTAGGAGGGGGAATTGGTGTGGTCTGTGAAAACGTGCTCAAGGTCCTGGTGCGCCGCCATGTCTTCGACAGCGATCGGCCGTTCTCGGCCGTCCTGTACGGCATCTTCGGCGGCATCAGCCGGCCCGACATGGAGGTGCTTGACCTTCTGCGCCAGGCGACCGGGGTTTCGGGCTCCGCGACCGCCTGACTGTGCGCGCTCACCGCCCTTGACCTGCCGGAGGAGCACCGCTATGCCCATGATCGACGTCTACGCCACCGCGGGGACGTTCCCCGACACCCACCAGCTTGCCGTCGACCTCGCGGCCGCAGTCATGATAATCGAGCAAGTACCCGACATCCCCATGTTCCGGCGGAACACCGCAGCCTTCATCCACGACCTGCCCCCCGGCAGCCTGTCCAATGTCGACGGCGACACCAACTACGTGCGCATCCAGGTCCTCACCAACGCAGGTGCGCTCGACCGTGGCAAGCAGCTAGCCGTGGTTGAGCGGCTGGCGAATATCGCCGCTGACGCCGCAGGCGACCCCACCCTGGTCAGCCGGACCTGGGTGCTGCTGACCGAGGCACCCGATGGAGGCTGGGGCCTGGCCGGCCACGCCAACACTAACGAGGAACTGGTGCTGGCTGCGCGGGCCCAGATAGCAAGAATTCATGCTGGCCGGACCACCGATCAATGATCGAGCCGTCGGGGGGCAGTCGAGCCGCCGAGATGAGCAGCGACGTGATCATCGGGCGCGACGGGAAGCCACGCTGCGCCTGGGCCGACGCCGGCGACACCGCCTTCGGCCGCTACCACGACGAGGTCTGGGGTACCCGCACCTACATCGAGTCCGCGATATTCGAGGCGCTCACCCTGGGTGTGTTCGAGGTCGGGCTGAGCTGGTCGATCGTGTTCGGCAAACGGGACGCATTCCGGGAGGCATTCCGGGGCTTCGACGTCGCCAAGGTCGCCGCGATGACCGAGCAGGACGTCGACCGGCTGGTGCAGGACGCCTCGATCATCCGCAACCACGCCAAGATCCAGGCCACCGTCGACAACGCGCGCGCGATGATGTCCGCGTCGCCGAGCCTGGTGGTGCTCGCGAAGTCCTACGAGATCACCCGCGAGCGGTCACCGCGGTCCGTTGCCGATCTGCCGAAGTCGACGCCGCAGGCGGAGGCGTTTGCGAAGCAGTTGAAGTCGCAGGGGTACCGCTTCGTGGGGCCTACGAGTGTGTACGCGTTCATGCAGAACGTTGGCGTGGTCAACGACCACGTCCATGGGTGTTTCCGCGCGACCGACTATCCCACCACGGCCGGGCTGCTCTAGCCTGGCGCCCGGAGCGGTGCTCTCTTACCGGCTTCCGAACGGGGTTATCTGTGCGTGAGTACGGTCGAGACGTGCAGCCGCCACTGATGCTCATGCGCTCGTGTGTGCACTTGTCGGTGGCGCAGCTGATTACGTCAGACGGCCGCCAGCGCCTCGGATTTGGTTACGGCCCGACCCAGGGCGCCGTATTCGTGCAGGTCGCCGAACATCTCGATGCGGATGGACTGGTCCAGGCCGCCGACGCGGACCGGTTCGTAGCCGTCGGCGCGGATTAGCTCAGCGACCAGGTCGCCTGCAGCGTCGTCGTCGGTGGCGTAGAACTGCACCGCGCGCTCGGGTTCCCGCCGCGCGGCCGCCGACAGTGAGGGGGCCGACAGCGTGCCGAAGGCCTTGACCAGCCGCGCTCCGGCCGGCAGCAGCCCGGCCAGGATCTGGCCGGAGGACTCCTGCTCGCCGATGACCTTGCGGTAGCCACCCGCGCCGTCCGGTCCGACCGGGTTCGTCGGGTCTACGATCACCTTGCCGGCGAGCCGCTCACCGTACTGTGCGATGAGCTGCTCGAAAGCGTCGATCCAGACGGCGAACACGAGCACCCCGGCCCGGTCGATCGCCTCGTCGACGCTCACTGCTTCAGCGTGGCTGCCGAGGCGGGCGGCGAGCGTGGCGGCGGCCTGCTCGTCGCGGCCGGCCAGGAGGAAGTCCTGATCGCCGGCCGCGAAGTTCGCCGCGAGCCTGCTGCCGATGTTGCCGGTGCCGATGATGGCCACTGCGCTGTCCGAGATAGTCATCTTGTTCCGCCTTTCGCGACGTGGTTTCCGCAAGAAGCCGGCCTGAGCCGGCCCTGATTCTGCTGATCCGCGGCCGCACGTTTAGCTGCTGCGGGCGGCCTTAGAAGCTCTCTCGTCTGCTGCCAACTCAGCCATCCTGGACCTCGTCGGAGAGGAGCCCGAAGGACTGATAGACCCGGATCCAGTCGACTGTCTCCCAGTGCTCGGCAATGAGTCCGTCGTCGATGCGGAAGAAGTCGAGAGACGTAAAGTCCGCTGGCCGGCCGCTCTCGGTGATGGTGCCGTCCCACACGCTTCTGGAGGCGAGCCGATTGTTTTCGGCGACCATGTGCGTCTGCAGGGCGCGCCCATCGGGCATCGCCCCGCGGCTGATCGCCAAAGCTCGCGAAGGCGGAGCGGCCGTCAGGCGTCCAGCCCGAGTTCTGGATGTAGTCCTCGGCGACTGTGTCGACGTCCTCGGCGCGCCCGGTGGAGATCACGCCGTCGTAGAGGCGGCGCACGGCGGCCCGGGACTCCTCGCGTGTTACGGGCCGTCCGCCAGGTCTGCCGAACTCGGTTCCGAGTCGCTCCTGGAACAGCCCGCCGGGCGATTCTTCCACGCCGAGGATCTGCTGGAAGACGTTCGCCGCCCTGGGGATGGCGCCGACGGCGACCAAGATGCGGTAGGTGTCGACGACCTCCCAGTGCTCGACGAGCTGGTCGTCGCGAACGCGGAAGATGTGTGAGGCGGAGGTCTGGATCGGGCTCCTGGTCGGCGCGACGCCGGCGTAGTCGCCCGTGTGGGTTCCGGTGATGATCGTACGCAGCGCAACCAGATCGCCTTCGACCAGCACGCCGACGTTCTCATGCACCTCGAAGTGAAGCTCCGAGAAGGATCGCCGAAGGTCTGAGTGGTAGCGCTTCAGGCCGGTCCGGCTACGGGTGCCGTGGACGTCGTAAGACAAGAACGATCGCGCGAGGACCGCGTCGGTGCGTGCAGGGTCGTCGGCGTTGACGGCGTCGAAGAGTGCGCGCACGAGCTCGTCTGCGCGCTGCGCTGCGGGCGTTGCGTGGAAACCGTCGAGACTCGTGACGGTGGCGGCGGTGCTCATCCGGGAAACTCCTATGCAGCCTTGGCGGCCCGGTGCGAATCGCTTAATGTGACCCTACGCCGAGAAGCTTGCGTTGGCAAGCAAATATTGGCAGAGGAGTGTCTACGGGCGGCTGTTGCGAGAGACGCGGCCCCACAGAACCTGCCATGTAGACGATCCGGCCTCTTGCCGTGCGCGGGTGATCTGGCCGTTATGCGCGCCGTTGATGTCGGCACTGCCTGCGAGCCTAGCCGGTTGCAGCGGAGATTCTAGGATTGCTTGTGGAAGCAAGCTATCGTTGGTCTATGGCGACATTGCGGCCGCTCTCCGGCCCGGAGGAAGCGCTGTGGCGGGCAATTATGCGCATCACCAAGGTTCTGCCTCGGCACCTAGACACTGACTTGATACAGGGTGCGGGCCTCACGGCGAGCGAGTACATCACGCTCATGGGTCTGTCTGAGGCGCCCAAACGCGAGCTACGGATGAGTGACCTTGCCAATGCCGCCGGGTTGTCGGCGAGCCGGACGACCCGGCTTGTGGATGACCTGCAGTCGCGTGGTTTCGTGACGAAAGTGGCCAGTTCCTCCGACGCGCGCGGCAACGTGGCCAGGCTTACTCCCCGGGGCATGGCCAAGCTGAAGTCCGCCTGGACGGTGCACCTGGCTAGCGCGCGCAGTCGGGTCTTCGATCACATCGATGCCACGGCCATAAGGCAAGTCGCGGACGCGCTGTCCGATGTCGCCGTCCACCTTGAGGATGGCTCACCCGCGGGGACGGGGAAAGATAGGTTCCGCGCCCTCGGATAAGGGCTGTGCCGTCGCACGAACCCAGAGTCCGGTCGAAGATGAGCAGGCCAGAGACCTTACGCAGCCGAGACGTGAGGACGATGTCCAGTACCTCGGAAAGGGTGTCTGGACGGGCCCGCTCACCTTGCAGTCCGGATGCCACAGACACCACCTGTTCGTCCGCGCGCCAGTTTGTGAATCGTCGCCCGAGCCGGCATCGTAGCGGCCGTGGACAGCACCGGCGCGGGTGGACGACGGCCGAGGTGGGTGGTGGCGTGGCTAGCGAAGGATGAGGCCTCCGTCGGCGCACAGTGTTTGTCCGGTGAGCGCCGCCGCGCCGTCGGAAGCGAGGAAGGCCACCGCGGCCGCGGTGTCGGCGGGGGTCAGCCGGCGCTTGAGGGCTTGCCGGTCGACGGCAGCGTCGAACTGGACGTCGGTGTTGACCGTGCGTGAGGCCGGCGTGTCAGTAAGGCCGGGAGCGACCGCGGTCACTGCAATTCCATCCGAGCCGAGTGCACGTGCCAGAGTGCGCATGATCCCGACAAGGGCTCCCTTGCTCGCGACGTAAGGCAGCAGCATCGGCGCCGGCGGGTCCCAGAACGTGTCCGAGGTAACAAACACGATCCGGCCGAACCCACGCTCGGCCATACCGGGCGCGAATGCCTGCGCCAGCCAGAGTGCGGACTCGACGTTGACGGCCTGGACGTGCCGCCAGGTCGCGGCGTTCAAGTCGGCCAGCGTCGCGGTATCAAACGCCGCCGCGGCGTGAACAAGAACGTCGCAGCGGCTGAACCGGTCGAGTACCTCGGCCGCGGCGCGACGGGTAGACGTCTCGGCACCGAGGTCGGCCGAGATCTCGGCATTGCGGTCGATCACGACGACCCGGTGGCCGTCGGCGCGAAGGGCGGCGACGATCGCCCCGCCGATGGCCCCGGCGCCGCCTGTGACAACGGCGATCCGCCCGGCACCCACACCCTTCGGCGCGGCGCTCACGGCCTCACCACCACGTTGCCGGCGATCGCTGCGGCCTCCATGAGCCGACGGGCTTCGCCGGCGTCGGCCAGCGGCAGAGGATGCGCAGCCGGACGAGCGCTGCCAGGGTCGACACCGTCGCCGGGGGTGGCGACGGTGCTTGCGACCTCGGCGCGGGGCACGAACGGCAAGGGCGTCGGAACCGGGTAGACGTCGCCGCAGCGACGCGTTAGGCCGGAGAAGTCGGCGGCGGCCGCATCCACTTTGAGCAACACCTCGCCCGGGCCGGGTTTCGGATCGGGTACCTCCACGAAGTGGAGCACCTCGGGGCCGCCGTGCTTGGTCATCTGAATCACTTTCACAGTCGCACCTTGTCGTCAGATCCCGCGTCGACTAAGGTAGTCCGCATTTGCTTGCCAACGCAACTACTCTGCTGTAGGGCTTCAGCAAACTGATTCGCTCGCACGGGCCCGGGACCGTGCCAGCATGACACGCATCCCCGATGTCGAGTTCCGCCCGCGCGCCTCCTCGCGGCGGCCGCGTTCCAGGTCGGCGTAGTCGCGGCGCGTTCGTGCAGGTCGATTGTGTGCGCCAGTAGCCGGGCGGCTTCGCGGCTGGCTCGCGCGCGTTCTGTCCTTGCGCGGCGTTAGGGGCGGGTCGATCTCGGTTCCGCGGGGGTGTTGCTGATCGGGCCGCTCGTTGCCCTGGTGGGGCGGCTTTGCCAGCCGGGTTGGCTGGGTGCTGGGGGCGGAACTGTGGCCGCATGGTGGAGGAGTGCCTGCGCGGACCAGCGGGTGAGCGCGGCGGCGTCGTTCCTGGAGAGGCGGGCGACGTCGACGAGCCAGACGATGGCTTCGATGCCGATGGTGGCGCGGATGCTGACCACGAGCTGGCGGAACTGCTGGTCGGTGAAGTCAGCTCGGACGCCGTCGAGCGCCTCGGCGATCCAGGCGATCGCGCGTCCCTGACGGAGGGGGAGCGCGTCTCGTTCGGCGGCGCCGGCCTCGAGGGACAAGCGCAGCATCGTTCGCTGCTGGGCCTCGGTGTCGAGGATCATGGCGGTGAAGTTGGCGACGGCGGCGTCGAGCCGGGCCGCCGGGTCCTGCGGCGGGTTCGGCGGAAGCATCGACGTGGCGGCAATCTCGGGGTGCGCCGCCACAAGCAGCGCGCGCTTGTTCGGGAAGTAGCGGTAGGCGGTGGTCCGGGAGATGGACGCGGCGGCGGCGGCGTCCTCGACCGTCGGCGTGACGCCGGCGGCGACGAGGTCACGGGCGGCAGCGACGAGGGCGTCCCGGGTCCGGGCCTTCTGGGCCGAGCGGCCGCCGGTCTCATAGGGCGTTGACATAACCTTCATGGTATGCCAATCTCGTCATGGGATGCATGTCCCACGAACGGGAAGCGGAACTCATGAGCGCGAGCACAGCCCGGCAGTCCCTGGTTCGAGCAACGGAAGACGGCGAGCGCCGCTGGTTCTTCGGCGGCGGCCTGCACATCTGGAAGGCGACGTCCGACGACACCGATGGCGCGTTCCTCCTCTTCGAGGACCGGATGGACCACGGCAAGGTCACACCGCTGCACCTGCACCCCGACTCCGACGAGACGATGATCGTGCTGGAGGGCGAGATCCTCATGCACCTCGACGGAGAACAGCACACGGTCCGCGCCGGCGGCATCGCCAGCGCCCCGCGAGGCATCCCGCACGCCTTCAAGGTCTCCGGCGCCGACGGCGCCCGGCTGCTGTGCCTGCACACACCTGGCTGCTGCCAGGCGTTCTACTGGGACGCCAGCGAGCCCGTCCGAAGCGATGACAGC
>WNFD01014234.1_pt1 | contig 12983 bp, 9 predicted proteins | sample 5400491 | NCBI WGS metagenome assembly WNFD01 (sample SAMN13153343, study PRJNA577476) | soil metagenome | isolation source: 120 cm saprolite under Douglas fir tree site 2 hole 2 replicate 2 | place: USA:California | collected 2015-04-18 | reverse complement strand
GGCAGGAAATGCTCGACCGATCTCTCTACCAGTTGCAGGGCGACGCGCTTTTCGTGGTGCGCGCTGGTGTACGCGGCGTACCAGCGCGGCTCAAGATGCTCAACCGGCAGGTTGAAGCCACCTTGATGGTCAATGTTTTGGAGAGCTGGTGTCACCATATTAGTTCCGCATCGCAAATCAACCTATACAGCTCCGCCCCGTCACTTACAGGGGCGTTTGTGACCTAACCCATTTACACTTAACTAGTTACAGCAAAATGCTATGCCTGCTTGGACTCGCCGTCGTCATCCTTATTACGACGGCGTATCCAACTCCAGATCTCGTCGCCAACCGGATGTTCCCCGGAGCCGTTCCTTGAGAACATCGGCAAGCGGGCCGACATGGTTGAGAAAACTTCTTGCGCGAACATCTTTCGCGGATCCCTGGCATCCGTTCCCTGCCACATCTCTCTTCCGAACACCCAGACCATCGTGAGCGCGAGCGCCAGAGCAGTTCCTAGAAACATGATCACCAGCCGCGGCGGGAACGATTTCTTATCTGGAACGTTCGGAGGATCAAGCACCTTCACGATCGGTATTTCTTTAACTTCTTGGACCTTTGCCAGTTCGTATTCCTTGGTTAAGGATTCGAAAACCGCTTCCTGCACCCGCGTCCGCCGATAGAGGTCGGCATAAGCAACGCCGAGCAGTGGGAGCTTGCGGATTGATGGATAGAGTGAGTCCTGTTGCTGCCCAAGAGGAACGGAGGCATTCTCGCCTTTGCCGCCGATCTTTTCGAGTTGGTGCCTGAGTTCGTTAATCCGCGCCCGCACGGAGCGGACGCGGACATTATTGTCGGTATAAATCTGCTTGAGGCCTTCGGCTTCTGATTCAGCAGCGATGAGTTGCCCCTGAAGAGTGGCCGCAGCCTCGACCATGGCCTTGCCTTGCTCCTTGATGTCGATCGCCGAGTTCTTGCTCGAGAACTGGCTGAACTCCTTTTCTGCCGCTTCCAGATCCAAACTTACAGCCTGTAGACGACCTTCAAGAAAAATCCGCTCCCGGCGAGCGGAGGACGTGCTCAATTCGGCGACAAGCCGGTTGAGTTCGGCGACATAGGTTTCGCCCATTTCGGAGGCACGTTTCGGGTCATGGTCTGTCACGGTCAAAGTAATGATCTGGCTCTTGCGGTCCACGGAAATATCGGTGCGTTTCGCAAGATCCTTGCGCGCATCTTCCATGCCGCGCTCCCCGTAGAGCCTCCTCAGGTCGAACTGCTGGATCAATTTGTCTTGGACGGTGCGACTCGAAAGAATGCCTACAAAGACGTCACTCGTGCTCTTAATCCCGAGCATTTCACTGGCGATGCCCAAGCCTCCGGCACCGCCGGAAAGCGCGGCAGCGGCCATAGCGAGACCGCCTGACTGGGTGCTATCGGGAGGCATAAGACGCGCCGTCGATTGGTAGCGAGTTGGGATGAGAAATGCCACAAGTGTGCTGGCAAGGAATCCGTAGAGGACAACGCGGGCAAGTAGTCGGCGGTGCTCCCAGAGAAGCCTCAGGTAGGCTACGGAGTCTCCGCCATCTTGTGACGTACCCTCTGGTTCAGGCACGACGGGGAGATCGTGTTCCGGCAGCTCGGGCACAGGCTGACGAGCAGGAGCGCTACCCGTGTAATTCATGGCCGGTCTCCCGTCGCCATCGCAGCTCCCGGCGCGTTCGCGGCAGAATGCGGGAACAATTTATGCGGCTCAAACAGAATTTGTACTGCGGCCGTCACATTTCTGGAAACGTTCGGCTGTATCACAGGAAAGAGCCAGCGCTCGTGTTGTACCGAAACCGAAAGGCTCAGATCCGAACGCAATGAATAATCCGTCCGAACGCCCGCGTCCGTGAGCGAGCCACCTCCAGGAACGAACTCCTGGCTCACCTTCTGATGGCGGAAAAAGAACTGTAAACGCTTGCGTGGGCCAAACCAGTAGTTCGTCCAAGCTTGCGCGCCTTGGCCGGCGCGGCCCATCCAACTCCCTAGCACATTGCCGTTGTTCGTATCTCCGTTCAGATAGCGATTCGCCGTGTAATAAAAGCCCGTTGGGTTCACTCCCGTACTGGGCGTTCCTCCATGCAGCGGATTGTCCGTGTAGCCAGCCTCGGCGCGAAAATCCAGCTTCGAAAGCTTCGGAAACCGTGGAACATAAATCCCGGCACGCCACACGGCGCGTTCCGGATATCCAAACGGTAGGGGCCTGGCCTTAGGGTCGATGAAGAAGATGATCTGGTCGTGCGTGAAGCCGTCGCCATAAAGCGTCAGCCACTTGCGCAGCTTGGGGATCCGGTAGGAAAAATCGAGACCAGTGAAACGACTCGATTTCGAACCGCCTCCCGGCAGCTCACCGCCAGTGTCAAACAGGCTATTTACGAAGGTGCCTTGCGTTGCCGGAACGCCTGCGCCGGCGAAGATCGTCATGTAGGACAACCCCACCTCAAGGTCCGGCGATGGCTTGAAGCTGATTTTTTCGCCTTCCGTGAATGGCTGAGGACTCAGCGGCTGCGACCAAGAGCCAGTTATGCCCGAAGCAGTATCGACAAAGTGGTGGCCGGCGAGCTGGCCGACGAAGAATTCCATCCGTATGGGGCCGAGGAACTTCAGGAAGCTCGGCAATAGCAGCGGCGAGACGCGATTGATGCGGAACATGTTGATCGGCGCGGCGTTGTCACTGAGTATAAGTGCGCCTCCCTCGCCGGGTCCCCAGTCCAAGCTTTGCCGGCCAAAACTCACCTCCCAGTTCGAAAACGTGAGGCCAGCGTAAGCGTCCAGGAGTTGAAACTGTTGGACAGACGGAGAAGCCGTGGAAGGGGGCAGAATGGGTATTCCATCCGCAGCGGCCACGAACTGCCGGGCCGAGAGTGGCAAAGCTGGAATACTCGGCGCGGTTTGCAACTCGCCGCGCACATAACCAACCCACCGTCCCGCGGTGGCGTAGGTGGAGAAGCCTGTGACACTGTTCCAGCCTTGCCCATAAGGCCGCCCAAAATCATTGATCTGCGTTTGTGCGAAGTTGTAGCCGTCGGTCAGCGGCATACCGGAAATGTGCTCCGTGCGCTGATAGACGGATTCCAGCCGGACGGCCGCGTTTTGTTCGGACGTGGACGATTCCGTTTCCGTCCGGAACTCGCGCTGGAGCGCTTCGAGCAAATCCGACGCGACAGAGCTCTCCTTGCCCATGCCGTCCACTTTGTCCCCCGCTTCGCCCAGCAGGCGTGCGCACTCGCTTCGTGTCCAGGGCCGCATCCCCGCGAACCCGCTGTCGATGACACCGAGCGCCATCAAGCGGTCAAGCGCCGGATACACCCAGCTATCGAGCGGGACGTAGGGCGACCCCTGATTAGCAGGTGACAAATTGCCATCGCCACGAAAGACGTGGCTGATCGGCCTCCAAGCCTCACCGCCTAGTGCAGGGTCGTGATGGCGGCTGTAGACATTTTGTGCAATGAGATTGCCCATGATGCTGCCCACGAAAACATCTGAGGGAAAATGCTGGCGCGCTCGAACTCGCGAGTAGTCCACAAGAGACGCTAAGCCGTAGGCCATGATTTTCATGAACGGACTGGGATACTCGTGGGCGATTACACCTGCCACGGACCAGGCAGCGGCTGCGTGTTCCGAAGGAAAAGACGTTCCGCTATTCTGAAAGAACGATCCAGTTCCGTTGCCCTGATAGGGCCGCTCGCGCCGCAGCGAGTATTTGAATATTTCGACGGCAACCAAGCTGTTCAACGCCGCTTCGCCAGCAAGGAAACCGGTCTCGCTCCAGTGTTCGTTGTGCCTGACGTGACCTAACAACCACATCCCACTCGCTCCTCCGATCAGGGCTCCGACGCCGGCGTCTGACAGCGTCTTGTAATGGCTGAGCGTCGTAGGATTCTGCGATAGGTGCCTACTGTAGCTAGCGTCGGTTACGAATAACCCCGCAGTGACACCGCTGAGTGGCACGAGCCACTGAGCATCCGAGAAGCGAACCTTCGCGGGGCTCGCCAAGATCTGCTCCTGATCCTCTAAGAATCGCTTTCCAAGCCCGCTGAAGCCCCGATATGACCTTTCAAACGGCTCTACCTCCAGACCGCTTGAGATTTTTTTTGTCGGAGACACTTTATTTACTTCTGTATCCGAACTGGTCTCTTTCGAGGGTGCTGCCAGCGTCAGACTTGACGCCACAAAACTAAACGCGAGCACGATAACCCTCATTCGCATCGTGAATGCCCTTCGTCATGGATGGATGTACGCCACTGCCAAAGCTACAGACGAAGCCAATTGCGCTGATTGCATGATCTGCGCCCAGTTACGACCGCCGATCTTTGGCGCCTTCTCGGGCACAACGATGGAATCCCCCGCCCGCAGGGTCGCCTTCATTGGATCGCCTGCCCACCAACCATCGCCGTTGTTTTTCGCAGAAATCACGGAGCCGTCGGCGCGGATGACGAAAACGGCTTTCTTATCCGCTAACTGCGTATATCCCCCCGCCTGGCTGAGATACCATCTGGCGCTACGGCCTGGACGGTAACTGACGGCCGTGGGGTTGAAGACCTGGCCGTTCACCAGCACGTAGCCTGCTTTCTTGGGAACAAAAAGCACGTCGCCATCGCGAACCGCCACATCTGCCGCCGTGTTTTGCCAGGCTTTCATATCCGGTGAGATATGCATCACAACGCGGCCGATTGGGGCGCTAGCCTGCAATTGAGCGAGTGTTGCTTCTGTCTGTCCGATGGCGGTCAACTTAGCGTTTTTCTGGTCAGCATCCGTGTCTGGCAAAGCTTTGAGCGTAACCTCCTGCGCTTTGACCCGCTCCACGAGTTCCATGTGGGTCTTCAACTCCAACTCGCGCACTTCTCGCCTCATCAACACTGCCCCGTAGGGATAGGCTTCCGGACCAAACCCTCCGCTTCGCGCCAAAACGGAGCTCAACCGCTCTCCAGGTTCAATACCGTAAGTACCGGCGTGCAAGACTTCCCCGCGGACCGTCGTGGATGCGCCGATGTCGGTCCAGCGTGGAAGCGAAGGGGAATATCGTTCTTGGCGTCTCCGCTCATTGCTGCCGCGAGGTTGACCTCCAGCCTGTCACCCGGACGCTTTGGGGAACCATTCGTATCGAAGCGTGCAAGATCGGCGCTATCCGCGTAAGCGCTTCTCTTCAATCCACCGGCTACACGCACCAAATCTTCGACGCGCATGTTCGTAGTGAGGGGATAACGCCCCGGCTTGGCCACTTCGCCCTTGATGTAAACCGTGGTTGGATCAACACGAGTCAGATTGCGGTGGATCAGCAAACGGTCACGGGGCTGGAGGAGAATGTTGTCTACTGGATCTCCCGCGAGTGCTTCGCGAAGGTCGACGCTCAGGATTTTCATATTGCCGTCGGGCTGCGTGCGGAAAAGCTGCGCAGAATCCAGTGAAGCGTCCTGCGTTACGCCGCCTGCCTGATAAACCACGTCCCGCAAGTGGGCTTGACCCGAAGTGCGGTACTTCCCAGGCTCTCGAACCTCACCGCCAATCCAAACTTCCGGCGCGGGCTCAAAATCGTAGCGGCTAAAGACGCGAACGGTATCAAGCGGCTGCAGCTTTGGCGCTGAAGCTGGATTCGCCAGAGCCGCAGACAAATCGAAACTCTCGACGCTTGGATGAAAGTCCGGCGGATTTAACCTGACGATCTCTGCATAGTGCGCCGCGGGCTCCGGCAGCAAATCTTTATATGACCCAATTAGGTCAGTTAAGTTCATTCCTTGTTTGTAGGAATATCGCCCGGGCCGCAGCACGTGTCCCTGGATGTAGATTGCCTCTTCGTTGTACGGAGCGATCGGAAAAATGTGGACTTCGTCGCCATCGCTGATCTTGAATGCTTCGAGTTGCTTCTTGGCTGAATCAGCGTCCCCTGCAGCAGGCGAGAGATCGAGTGTGAGCATCGTGCGCTTCTCGTGCGCTTCGACGCGCTGGACCTCAATATGCCGTAGCGTTGCCGTCGGCAAGATTCCACCAGCCAGTTCGAGCACGTCCGCAAGTGAACTCTCACCGTGGAGCTCATAAATGGCTGGCCGGCGAACCATTCCGTCCACCGTGACCTGCGGTCCCAGAGAGGGCACGAGTAGCGTGTCGCCATTTTCCAACCGGCGCATATCGGAGCGCACCCCGTGCAGCAGCAAATCGTACGCGTCCACGTCTTCCACGAGCTGCTTGCCACGATAGTGTTTAAGCGCGCGAAGCGAACCCCGAGACGTTACCCCGCCCGCCGCAAACAACGCGTTCAATGGGGTCGAGAGCGAGCTGATGTCGTATGCCCCCGGCTCCGCAACGTCCCCAACTACGTACACACGAACCGTTCTCAATCTCGAAACCGAAACATCTGCTGAGATATTGCGAAATTCGGTCCTCAACACTTGCTGCACGGCCTGCTGTGCATCGCCCAAATTTCGTCCGCTGACGAGCAGCGGCCCGGCTTCGGGCAACGATACGCGCCCCTCACGATCGACGACGCGGAACAAGCGCTGTGAAACTCCGCCCCAAAGATCAATCTCTAGGCCGTCACCGGGACCGATGACGTAGTCGGGACCCACCGGAAGATCCATCGGAATCGCTTGCGGGTCATTTGTGCTGTTGCGGAAAACATCGAGTCCAAACCGCTCCGTTGGCCGCTGGTGCACCGAAGCTTGCACGTACATGTCGTAAAGCGACGGAATGTCCGCGTAGGGATTCGCGCGATGCACCATCTTTACCGGGGTCAGGTCTTCCTCTTTGGGAATTTCGCGTGGGTAGTTTGCGCGAGAAGGTTGTTCTATTCCGTTTTTGCCCGTGAAGACTTCGGTGGCGCCACCGCGCTCAGGCGGCATGGAGGGCAACCTCCGTTCCAACGGCAGCCCATCGAGTGCTCCCTGGCCAAAAGAGGGAGACCCTGCAAAGGGATTGGCGTCACGCTTGGCAGAACCGGAAGTCAATTCGAAGTTGGGCGTGGTGCCAGCGCTACTGGAACCGTCCAGAGGGTCCGCAGCTTGCGATAATCCGTCCGCTCGCAGCGTGCGCGATGGACTCTGTGTCGGTTGTTGCTCGGGCACTCCTTGAGGGTTCGTATCAGGCGAGGACATCTCGCCGGGCGCGCGCGTCTTTTGGCGGCGATCCGCCGGCGACTGCCGTGGACAATCCTCAGCCCGGCGCGGATCGCACGTTGCGGTGCGTTCGAGATCTTGATCATTTCTTTGCGGCCGAAGCGCCTCTGAATCCTCCTGTGACTCAATCTGAACCAGCCGCCGCGCCCGCTCCTTGAGCACCAATTCCTTTTCCTTTGCAATGTCTGAGTCCGGATTCGGCGTGGGCATTAGGTAGCCGTATCGTTGCAGAAGGCGAGTCGCCACGGATCGAAACGCTACGTCCTGTCCCAAGCGCTCGAAAATGGCTTGATCCGTGAGAGTCGAATCCTCCACGACCTGGCCGCTATCGGTAGCCTCCTTCGCCACCCAGCGTTTCAATTCGACCATCAGCCCTTCATCCTTAAGCAACACGCTTTGAATCTGAATCGCTGAAGCCGCCACTCGGCCCAGGTTTTCTTGGGTCAAGTCGGGAGATTGTTGAGCGCCATAGTTGTCCTGAGCTTGTTCGGTCGTCCGCCGCCGCCGTTCACTTTGTTGCTGGGCGAAGGCCGGCACGCAGAACAAAGACGCCAACGCAAGACCAGAAAAAATGTTAGTCACTGCTTTGAGGTTCACCATAATTTCACCCTAGTGCTGGGCGCGAAACGTTCAATTCGAACTGTCCGCAACCATCGAACTTCGCAAAGCGCTCAACATTCCTTCTTCAGACGCTTCGATATTGCTGGAATGAATATCGAGAGAGGCCCAGTAGTAAACGACATAGTTCTTCGCCGGCGCCACGGCGATAACGCGCACCTCCGGATGCTCGCGCAGCAGGTCGTCACAGACACGTGGCCTTCTGCCCGGCTGATCAAGGGCAATGACCACGAAATTTGGCAGGGTTCTTTTTACGGACTCGATGATTTCCGATTCATCGGCAACCTCGCCGACAATTTCTATGTCGGGTTGGTCGGCAAAGGTTGCGAGAATAGTCTCCCGCATAAGACGGGGACGGTTTGCCACGAGGACCCGGATTGCTTTTTCCATGGGACGCTCCCTGCGCCCCAAGTATCCCGTTCTCGGACAATCAACGTAAGAATCAAAAACAAACTATCGGCAGGAACTACTTTCGAGATGGGTGAGATACCAATGAAACCATCGTGGATACCAAATTTGACCTAAGGAGATGCACCTAGGTACTTACCTTAGAACTGTCGGCCAAAGGCGACAATGGCCTTGCGGAATCTCATTCTTCCGCGGCCCCAAGCAACCCTGGCAAAGGTAAGATTGCATCCATATTTCGGATTTAAGCATGCAGAGTAATTGTTAGAGTGTGGAAATGAATATGCTTGACAATAGCGAGGCATTAAGTTTATTGTGCCCCCTCGACTCGGCGGCCATGTCCTTAATTCTTTTTTGTTCCGGCCTCTTCCGCCGAGTGTTGCAACCAGTGGAAAACTGACAGACCCTATGAGCGAACTATCCCCAAGTTCGTGCATCCGCACTTTCCTACTAATTGAAAACCGTCTGCTGCGCGAAGCCCTCGTTCGGCTATTCTGCAAGCGTGCTGATCTTATGGTTGTCGGACAGTGTGGCCACGCCGAGGCGACGGCTCGCCGTGTGCTTGATTCTCAGTGCGATGTCCTGGTCATCGACTCTTTGCAAACAGCATGGCTACCTGCAAATATTGCTCTCGAGGGCGGCGATCATGCTTCCTTTAGAGCCGTAGTAATTGCGATGGATTCCGATGAGGAACAATTCCTGGCTGCCGTGCGCTCTGGTGTAACAGGCTACTTGTTGCAAGATGCTTCGGCTTCAGATGTCGTGTCCGCTGTGCGCGCCGTTTCCCGCGGGGAAGCCGTCTGCCCTCCCCAGCTTTGCTCTATCCTATTCCGTTTCGTCGCTCAAAGGGCGAGGGAGACGCCTCTCGAAAGCCCAATTTCAAGACCCGATCTCACCTTGCGTCAGCAGCAATTGGTCGCTCTTGTCGCCAAAGGTCTCACAAATAAAGAAATCGCCTCTCACCTGAATCTCTCTGAGTTTACAGTAAGAAATCACATTCATCGAATTCTGAAACAAGTGGACGCCGGGAGTCGTAGTGAGGCCGTCGAAACCATTCGCGCGCACGGCTACGCGATTGGCGCATAGGCTTACTTTGCGCTTCGGTACAAAACGAACCCGATTCTAAATGCCCACGTCCACCAAAGCGGAAGCTTTGACTTGGGCGCTCAACTTAGAATCATTTCGGGCGTTCGGATCAAGATTTAGCCGTCTGACTCAATTTCTCCGTGCAGATACTTCCGGGCGCCAGGTGTTCAATGGCGTCTGCAATGACCCTAGACACGGCGAGTGGCTCTTTCTGATTGCCGTTGAAGTGATCCTCCAGATCTTCGCGGCCAACGGCGCAGGGAGCTGACTTGTTTCCGTCCACAGCCGGAAAAGTGACAATCATTCGGCTTGAGTTGTACTCAGGTTCTTCTCCTTGAAAATCCAACTCCGTTTGTCTGTTATTTCTAACACCTGCAGAATCGAGAGTACCGAAGAGCATGACCCCGATTTCTCCTCGTTTGCAGCGATGGTATCCTTGTGTGCGCGGGCAAGCACTGGCAGTGTGAATGCTGAATTTTCTTGAGAGGCCACGGATGCCGACTCCAGTAGAAATTCGCCGCACCACCTGGATAATCCTGCCGCTGGTCCTGCTTGCACTGGCCATACGAATTGCAGTTATTCCCTTTCAGATTGGAGAGCTGGTTGATCCGGCTCGTGACCACTGGAATTTCGGCTGCGAGGAAGGGAGGATCGCTCGGTCGATCGCGACCGGCAAGGGTTTCAGCTCCCCGCTCTTCGGTGAGACAGGCGCAACGTCATGGACCACTCCTGTCTATCCGTATCTCCTCGCGGGTGTGTTCCGGCTTTTCGGCATCTACACCTATGCTTCGGCTTGGGTAATACTCTGCCTGAATTGCCTCTTCTCTGCACTCACGTGTATTCCGATCTACTTCATCGCGCAGCGAGGTTTCGGACGGGCCGCCGCCGTATGGGCAAGTTGGATCTGGGTCTTCTTTCCGTATGCCATCTATTTTGCGAGCGGGGAAATCTGGGGAGAAAGCCTCGACACGCTTATGATGGCGTTGGTCCTCTGGTGCACCCTAGCGATGGAGGAAGAAACGAATGTGGCGCGGTGGGCCGGTTACGGCTTACTGTGGGGCATAGCAGCGCTAACCAATGCGGTGATTCTCTCCACCCTTCCTTTCATGCTGGGGTGGCTGGCTTGGCGGCGCCATCGGCACGGCATCGCGTGGCACCTCTCCACGGCCGTCACCGTCGTGGTGCTGATGCTGGCGGTGACGCCCTGGCTTGTGCGTAACTACAGCGCATTCGGGCGTTTCATTCCGTTTCGCGGCACGTTCTGGATGATCTTCTGGGAGGGCAATACCGGGGACACGTCCGATCTCTATCCGGATTGGAGCAACCCCGCCCACAACAACACAGAGATGGAGCAGTATCGAAGGCTAGGTGAAATGGGTTATGTGGGGGAGAAGCGGCGAATGTCGCGCGATTTTCTGCAAAGATATCCCGGCCTCTTTCTCCGACTCACACTGATGCGATTTACGTTTACCTGGACTGGTTTCTGGTCGTTGCGCGCGGACTACCTGGCGGGCGAACCCTTTGCGTTTGCCAACATTGGCTTTCGTACGATGCTGACCGTGCTCATGCTGGCCGGGATGCGTCGCGCCTATCGACTCGGACGGGAATTCATAGTTCCTTTTGTACTCGTGCTGTTTAGCTACCCTCTGGTGTACTACGTCACCCATCCTGGAATGCAGTACCAACTCGCGTTAGATCCTCTGGCGGTCATTTTCATCGGTGTGCTGGCTGCCGGGTTTGTCAAGTTCCGCATTGAAATGGAGACGCCTACTCACATCGTATCCCCCTAGTGGAATTGAAGTGTGTGAGCCCATTCCTAAGATCGCGTACAGATGCTCAGTCAATCGAGCCTCAGGTAAATGATTGATGCTCTCGTCGCTGGCCTTATCCCGCCGTGGATTCCCACGGCGACGAAGCCTTATTTGTCGCGCTGAGTCCTTTAGTGCCAGTCTATTCGCACAAACAGCCTCGGGATTCAGAGCTAGTCTCTAAAAGCTACAATGTGATATTTATACTTGACATATAGATTTGTTTTGACTACTATCTGCTGAGTTCTTAGCCTTTAGGAGGAACATCATGTCAAACCCATCAGGCAATCCTGGCACGATTCCGTTGCGACCTATCCCTCTAGTTCCGATCTACGTCTTCAGCTTTCTGTCTGCCCTGACTGTGAGCTTCAGCTTACGCTTTGAGCATTCGGCCCGCGCGGCTCTCTTGGGCGCAGGTTTTCTGTTTGCGGCAATCGCGGTGGTCTGGTTCGCCTGGTTTCTTCTAGCGGCCGATGAACTCTTCAAAGCCATCAATTATCGGGCGCTCGTATTTGGATTTGTCAGTTTCCTTGCGCTGACACTAGTATTCGAGTTTTTGAGAGCATTCGGTCTGAGCCTCCCCTCTCTTCCTCGCTTCGGAGTTCCGGTCTGCATGATTGTTCTGTGGACAGTAGGCTTGATTCTTGCCGCCTCCTGGATAAGGTCCGATGAAGGGCGTGAGGAATGAAGACCCGACTGCGAGTCCTTCGAGCGGAAAAGGAGTGGTCGCAAGCAGAGCTCGCGGCACACGTGGGAGTATCGCGCGCCTGCATCAACTCCATCGAAACGGGCCGCTACGACCCGAGTCTTCCGCTTGCTTTTAAGATCGCCCGCGTCTTTGGCAAGAACGTCGAAGAGGTGTTCCTCTACCAAGACGGCGCGTCCCCAAATCCTAGTGATTCTCCAAGCTAGCAGAGGCAACTGATGTACAGCAATTCCCCCATGCAGTCTTCTCGTTTCAAGCTGTTGCAATGCTCTGCTCGGCATTTCTTCGTCTGCTTCTCTCACACAAGTCGACGTCCCTTCTGATGATGCTTTAGGAGTTGATTTCATGTCCCGAGGCTTTGACGGATTCGAGATTGATGATTTTCGCGGCTTTGATTTTGGCCTAGACCGCGAGGTGTCCCGAAGTCCTTCGTCCGACTGGAACAGGTGGACAGAGCTTCACAACATTCATAGGGAGGAAGAGCGCGCCGACAGACTCGACCGCGAAGGTCGCGATCGTTCCAACAGGGACCGTCCTCCGCTCGCGCGCGAGGAACGAGTCCAAGCGATTCTTTCTCAGCGCGTCCGTACGCAGTACACAGACCGGAACAAGACTTATTCGTTGCGGGATTCCGAGATTCACACGCTGTCCGAGGTTGGCAAGTTCCGCGTTGTCGCCGCTAGGGACCTCGCCGAGTTTGCCTACAACGGCGATCGCTCACGCGTGGAGAACGATGTGGAGAGTCTAGCCCGACAGGAAGGACACAAACTCCTCTCTCGTGGCAAGGTTCTCCCTTCAGATCAAGCCACCTACCACGGACTCAAGAAACCCAACGAAGCTTTTCACGACGCCGACCTCTATCGGCTCTATCACAAGGTCAGCGATGAGATCGAAAGCCGCGGCGGTAGAGTTCTGCGCGTCCAGCTCGACTACGAATTGAAGAAGGAGCTGTATTCCCGCCTTGCCTATGTTCCCCAAGACAGGAGTCGAGACTCTGAAACGCTTCGAAAAGAAATTGCTGAGCGGTATCACCTGAAGGTTGTGTCGGGCAGGATTCCGATTCCCGACCTGCGCGTCGAGTATGTGAACGAGAACGAACACGAGATTCAGCGGCGCGACCTTGAGCTTGCCACGGAACACTACCGCCCGCGCGGGCTCTCCCAGAAGGCTCGCGCCGGCTTTCAGATCTATGCCCGGCATGGCGAGACAGACCGTCTTCGCCGTATCCGC
>WNFD01013041.1_pt1 | contig 12984 bp, 17 predicted proteins | sample 5400491 | NCBI WGS metagenome assembly WNFD01 (sample SAMN13153343, study PRJNA577476) | soil metagenome | isolation source: 120 cm saprolite under Douglas fir tree site 2 hole 2 replicate 2 | place: USA:California | collected 2015-04-18 | reverse complement strand
GTCATGATGGCCGCGGCCACGATATAGGAGGTCAGCACCCAGTTGATCTGATCCGCGCTCGCCGACACGCTGCCCTGCATGTAGGGAAGCGCGACATTTGCAATCGTCGTATCCAGTGCCTGCATGATAACGGCGAGGATGACACACAGCGTAACCGCGGGGCGGTTGATCGGCTGGGTATTTGCAGAGTCATCAGCCATGTTCAGCTCCCCGATCCAAAGAGATCGGTTATGAAACTTGGAAATCCGCGGGCGTGTCCGGTGTCGACATTCACCTCTACGCTCATACCGACGCGCAGCGGTGGCTTGCCGGGTGCATTGTTGACGAGGATTCGCATCGGAATACGCTGCACGACCTTGACCCAGTTACCGCTGGTATTCTCGGCCGGCAGCAACGAGAAGCTCGAGGCGGATGCCGGGCTTATGCTGTCGACCGTTCCGGCCCATCGCTCGCCCGGATAGGTATCGACGTCGACCGTGACTTTCTGTTCGGGCTTGACGTAGGTCAGCTCGGTTTCCTTTGGGCTCGCTTGAACCCAAACGTGGTCGGTCGAAACGATGTTGAATGCCGTCGCTGCGGCGGCAAGATACTGGCCGGGCTGCAGCGACGGTACATTCGTCACGATGCCGGCGAAGGGTGCTCGCACGATGGTATGCGCAAGCTGGCGTGCGGCCTCATTGCGCGCGGCTACTGCATCCTTGTATTTGGGATGGTTTTCGATCGGCGCAGCGGGATCGCCATTCAGGTTGGCGGCGAGCCCTGCGAGCTGTTGTTGCAGGGAGGCGAGCTTTTGCTGCGAGCCCTCCAGGGTATTGCGCGCGGCGTCGAAGGTGGCCCTTGGCGTAAAGTTGTTGGCAACCAGTTGCTCCTGGCGCTTGAAGTTGACCATGTTGAAGTCAACGTCCTTCTGGGCCTGATCGATCTGGGCCTGCATGTTGCGATAACTGGCCTGCAGCGCCACGAGATCATTCCGCGAATTTCCGATCTGAGCCTCGGCGCGATCCAGTGCCAGTTGAAACTGCAAAGGGTCCAGCTTGAACAGGATGTCGCCCTTGGCGACCTTTTGATTGTCGTGAACCAGGACTTCCGTAACGATGCCGGCGACGTCGGTCGACAATCCGACCATGTCGGCCTGCACATAGGCATTGTCGGTCGACATGACCGCACCGCCTGTCACATAGAAATATCCGCCCGCGATAAGCGCTACCGGCAATAGCGCAAACATGAGAGGTCGCCGCAGCGATTTCTTCGGCCTCACGGAATCAGGCGCCGCAGGAATGAGGGGCGGTTCATCTGATGGCCTTGCCTCGGGCTTGCGATCGTCCGGCCGGGCTTTCAATTCGGGCTTTGCGGCCTCGCCCGCGCCTGGCGCGTCCTTCGCCTCCGGCGGACTGCGCAACAGACGGTAGATCTTATCCTCAGGACCGTGGTGGCCATTTTGCTCGGCGTCGGCGCTGTAGAGTTTCGGATTGATTTCGTTCGGATTAGCCATGAGTTGCTCGCTTTTGCCCTGCCACCGACGAGTCGCAAGCGTCCGTCAGGTTTAATTTCAACGCCTGTAGTGTCTTCAGCAGGTGCAGCCCGTCGCTATCGGAAACCCCTGCCAAGGCCTCGCTCCTCGTCCTGTCGCTGAATTTTCTGGCTTCCGTCAATTTCGGACGCGCGGCGGGCGTGAGACGAAGGACCCAGACGCGTCGGTCAGACGGGTGCGGATGCCGTTCGATCAATCCGAACGACTGAAGTTTGTCTACGATGCGGCAAAGTGTGATCGGCTCCACGTCAAGGAGCTCCGCTAATCTGCTTTGGTTAATCCCTTCGTTTTGGGCCAGATACGTCAGCACGTGCCATTGCGATCGGGTCAGGCCAGAACCGCGCGCATTTCGCTCAAATCTCTTTCTGAGCAAGCGAGCAACCTCGTGCAGCAGGAACCCGAGTGTTGGCGAATTGACTTCCACGTGTCTCGAAACTCCTAAGAAAGCTTGATTTCAGCTCACCTATTAAAAAGGTGCCCGAGTTCGGCAATGGCCCGGTTCCGCGACGGGCGCGCGTAAGCCCACACTTTAAGGCTAACTTTACAAACAGCGTTTATGCCGCTAACCAAGATTAAAACCACACTGTATCGTTTCTATAATCGAACTTGCGAAGCCTGACAAGGCGGAATGTGGATGACGAAAGATGGAACCGACATTGTGGATCCGGTGCGGGAATCGAGCGGAACGCGTTCCGAAACAAAGCAGTCGCTCGCGCCCCGGTGATCGCGTGCGAATGAGCGCATGGGGACGTGGGCGTCACCCCAAGCACGGCGACCGCCAAGGTCTCATCGTCGGACGGGGATCCCCGAGCAGCTGGCGGGTCAAGTTCGATGAACGAAAGTATGTCCAGGCCCTCCATCAAGCCTACCTGGAGAAAGTGGAACGATCCGGCGCCGGCCTCTCCGGACGATCCGACATCAAAGATATTTTCTAACTACGCGGCGAGCCTTCCATCGCAAAGCTGCGTCGTTGAACAGAGCCAGGTAACCGTTATGTGTTCTTTTCGTCAGTTGCTGGTGGTGCCATTCGCCATTTTGGCGGTGATGTTCATCCTTGCCGGCTGCAGTTCTCTTCCACGAACACCGTACGCTGCATCCGATGCGGCATCCTCGACGGTATTGGATCTTGGCGAGCTGCGCAGATATGCGGACGAGCCGGCATCGACGTTTCTCAAGACAAATGTGAGTTTTCGAGCTGGCCCTCTCAGCTATCTTGCATTATCGGGGGGCGGCGCCGACGGTGCTTACGGTGCGGGTGTACTGAACGGTTGGACCGCGGCGGGGACGCGTCCCGAATTCTCGGCGGTTTCGGGGGTGAGCACGGGCGCTCTGATTGCACCATTCGCATTTCTCGGCCCTGCCTACGACGCGACGTTGCGAGACGTTTATACCAGCGGCATCGCTGAAAGCCTGCTCAATACGCCAAACATCGTGCACGCTCTTTTCGGCTCCGGCCTGTTTGGAAATACGCATCGGCGCGAACTCGTTGCCCGCTATGTCGACCAAGACATGCTCGGGGCAATCGCCGCCGAACACGCCAAGGGCAGAAGACTTCTCATCGTAACGACTAATCTCGACACGCAACGCACCGTGATCTGGGATATGGGCCGCATCGCTACGATCGGATCCGCCCAGGCGTTGGGTTTATTCAGGGATGTCTTGACCGCGTCCGCAAGTATCCCGGTGGTTTTCCCGCCGATGCTGATTGATGCAGAGGCGAACGGACGCCGCTTCCAGGAGATGCATGTGGATGGAGGCGTGACAGCGCCGGTCCTGACGTTGCCGGAAGCATTCCTATTGCGAAACGGAGCGCTTGCCAGAGGCCTGCGTATGAACATCTACGTCTTGATCAACGATAAGGTAGAACGAGATTTCCAACTGGTGCCGAACAGCACGATCGACATTGCGGCACGAGCTTCTGCTTCTGTCACGAAGACGCAAATGCGCTCGGTGCTCTTTGAGACTTATGACTTCGCTCGCCGCAATAGCTTCGGATTCAATCTGACTTACATTGACAAAGACCTTCCGTCGCCAGGCTCATTCGGTTTTGAAGCAAGCTATATGCGTTCTCTTTATCAATACGGATATCACAAGGCCAAAACTGGTGATTTTTGGGCGAAAGCGCCACCATCGGACGATCTCTTGCAAAATGGCATTCGTTATCGAAGATCGGCTACGTTGCGATGAAAGCCCAGGCCAGCATCACCACGGTGAAACGTCGTGCGTTAACGATCCTCCACGCGTTCGAGGAGGCCGACGCGCAGCTTGTCGGTAAGGCCGTAGTCCTCACCGACGGAACGGCGGGGACGGTGGAGGCCATCTGGCTTGACGATGTCCACGGCTTGCGAATCTCTATCAAAGGCCACCCTGGAAAGCGGCCTGTCTCAACCGTCAAATTCGCGCAAGGCTAGATGTAGGTCCTCAGCGAGGTCTCACGCCATTCAGGAAGAGTTTGACGGCAGCCTGTCTCCGTTGTTCCTGGATCTTTGGACGGGTAGCGATGCCGTGGTGTTTGTCGATATTCCCTAGCACAAGACTGAGGAACAGGTCGGCCGCAATTGCGGGGTCGTCGATCTTGATTTGGCCGCGGTCGGCAAACTGCTGCAGCAGGATTGCAACGGCCCGAACCCCACGCAACCAACCCTCTTCGTATCCGAGCTTTGCCACTTCCGGAAACTGGACGGCCTGGGCGGCAAGGGTTCGCCGCAGCATGACCACCTCAGGTGTCGAAGCGTGGGCCAGCAGGTGCCGGCTAAGATCGTGCAGCGTAGTCTCTACGCTCTTGGGGTTGACCTTGGCGGCCTCGGCCGCCGCCGACAGAGGAGCGAGCCAGCGTTGGATCGTGGCTCGCAGCACGGCCGTGAACAAATCGCGCTTGTCATGATAACGCGCATAGACGGTCGGCTTGCTGACGCCGGCCGTTTCCGCAACCGCATCGATCGACGTGCAGTCAAAACCGCGCTCCATGAACAGCTTTGTTGCGACGTCGAGCAAACGCGCGTCACGCCGCACAGCCTCCTCGCGGGTAGGACGGCCGCCGGCGCCCCGCCGGGCTGGGCGCGTCGCCACAATAGTTGCTTCCTTCGCCATCCAAAGCCCCTTGTCAGCCTGAAGAAGTTGGATTATATAAACGATACAGTATAGTTTTTGGTTTAACTACCGGTATGAACCGTGTTCGTAAAGCTAGTCTTAAAGCAAGGGGGTCACCGACACCGCGTACGCGGCCAGTTCCAATGTCCCGCAACGCCGCAAACAAATTCGTCCCGATCGATGCTCGATCAAGGTGTCGTCGCCTTACTCCGCAACGGAGCGGCTGAATCATCGCATGGAAACTCATTGGTTGAAACCTATCAGGGCGCGTTTCCGGGGACAAGAATCGCGCAACCTGAGGGTTGGCGATAGCGACGGCCGGCCTGGGACCCCCAAGCTATCAGGCCTGGACGTCGCGGAGCGGCCGGCCTGCGGGATCCGCCCCCGTTTCCGGGGCCGGCCGCTCACGGATTGCAACAGGGGGACGTGGTGCGCTCCAAGGACAGTTCCAGAGAAGACTTGACCACGCACAATCGGTCACTGTCTGACCACGCCCCGCTCTACGCGATGTTCATTCTTGCTCTCGGCCTCGGCATTGTGGCTACGCCTCTGGTGCTTCTCGCCCTTCTCCTTTTTTGACGACAAAAAACGCACACTCATCGAAAGAAACCAACGGAGAATTTCAGCATCCCGCGGATGCTTTTCACCGAGATAAGGATGTGGCTCCGGAACTCGAAGCTGCGTCTCTTTGCTTCCGCTAAAGTCATCTCGACGGCAGAGGAGGTTATGCAACACATCGTCGACACTTACGACCGCCCCAGTATGGACTTTTGTAATAAGGCGGACAGGCAGGACAAAGTCGACGTGCAGCGCGCTTTTAGCGAAGTTTGCGGCGACGTCCGGGTTTAGGAATCCGTCAACCCTTGAAGTTCCCAGGCGTCTGGCCGCCTTTCAAAGACGTCCGCCGGTGGACGTAGTGAGAATGCAGACTGGCTTCGCGAGGAGTTGGGCGCTCGAGCGGATCGCGGCCGATTCTGGAGTGCAAATCCGTCAGATCAGTGAACACGTCCGCCTGCCGGCGAAGTTCGTCGGCAATCATTGGAGGCTGGATGGAAATCGTGGAGACGACCGTGACTCGAACACCGCGTCGCTGCAGGGCTTCGACCAACGAACGGAAATCTCCGTCGCCGGAGAAAAGCACGATGTGATCGACGCGGTCGGCAAGCTCCATCGCATCGACTGTGAGCTCGATGTCCATGTTGCCTTTGACCTTTCGGTGGCCGTTGGCGTCGACAAATTCCTTAGTAGGCTTGGTAACCACGGAGAAGCCATTGTAATCGAGCCAATCGAGCAGCGGGCGAACGGACGAGAACTCCTGATCTTCAGTGACCGCGGTGTAGTAAAATGCGCGCACCAGCGTTCCGTGGCTCTGAAAAACCTTTAGAAGCCGCTTGTAATCGATATCAAAGCCCAGCGCCTTGGCAGTCGAATAAAGATTGGCCCCGTCGATGAAGAGCGCAGTTCTGTTAGCTGAAGAAACTGTCATTTGTCGCTCGTTCGTTCAATTCTGAGCTAATTTCCTTGACGGCGCCGGCGCGCTGGCAGATCGACGAAGCGTATTCTCGCGCACCAGATTCTGTGGCTTCGAAACTTCTCGGCGCGACGGTGACGATCCAGGCCGCATACATGGCATCCAACAGCGTCATTCTTCCCCTTCGTACATCGTCTCACTTGTCGGCGCGACAAACACCTGTTATATAAACGAAACCGTATAGTTTCAAGTATGCCAAGCCGGTATGTGGTTTTTTTGGTGGAGACGCCTTGAGAGGCACGGATAAACACTCCCGCCGCGTAGTTCGCAGCCAAGCGCCTGCGCCGCAGCCTCATGGCTGGACGCAGACTCAGATTGCAGCGGAGCGTCATGTCAGGGCTCGCGAGCAAGCAAAAATAACGCTCCCGAGCCCGGAGCACCTCAAACGTATAATGCGGGACGCGCCGTCTCTCGAGGATGTCATGAAGGAAAGGACGGACGGCGAGGCCACTGCCCGGTCTGAAAGATGAAGGCATTGCCGCTGTGACCACCAATGTAGAAACCTGTCCAGTTGTAGATGGGCGCGGCAACAGCCGGAGCCTTGTTGTATCGGCGGGCTGAAAGGTCGGCAGCAAGCGCTGGCATGGCTGCGCGAGAGTGATGACGATCGCGCTATTAGCTTCCGCTGTCTACACAAGCCGACCGGGATGTCCTGGCGAATGTCCGCTTCGCGCCGATTGTGTTGAAAAAGTCCTTTTTCGCTGATGACTGAAAATTCTCAGGACCGCTGGTGCATCTCTCTCGCTGCGATGTGAGGGACCACATCAATTACTGCAAAAACGATCGCTGACCCTCGTATCGATTCTACAGCGCCTTGCAGCGACAGGAAATCGCCAGTGCGCTACATTTGCGAGATTTTCGGAGGCCCGTGACTTTCGAGTTTTTCAACACAATCCGCCAGCAGCGGTCGTTCGCATTTGAAGCCGAAGGCGGCGAGCCGCATCATGGCTCTTCGCCTCTGCTGAGGTCATCTCAAGAGCAGAGGAAGTCGTCCAACCCATTGCCGAAATCTACCGCCTCCTTAACAGGGATTTTCGCAGTCCGGACAGGCAGCCGGACGACGTCGATTTGCTTTGGGCGCTGGGTCCTTGGATAAGGTAGATTTGCAGGGGTTTTCCGCAATCGACGGCTTACACTTGTGCAAAGCCGCCATCCACAAACAACTCCGTTCCCGTGATGTAGCTGCTGTCGTCGGATGCGAGAAACACCACGGCCTTCGCGATCTCATCAGGTCTACCAAGCCTGCCGAGCGGAACTGTGTTGGAAATCATCTTCAAGCGTTCCTGCCCCGCTTCTCCGGAAGCCAGCAGATCGCTTAGCCCTGACGTGTCGGTAGAGCCTGGGCTTACCGCGTTCACGCGAATGCGACGCGCCTTCAAGTCCGTCGTCCATGTCCGTGCGAAGGAGCGCACAGCAGCCTTTGTGGCGCTATAAACACTATTCGACGACAAGCCTTTGCTAGCGACGATGGAAGCATTCAGGATAATCGAGGCGCCGTCCGGGAGCAGCGGAAGCGCCTTCTGCACCGTGAAAAGCAGACCTTTTACATTGATGTCGAAGGTCAAGTCATAGAGCTCCTCGGTTATCTTGCCGAGGGCGGCATACTTCGCCATACCGGCATTGGCGAATACGATATCGAGCTTGCCCTTCTCCCGCTTGATTTGTGCGAACAGGCGATCAAGATCGCCAAGGTTCGACACGTCTCCTTGCACGCCGGTTAGAAGACATACGCGCCTTCGTTGACAAACTGCTTTGCCGTCGCAAGGCCAATGCCGCTATTGCCACCGGTAATGAGTGCGATTTTTCCCTCAAGCTTGTTCATGTGTTCCGCTCCTCTGATTAAAACTGTCAGATTGCGAGGACGACCCTGCCGAAGGGCCGACCCTCAACCGGGTCACCCCGAGCATCAACCTGATGTAGCCGCGCGTGGCTTGCGGGCGACCTTGCCTGCATAAGCGCCCAGGTTCAGTTCGACGTCGCTGCGCTGCTGGAAGCCGTCCTCGAACGCCTGCCCGATGATGGAGGGCGCGGCCGGACGGGCGATGGCCTCCGCGAAGGCGTCCATTTCGGCGGTCAGAGCGGCAGCGGCGGGAAGCGACGCAGCGTTGACGAAGCGCTTGATGTCGGCCAGCGCGAGCAGGTCAAAGCGCGAGACCCGCTCCGCGAAGGCATTGACGAAGCCAACGAACTCCGCGTCGGGAACGGCGCGGTTGACGTACCCATACCGCTCGGCGAGGCTCCCGTCGAAGTCCTCGCCACCGAGCAGGATTTCGAATGCCCGCCCCCGACCGACCATCCCCGGCAAACGAGTCGATGGGCCGCCTCCAGGCACGGCGGCGAACCCAACCTCGAATTGCCCCAGCACGGCCCGCTCCCGACTGGCGAAGCGGATGTCGGTGGCGAGGACGAACTCGCTGCCCGCACCGCGAGCTCTGCCCCGAAGGGCGCTGATCGTCACCGCCCGAGACCTGCTTAGTCTGATCAGCAGGTTCGCCCAATGGTGGAACGGGGTGCGCGCCGCCGGCAACGCGTTGAACGCGGACCGGTCGGTCGCGATGTCGTAGTGCGCCAGGAAGAAGTCCGCATCCGCGCTGTCGAACACCACGACGGCCACCCGGTTGTCCTGCTCGATCTCGGCGAGCAGATCATGCAGCGCGATGATCATCACCGGGTCGATCAGGTTGATCGGCGGGTTATCGAAGGTCACACGCCATAGCGACGGTGTCGATCTGTCCAGACTGAAGCCCGTGTATCCCGGGTGGGAAGTGCTCTTCGAGGGGGAGTTACTCATGCTCTTCTCCTTTGTGCGCCCTCAGCCCGCAACAGCCTCGGCGGGTGTCCAGTCGGCAACCCAGTTTCCGTCGCGGAGCATCTCTTCCCCGACATGCGGTGTGAACTCGACGAAGACCGTCTGGCGGGGCACGCCGAGCAGCTCGACGCAGGCGTCGACGATCGCTTGACCCAAAGCCAGCCGCTGTTGCGCTGTGCGACCGCGACGAAACTCGACCAGGACCATGGTGATGGATTCGAGGCCATCGAGGCCGAGGCGATAAAGATTGTCCTGGCCGAATTCGGCAAAGCCGACATTCGGCCGCCACAACTGCGTCTCCATGAGTTCGCCGTACAGCTTGCAAAGCCGCGTCGCCAGTTCGCGTTTCACCTCGACGGGATAGGCGCCGGGTAGATCAAGGTGCAGATAGGGCATGACGATCCTCCTTCACGTTGGTCATTGTCGTGGGTTGTCTTTGGCCGAGGAAGCCGTCGGCCGCGGCGGCAAGCAGGCCCGCGCCGTAGATCGCTGTGTGGTGGCGCATTTTGGCTCACGCCACGCTGATAGCGACGTCGACGTTCCCCCGTGTGGCCTTGGAATAGGGACACGTCAGGTGTGCGGCATCTACCAGGCCTGGGCGACTTCGCGCCCTACCCCTGGCAGGCTGACGTTGAGGCGCGCTTTGAGGAAGTACTCGCCGCCGTTGTCGCACAAGTCCACTTCAGCATCGACGGCCGCATCAGCCGGGAGTCGAGTCCTCATTTTGGCGGCCGCAAGGCCCATTGCGCCCATGAAACAGGCCGACCAGCCGGCGGCGAACAGCTGCTCCGGATTAGTGCCGTTGCCCGGTGTGCCGGGAGACGAAAGCTTGATATCCAAGCGGCCGTCGGAGCTGCGCGACGCTCCGTTTCGTCCGCCCGTGGTGTGGGCCTTGCCGGTGTACAGCACTTTCTTGAGGGACATGGCCATAGCGTATTCCTGTAAGAGAACTGTCTGTTGCGGATATGCTGCTCGAACACCAGCGTTTGGCTCGGCGATTTGGCTAAGCAGGGGCATTTGGTTTGCTGCGAAAATTGTGCGGCGAGCCGCCGTGTGGTTGAGATCAGGACACCTTGGCGCGCGCCGTCTTCAAGGCTGCGGTCCACCACAGCAGATCGTCGATCAACGTCCCGGCGGGCCCCTCCAACTCAGCCAGTCCGGCCTCGACCTCGCCGCCTTGGTAGTGAGCCCACAAGGTGGCGACGGGGATGTGGACCGATGAGCGAACCGGGGCAAGCTGAAGTTCTATCGCGGTTTCACGGAGTTGCTGGACGCTGCGGGCGCCCATGGCGGAGCCATAGCTCACGAAGCCAATCGCCTTGCGATTCCACTCCGGATAGACCCAGTCGATCGCATTCTTGAGCACCGCGGAGGGTCCGTAGTTATATTCGGGCGTGACGAAGACGAAACCGTCGGACTGGGCGATCGCAGCGGTCCATTTCTGAACCACTTCGTGCGCGAAGGCGGGACGGCCCGGCGTGGCCGGCGTTGCTACCTGATCGAAGAACGGCATCGGAAAATCGCGAAGATCGAGAAGCCGAGCGTCGACCCGTTCGCGCTTCTTCAGATGCTGCAAGATCCACTTCGCGGGCTTTTCAGAGAAGCGGCCCTCGCGGGTGCTTCCAACAATAACGGAAATGATGGTCATGTTTTTATTCCTTGCTGTTCGCCGAAAGAACGGAGATCAGCTGATAAGAGGAACAGACCGTCTGGCGGCCCAAGCCGAATTGACGATTCTCACGACGTGCGCTCGATCAGAATGAGTGCACTTGGTCGCCGGGTGGTCCGATGTCGGCTACACCATTCGGCAATTGTGCCTGCGCCATCGTCAGCGGATTGAAGGATTCGCGCAGCAACTGGATCTCACCAGCCTTTGCCACCAGGTACCCGGTGAACAGATGATGGGCAGTCCGCCCGGTCGCCGCGGCGCGTCCGCGTCCTACATATTCGGCGAAGGTCTTGTCCGGCGTCTCGATCAGGATGCGCGTATCATCAGGCGCGAATGCGAAGTTGGGATAGATTTCGAGCAGCTTGCGCACGAGTGCTGTGATCTCGTGGCGGCCAGTGTAGCGAGGTTCAACCCCGAGCGAGCGCAGGAACGGCAGTTCGAACACCCCATCTTCTGCAAACAACGATGCAGCGCGTTCCGGATCACGGACCGAGGCGAGATAATCCAACAGCAGAGCTTTTGAGTGTTTCATCTTCATGTCCTTTTTGGCTGGGGTGTATTTGCAGCATTATCGTCATGCGGGGCCGCCGACCCGCGCAACCTCGACCTGGTCGCCGAGCCGACGGATGCGCAGAACCTGCTGTCGCTCGCCGATGGCGAGGGGAACAGAGATCAACTGGGACTGGCCAGGCAGAAGCACCGACGAGAAACGCACCACAGCGTGCTTTTCGGCATCGCCATTCTGCTCGATCACGGTGTCGACGGTGGTCACCACGTGCCAGCCATCGGACCTGCTCGCCCAATAGGTGATAGCCGCAGCGTTCGCGCCCAGGTCGGTCGTCACGGCGTGGCCTTCGCGCACCGCGCGATCGGGCTGAGCGGCCCTTAGTTCGGGGTTAGCGGTCGCGACAACTGCGACCAGAATGCCGGCGAGACCGGCCGTCTTTGCAAAGTTTGTCATGTCGTTGCTCCGGCTGATTGGGGCTGCCTGATCTGTATCGGGGAGATCTAGGCTTGCCGGCGTCCGGCTCAAATGTCATATATGTGACGTTTTAGGACATTCTGGGACAGACCCATGCAGCGTATCGGCTTCATCGTATTGCCCGGCTTTCAGATGCTGAGCGTGAGTTCGCTCTCGGTCTTCGAGCTCGCAAACTGGGAGATCGGCGAGCCGGTCTATGACGTCCACCTGCTGTCCGAGACCGGCGGACCGATCCGCAGTTCGGTCGGCATCGGCGTTGCGACCGAGCCGTTCGACGACAGGAAATTCGACACCCTGTTGGTCGGCGGCAGCGTCGTGGCTGGAGCGTTGACGCCAGGGGTGATCAAGTTTCTGCGCAGGGGTTTGCGGCGATCGCGGCGAGTAGCTTCGACGTGCACCGGCGCGTTCGTGCTGGCCGAAGCAGGTCTGCTGGACGGCCGTCGTTCGACGACGCATTGGCACCGCGCACGAGAATTGCAGGCTCGGTTTCCAAAAGTGAAGGTGGAGGAGGACCGCATTTTCATCACCGACGGCCCGGTGTGGACCTCGGCTGGGATGACTGCGGGCATCGACCTCGCATTGGCCATGATCGAACAGGATCTGGGTGCAGATGTCGCCCGGGCTGTGGCGAGACAACTGGTCGTTTATCATCGCCGCGCCGGCGGCCAGTCGCAGTTCTCTGCCCTGCTGGAGCTGGAGCCCAAATCCGACCGTATCCAGAACGCACTGGCCTATGCGAAGCGCAATCTCAACTCGAAGCTGACGGTTAAGCAGCTTGCGAACGCGGCGCATCTGAGCCCGCGTCAGTTCAGCCGTGCGTTCCGGGCCGAGACCGGTCAATCGCCGGCCAAGGCGGTCGAGAACCTTCGCGTCGAGACCGCCCGCCTGATGATGGAGCAGAGCCGCCATCCGATCGACGTCATCGCCCGGCAGACGGGCTTTGCCGATCGCTACCGCATGCGCCGCGCCTTCCTGCGCGCCTTTGGACAGCCGCCACAGGTGATCCGACGAAACGCGCGTGCGGAAGTGGCGGCGTGAACGTTGACCTGCCAGCGAGGGGAAGCGGTGGCCCAAGTCAGGCCGCACGGGAACGGCCGCTTTGCACGGCCACTCCCCTCAAATTTGCAGACCTTCCATCTTGGTCGGAGCGACTGCGATGTTCACGGCCGCCCACGCGCTTGTCGGCTTCACCCGTGCGAGAGACTGGCCTCACCGTGCTGGATCAGCTTGCGTCCGGACAGCTTGCGCAAGCCAACATAGAACACCGGCGTCAGGAACAGGCCGAACAGAGTAACCCCGATCATGCCGGCGAACACGGTGACGCCGGTCGCCGAGCGCACCTCGGCGCCGGCGCCATGTGAGAGCACCAGCG
>WNFD01005635.1_pt1 | contig 12984 bp, 10 predicted proteins | sample 5400491 | NCBI WGS metagenome assembly WNFD01 (sample SAMN13153343, study PRJNA577476) | soil metagenome | isolation source: 120 cm saprolite under Douglas fir tree site 2 hole 2 replicate 2 | place: USA:California | collected 2015-04-18 | reverse complement strand
CGACGAAATCACGGACCTGCCCATGTACCTCCGGGCCCGCAGCGGAATCAGCTATCTTCCTCAGGAACCCTCGGTTTTTCGCCAATTGACCAGCGAAGAGAATCTGCTCGCGGTGCTGGAAACGCTTCCGCTGACACCAGAACAGCAGCGCGACCGGCTGGAGGAGCTCCTGGTGCAAATGGGGCTGGAAACCGTGAGGACCAGCAAGGCGTACACGCTCTCCGGCGGAGAGCGGCGCCGGCTGGAGATCGCGCGCTCTCTTACTTTGCAACCTTCCTTTATTCTTCTCGACGAACCTTTTTCGGGAATCGACCCTCTAACGGTCAAGGATCTCCAGGAAATCATCCGGGATCTCGCCAAGTCGGGAATTGGCGTGCTGATCACGGATCATAACGTCCGGGAAACTCTAAGCGTGACGGATCGCGCGTATATCCTGAAAAGTGGCAAGATATTCCGTAAGGGCCGCCCGGACGAATTAAGCAATGATGCCGAAGTCCGGCGCGTATATCTGGGCGATCATTTTCGCCTGAACTAGGGTTAGAAAAGGGAACACGGGACCATCCATGGCGTGGCAAGGACTCAAACTCAACCTCCGAGTGTCGCAGAAGCAGATTCTGACGCCCGGCCTTGTGCAGATGGTGAGCGTCCTCGCGCTGAACCGCCTCGAGCTGCGCGAAATGATCAACCAGGAGATGATTGCCAACCCCGTCCTGGAAGAGCAAAGCGAAGAGCCCACCCAAACGGACAACTACAGCGACGAAACCTTCCTGAAAGCGGAAACCGAAAAGGTTCCGGAGAAACCCGAAGCCAATCCGTTTGACGAATTCGATGTCGGAAGTTTCTTCAACCAGTACCTGGATACCGGCGGCGACGGGGGGCAATCGCAAGAGCGCGAAGTTTCCGAGCGGCCGTCGTTCGAAAAGTTCCTCTCTTCGCCGAGCGGGTTGACCGACCATCTCCAGTGGCAATTGAGCGTCACGATCTGTTCGGACGCGGTGAAAGAGATCGCGGACAGCATTATCGGCAATCTGGACGAGAACGGCTATCTTACGGCTTCCCAAGAAGAGCTGACGCAGAACGGAAAATATTCGCAGGATGACCTGGATGACGCGCTGGCCGTGGTGCAGGACTTCGACCCGATCGGAGTGGGCGCGCGTGATTTGCGCGAATGCCTGTTACGGCAATTGAAAGCGTTTGATCCGCAGAACACCCTGGCGCAGCAGATCGTTTCCGAGCATCTTAAGCAAGTACAATCCAATCAACTTAAGGAAGTAGCCCGCGCGCTCAACCGGCCCCTGGAGGTCGTCAAGCACGCCCTGGAAATGATCAAGAAGCTCGATCCCCGGCCTGGGCTGCGCTACAACAAGACAGAGCCGAGGCTGGTCGAGCCGGACGTCTACTTCCGCAAAGTGGACGATCAGTGGCAGGCATTCTTGAATGAAGACGACATGCCGCAGCTGCGGCTCAGTCCCATCTACCGGCGTCTGCTGGTCAAGGATGCCGCCGACCGCGACGTGCGCAACTACGTGAAGGAACGTTTTACGGCCGCCGTCCAGTTGATGAAGAACATCGAACAACGTAAGCACACCATCCTGCGCGTCTGCCAGTCGATCATCGCGCGCCAGGGCGAATACCTCGATCGCGGCCAGGATGCGCTGAAGCCCATGATGATCAAGGAAGTGGCGGAAGAGGTCGGCGTGCACCCCTCGACGGTGAGCCGCGCGGTGGCCAGCAAGTACGCGCACACGTCGCAGGGCGTGCTGGAGCTGCGCTCGTTTTTCAGCGAATCCGTGAACGGGCCGGAGGGCGGCGGGATGTCTCTGCTGACGCTCAAGCGGCTCGTCAAAAAAATGATCGAAGAGGAAGACGCCACACATCCGCTGACCGACGAACAGATTGCCAAGAAGCTGGATGACGCGGGCATTCACGTCACCCGCCGCACGGTCGCGAAGTACCGCGAAGACATGAGAATTCCCAGCACCCACCAACGCCGGGAAAAGAGCTGAGCGGCATCACCCGTGAAGCCGCAGACGCGACACGATACCCGGCAACTCGTCATCCTCACCGGACTTTCCGGTTCCGGCAAAAGCACCGTCCTGCACGCCTTCGAAGACATGGGCTTCTACTGTGTGGACAACCTTCCCGTGGAACTCATCCCCATTTTTGCGGAACTGCACGCGGCGGGCGAAGGCGACTTTGCGCGCGCGGCCCTGCTGGTAGACGCGCGCGAAGGCGTGCAACTGGAAAAATTGCCGCCGCTCCTGAAACACTTGAAAAAAGATCATCCCGTTACGCTTGTTTTCATCGAAGCGAACGAGGATGCCCTTCTGCGGCGATACAGCGAGACGCGGCGCCCGCATCCGCTGGGAAAGAATTTTTCTGTCCGGGAAAGCTTGTCGCACGAACGCGCGCTGATGGAGCCGATCCGCAAGCTGGCGGATGTGGTCATTGAAACCACGCAATTCAACGTCCATGAATTGCGCCACTTCGTCACGGAGCGATTCAAGAATCCTGACAAACGGCCGATGCTGGTTTCGGTGGTGAGTTTCGGGTACCGCTACGGAGTGCCGTCGGATGCGGACCTGGTCCTCGACGTGCGATTTCTGCCCAACCCGCATTTTGTCCCGCGGCTGCGGCCCTTCACGGGCAAAGACCCGAAAGTGCGGAGATATATCCGGTCGTTTCCGCAGACCGGGGAATTCCTGCGGCGCATCGAAGGCTTGCTCACCTATTTGATCCCGCATTACATCCGCGAGGGAAAAAGTTATCTGACCATCGCGTTCGGCTGTACGGGCGGGAAGCATCGCTCCGTAATGCTCGCGGAGTCGGTGAAGAAGTCGCTCGCGAAGCGCGGCTATTCCGCCAAAGTCGTGCACCGCGATATCGACAAGTAGACGAACCGGATGCGCCGCGCCAGCCCGCTTTCGGCGGGCCGCGGAAACTTGACACGCCGCGACGCGGCGCTTAGCGTACCAAGAGGACAAGTCAGGGAGCCTGCAGCGTGGCCTCGTTGTTATCACCACAATGGAAGCGATTGCTGAGTTACGTGCGGCCGTACACCTTTCGGCTGGCGGTGGGCGTGGTGTTGGTGGCCTTCACGGCGCTGGCGGACGGTATCGTGGCGCTGATGCTCCGGCCGGGATTTGACTACGTTCTTAACCCGTCCGTTGTCGGCTCGACGCTGCCTCTGGTGACATTTCCGAACGGTTATACGATCTATCTCAACCGGTTTTTCCCGCCCAGTATCCACCACGTGTGGACTATGTTCGCCCTGACGGTGGTCTTTCTTTATGTAGGGAAAGGCATCGCCGAGTATCTGGGCGTGACGCAGATCCAGTACGTTGGGCAGGCTGCGGTGACCAGGCTGCGGAACCAGGTATATGCCAAGATCATTCGCCAGCCGATTGGCTTTTTTCAAACCAATCCGACGGGGCGCTTGCTCTCCACGACGATCAACGACGTGGAGCGGACGCGCATCGCGCTTTCGGAATACCTGGCCGACTTGTTCCAAAAAGGCTTCACGCTGATCGTATTTCTGTCGGTTGTCCTCGTGCTCAATTGGAAGATGGCGCTGGGAACGGCCATCCTGGTGCCACTGGTCGTCGTGCCGGTGGGAAAACTGGGAAAAAAGATTCGCCACTCCTCGGAAAACAGCCAGAGCAGGCTTGGAGACCTCAGCCAGATCCTGCAGGAGACCGTCAGCGGGAACCGCGTCGTGAAGGCCTTCGGCATGGAGGATTTCGAAATCGCCAAGTTCAAACATACGGCGCAACGGCTGCTGCGTGAAAATATGCGCTGGGTTCGAGCGGCGGCGGCAACCGGGCCGATGATGGATTTGCTGGGAGCCCTGGTCATCCCGCTGCTCATTTTGTATGCCCGCGATCAGATCAAGCACGGTCTGATGACGCCGGGAATTTTTATAGCGTTTCTCTTTGCCATGTTTAATGCCTACATGCCGCTGAAGCGCATCGGCCAGGTGTACCAGCAATTTCAGCTCGCGCAGGGAGCGAGCACGCAGGTTTTTGCCTATCTCGACCGGGAAGAAGAGCAGAGCGAGCAGCCGGGCGCGAAGCCGCTGGCGCCGTTTTCGCGGGAAATCGTTTTTGAGAACGTGGGCTTTGCGTATGACGCCGATTCGAATCATGTGCTCGAGCAGATTTATTTTCGCGCGCGCCGCGGAGAAGTGATCGCTCTCGTGGGCTCCAGCGGGGCGGGAAAAACCACTCTGGTGAATTTGCTGCCGCGATTTTATGAGCCCACCTCCGGCACCATTCGAATCGATGATCTGAGCATCCGGGAAGTGAGCATCAAGTCGCTCCGCGAACAGATCGCCATGGTGACGCAGGAGAACATCCTGTTTCACGACACCGTGTGGAACAACATTTGCTACGGGTTGACGAATATTCCCAGGGAAAAAGTCATCGCTGCCGCGCAAGCCGCGCTGGCGCACGATTTCATCATGGAGCTGCCTTCCGGCTATGACACCGTGATCGGCGAGCGGGGCACGCGCTTGAGCGGGGGACAGAGACAACGCATCGCCATCGCGCGCGCCATCTTGAAAGATTCGCCCATTCTTATTCTGGACGAGGCCACCTCGGAGCTGGATGCGGAGTCCGAGATGTTCGTGCAGAAGGCGCTCGCCAACCTGATGGTTGGGCGCACCACTTTCGTCATCGCGCATCGCCTCGCTACGATTCGCCGCGCGGACAAGATTCTCGTCCTGGAAGACGGACAAATTCGGGAAAGCGGAACGCACACGGAACTGATTGCCCGTGGCGGAACGTATGCCCGGCTTCATGATTTGCAGTTTGCGGACGACGACATGCTGGCGCCGGCGCAGGCCGCACCTGGAAAGCTAAATGCTGCATCGGATTTCTTATGAGCCAAACGACAACGGCACCAAAGAAGAAAATCGAATGCTTCTCGATGACCGGCTACGCGCAAGCGCGAGCCGAGCAGGATGGCTGGACCGTGCGCGTCAGCGTGAAAAGCGTCAACCACAGGTTCCTGGACCTCAAGCTGCGGATGCCCGAGGGATTTGATCTATACGATCTGCGGTTACGGCAGATCGTGCGGGAACACATTCACCGCGGCCACGTGGAAGTGACCGTAGGGGTGGAACCGGGGAAAGCGGCGCCGGTACAGGTAAATAAGGAGTTGGTGCAGTCGTATCTGAAAGCCGCCGAAGCGTTGCGGCAGGAGACGAGAGCAGCAACGGATATGGACGTTGTCGCGCTGTTGAGACTGCCCGGAGTGATCACCGGTGTCACCGCCGCCGTCCCGGAGACGGAAGAAGAGCAAGAGCGGCTCGGGCGGTTGCTGGACGGCGGCTTGCGTGATGCGCTGGCGAAGCTGGATGATATGCGGCGGGCGGAAGGCCGTCATCTGGTGGAGGAGTTGCGCGATCGCCTGGCGCGCGTCGGCGGTCATGTTGAGCAGGTGCGCGGTCTCGCTGCGACGCTGCGGCCGGCGTTCTCGCGTCGTCTCGATGCCAAGTTGAAGGAATTGCTGGGGGGGACGGGGATCGATCCGGCCCGGCTTGCGCAGGAAGCGGCGCTGCTTGCGGAACGCAGCGATATCAGTGAAGAATTGGACCGGCTGCGGAGCCATCTGCAGCAGTTCGGGAAATTGCTTGACGATGCGGGCGAGCTGGGGAAAAAGCTGGATTTTCTTTTGCAGGAAATGCATCGCGAGGCGAATACGATGCTGTCCAAAACGCCCGGCGTAGAAAGCGAGGCGCTGGCAATCACGGGCTTGGCGCTGGAGATCAAGGCGGAGATCGAAAAACTGCGGGAACAGGTACAAAACATCGAATGAGCACGGGGACTGAGATCGCGCCGCTGGTGTTGATCGTGTCGGGGCCGTCGGGATCGGGAAAATCGACTTTGGTGCAGCGAATCCTGGAGCTGCCCGGCACGATGCCTTCGATCTCATGTACTACGCGGGCGCGCCGCGCGACCGAGGCCAGCGGGAAATGCTATGATTTCGTGACGGAAGCGGAATTCGACGCCATGGTCGCTCGCGGGGAATTCCTGGAGTACGCGCGGGTCTTTGGAAAACATTCTTACGGAACGCCGAGGAAGTGGCTGGAAGAATCGCGGAAGAAGGGACTCGATCTGGTGCTGGAGATCGATGTTCAAGGCGCGGCGCAGGTGAAAGAAAAGCTCCCGGAATCGGTGGCGATCTTCATCTTGCCGCCGTCGCGCGAGGAGCTGGAGCGCAGGCTGCGCGACCGCGGCCAGGATTCGGGCGAAGAGATCGCGCGGCGGCTGGCGAAGGCGCGGGACGAGATTGCGGCCTTCGGCAAGTATTACGATTTTTGCGTTGTGAATGAGGATGTGGAACGCGCGGGACGCGAAGCGCAGGCGATTGTGACCGCCCTGCGCTGCACGAGCGCGCGACGGAGGGCGAGCGTGGAACAGCTTTTGGCATCGTTTGGGAGGGAATGACTGAAATGACTATGCAGACAAAAGCTCCTGAGAGCCAGTTTGCGTATGTGGTGCTGGCGGCGAGGCGCGCGCGGCAGATCATGGCGGGTGCGCCGCCGCTGATCGAAAACCCAAGAACACTCAAGGCCACGCGGATCGCGTGCGAAGAGCTGGAACACAGCCTGATCGAGTACGACTTCACGGAGCCGGCGTCGATCGACGTGGATAAGGAAGGAAATAAGCGGCGGAAGTAGCGGACCGCGAAAGGCAGCGATGCGAATCACGCTTGGTGTGACCGGCGGAGTGGCGGCGTACAAAGCCGCGGAACTCGTGCGCCGTTTGCAGCAGGACGGGTTTAGCGTGCAGGTGGTGATGACGCGCGGGGCGCGGGAGTTCGTCACGCCGCTGACGTTCGCGGCGCTGAGCGGGCAAAAAGTCATCACCGACCTCTTCGGTGATTCCTCAGGCGGTGAAGCAAACCTCGAAAGCGCCATCGAGCACATCGCCGTGGCACAAAGGACGGATCTGCTCCTGGTCGCGCCGGCCACGGCGGACATCATTGCCAAATTTGCTCGTGGGATCGCGGACGATTTTCTGACGACTTTGTACCTGGCATCAACGGCGCCGGTGGTGGTGGCGCCGGCGATGAACGTGAACATGTGGAACCACGCGGCCACGCAACAGAATGTCGAGATGCTGCGCGCGCGCGGCGTAAAAATCGTTGACCCCGCCGAGGGCTACCTCGCGTGTGGCATGATCGGCGCAGGACGGCTGGCGGGAGAGGAAGATATTGTCGCGGCTGTGCGCGAAACGCTGAAAACGCAGCGGGATTTGGACGGAGAGACGGTCCTGATCACGGCAGGTCCGACTTGTGAAGACCTCGATCCGGTTCGCTACATCACGAACCGCTCCTCCGGGAAAATGGGTTATGCGGTCGCGGAAGCAGCGGCGCGGCGCGGCGCGAAAGTCATTCTCGTGAGCGGACCGGTGAATTTGGAAGTCCCCGCCGGCGTGGAGCGCATTGACGTGCGCACGGCGAAAGAAATGCATCACGCCGTCTTGGAGCGGATTGCAGATAGTTCCATCGCCATTCTTGCGGCTGCGGTGGCGGATTACCGTCCCGTGGAACAGCACGCGGAAAAGATCAAGAAGGGCCATGCGCGGCTGACGATCTCGCTCGAGCCGACCACGGACATTCTGGCGGACGTGGCGAAAAACAAGGGCCAGAAAATCGTGGTGGGCTTTGCGGCGGAGACGGACCACGTCGCGGAGAACGCGCGGAAGAAGCTTTCCGCGAAGAACGCCGACCTGATCGTGGCCAACGACGTCACCGCCGAGGGTGCGGGATTCGATCAGGATACGAATGTTGTGACGCTCTTCTCCCGCGATGGACGCGACCTCGCGCTTCCGAAAATGAGCAAGAGCGATGTGGCGCAGCGCATTTTGGACGAAGTCGTGCGCTTGCGAAGTGTTTTGCACGGAACGGCTGCACTGAAGCGCTCCGGCGTTTGATCCCGCCATGGCCGAGCGCATTCCCGAAACTCTCCAGAAAAAACTGTCCGGCAGGCTGGGTTTTTACGAAGACCTCGGAATCCGGTTGTTCTATCGGGACCGCGGGGCCGGAGTCGCGCCGGATCGCGAGCGCCGGTTGGAACTGCCTGCAACTGCCCATTTCTCAACTCCAGACCTTCCAAAGGAACAGACCTTGCCTAAGCCCGCAGGAAAACCCGCATTGCAAAAAGCAGCGCCGGCCGTGGCGCCGGTGAATCCAAAGATCGCTCCCTTGCCGGCGGCTGCGGGACCGTCGCTTTTCGAGTCCGTGGAGAAGATTGCAGGCGACACGCTGCTCAAAGTTCGCGAGGATCTTGGCGAATGCACGCGCTGCAAGCTGCACAGCACGCGGAATAAAATTGTTTTCGGCGACGGAAATCCCAAGGCCGAGCTGGTTTTTGTGGGCGAAGGCCCGGGCGCCGATGAAGACGCCCAAGGATTACCTTTCGTCGGGCGCGCGGGAAAACTGCTGACGCAGATGATCGAAGCGATGGGGCTGCAGCGAAAAGACGTTTACATCTGCAACGTGGTGAAGTGCCGGCCTCCGGAGAATCGCCAACCGGAAGAAGACGAAGTCAGCACTTGCTCGCCGTTTCTTCTGCGGCAGATCGACACAATCGCTCCTAAAGTAATTGTCTGCCTGGGCGCGGTCGCTGCAAAAACGTTGCTGCAGACCAATCGCGGAATTTCCCAGTTTCGCGGTGAGTGGCTGGAATTTCGCGGAAGAAAATTGCTGGCGACGTATCATCCCGCCTATTTGCTGCGCAATCCGCCCGCGAAAAGTGAAGTCTGGAAAGATCTCCAAAAAGTGATGGCCGTGCTCGGCCTCGAAGTGAAGAAAGGCAAGTCCTCCTAACTCATCATGGGAATTCTGCTGGGCTTGCTGACGGCGCTGACCTGGGGCGGCGCGGATTTCATTGCGCGTTTTGCCACGCATCGGATTGGCGCTCTCCGGTCGATGCTTTATATGCAGTTGATTGGTTTCCTCCTGCTGACTTTTTCTCTGCCGTGGCTTGGTGGCTGGGGGCATCTCGCAGATGGTTCCGGGTGGCAGCCCTGGGCTTGGGGTTTCCTGGCTGGATGTTTCAATGCCATGGCGGGACTGGCGCTCTACCGCGCGTTTGAGATTGGAAAAATGGCCGTGGTGGCTCCGCTCTCGGCCAGTTATCCCGCTTTGACGCTGCTGCTTTCCTGGATGACCGGCGAGCGGCTGAGCATTGTGAGAATCGCCGGAATCATCTGCACCCTTGTGGGCGTCGTGGTTGTTGCCGGTGGAGAAAAAACACCGGACGAGAACGATGCTGAGGCCGTGCGTAGGAGCGGCCGCGGAATCGGCTGGGCCTGCTTCGCTGCCGTTGGCTTCGCGGTGCTGTTCTGGTTGCTAGGAACTCGCATCATCCCGCGAGTCGGGGCCGTTCAAACGGTGTGGATGATCCGTTTGACCAGTACGCTGCTCACGGCGGCGGCGATCCTCATTGCCAAACAGCCCGTGCATCTTCCGCGCGGCGAGGTACGCTGGATGGCCGTGGGCATGGGCGCGTTCGATACCAGCGCCTTTGTCCTCAGTAATCTCGGAATGAAAATGGAGCAGGTCGCGGTGATTAGCGTTCTTGGTTCGCTCTACGGAGCGGTCACCGTCGGGCTCGCGGCCATCTTCCTCAGGGAACACGTGTCGCGCTGGCAATGGACGGGGATCGTCACCATTTTCGCCGGAATCTTTCTCATCAGCCGGTAGATATCTGCTTTCATCCCTCATCCTTCTTTTCCGCGCTTTCCGAGGCATTTCCTCGTACTGATACACTACACGGCGGGATGACTCCTCCTTTTTGCAATGTCGCGCTGCCTGTGCCGCTGCGCACGACGTTTACGTACGCGGTGCCGGAGACGTTGCGAGGAACGGTGCAGCCGGGCAGCCGCGTCCTCGTGCCGTTCCGGAAGAAGGCGATGGTCGGCGTCGTCGTGGAATTGGCGGAGAGCGCGCCGCAGGGGACGAAAATTCGTGAGATCACACGCGTTTTGGATTTCGTTCCCGCGCTAACGCCTAAGTTGATCGAGCTGGCGCATTGGATCGCGGGGTATTACCTGGCGCCGGTCGGCGAAGTTTTTCGCGCGATGCTGCCGCCGGTGACGGAGCTGAAATCGCAGCGGCAGATTATTTTGACCGATGCGGGGCGTGAAGCGTCGGACAGCTTGAGCGGCGGTGAATTGTCGCACGGCCTCACTTCCGGAGAGGCGGCGTTTCTCGCGAAGTTGAAAGGGAAGAAAGGAACGCTGCCACTCGGCCCGGCGGCAAAGCTGGGTGTCGACGCTTCCGCCCTGCAGCGGCTGCAACGCCGCGGGCTCATTGAAATTCGGGAGACCGTGCAGGGAAGAAACCGAAGGACGCAGCGAGTGATTGCGTGGAAGGGCGTCGGTGTGGCTGTCGAGGAATCGCTGAAGAAGAAAAGCGAAGAAGAAGATAACGCGGAGACGCCCTTCGGCTCCGCTCAGGGCAAGCAAGATGCGCAGAGGGAGCACAGAGAAGAACGCGTCCGCGAACTGCTGGAGACGGAGCGCGGGCCGTTGCCTCTGCCGCAACTCTTGAGGCTGGCGCAGGTGACGCGAGCGGTGATCGAGCGGATGCTGCGCGACGGGATGCTGGAGAGTTGGGAGGAGCCGATTGATCCGGCGGAGGATCCATTTGACGCGGGGTACACGCCTCCGGCTCATGCATTGAATGCGGAGCAGGAGCGCGCGCTGAAGGGAATTCGCGCGCGGTTTGAATTGGGCGAATTTGGCGTGCAATTGCTCCATGGCGTGACCGGCAGCGGGAAGACCGAAGTATATTTGCGCGCGGTGCAGGATACGCTGGCGCGGGGGAAAACGGCACTTGTGCTGGTGCCGGAGATTGCGTTGACGCTATGGATAGGGCGGCAGTGCCGGTCGTGGTTTGGCGCGCAATTTGAGGGAGTCGCTGTCTTGCATTCGGCGTTGAGCGAGGTGGAACGAGCGCGCGAATGGTGGCGCGTGCGGAACGGCGAGGCGCGCGTCGTTGTCGGGACACGCTCGGCGGTGTTTGCGCCGCTGGAAAATGTCGGGCTGATCATCGTCGACGAAGAACAGGAAAATAGCTTCAAGCAGGAAGAGACGCCCCGCTATCACGGCCGCGACGTGGCCATCGTGCGCGCAAAGATGGAAGGCGCGCTGGCGGTGCTGGGTTCAGCGACACCGTCGATGGAAACGTATCACCACGCGCAGAATGGAAAATACGAATTGCTGACGCTGGCGTCGCGCGTGGCGGACCGTTCGCTGGCGAGCGTGGAGATCGTCGACCTGCGAGAAGATTTTCAGCAGACGCACCAGACCAGCCCGATTTCCGCGCCGCTGCATGCGGGAATTCAGGAATGCCTGGCGAATGGCACGCAGGCGCTGGTGTTGATTAACCGGCGCGGGTACTCGTGGTCGGTGTTGTGCCGGAGCTGCGGCGCTTCCGTGCAGTGCGTGAATTGCAGCATCTCGATGACGCATCACAAACACCGCAACCGGCTGGAATGCCACTATTGCGGTTCGATTCAGCAGATACCGAAGCAATGTCCAAAGTGCCAGTCGAAGTACGTTTATTTTTTTGGCGAAGGATCCGAGCACTTGGAAGAAAGGCTGCACAAAGAATTTCCCGGTGCGCGAATTGCTCGGCTAGACCGGGATACGGCGCGAACGAAGCGGCAGTATCAGGAAACGCTGGGTGCGTTCGCGGGCGGGGCCCTGGACATCCTTGTCGGAACGCAAATGCTGGCGAAGGGACACGATTTTCAACGGGTGACGCTGGTCGGCGTGGTCAGCGCCGATTCCTCGCTGAGCCTGCCTGATTTTCGCGCGGCGGAGCGGACATTTCAGCTACTGACGCAGGTCGCGGGGCGCGCGGGGCGCGGCGAGTTGAAGGGGCGCGTGCTGATTCAGACATTTTATCCGGAACATTACGCAATTCAGGACGCGGTAAAGCAGGATTACAGCGCGTTCTTCGAGCGCGAGTTGCATTTCCGGCGAATGATGGCGTATCCGCCGTTCACGTCGCTGGCCAACGTGATTGTCCGGGATACCAACCTGGAGAAGGCGATCCGCTGGTCGCGGCAGCTTTCGGAATATTTTTCCCCGCATGACGGGGAAGGCGTGCGCATCCTGGGACCGGCGACGGCGCCGTTGGCGCGGTTGAAGAAGGAACACCGGTTCCAGTTTCTGCTGAAGTCGCCGAAGCGCTCGGTGCTGACGAAGATGCTGGGCGGCGCGATGGCGTACTGCGAGGCCAAGGAAATACCCGATACGGCGGTGCTGGTGGATGTGGATCCGCTAAGCTTGTTGTAATCAAGGGCTTCGACCCCCTATTTTTGCCAAAGAGTGCGGAATCTATTGAAATGAAAAGAGTTACGTTTTTGTTTCGTGCAAAAGAGTGCGTAAGCGATTGATTCTAAAGGGCCGAAAAATGCAAGAAAGCAGCAAAATCCCAAAGAGTGTGTAAGCTGATCAAAAGACTGGAGTTAAGTAAAGAATTCAGGTGCAGACTTGTAACCAGGATGTTGACAGATCGGGATTCTTAACGCTTGCGGAGATATACCAGACATAAGTATAGCATAGGTTAATCAGGAATCAAGAAGAAAAAGAGAGGCGGGCGAGTTTCCGAAGCTGGATCCTACGGCCCGTAATCCTCGTTGGCAGCAGCATTCTAACTCCGAATGTTGGCTGGGGGAATTTCCCGCGCCGCATTCGCGTGGCAGCGGACCGCGAGCAGAGGGCCTGTGAATCTCAAAGTGAGTCAAGGTGGCGCGCTGTGTCGCTGGTTGAGACAGTTCGCGAGAGCCGCGACAGTTGCATGCAGCCCGCTTAGCAATGCTCAGACAGATGTCGAAGAAACATTCTAGAGGAAGAATGCAGGCGGCGCCGGATTGAAACGAAAGAAGATGGCGGCGTAAAGCCGCCTCTACAAACTATGATTGAGGGATTTCTTAGCAGTCCTTTGGACGGAGATGAAGCA
>WNFD01008242.1_pt1 | contig 12985 bp, 10 predicted proteins | sample 5400491 | NCBI WGS metagenome assembly WNFD01 (sample SAMN13153343, study PRJNA577476) | soil metagenome | isolation source: 120 cm saprolite under Douglas fir tree site 2 hole 2 replicate 2 | place: USA:California | collected 2015-04-18 | reverse complement strand
GCCAAGATCGCAACGAATGGCGTCCCGTCGTTCGTCGAGTCAGTCGCCATCAAGGACGGAAAGATCAGTGCGATCGGCCGCAGTGACGAGATTCTGCAAGGTGGGGCGGCGACAAATCTGATCGACTGCGGTGGCCGGACGGTCATCCCCGGCCTGAATGATGCGCACATGCATCCGATCCGCGGCGGGCTTAACTACAACATTGAGCTGCGCTGGGATGGTGTGTCATCGCTCGCCGACGCGCAGCGCATGCTGAAGGAGCAAGCTGCGCGGACACCTGCCCCGCAGTGGGTCCGAGTGGTGGGAGGATGGACGGAGTTCCAGTTCGCGGAACGGCGCATGCCCACGCTGGATGAAATAAACGCTGTCGCCGGGGACACCCCGGTGTTTGTGCTTCACTGTACGATCGTGCACTCCTCAACCGCGCGGCGCTGCGCGCGGTTGGCTACACGAGAGAGACGCCCCCGCCGCTTCAGGTCATTTGCTACCTCAAGCACAAACCTCCAGGTGACACGACTCTGGCCGCCCTCATCGATTTAGATCGGGAATCGAGCGGAACCGTCAAACTGTTGAGAGATAGGGATCAGTTCGAAGGCTATCCGCTGGAGACGCTCTATTTCGAATCTCCGAAAGATAGCATCAAGGCAAAAGGAGTCATGATGGTCGGTGTTTGGCGACCGAGCAGGAACTCTCGCTGGAAACCATGAGAAATGTCGGAACTGCCGCCGTGCGAAATGCGATGCTCATGAACGCTTCGAGCGTGTCGTTTGCCGCCGCCCTGCAAGACCAGAACGTCAAGAAACTGGACGTCGGCGACGTCGCTGGCGCGGTGGTCGCCGGCGCTATTCTGGCCTCTGACCTGAGAAAAGACTACAACAGCAACGGCTCCTCCCACCGCACAACATCCACGAATGGGTTTACGAAGCGGGTCCCACATTTTTCAAGCGCACGGTCACGGGGGTCGATGAAGCGGTCGAGAAGGCAAATGCCGAGGTCGCTGGGGCGTAAGGCTCTGAGATAACTTGCGGCCGGGTGGCGCCCAGATATGCCGCGAGCTTGCGACCCACAAAGCCATCGAATCGGCCTAACGGTTCCCCTGAATGGTCACCACCGCAGTAGCGCCCATCCGGAAAGGGAAGGAGGGATCGGGAGTTTCGAGGACGATGCGGACCGGAAATCGCTGCGAGAGGCGCACCCAGTTGAGCGTTGCCTCCACTTGCGGCAATCCTTCGATGGTGGCGCCATTCCCCTGATAGAGCGCCCAGCCGATTCCTTGCACGCGGCCGTGGAAGCGTTTGTTCGGATAACTCAGCAGATAGACTTCGGCAACCATCCCGGGCCGGATATTGCCGAGAAAATTCTCGCGGAAATTCGCCAGCACGTACCATTGACGGTTATCCACGAGACTCAGCACTTCCCTGCCCTCATTGGCATATTGACCGACCGCGATATTGAGATTGGTAACGTAGCCGTCGAATGGCGCCCGCACGTAGCAATAGTCGACATTTAACTTCGCATCGTACACGGCAGCCTCGGCTGCCTTTCGCCGTGCGTTGATGTTGCCATATTGGCCGAGATCGTTCTGCGCCCGGCGCACGTCGCTTTGAGCACTGTCCACCCCCGCTTGCGCCGCTTCGAGCCGGCTGCGAGCGTTGAAGACATCATTGGCGGTGACAAAGTGGCGGCGCAGCAGAGGCTCGATTCGCTGAAGATACTGTTTGTCATAAGCGGTATCAGCTTGAAGCTGAAGCTGGCGCGCGTTCGCCGAGTTGATGGCATCCTGCAGCGCCTTGATTTGCAAAGTAGTCAGTACCAGATCGGCCTCAGCCTTATCGAGTGCTGATCTATATGGACGCGGATCAACTACAAACAGGAGCGCACCTCCTTTCACGTGTTGGTTATCGTGAATTGTAAGCTCAACAATGGGACCGCTCACGTGAGGCGCGATGCCGACGATGTTGGCCCTTACGTACGCATCATCGGTGCGAGGGTACAAATAATAAAGGCGCGTAACCGCAACGCCCAGAACTATCGCGCCCACCACGATGAGAGCGCCGATTGCGCGGCCAATAATGCGCACGCTGATGCTATCGCTCGGCGCGACGATGAATTCGTGATCTGCGGCGTTATAGGGCTCCGGCGGGGAGGAATCATTCCGAGCAGGGGACGCGTCTGACGATGGCTCTTGTGCGGCTGGCGCTTGCGGCTCCGGCACCGGCATTCTCCTCAAAGGCGACTAAAGAAGATCAGATAGACCGCGCAGCCGATCAACAGTGCGAGGCACGGATAGATCAGCAACAAGGGCCCAAGATAGAGCTCGATCCCGGTCGCGGCAAACACCAGCCGGGAAGCCGCGGCCAGTATCGCCCCGACGATGGCGCACAGCAGCCAGGCAGGAAAATTGGCGCCTGCTATGTTGACCACCGGGTCGCAAGCGGGCAGCGCCGTTGCGGCACAAGCAATTGCAATAGCCAATACACGCGCTAGAGCAAACCTCCCGGCCATCATCGTCGTCCCCTAATGGATACTCACCGCGCCGGCCGCGTTGGCAACCCCTGCATAGGCGGTGAGCAGCTCGGCTTTGCTTTGAATCAGGGTATAGCGGGCGCTGGCGAGATCGCGCTGGGCAGTGAGCAGCTCCACTATGGTGCTCAAGCCTTGGCGGTAGGTTTCGAGGTTTGCGTCATATGACTCGTGGGCCGCCGCCAGCAGACTTCTTGCGTAGTCGTATTTGCTCGACGACGATTCGAACTCGTAGTACGCCCGCCACACCTGGGCGGCCGTGTCGATCTCAAGCGATTCCAAGTCCGCTCGCGCCGCTTCACGATCGGCTTCGGTCCGGCGCACGTCGTTGAGCCGTCTGAATCCGGTAAAAACGTCCCATCGCAAAGTCAACATTGCCGAATATTGGGGCTGACTAGTTTGGACGGTGCGCGGAGTGTCGAACGTAAAGTTCCACACATTCTCACCATAATTCGCCGACAAGCCGACCATCGGATAGAATTGCGCCCTTGCCTGGCTGACCTCGGCTTCGCTGGCGCGCAGACTCGCGATTCGTGCGGCGAGGTCCGGCCGTTCTCTCCGCGCCTGTGCGATGATCTGCTCCACACCCGTCTTCAGTGAGTTGGGCACAGCTTGATTCTCCAAGTCCTGGGTCGCGGGTACCTCGTTCGCGGAAATGCCAAGTGCCACTGCCAGTTGGGCTTCAGCATCGTGCACCAGCAAGTGAGCGCTTGCCAAGTCGAACCGCGATTGTGCCAGCCGCTCCTTGGCTAGCAGCAGCTCAGGCTCGGTGGCAAGGCCGAGGCCGACACGCTCTTTCACTGCGTCGAAATCAGTTTGCGCGAGTGCGAGATTCTGCCGCGCTGCAATCACAGCCGCATGCGCGGCGTCAATGGAATAAAAGGCGCTCTGCGTACTGAAGATGACGTTTTGAATCACTCGATTAAAAGTAAAGTTGCTCGCAATCAGGCGGTCGCCTGCTGCCTCCGCCGCCGAGCGCCGGCGGCCAAAATCAAGCAGCACGTAAGTGAGTTCTGCGACCGGCTGGGACTGCCATTGTTCCAACTTTCCAACCGTACCAGGAAGCTCGAGGATGGTGCGCTGATAGCCGTCGCCCGATTGTACGTCAACCTGGGGATAATACGGCGCTTGGGCCGCACCAAATTGGTCGGCAGCCGCGCGCGCTTCCTGCCACTGCCGCCTCGTCGTCGGATTGTTGCTCAATGCCATATCGATGAGACCGGTCAAGTCGTAGATCGCCCCTGTTTGCGGTACCGGGGAGATGGGAAGTGGTTGGGTACTCTCCACCATGTATTGCCGCGTGACCGCGGCGGTTGGAACCCATTCATCGGTGACTCTTGGCGGCGCCCATCGATTGGGATTCAACTCGGGCCGCGCTTCGATAGTCGCGCAACCGGCCAGCGAGGACAGAAGAATTAGGAGACCCAGACCGCCACTCGATGCAACGGTACCCCAGCTTGGCGCGGACCGCGGTTGCCGTCGATCAAGCCGATCAAGGTTGAGACGCGTCACCCGAAGCGAATCCCGCTTGTTCATCATGAAGCGGAATGCTACCGGTAGCGAGAGCGGCGCGCACCGCCCGGCGCTCAGGCTCATCATTCGATTGCCATCGGGCAGAGGGTGGCAAAAGTAAAGCCCGGAAGCCGTGGAACCGGCTTCTAGTTCCGTGGTTCTCATCGCGGCAATTGGTGATCAGTCAGGGATTGGAATCAGCTTGCTTCGATTCACTCTATGTACGAAGCTGGTGCGGAATTTCACTGCGACTGTATCCAGGAGAAAAGCATGTCGGAACTGAACGATTTCAACCAAAAGGTGATTAGCGAATTCCGTGCGAACCAGGGCAAGGTGGGCGGTCAGATGGCCGGCATGCCTATACTCTTGTTGACCACCACCGGCGCCAAGACCAGCCGCGCCCTGACCAAGCCGCTCGCCTACACGAAAGACGGCGATCTCATCTTCGTCATCGCTTCGTTCGCGGGCTCACCCCACAATCCGGCGTGGTTCGTCAACCTCGAAGCTAACCCGACCGTGACGGTAGAAGCGGGAAGCGAACGCTTTCAGGCGCGAGCCCGGATCACCAGCGGCGAAGAACGTGAGCGGCTGTTCAAAACTCAGGCCGACAAGATCTCAATTTTTCACGACTATCAGAAGAAGACCACCCGGCAGATACCGGTGGTTGTGTTCGAACGAATGAATTAGATTCAACAGCAACCGAGCTTCCGCGCAGCGCCCACGCACGCGGACGCTCGGCAATTAACTGCTGCCCGAGGCGTACTTGCGATTCTTGGAATGCGGCTGGGCTACGGCCGCGATTTGGGCTTGCTGAGATTCGAACGCCTCATGGTTGAATGCAAAATCCGCGAGGTGGCGGGCGATGGCGCTCGCGTCGCCACGACACTCGCTCCGGGTCAGCGTATGCAGTGTCATTACGAACAGCGGCAGGAAGATGAATACGCTCGCCCATCCGATGGCGGGCGCGTGAATAATGAAAAGCATCGCTATGCCGAAACCGGCGATACCGATGTAAAGCATCGGCCCCGCCAGCGCCCGCGACGGCAGAGCGGGTAGCATACCTAATGGTTTGCCTGGCAGGCGGCGATTGAGCCGAAAATCAAGCGCCTGGAAAATCGCGATGCTGACCGATGCCACCAGGTACCATCCAAGATAGTTGCTGATGGGTACGCCAAAATAAGGCCCCGGTGGGTCATACCAGAAAATCCTGCCGAGGAACCAACGCCCGCCCAACACACTCAGCGGATCGACCACCACATCAACCATCACCATGAACAACGCCGCCATCAACCACACGCGCGACGACCGGCGAATGCGCCAGGTGTCGAGCACTCGCAGATCCCATCCCCGGCGGTAAAGCGGCGAGCACAGCAGAATCGCAACCGTATAACTGGCGAACGCCAGGAAGGTGTACGAGATCGAGTCGAACAAAGGCACCCCGAGGACCCATATTTCCTGACCACGGGTCGTCTCGACGTAATGATACAGGCCGAACGGGAAACCATTGTGCACCGAGCTGTACTCGCAGGAGAGACCAACAACGTAAGTTAGCGCTCCGAACAGCAGCGTCGTGCGCAGCCCGAAGTTCACGATCGAGATGAACAGGAACGACGCCAGGAAGACAAAGACATAGGGGCGTAGCGCAATCGTTGAGAGCAGCAGATGCATCTGGTTCAGGCCATGCGCGCCAGACCGCTCACCCGGAAGAACTTGATTGCGCTATTCAATGCGTCATCGACCGCCGTAGTCTGGTAACCTAGTTCGGCCCGCGCCTTGGCCGAATCGAAGAACATTTTTTTGCGCGCCATCCGCACCTCGGTCAAACTGGCGCGCGGCGGCCGATGCGTGAGCGTACGGGCAACCGCTTCGGCGCCGAACGCAAACCCCAGCGCCATTGCGAACGGGAGCCTGAAGCGCGGGGCGGTCAGCCCGGATAGTCGGGAAAGCCGCGCCAACATCTCCTTGAGCGTTAGATTCTCGCCGCCCAGAATATACTTTTCGCCGATGCGCCCGCGTTCCGCCGCCAGCAGATGGCCGTGCGCGCAGTCTTCGACCGCGACCAGGTTCAGTCCAGTATCGACGTAGGCGGGCATCCGCCGGTTAAGGAAATCCACGATAATCCGGCCGGTCGGCGTAGGCTTGTAATCGTGCGGCCCGATCGGTGTCGACGGGTTAACGATCACAACAGGGATTCCCTCTCTCGCGGCTTTGACGGCCTCCTGCTCCGCCAGAAACTTCGAGCGCTTATATGGGCCGACCATCGCTTCGAGGGTGACGGGAGTATCTTCACGGCCGAGCCCATCGGCGCCGATGCCCAAGGCGCCGACCGTACTGGTGTGTATGATACGGCGGGCATGGGCAGCATGCGCCGCATCGATAATGTTGCGGGTACCCTCGACGTTGGCCGCGTACATCGGGGCTTCGTCCATCACCCACAGGCGGTAATCTGCCGCAACATGGTAAACTTCGTCACATCCACGCACCGCGCGTTCGACCGCGTCGCGGTCACGCACATCGCCGAAGGCGAGTTCGCAAACCAGCCCGTCCAGCGCACGCCGATCGGCGCCAGGTCGCACTAGCGCCCGTACCTGGGTCCCCCGTGCCGCCAATGCGCGAACCACGTGGCAGCCAACAAAGCCGTTGGCGCCGGTTACCAGCGCAATTCCCATCAGCCGTCGACTCGCGTGGCGATTGCGGCGGCGGCTGAACGCCCGGCGATGACCGCGCTCTCGATGGTCGCGGGCAGTCCGGTCTGAATCCAATCGCCGGCGAGAAAGAGATTGGGCACAGGGGTTTGCACCGGTGGGCGCGCCGCATCGGAGGCGGGGTCAGGAGCAATCGTCGCGTGCTTTTCCTTGAGCACCAGCGCCTTTTTCATCTGCGCCTCCCGCGCCGCCGGGATCATTGCGCCAAGATCGTCCATGACGATCTTGAGCAGGTCATCATTCGGAAGCTCCGCCAATTTGCGCGCACCGCTTATGACAAAGCTCAGGTAGCCCGGATGGCGCGCGCCGTGTTGGGCGAGAATGCGGCGCTTGTTGAATAGCCATTGGGTCGTTGTGCCGACAAAGCCGATGAAGGCTGAGCCGGTAATCTCCCGATCCAACCATACATGCACGCAGATAATCGGCGAGCTTTTAAGCTTATCGATGTGAGCAAAAAAACCGTTGCCAGCCGTTCTGTCCGGTAACAGCCTGAGCAGTTGTGCAGGCGGCACCGCGGCGATGAAGTTGGCCGCTTTCAGATTGGCGCCGTCGCGCAGCCGTACGGCGGATACCATGTTGCCGTCCATCTCCAGACTATCGACTATTGCCCGGCACGCTACCACACCATCGCGTTGCTCGATAAACTCGCGGGCCGGGGTACAATAAAGCTCGCTCAGCCCGACAGTCGAATAGAGAAATGCCGAGTCATTCCGCCGCGAAAAAAATGCGCGCTTCATCACCTCCGCGAGTAACGCTGCCGACGCCAGTTCTGGTTCCTCGTTCAACGTGGCGATTGCCAGTGGATACCAGAATGTTCGCCGCGCCTGCGAGCCCTGCCCGGTCAGGTCCATCAACTCTGCCACCGTCATCTGCTTGAGCCGCGCGCGTGCAAACCGCCGCATGTACATCATTCTCATGCCGGCTCGCACCGCGCCGAGCCGTTCGGCAATGGTCAGATGTTTGTAACTCATCAGCCCGGCCGTCATATGCAACGGCCCGGGCAGCGATGCGGTTCTGAGATGGGCCGGACGGCCGGGCCCATCCAGCATTTCGATGTCGAGATTGCGATGAACGATCAATCGGTCGCGCGTGCCGATTTTGCCAAGAAAATCCAGCGTCTGATGATAACAGCCCATCAGGACGTGCTGGCCGTTATCGACTTGGTCCTCACTCTCGGTATCCGGAAACGAATAGGCGCGCCCACCCAGCACTGGCTTGCCCTCGAGCAGCGCGACGCGAAACCCTCGCTCGGCCAGAGCCACCCCGGCGCTTAGAGCGGCGAAGCCACCGCCAATGATAACGACGTCGCGGGCTTCAACCACGGCTTTTCAGGAGCGTGCATTGTGGACGCCGGCTGTCCGGCATGGTTGCGCTTGCTATTAATTGACCGCGCGCCATAGATGGGCGCCAGCCCATGCCCGTCCGACCAGATAAAGCTTGCGTGGAGCGGAGAGACGCATCCGGCAATCGAAGACCCGGTAGTCCGCACGCGCGATCCGTTCCAGCAAGCTGGCGTAAATCAGCCTCATCCCCTCGGCCGCCAGCATCGACCCGCGGTCCTCATCGGCGAGTGCCTGTTCGGCCTCGCGGTAATATTGCCGCGCGCGTTCGGCTTCGAATGCGATTAATCGGCGAAACTGGGGACTATAGACGGAATGGAGGATTTCCGCCTCGGGAACTTCGAAGTGCGCCAGGTCCTCGAGCGGCAGATAGATGCGGCCGCGCGCCGCATCTTCGCCCACGTCGCGAATTATATTGGTCAATTGGAAGGCGATGCCGAGCTGTTCCGCATAGACTCGCGCGGATTGATTGCGATAGCCGAAAATCTCAATACAGATTAAGCCGACCGCTGAAGCTACCCGGCGGCAATAGAGACTCAGATCGGCAAAGCTCTGATAGCGGCGCTGGGTCAAATCCATCTCGACGCCGTCGATAACTTCCTCGAAATAGCGGCGCGGGATGTTGAAGCGACGGACGTTCTCGCTCAGCGCCCGCGAAATCGCCCGCGACGGCGTCCCCGCAAATACTTTGTCCAGTTCCGCACGCCAGCGCCCCAGCATCGCCGCGGGGTCATTGACCCCATCGTCGTCAGCGATGTCATCGACGAAGCGGCAGAAAGCATAGACCGAGTAGAGCGCGAGCCGGCGCTCGCGTGGCAGCAACATGAAAGCGTAATAGAAATTGGACGACGCGCGGCGGGTGATTTGCGCGCAGCGCCCATAGTCGCCGTCCAGCGTTAACCTCAGCGGCGTGTCGGCTCCCGCTTTAGCTTCAGAGTTGCAGCCGCCCGCCCAGTGCGTGCCATCCAAGTTTGACATAGTCCAGCCTGGTAAGCTTGGGGCGCGCGCGGAACACGTCGTAGCCGACACGCTCGATCGCGCGCAGAATTGCCAATCCGCCCCCGGCAAACATCAGGACATCGCGCCGTAAGCCACGCTCCACTAACGTGCTCAACGCCGCTCCAGCGAGCAGCATCTCACGTGCGCGCAAAATCTCATGCCTCATCAAGCCGATGAAGCTGGCGCTTACTTTGCCATTGCGCAGGTCCTCGGCCGTAACGCGGTACTGTTCCATGTCACGGCGTGGAAAGTAGATTCGTCCCTTGGCCAAATCGATGGCGACGTCCTGCCAGAAATTCGCAAACTGCAGCCCAGTACAGATTAAATCCGAGAGCCGCTGACGCTCCGCATCGCGGAAGCCGAAAAGATAAAGAACCAGGCGCCCCACTGGATTTGCCGAATAGCGCGCGTAGCCGAGCAGGTCGGCCGTGGTCTCGAACCCCTGAAATTCCACGTCACTACGGAACGCCTTGAGCAAATCCACGAATGGGTCAAGGGGAATATCGAAGCGGCGGGCGGTATCCGCCACCGCAACCATCACCGGATGGCGCGGAGCGCCGGCATAAGCCAGCTCCAGCTCATGTTGCCATTCGTCGAGCCGGGCGATGCTGCGTTGCTCGTCGGCGAAATCGTCGGCAATGCGCGCGTAGGCGTAAATTGCGTGGACATGCCGGCGCATCTCGTGTGGCATCAGCCAGGAAGCGATAGTGAAATTTTCGTAGTGAGAGCGCGCCAGCTTCGCGCACCAGGCGTAAGCCGCGGCGAGTTCTGCGGCATTGCCGGGCGCGGCGGTCAACTGGGCGACCGCCGCGCCGTTCACGGTGGCACTCCCGCCTGGCCGTTCGTCAACTTTCGCGGTCTGCAGCTCGATGCTCACGCCCAAATCCGCCGCGGGCTTGACCCCATCAATTCCCGTACCGCCACCCGGGCCCATTGATCCGCTTCCAGCAGATCTTCGAGCGTGCGCGCTTCGTAATTACGATGGCGGCGCATGACGGTTTCGAGATGACACGGGATATCGACGAAACGGGTGTGTCCCGCAAGAAATTCAGCAACCAGCTCCTCATTCGCGGCGTTCAAACACGCGGCCATCGTACCCCCGGCACGCAACGCCTCAAGACAGGGGAAGCGAGTCAAATCCGGTTCCGCGAAGGCCAGATTTACATGATCGATTAGCGACAGCGGTTTCAAATGGGCCAGTTCGAGCCGCTCCGGATACGCCAGCGCGAACGCAACCGGAATCGCCATATCGGCGATCGCCATCTCGGCAATCACCGAGCCATCCACCATCTCCACCATCGAATGGATGACGCTCTGAGGATGAATCACCACCGAAATCTGTCCCGGGTCGAGGTCAAACAGCCAACGGGCCTCGATCACCTCCAGGCCTTTGTTCATCAGCGTCGACGAATCGATCGTGATCTTGTTGCCCATCCGCCAGGTGGGATGTTTCAGCGCGTCCTTGACCGTAATCGACGCGAAGCGCTCGACCGGCCATTCCAGAAAGGGTCCGCCGGAGGCCGTCAGAATCACCCGCCTGACAGTACTCCGAGGACGCCCCTGCAGGCATTGGAAGATTGCGTTGTGTTCGCTGTCGACCGGGAGCAGCCGCACGCCGTATTCGCGCACTGCTCGGGTCATCAATTCACCGGCCACGACGAGGACTTCTTTATTGGCGAAAGCAATGTCCTTGCCGCTGCGGATGGCAGCGAGTGTCGGGCGCAAGCCGAGCGCGCCCACCAGCGCCGACATCACCAGTTTCGCCTCCGGATGTGTGGCGACCGCCACCGCGCCCTCGCTGCCGCTGAGAATTGCCGGATGCCTCGGCCTGACGCGAGCGGCGAGCTCACGTGCGAGTTCGGGCGTCGCGACCGATACCAGTTCGGGGTCGAAACGGCGCACCTGCTCAGCCAATAGCTCCAGATTTTGTCCGGCCGCCATCGCGACCACACGGAAACGTTCAGGGAAGCGGCTGACGATATCCAAGGTGGTCACGCCAACCGAGCCGGTAGAGCCGAGGATCGCGATCGACTTCATGACGGTATCCTCGATTTCAGGAAGCTGCACCCTTCGTCAGCCGCCGTCGCAGGCGCCCGAGCGCCATCAGCGGAAAGTAATGCGCGTACATGTGGTATCGGAGGTAAAAGTGATTGGGGAACCCGGTTCCAGTGAACTCCAGTTCCTCCCAGCTCCCCGACTCATTCTGGCGCTCCAGCAGCCATTCTACGCCCCGCATCACCGACTCGCTGATCCCATCTTCGCCCGCCAGCAGACCAATCACCGCCCACGCGGTTTGTGATGCAGTGCTGTTGCCCTTGCCCTTCAGTGCCGGGTCGCGGTCAGCCGCGCAGGTTTCGCCCCATCCGCCGTCAGCATTTTGAACTGATTTGAGCCATTGAACCGCGCGCCGGGTCCAAGGTTCGCCAGCGCCAACACCGATCGCGCGCAGGCCGGAAAGTGCTGAGGAAGTGCCATAGATGTAACAAACACCCCATCGTCCCCACCATGAACCGTCTGGCTTCTGATCCTGCCGGAGCCAGGCGACTGCGCGGCGGGCAACTGGATGGTCGGCGGTGTAGCCAACTTCGGCCATCATTTCGAGCACGCGGCCGGTCAAATCCGCACAATCCGGGTCAGTCGATGCCTCAACGTCAGCAAATGGCACCTGGTTGAGCCATTGCGAATCATTATCGGGGTCGAAGGCTGCAAACCCGCCGCTCTTCGACTGCATGCCCATCACCCAGTTCGAACCTGCCCGAATCGCGTGTTCCCGCTGACCCTCATCGTCATGGGCGGTGCCCTCCAACACCATCAGGATTACCGCCGAATCATCGACGTCCGGGAACCAGTCATTGTAGAACTCGAAAGCCCAGCCGCCTGGAGGCAGATTCGGCCGTTTTACCGACCAGTCACCGCGCTTGAAGATCTGGTGATTGATCAACCATTTGGCCGCATCGCGGAGCGCCCGATGCTCGCCAGGCATTCCTGAATCAAGTAATGCTTTGGCGGCGAGCGCCGTGTCCCAATTGGGCGAAACGCACGGCTGGTAGAGAGTCGAGTCGCCAAGTTCCCACATCAGCTCCCTGACAGCCCCCAGCGCCTTGACAATCACAGGATGGTCATTGCGATAGCCCAGCGCTTTGAGCGCCATCGGACTGAGCAGATAGCACGGCTGAATACCACCCCACGAACCGTTAGCGTCCTGATGCTCCAAGAGCCAGTGTTCGGCATAGCGAAGAGCGCGGGTTCGCAGATTGGGCTGATGATTGCGGTCGTAGTAACGCAGCAGCTTATCGGTCAGCAGCAGCGCATTGCGTAGCGAGAACGGCCGCGCGCCTCTCGGCAGTTTGAACTTGGTAAAATGAGGCGGTTGGATATAGAGTTCAAGGACACCCTGGCGCCAGTCGATCGTGACAGCCGGCTTTTGCGCCTGCAGCACCATCAGCGCAAACAGCGTTCCACGTGCCCATGACGAAAGTTCGTACATGTTCACGGGAAACCATGTCGGCAGCAAGGCAATCTCGACCGGCAGCATCGGGGTGGAGTGCCACGGCACCTGGTTCATCGCCGCCAGGTAGAAGCGCGCCAGCGTTCCGGCTTTGGCTATGCCACCTTTTGCCAGAACCCAACGCCGGCACTGCATCATCGGCTCGTCGCCGGCCCGCATGCCAGCCAGCTTCAAGGCAAAATACGCCTCGATGGTCGTTGACAAATGTCCTTCACCACCGGGGAACAGGGCCCATGAACCGTCCGCCTGTTGGATATCCAGCAGATGCTTTTTCAGCTTGGCGTCGAGCGCCGGATCAGGCTCCAAGCCCATGAAGCGGTTGAAGATGACGAATTCGGCATTCATCTCGCCATTGGCTTCGAGCGCTGCCTGCCAGTAGCCTTCGGGATGTTGCCGTT
>WNFD01006598.1_pt2 | contig 12990 bp, 14 predicted proteins | sample 5400491 | NCBI WGS metagenome assembly WNFD01 (sample SAMN13153343, study PRJNA577476) | soil metagenome | isolation source: 120 cm saprolite under Douglas fir tree site 2 hole 2 replicate 2 | place: USA:California | collected 2015-04-18 | reverse complement strand
ACCGGTTTCCCGCCTTCGCGAAGCCCGCTTCGGCGGGCGAAGGAAGGTCGGAAAAGATCATGCTCCACTTAATCAGAGCCGATGATTAGAGCCGGTACAGAATCTGGTCGGTCCAGAACCGCTCGAGCCGGTGCAGCGCCTTGTTGAGCACGCTGAACTCGTCGGCGTTGATGCCGCCGACCTGCTCCACGGTGCGCACGTGCTTCTGGTAGAGCGCGTCGACAGCGTCGCGCACTTCGCGACCCTTGTCGGTGAGCTTGATGCGCACCGAGCGGCGGTCGACGCGCGAGCGCTGGTGATCGAGGAAGCCCATCTCGACGAGCTTCTTCAGGTTGTAGGAAACATTGGAGCCGAGGTAGTAACCGCGCGTGCGCAGCTCACCCGCCGTCAGCTCCTTGTCGCCGATGTTGTAGAGTAGGAGCGCCTGCACCGAATTGATGTCGGCGCGGCCCCTGCGGTCGAACTCGTCCTTGATGACGTCGAGCAGGCGGCGATGCAGCCGCTCGACCAACGTCAAGGCTTCCAAATAAAGCGGGCGAATATTCTCAAACCGAACTTCCCGCTCAGCGGGCTCAATCGCCTTGGCTACCGTCTTCATGTTGACGCCCTCTGATCTTCGTCTTTTGCTTGATCGACGGGGCCCTGTTACCCCCGTCCCTGGTCGCCACACTATGGCGGGTGCTCTAAGATCGGCTTAAACAATACAATAAAGATACAGTTTATTTCTCAAGGTGAAGAGATGAATACGATTCAAAATTGACCATTCTTCTTTACTGGTGGGCGAGGAATAGGCTGCACTTCGTTCACCATACGCTCGTTGAGTGGCCTATCCTTGCGAAAGCGGCTCAGGCGCGGGAGCGCAGCATCGCCAAGGTGAAAAAATCCTAAATTGCGATGCTCTTGCCTTTTCAATGGCCGCGCAAATAGCGAATGATGCCGGAAAAGTCCTCCGTGGCCTTTCCCTCCTCGACATATTGGGCGTAAAGCGCGGCAGCACCGGCCCCGAGCGGGGTGACCGCGCTGGACGAGCGGGCAGCCGCCTGCGCGAGCTTGAGGTCCTTCAGCATCATCGCCGCGGTGAATCCGGCCTGATAGTCGCGGTTCGCGGGCGAGGCCGGCACTGGACCGGGCACCGGGCAATAGCTCGTCATCGACCAGCACTGGCCGGACGACTTTGAGGAAATATCGAAGAGCTTCTGGGCATCGAGGCCGAGCTTTTCGGCCAGCAGAAACGCCTCCGAAACCGCGATCATCGACACGCCGAGGATCATGTTGTTGCAGATTTTCGCTGCCTGGCCATTGCCGGAACCACCGGCGTGGACGATGGTCTTGCCCATCGCTTCGAGGATGGGCTTGGCTTGCGCAAATGCATCGGCGGTGCCGCCGACCATCCCGCGGCCTTTGCCACCGCACGCGCGGTCTCGACGTCGATGGTGGAGGAATCAATCAGTAAGGCGCGGGCATTGGCATGCGCAATCACGCCTCCACCATCGAGATAACTCGTGCGCACCTGTTCGCCGGCCGGCAGCATGGTGACAACAACGTCGGCGCCGTCGCAGGCGTGCGCAATCGATGTCGCGGCTTTTGCGCCGGCGGCCGCCAGTTTTTCGACGGCAGACGGTTGGATATCAAATCCCTTTACGGTATGCCCGGCTTTGACAAGGTTCTGCGCCATGGGCAAGCCCATGTTACCGAGTCCGATGAATCCGATGATTGCCATGATGTCCTCCCCGGACGTAACCTTGAGATCATTGCGGCATCCTACTGCGGATGCTCGTTCGCCGATTTGACTGCGAGAAACAGATAACAACCGATCAACGCCATCTCGGCGACCACGGTCACGAACAGTCCGCCATACACTTGCGGAAAAAACATCTCGACCGCGACCATCGAGACGGATGCGGTCAGCCAGACCACCACGCCCCAGGGCGCAGCGAGCCACAAGCCGACGGCTGCCACGAGATCAATGACGGCAAAAAATACGGTCGCGCTCTGCCACTGCACGGTGTGCGATTCAAACCCGCCATAGGGCTCGGCGCCGAACCCGCAGACGAGGGCCCAATGGTAGAGCCCTTTCAACATCGATACCGTCGCCATAACCCGCAGGAACAGCACCAACCGATCGGTCCATGAACGGACGTTGCGCTTGTCGCCGGCCCGAACCGGTGCAAGTTCGTCGACCCGCTTGGATGTCGCCGGCTTTTTCATGCCAGTACGAGTTCCTCGGCAATCGCGGCAAAATGACGATCGACCTCGGCAGCGGACACGTCCTCGAGCCGGTTAGGCCGCCAGTGCGGCTGGTTGTCCTTGTCGATAATCACGGCCCTCACGCCCTCGTAGAAATCATGCCCCAGAAGCAACCGCGACACGATCCGAAACTCCGCCTTCATGCACTCCGCAAATGACCAGGCGGCCCCACGCCGCATTTGTGCGAGCGCAATCTTAAGGCTGAGCGGCGCCCTCGTGCGTATGCCGGCAGCGCTGCGCGCCGCCCACTCCACCTCATGGCCGGTCTCGGCTTCAAGACGTGCCAGAATATCCTCCACAGCAGCGCCTGCGAATAAACGATCGATGACCGCGCGACGCGCAAAGACCACCCCCTCCCCGTGCGGCTGCGAGAACGCGGCGATGATGGCGTCGACCGGAACCGCGCCGCAAAGCCCCTCGAGAAGCTCGGGATGGCGCGCGGACGGCACGTGATGGGTGGCGACACCGGCAGATACGGCGTCCGCCATCGCCAGCCGCTCACAGGTCAGCGCACAATAGGTTCCGATCTCACCCACCAATCGCGGCAGAAACCACGTCCCTCCGACATCGGGAAAGAATCCGATGCCAACCTCCGGCATTGCGAACTGACACCGCTCGCCGGCGACGCGATGGGAGCCGTGCACGGAGATGCCGACCCCGCCACCCATCACGATCCCATCGATGAGCGCAATATAGGGCTTGGGATAGCGCTTGATGATCGCGTTGAGCTGATATTCCTCGCGAAAGAAATGCAGCGCCTGCGCCTGCCGACCGGCGCGGCCGAGATCATAGATCTCACGCAAATCTCCACCGGCGGAAAATGCGCGGCCGCCAGCGGCGGTCATGATCACACGCGTGACCGAGGCATCGTCGCGCCAGGCGTCGAGCTTGTCCCGCAGCTGCCGGATCATGGCGAGCGTCAGCGCATTGAGTGCGCGCGGTCGATTGAGCGTGATGATGCCGGCGGCGCCACGGCGGTCAAACAAAATCTCGGGCTCGGTCGGCTCGGGCATGCGGGCTCGTTAGTGCATCGCCCAGAGATAGACAACGGTGGCGGCAACACCGAGTGCGTTGCGTCCGGAATGGAGCACGCCCCAGCGCACGACCAGGGCGCGCGTCGCCGCGTTGGCATGCTCCGGCAGCGTCGCCTCCAACTGCTTGTTCACGGGGAGAATAACAAACACGGTGTATGGCCAATTGGCAAAGATCAGCAGCGCGCCGAGCAGCCAGCGCCAATCCCCTGACATTCCAAAGGCCGCAAGTCCAAACAACGCGCACACAAGCGCCAAGCTTGCCTGCATGACAAATCCACGATGGTAGCTTGGCTTCCATTCCATCAGGAGCGCCCCATCGTCGAGCCGCAGTCGCGCGGGTTGCTCGGCAACGCTGACGTAGATGGCCGCTCCCGAAAAAATAGCAGCGGTGATGAGCGAAAACTGCTCGCAGAATGCTAGGATGTTCGGCATCGCGGCCTCTTTAGTTTTCCAAGAGATCCCGGCTCACGATCAGCCGCATCACCTCGTTCGTGCCTTCGAGGATCTGGTGCACGCGCACGTCGCGCAGCACCCGCTCGATCGGGTGATCGCGCAAGTAGCCGTAGCCACCGTACAGTTGCAGGCAACCGTTGACCACCTCGAAGCCTACATCGGTGGCGAAGCGTTTGGCCATCGCCGCAAGCCGCGTGCCACCGGGCTCGCCTTTCATGAGCGCGGTCGCCGCCCGGCGCACCATGAGCCGCGCGGCTTCGATTTCGGTCGCGTAGTCCGCAATGCGGAAGCGCAGCGCTTGAAAGTCCGCCAGTCTTGATCCGAATTGCCGGCGCTCGCGCACATAGGCGAGCGTACGGTCAAGGCAGAACTGCGCGCCGCCGATCGAACAGGCCGCGATATTCAATCGGCCGCCGTCAAGGCCGGCCATGGCGATCTTGAAGCCCTCGCCCTCGGCGCCGATGCGGTTTGCGATCGGAACGCGGCAGTTCTCAAACATCACCATGGCGGTCGGCTGCGATCGCCAGCCGAGCTTTTTTTCCGGCGCGCCAAAGGAAAGCCCGGGTGTGCCCTTTTCCACGACGACGCAGGTGATGCCGTTCGCGCCGGCACCGCCCGTGCGCACCATGCACACGTAGATGTCGGACACCCCGCCGCCGGAAATGAAAGCCTTGGCGCCGTCGAACACGTAGTGCTCGCCGTCGCGCCGCGCCCGCGTCTTCAGGCTCGCCGCATCGGAGCCAGCGTCCGGTTCGGTCAAGCAGTAACTCGCAAAGTGATCCATCGTGCACAGCGTGGGAAGGAAGCGCTTGCGTTGCGCCGCCGTGCCGTACGCATCGATCATCCAGGCGGCCATGTTGTGAATAGAGATATAAGCGGAAGTCGAGGTGCAGCCTCGCGCCAGTTCTTCGAAAATGACCGTGGCGTCGAGCCGGGACAACGCCGAGCCGCCGACGTCGTCCTTGACATAGATGCCACCGAAGCCAAGGGCCGCCGCCTTGCGCAGGGCGTCGACCGGAAAGATCTCGTCCTCGTCCCACGTGCGCGCAAACGGGGCCATGTCCGTACGCGCGAATTCGCGCGCCGTGTCCTGAAACGCGCGTTGCTCCTCGCTGAGTTCGAAATCCATGGGCCTGACCAAAATCCTTAATAGGCAGCCTTTGATCGATAGAAGTCCGTAAAGGGTCCGTCAAATCCGGCATGGCATCGAGAGAGTGGACCGGCTAAAAAGGGACCAGCTCGGCAGCGGAGAAATCACCATGGCCATCAAGTTCGGCCGCCCCATCGAAACGCGCACCCGTCTCACTCCGGTGGAAGCCGAGGCGGGTCTCGAGCGCGCCAGCCTCGACCTCGATATCCGACCGCGACGCAACCGCCGGGCCGAATGGGCGCGCCGGATGGTGCGCGAAACGGTGCTGACGACGGACGACCTGATCTGGCCGCTGTTTCTCGTCGACGGCGCCAACAAGCGCGAACCGATCGCTTCCATGCCTGATGTGGAACGGCTTTCGGTCGATCAGGCCGTGCGCGACGCAGAGCGCGCCGCCAAGCTTGGAATCCCTTGCATCGCGCTGTTCCCCTATACCGATTCGAAGCAGCGCGACGAAAATGGATCCGAAGCGCTCAATCCCGACAATCTCGTGTGCAGCGCCGTTCGTGCCATCAAGCAGAACGTGCCGGAGGTCGGCATTCTGTGCGACGTCGCGCTCGATCCCTATACGAGCCACGGTCATGACGGCCTGTTGCGCGACGGCGAGATCGTCAATGACGAAACGGTTGCAGTGCTGGTGAAACAGGCCCTGATCGAAGCCGACGCCGGCTGCGACATCATCGCGCCGTCCGACATGATGGATGGTCGCGTCGGCGCCATCCGGCGCGCGCTTGACGCTGCCGGTCGCACGGATGTGCAGATCATGGCCTACGCCGCCAAATATGCTTCGGCGTTCTATGGGCCGTTTCGCGATGCTGTCGGTTCGTCCGCGACGCTGACGGGTGACAAACGCACCTACCAGATGGATCCGTGCAATTCCGATGAAGCGCTGCGCGAGGTTGAACTCGATATCGCCGAAGGCGCCGATATGGTGATGGTCAAACCCGGCATGCCATACCTGGATATTCTCAGAAGGGTAAAGGATACCTTCGGCATCCCGACATTCGCCTACCAAGTTTCAGGCGAATATGCGATGATCATGGCCGCGGCGGCGAATAATTGGCTTGATGGCGAAAAGGCGATGATGGAAAGCCTTTTCGCATTCAAGCGAGCAGGCGCAGACGGGGTCCTTACCTATTTTGCCCCGCGCGTCGCCGAGAAGTTGGCGAAGCGCGAGCCGCTTTGAGTTTTGTAAGTATGAGTCTCCAAGTGTGAGTGTGTAATTTTGGGTTCGTGCGGGTTTGCCTGCTTGCGCGTTTGTGTTGCGGCGTGTTTTGAGGACGTGCGTTTTTTCAGTTGAGGTCGCGAGGATGAACGCCGAGGTCAGCTATGACCTGTACGAGGAACCGGTCCGCTGGTCGCGGGCACTGCTGATTTCATGCATCGTTGCACTCGCGCTCTTGGCACTTTGGATCCTGGTGCCGCCGGCGCTTCGGCATTTTGCCCCGGCGGCATTTGCGACGCGCCACAAAGCTGTCCTCCACACACCGTTGCTTGACCAGTCTGCGCGGAAGGTCGCCGCGATGGGTAATGCCGCGCCTTCCAACTCAGTGCGTTCGGTTCGCTACGAGGCCACACCGGCCGACACATCCGCTTCCGTGACGACGCTCGAGAGCACTCAGTCGGCAATTCCAGACGCTCCCGGTTCTCAATTGTCGGTCGTCCGGGAAGCGTCGGTGGCAAGCGCTCCGGCATCAGCCACGACGACAGTCGGACAACTGGCACAGCTTGCTCCACCGCCGGTATGGGCGCCGATCCAACGGTCCTGGCCCCCTCCGGCGTCGGCTTTTGAAGAGGATGCGGAGCCGATCGCCCGGCCCCCGCTGCCGCGGGCCCGACCACACGAACTTACTCTCGCTGGCGGCCTCGGGATCCCGCTGCCGCATCCGCGACCGTTCATTGCGACGGAAACCACTGGCTCGGTTCCGGAAACGGACCCGGGCCGGCCCGATTTTTTCTAACTTGCCTGCGCTCTATTCGATCGCGCTTTCCGTCGCTATGCGCTCGACCTTATAGCCATCAGCGGCCAGCGTTTGCAAAATCGATTCCGCGTGCGCACGGTCGCGGGTCTCAATCGTCACGTCCAACTTGGCGCCCTTGGCCGGGACGTCAAGAAACAGGCGCCGGTGGTCGACCTCGAGGATATTGGCGCCGAGCTCGCCGAGTCGCGTCGCGATCTCGCCCAGCACGCCGGGCCGATCGTAGACCGTGAGGCGAAACGATACGATCCGATGTTCCCGCTCCAGTTCGCGCACCATGATGGAGGCAAGGATGCGCGGATCGATATTTCCGCCGCTCAGAATGAGACCGACCTTGTTGCCGTGGAACCGCTTGGGCTGGGCAAGCATCGCCGCAAGGCCGGCTGCGCCCGCGCCTTCCGCGATTGCTTTCTGCAAACAGAGATAGGCGTTGACCGCGCGTTCGAGGTGCGCTTCGTCGACGAGAACGATATCGGTAATCAGTTCGCGGGCGACGGGCAACGTCAAGGCACCGACAGTTTTGACTGCGATCCCTTCCGCCAGCGTCAAACCTCCGAGCGGAAGCTTGGCGTCATGGAGCGCATTCCACATCGATGGATAGAGGGTGCATTCGACGCCGATAATCTCGATCGTCGGTTTCATGCCGCGCGCCGCGATGGCGGTCCCCGCGATCAGGCCTCCGCCGCCGATGGGAACGACCAGCATGTCGAGATCGGGTTCGGTTTCTAACATCTCGAGAGCGATCGTGCCCTGACCCGCAATGATCATCACATCGTCATAGGGATGAACCCAGGTGAGATGGCGCTGTTCCGAGAGTGCGTCGGCACGCGCTTGCGCTTCGGACAGCGTGTCCCCGTCCAGCACCACGTCCGCCCCGTGCGCTCTCGTCGCTTGCACCTTTACGAAGGGCGTCGCTGTCGGCATGACGATTGTGGCAGGGATTTTGAGCCGGGCCGCGTGGTAGGCAACCGATTGGGCGTGATTACCGGCCGAGATGGCGATCACGCCACGCTTGCGCTCAGTTTCGCTCAGCGACGCAAGCTTCACGAAGGCGCCGCGGTCCTTGAATGAATTCGTGACTTGCAGGTTCTCGTATTTGACGTAGACCTCGGCCCCGGTCAGGGCCGATAAGTTCGGCGCCGGCAGCATGGGCGTTCGCAACACGTGGCCCTCAATGACTTCGCGCGCAACCTTGATTTCATCGAGCGTGACGGTCACGGATGTCTCCCGACCAGTGAGTCCTCGCCTGGTTCGCCCAGTGGCGATTCCGCATCAACTGCACCGGCCGAATGGTAACGCGGCGCCATGGCGATGAATACTTGCCAACAGCGCCGGCGCGCGAGGGATTTCTTTCTATCTGATGTGGCGCTCATTGGAACGGGTCGGGCCAAGCTTTGCGATTGCAATCAAACGGCTTAGATAACAGCTCACTTATCTACGATCCCTGCGCCAAGTCTACTATTGGAAGTCTACTATTGGACAATCCGCACGAGTGATAAACTTTTACCCAACCCGGCTGCTCCCCAAGGAGGCCGTCATGGCCGCAAGCGACCCTAGCCAGTTCGGTCCCACCATCGAGGTGAAACCTCACGCCTACGACCCGGTTGCGAACCGGGAGCGGTTTGAGGGCGTGCTGCCGCGGCGGGTCGTCGCCTTTGTCATTGACATCGTCATCATCGCCGTTCCCGTCGCCTCCGCCGCGCTTTTCGTGTTGATTTTTGGCTTTTTCACCTTCGGGATTGGCTGGATTTTGTTTTGGCTGCTGTACCCCGGGGCGATCATCTGGGCACTGCTCTACTATGGTTTTACACTCGGCAGTCCCTCGTCCGCCACCATCGGAATGCGCGTGATGGATCTCGAGATGCGCACTTGGTACGGCGAGCCCTGCTATTTCGTGCTCGGCGCGGTCCACGCTGTGGTGTTCTATCTTTCAATCTCCACTCTGACCCCACTCGTGTTGCTCGTATGTTTTTTCAATGCGCGCGGACGCCTGCTCCACGATCTCGTGCTCGGTACCGTGGTGATCAACAACGACACGCGCGCGGCGATCTTGCGATAGCGCGGGCCCGGCCTGGGCGCCCGGAAACGCGCCAACAAAGGGCTCTGCGAAGACATGGGCTTTGCGGGCTCTGCCGGGGACGACACAATTATGCGCGGATTGAGCGAAACTATTCGTATCTGGCCGTGCAAATGCGCCATCCCAACCTTTGACGCCGGGCCCGTCTCAGGCGATGCTTGGCAAAACTAAGTTAACCCGACCAGGATAGAAGCGATACCGTGACCCAACACTCGCGCGACACCCCTCAGTTTTACCTGACCGCGCCCTCGCCGTGCCCCTATCTGCCCGGCAAGGAGGAGCGGAAGGTGTTCACGCATCTGGTCGGCGAACGCGCCCCGGAACTCAATGATCTTTTGACTCATGGCGGGTTTCGCCGAAGTCAATCGATCGCCTATCGGCCCGCTTGCGAAGCCTGCCGCGCCTGCGTGTCGGTGCGCGTCGCCGTCAACGAATTTCAACCTTCGCGCAACATGCGGCGAATCCTCGAGCACAACGCCGACCTTCTCGGCGAGATGCGGACGGCGTCACCGTCATCGGAACAATACTCCGTGTTCCGCGCCTATCTCGATGCGCGCCACCATGATGGCGGGATGGCGGATATGACCGTGCTCGACTACGCCATGATGGTCGAAGACAGCCATGTTGAAACGCGCATGGTGGAATATCGCCGGCGTGGTCCCGATAGCGGTATCACCGGCCGCGGCGGCGAGCTCCTCGCGGTGGCGCTGACGGACCTGCTCGGTGATGGCTTATCGATGGTCTATTCGTTCTTCGAGCCCGGGGAAGGAGCGCGCTCGCTCGGGACCTTTATGATTCTCGATCATATTTCACGTGCCCGCCGCATGGGGCTCGCTTACGTCTATCTCGGATATTGGGTGCAGGGTTCGCGCAAGATGGATTACAAGGGCCGGTTCCTGCCGCAGGAGCGTCTCATGCCGGAAGGCTGGGAGCGCGTCGAGGAATAGAGCCCGACGCGTTTCGTTCAGGTGGAATCAGAAACGCGCTCTGGATTCCGTGTGGCGTCCACTACTCTCCTAGTCTCCGTTCTTGCCGTTCTCCGCCGTGCGCCCGAATTTGTTCGAGCGCGGAAAGCCCTTGGGCGCCAGCCTCCCCGCGTCCGCGCGGTTGCCGCGCCAATCCGCGAGTTCTTTCAGCGTTAACGAGAAGGCGCGGTCGGCCGTATCGGTCCACGTCAGCCCCTCCGCCGCGTTGAACGTCTTGAGATCGGACAAGCCGCCGTCCTTGAAGCGCTGCAAGCGCACGCCTCGCCCGCGCATCATTTCGGGAACCTGATCGAGGCCGAAGACAATCATTTTCCGGTTATCCCCAATCGACGCCACCGTATCGCCTTCCACCGTGGCAACAGCGCGCGCCTCATCGGGAGGAGAAACGTTGAGCACCTGCTTTCCTTTGCGGGTGTTGGCCAGACATTCGTCCTCGGGAACGATAAAGCCCCGACCCTCGTGGCTTGCGACCAGGAACTTTCGCCCGCCGACGAAAGGAAACGCAGCGACCAGATCGCCATCCTGCTCGAGGTCGACAAACAGCCGAACCGGTTCGCCGTGGCCGCGGCCGCCCGGAAGCTTGGAAGCGTCGATGGTGTAGAAGCGGCCATTGGTCGCGAAGATCAGACACTTCGACGTCGTTTCGGCCGGAAATGCGAATTTCAATCGGTCATCAGCCTTGAAGGCGACGCTTGAGAAATCACTCACCGTACCGCGCAGCGCCCGGATCCAACCTTTTTCGGATACGACAACCGTGATCGGCTCTCGCACGACCATCGCCTCTTCAATCGCCGCCTCGTCGTGCTCCGGTGCCTCGGCAAATCCCGTGCGGCGCTTGCCGAGGGCGGTCTTGGGCCCGAAGGTCTCGCGGACTGCCTTGATTTCATCGGCAATCTTGCGCCACTGATCCTGTTCCGACCCCAGCAAGGCCTGCAGCGATTTGCGCTCTTTCCGCAGCTCCTTGTCTTCGTCGCGGATTTCCATCTCTTCCAGCTTGCGCAGATTGCGCAGCCGCATGTTGAGGATGGCCTCCGCCTGCACATCCCTGAGCTTGAAGGTGCTGATGAGAACCGGCTTCGGTTCATCCTCGGCGCGGATAATCCTGATGACTTCGTCGAGGTTGAGATAGGCGACGAGAAAGCCGCCGAGCACTTCAAGCCGATGTTCGATTTCCTTGAGCCTGAAGTTCGTGCGCCGCACCAGCACGTCGCGGCGGTGGTCGAGCCACTCGCGCAGTGCTTCGGCGAGGTTCACCACTTTCGGGATGCGCCCCTTCACCAGCACGTTCAAGTTGAGTGGGATTCGGTTCTCAAGCTCAGTGAGCTTGAACAGCGACTCCATCAGAAGTTCGGGATCGACCGTGCGCGCGCGCGGTTCGATTACCAGGCGAACGTCTTCAGCGGATTCATCGCGCACGTCGGCGACCAGCGGGAGCTTCTTTTCATTGAGAAGCTCCGCGATCTTCTCCACCACTCGTGATTTCTGGACGAGCCAAGGAATTTCAGTGATGACGACAAGATACGTTCCGCGTCCGCTCTCTTCGCGGTCCCAACGCGCACGCACACGGAAGGAACCGCGACCGGTCGCGTAGGCCTCGGCGATCGTTTCGCGCGGATCGACAATGACGCCGCCGGTCGGGAAATCCGGACCGGGCACGTACTTGAGAAGGGTTTTGCTCCGGGCCCCCGGATTTTCGATGAGGTGCAGTGCTGCGTCGCACAATTCGGCGGCGTTGTGCGGTGGGATGGAGGTCGCCATGCCGACCGCGATGCCTTGCGCGCCATTGGCGAGCAGATTGGGGAACGCCGCCGGTAGGACCACCGGCTCCTGCGACTGACCGTCATAGCTGGCGCGGAAATCGACGGAATCCTCATCCAGGCCATCGAGCAACAGCCGCGCGACCTCGGTCATCCGCGCTTCGGTATATCGGTAGGCGGCTGCGTTATCCCCGTCGATGTTCCCGAAATTGCCCTGCCCGTCGACCAAGGGATACCGGGAGGCAAAATCCTGGGCCAAACGAACGAGGGCGTCGTAGATGGCCTGGTCGCCATGGGGGTGGAAGTTACCCATGACGTCGCCGACGATCTTCGCCGATTTCTTGAAAGTAGCGCCGGGATCGAGCCGCAGCAGCCGCATCCCGTAGAGGATGCGGCGATGCACCGGTTTTAGGCCATCACGGGCGTCGGGGAGCGCCCGGTGCATAATGGTCGACAACGCGTAATTGAAGTAGCGCTCCTCGAGCGCTTCGCGTAGCGCGATTTCGTGAACTTCACCGCGATCGGGGGGAATCGTTTGCTGACCCATGATGGCTGGGTACTGCAAGCACGGCCGATGAACAAGGGATGAACGCACCAGCCAGGAGAAGTTCCTATTCGTGCTGGTAAATTATCTATTCGGAAGACGCTGGCTAGTCGTAATATGCTTTTAACAAAGAACGGATTCAATCGGGCGCACGGCGTCTATCCGGATCCTTCCGGCAAGAAACTTGTTTCTGCGTTCGGTGCTTCCCATTCACGAACATCATCACGTACGGAAGATCGGTGGATGGCTGCTGTGAAGGACGTGACGTTGCGTCCTTCATGGCCGATATGCGCGGCGGGCCGACCGGGTCGATCCGGCGCACAACGTCAAGGGTGGGTTGTTCGCCCACTGTAAGAGAGGAGACGACGATGCGAAAAATCTTGTTAACGGTTCTGACTGGTGCGGCGATCGGCCTTGCCGGCTTTACGGCAGAGGCCGCGCCAATCAATGGTGCAGCGGTCGGAAATGCGTCCGAGGGCATCAACACGATCACGAAGGTGCAACATTGGCGCTGGGGCAGCGGTGGCCACTGGCGTTGGGGCAGCGGCGGACATTGGCGCTGGGGCAGCGGCGGATGCGTCCGCGTCCGCGTTTGCGGTCCCTATGGCTGCCGATGGGTCTGCCGTTGATCTAACAGCTTCTTGATTGGTTCTGCGGGCTGGCCACGATCGTGGCCAGCCCGTTTGATTCTCAGGCTAGAGCGGGATGACGTCTCTTTCGAATCGTCATCCCGCTCTAAAAGCAAATCTCGGTCGAATGGATG
>WNFD01009970.1_pt1 | contig 12993 bp, 18 predicted proteins | sample 5400491 | NCBI WGS metagenome assembly WNFD01 (sample SAMN13153343, study PRJNA577476) | soil metagenome | isolation source: 120 cm saprolite under Douglas fir tree site 2 hole 2 replicate 2 | place: USA:California | collected 2015-04-18 | reverse complement strand
TTCGCCGCAGATGCGAGCGATTAGCGGCAACAAGCGGCTAGGGGCGTCGTTCTTGGAAACGAAAGCATCCACTCCGTTTAATGCGTGCTTTGGAATCTCTTCGTCGCCAGCATGACGATTGGTACTTGTGGCGTGAGCCGCTTTATTTCGGTTGCGAACTCGTGCCCATTCATCTCCGGCATGTGGTAGTCAACGATCACAGCGGCGATCGCGCAAACCGCCGCAATTTGCAAGCCTTGCCGGGCAGAAGCGGCGGTGAGTACTTTGTATCCGCGTCTTTCAAGCAGCGCTTTTTGATAACACAGCATGCCGTCGTCATCGTCGATGCACAGAATCGTTTGCCGTCCCGGGGTGTTGAACATATTTAGTCTCCCTGCCTCACAATAATCAACGATGTGCCTGGGCAAGCGCTGTTCAAATTTGCACACTTTTTGGGGCAATTGTTGCGCAGGAAAGCACTGGGGTGAGAGAACTGCCTTACTTTTTCCGAAACAGCGAAGCTTTGCCGAGAGTGAGCCATTCTGCACAGTATGTAGGCGGGAAGTAAGCGATCCTAAGGCTGGCTCGAGAAAGCAGTTTGCTGCCAAACCAGACGGACTATCTACATTCTTGAGACAGGGGTTGCCCAGATCAAGGGGGTCCGGGCAGCCCCCGATTATCCAGGAATGCAATGCATCGCAAAAATCTAATGCGTCCTGACGTGTTGAGCGAGATCATCCTGCTGGGCTTCGGCGCGCTGATCCTGGGATCCGTAGCGCTGTTTGTGGTACTTGTGCTCGTCCGTACCTAAGCGCGAGTCAGTCCTTATTCCGGAGGATCATGCAGCAGACCATTCAAGCCGGCACCATTCTGATTGAAGACCGACCTCTGATTGCTCACTACCTGGCGATCGAGAGTAAGCCATACGCAGCGAACTGGAGCGTGGTTGAGGGGGCCGACGGCTTCGCGCTGGATCGAAAGATCCATGCCGCGGGATGGAACTTCTTCTTTTTTGCGGGCGAGGTGAGGGCCATATTCTTCGGTGCAGCTGACGCGAAGAATATTCGGGGCGTTCTGAAGCGGATGCTGGCGAAAGTCAGCGAGCAAAATTTTAATTGTCTGGAAGTCACCGCCATTGCCAGCAAACGCTTCGTGGGCGTGCCCTACACGGTCGTTTCCGGCCATCGCCGGCACATCCAGCAGGGTTGGGGACTGGACGGGGCCGAGCACCGCCGGACCGAGCAGAAGAATGCAGAATCCGCGCAAGGCTGATGCATTCAACTTGCAACACATATCGATTCGAGGTGTGACTAATGTATTCGACAGACCACTACCTTGCGGCTTTGGTGGCAGCGATGTTCCTGGGCGGGATCGTCCTAATTTTCCGGTGGAAACGTCAGCGCTCCAGAACCCGGCAACAATGGAGCGATGCTCCTCCCCGCTAGAAAAAGGCTTCGGCACGCCGCAAATGCGCTACGCCACCAACGGATCGGTATCCGTAGCAACACTCAAGGCATTCTCAACATCAAGCGCAGCGCCTTCTCCGTAGATCTGATGAATGGTGTGACGCAAAGCAATCATGTTGCTGCGCAGCGATCCGGTTGCACGGCTGGCGGGGTCCTTGGCAAATTCTGCCTGATACATCCTCAACAGCAGGTCACTCTGTTCTTCCAGGCGTTCGATCGTTTCCGCGTCGAGGTGTGCTTCCTTCGGCATACCTTATTGTACGCATGGCCGGGAACAGTTTGCTTTGACGGTGACCAACACGGCGGGAGTAAACACGTTGCTAGGGTCTAGGACTGGCAGGCCGCATCAAGCAAACGGGGCCCGGGAGCAAAACGCACCGTTCAGTCGCTGGGACGGCGTAGGTTAGGGCTACTGCCCCCGGTTGCTTCGACGGCCAGCCGGCCAGCGGTTCGGAGCTGGGCGACAGCATCGCCGGAGTCGCGGAAGATGGTCCAAAGCATCACCGACGACCTGAAGGGAGATGCGACCAGTTCACCTCTGCTTGCTGAGCCCTCGCCGGCTACGAGCCGCGTCGAACTGAGTACGGAAGCGGCCACGCAGGCTCCGGCTTTCGCGAAGGTTCGTCGGTCCATTTTTTACCTCGATTCGTTTGCACCCCGGACTCGGCAGGACCAGCATAAACGAAATCTGCTGCAAACTTACGGCGGCCGAGTGCGACCGAATCATCTCACTCTGGCCAACAGATCAAGCCGGCAATGCCGACTGACGCCTCTCGAGGAAGCGGCGACTCGAGGTCGCGCTCGATGCCGATTGCCGGTTCACTTCGTGATGGAGATGGCATAGTCGCTTATTCCCGCGACTGCGGTTTCACACAAAGATAATTCGCTGTGGAATAAAACCTGCCCAGCCCAGGTCTATGCAGATGTAACACGTCCTGACAGGCGGCGCGAGCGACAATCTCCTTAGCCCTGTGGCAGCTTGCGTCGCCTGAGTCCAAATGACGTGTTGAATGGAACTGCCTAAACCAGGAGAAAACGCACATGGCAAAAACGAAACTGTTCGATCCGAACGCAAGGGGCTTCATCGAGCACGACCATAATAACGATGGAATCGACCGCCGCGGTTTTCTGAAATGCATGGCCTGGGCCGGTACGGGCGCGCTGTGTGTAATGGAGGGCGGCGTGCTGAAGTCTCACGCTCTGGCCTCCCAAATGGGCTCGGACATGAAGTCCCACAAGATGGGCGAACTGACCTTTGCGCAAATCAGCGATAGTCACATGGGTTTCAACAAGCCAGCCAATCCCGACGTGATCGCTACGCTCAAAGCTGCTGTGGACAAGATCAATGCCCTGCCGCAACAGCCCGAGTTCTTATTGCACACCGGTGACATCAGTCATCTCTCCAAGCCCGAGGAGTTCGATAACGTGGACCAAATCCTGAAGGCGACTAACAAAGAAATTTTCTTTGTGCCGGGAGAACACGACGTTCTCAATGACGAGGGTGCTATGTTCCGCGAGCGTTACGCGAAAAACTCCAAAGGTCAGGGCTGGTACAGCTTCGACAAGAATGGGGTCCACTTTGTCGGCCTGGTGAACGTGATGAACCTCAAGGCTGGTGGCCTGGGTACGCTCGGGGGCGATCAGCTGGAGTGGCTGGAAGATGATGTCAAGCACCTGAAGCACAGCACGCCCATCGTGGTCTTTGCCCATATCCCGCTCTGGACGGTCTATCCGGAATGGGGATGGGGGACCGATGACAGCGCGCAGGCGCTTTCGTACCTCAAAAAATTTGGCTCGGTCACGGTGTTGAACGGACATATCCACCAAACAATGCAAAAAGTCGAAGGCAATGTGACATTCCACACCGCATTTTCGACAGCCTTTCCCCAACCGGCGCCTGGCAAAGCTGAAGGCCCGGGACCAATGAAGGTCCCAGCCGATCAGCTCCGTAATGTTCTTGGCATCACGGATGTCAATTATGTGCAAGGGCGCAACGCACTCGCTGTCGTGGATTCATCCCTCGCGTGAGGGGTGAATCCTTTCTGGTTCGTCACTAAGTCACAAGGAGAATACAACTATGAGGAAAAACCTGTTCTTGAGCGGCTTGGTCGTCGCACTACCAATGGCCCTTGCCGCGGTTCTAATTCTGCATCCGACCCGAGCGAAGAGCGAGGACACCAAAGCGTCGTCCATGGAAGTGCGCGTGGATAACTTCACCTTTGGTCCGGACACGCTTACCGTGCCAGTCAATAGCACGGTGACCTGGGCAGCAAGGCAGGCACTTACTCGTACTACTGCAGCATTCACCCGAAGATGGTAGGAAAGGTCGTTGTTCAGTAACAAAAGTATTTAGTGAGCGGCGTTAACAGACTGGACCAATGCGGCTATGGTGAACCCTTTTGATCTGCGAACGATTCTGCTGGCCAAGCATGCACAGCACGTTGTGCTCATCCATTTTCCGATCGCGCTGTTTATCACCGGAGTCGGATTTGATTTGCTATCCCGAGGTAAACGCGAGTCGCAACTTGCCAGCGCCGCTTATTTGAATCTTTCCATTGCGGCGGCCACTGTGCTTCCTGCGGTCCTGACTGGGGTGCTGGCATGGCAGTTTGCTCTTGAGGGCAAAAGGCTTAAAGGTCTTTTGCTGTTGCATGTAATTGCGGCGTCAATTGCTGCGTTGCTGGTAATTGCTTCCTGGTGGATGCACTGGCGGACGCGAAAGGCGGAACCTGTGTCCCTTCCCCGATATCGCATTCCGGTCGAACTACTCGGAGTTGCGGTCATCGCCGTTACAGCGCATCTCGGCGGGTTCTTAAGTGGGGTCAATCCATGAGCTCCCGCCGATCGTTGAGTCGATGGAATTCCTGCGGGACTTATTCGAGCGCGGTGCCGCCCCACTTTAATTCGAGACGCCCCAGAGCTTGAAGACAACTTATCAACACACATATTACTTACGTGTGATTGAACTCTGACATGAGTACGACACCTAACACGAAACGTTCACTTAGAGTGCGCTCAGGTGACTCATCCGATTCCACCAAAATTCTAGCTCAGCAAAGGAAATGATTTGTTATGAAAAGCAGAAGCATCTCCGTTGATACACCCTCGAAGTCAAACCAAACCACTGGTGAGGATGTTTCCTCCCCTGAGAAAACCGCCTTCAATCGGCGTTCATTTCTGAAGAACAGCGTAGTCGCCGGAGCTGCAGTAACTGCAGGTGCCGCGATTTTGGAGAACATCCCATCGGCCCTAGCGGATCCGGGCAACGGCCACCTGACGCGCGGCGACGCAGCCATCTTGCGCTGGCTGGCGGCGGCCGAAATCATTGAAACCGACCTCTGGCTGCAATACACGGAACTTGCAGGCACCCAGGACAACGAAGTTGCCACCATAGCCAGTCAGCAGATTCCCGGTTATCCCGCACAGGCCACCGGAGGAAGCACAGCCTACACGCAGGCCGTTCTCCAGCTGGATGGGGACATGGACCAGTACATTCATGACAATACCGAGGATGAGCTGACCCACGAGACGTTCATCAACGCCTACCTGGCATCGAAAGGCGCATCTCCAGTCAGCCTTGATCAGTTCCGCACTTTGCCAAGTAGCAAAGCGACAGGCGCGAACCAAATTCTTAGGCTTACTGACCTCACGAAGCTCACAGTGGACACGACTTGGTGGACTCGCTATCGCAGCCGGACCGGCAATCCGGACCTGGGCGACACATTCGCGCCAGCCGTGCCCAGTTTGATTGTTGGAACACATCCTGGAATTCCGCGGACTGATGACGATCTGAACGATCCGAACTTCCTCCAGGCCATTGCCAACACGGCTGGCTTTCACTTCGCGAACATCGAGGTAGGAGGGGCCAGCATGTACCCTGGCCTGGCGCAGAGAGTGTCGAGTGTAGAGGTCCTGCGCATCCTGCTCAGCATTGGCGGAACGGAGATTGCGCACTTCCAGACCTGGCACGACAAGGCCGGCAATGCGATTCCTTCGACGGCGAATATCATTGATCCGGTTACTGGCTTTTCTGTGTTCTTTCCCGATTTGACAAATGCGGCTGTCCCACCGGTTGGCGAGGACTCGCAGTCCAACCTGATCATGCCGGAACCGACTGCATTCCTCAGTCGGAAGCTACCGGTGTGTTCGATCATCCGTCCAACCGAGACCAAGAACGCTGCCACGGTCGCGCTCCAGGGCTTCATTAATATGAACGTTTTCGTAGGCCAGTCACAGGCGTTTCTTAGCTTCGTGACCCAGCTTGCTCAAGACGCCGATAATGCTAGGCGCGGAACCAGCTAGCCGATCATCAGTTCCCTGGTTCCGCAGGTCTCTCACAGCCATACATTCTGTGCACCGACCACATAGACGACTAAATCCAAAGTCCCCACTGATCGCGTTATGCGGCGATAAGTGGGGCTTTTCATTTTCTGCGTGCGATATTTAGCATTTCTTACAGCCATCCTCGGAATATTTCGTTGGCTACTCCAGTCTGGCAACATGCAGGCCGGAGCATGGTGGGTCTTTCACGCCTTGCCATGTATCGGCGTTCTCACAAACAACAACCAGAGGTCTAAAGTTATGTTCAGAAGTTTGGCCACACTTGCGTTAATTGGAGCTTTCTTGCAGGTCGCTCCGCCTGCGAATGCAGCGTCAGACGAACAACAGAGTTCGGCCCAGCGCGTCAACGCCGTCATCGAGTGGAATAGAACTCTGTTAGCAATCGTTCGCACGCCCGGCGCCCAGCCAGCTACCATTCACTCAACTCGCAATTTCGCTATTTTGCACGCCGCCATTTACGACGCCGTCAACAATGTCGCGCCAAAGTTCAGTCCGTATCTTGTGAGCCTTCCCAACGTTCCAAGGAGCGCATCCGAGATAGCTGCGGCCGATGAGGCAGCTCATGATGTCTTAGTTTCCCTGTATCCCGCGTTTCAGTTGTCGCTGGACACCGAACTCCAGCAGGACTTGGCGCAGCTTCCAGATAATGAGAGAAAAGCTCAGGGAGTGGCTGCCGGTCAGGCAGTCGCCGTCCAACTCCTGGCTGCGCGCAGCGCCGACGGAGCAAATCTAACTTCGCCTTCGTACGTGCCGGGAACCCAGCCCGGAGACTACCAGTTGACGCCGCCGAACTTCGCGCCAGCGGATTTTACCCAGTGGTCTCAGGTCACTCCGTTTGCATTGGCGCGGGCCAACGAGTTTCGTCCCGGTCCTCCTCCAGCGCTCACAAGCGATACCTATACTGAAGTATTCAATGAAGTCAAAGATCTGGGATTCATCGCCAGCACGACGCGCACCGCGGAACAAACTCAGATAGGGAAGTTCTGGAATGGTAACATCCAGGATTTTTGGAACGAGATCGCGCAGACTGCTGCGCTGGCGCATCACCTCAATTTGCAGGATAGCGCCCGACTCTTTGCTCTACTGAATATAAGCCTTGCCGACACTACGATCGCATTTTTCGACGCCAAGTACGCGTACAACTTTTGGCGTCCAGTTACTGCTGTGCAATTGGCGGACACTGACGGAAATCCGCTGACCGACCCGAATCCAACCTGGCTTCCGCTAAGCACCAAGACCGCTCCCGATCCTTCCTACCCCGGAGCACACAGCGCAATCAGCAGAGCGGGCGCGACCGTGTTGCGGTTTTACTTCGGCGACCAATTCACTTTCGACGTCACCTCCGAGTCGCTCACGGGAGTGACTCGACACTTCACCAGCTTCTCCGCAGCGGCGGAGGAAGCGGGACTGAGCCGTATTTACGCTGGGCAACACTTCCGAACTGACCACATCGCTGGCAAGAGTTTGGGCGGGCAGGTAGCAGAGTCTATCGACGAGAGCATTCTGCTGCGGGGGGAATAAATACAGCAGAAAGTTTGTTATCACTAGTGAGACTCGTTTCGCAGAAGGCAGATGATGCACAGGATGAGAAAAAGCAAGTTAGTGGAGTCCAGGTTGAGCCTGGTGGCACTTCTTACAACTGTGCTGGTGTCATTTGGCAGTGCGTCGGCCAAAGAGCACAAGGTGAAAACATCCGAGAACGAGGCTCACGTCGTCGCTCACATTTCATTTAGCGGCCTCTCGGCCGTTGATATGGCGATGCAGAGAAAAGTAAACGACAAATACTACCTCTATGTGCTGCATTCGAAAGACCAGGGCATTTCGATTGTCGATATCACCAAGCCTGGTCAAGCGAAGGCCGTGGGAGTAATTCCGTGGCCGGATGCAACCGTTTCGAGCCGGATGAATGTGACGGGCGACCTGGCTATCATCGCCGAAAGTGAGATTCTCCCGATGCGCGGCAGCACGTCTAATGATGACCTTGTACTTTGGGATTTGTCCAATCCTGCAGCCCCCCGAGTCGTGCAAAAGTTCACGGGAGTGGTCAAGTGGCTGCAGGACGAGCGAAATTTTATTTATGTGTTGAATCGCGATGGATTATGGGTGGTGTCAGAGCCGGCGGATCGTCAGCCGGAACCGACGGCACCCTCGACATATAGATTGAGAAAACTGCGGGATGAGGGCAAGCCGTAAGCCCAGCGGAGGCAGCTGCAAGAGGCCCGATGGAGCCGCCGTTCCACAGTAGCAAGAACTACGGGAATGAAGTTACTGCGTCGTTGGTTATAGCTTCTAGAGTCTCAAATCGGCAACAGAGGGAACCAGATGCCATACGGCACGGACAACACGCAAGTTCAACAATTACCGACCAGGGTGACTGGTTACCCGAGCAAACTACTCGGGCGCACAGACGTTGCGAAAGATACGATGGCGTTCCAGTTTGAGAAACCACGCAATTTTATATTCAGAGCTGGGCAGTCGCTTGATTTGAGCCTCTTACGCTTGGGGCAGGACCCTCCCCACAGACGCACGCATACTTTCTCGATTGCCAGCGATCCGTCCAACGAAGCCATCATTTTCGCCAGCCGCATGCGGGATACAACCTTCAAGCGAAGTTTGTCCCTACTGCCGATAGGTACAGAGGTTCGAATAGAGGGCCCGATGGGCTCGTTCACTCTTCACAACAACACAGCCAGGCCTGCTGTCCTATTGGCCGGGGGAATCGGCATCGCGCCATTCCTAAGCATTGTTTCTCACGCACAAAAAGAAGGGCTTCGTCACCGTATCATTCTGCTTCACGCGAACCGTCTGCTCGAAGATGCCGCGTTCATGGATGCGCTCTGGAATCTGGAGCGGGTAAATCCCCGGTTTTCCTTTGTTCCAACTTTCACACGCCTGAACAGCAATCGTGGCGAATGGAAGGGCGAGACTGGACACATCAGCCCGGAAATGCTTTATCGGCGTGTAGGCAAGCTGCAAGGCCCGATCTTTTACATTGCCGGACCACCCTCGATGGTCTCTGCAACGCGACGAACGCTTGTTGAGGCCGCTGTGGATGAAGACGACATTCGGACGGAAGAGTTTGCAGGTTACTAACAGGTGGATGGAGCTGATGATTGATTGTGGTGTTTTCGTTGCCAGTCAAAGGATTCCTCGGGACCGGCGCAACCTTCGAGGCCGATGTCAACCTCGTGGTGCAGCTCATGATGGGGGTAGCACTGGTCGCAGGGGTCGTTCTTGCGAAACAACAGCGTTACAGAGCCCACGGTATTTGTCAGACCACGGTGCTGCTCTTGAACTTGTTGATGATCGGACTGGTGATGTGGCCCTCGTTCCGGCGACAAGTGAGCCCAAGGTTTCCCAAGGTGCTTCATAAGCTGTATTACGCTGCGCCTATGGTTCATGCGGCTCTGGGAATGTCGGCTGAGCTTATGGGACTTTATATCGTCCTGGTGGCGGGCACCAATGTTCTTCCGGCGTGGTTGCGCTTCAAAAACTGGAAGCGGTGGATGCGGACCGAATTTGTGCTTTGGTCAATTGTTGTGATCAGCGGCATGGGGACTTACTACGTTTGGTATATAGCGCCGTTCCGCTAATACGTGAGGTTTCAAATGACGGCATTGATGATGTCTCTCCCCGCCGTCACTAGCGGGTGCTGTGATTGGAAGCGGTGAGTCACAGCACCTGCATTTTGTCTGTAACTTTGATGTCTTTTCATCGCAGTTCAAGGAGAACCTATGTTTGAAGGATTATTTCAACCTACGCATCTGCTGGTTATTTTCGGAATTGCTCTGCTCGTCTTCGGGCCCAAGAAACTTCCCGAGCTCGGCAAAGGAATCGGCGAGGGTATCCGCGGTTTCAAGGCAGCCATGAAGGCCGAGGATGAGAAGCCGGTCCCTGCAATCGCTAACGTCGCTACCGATCAGGGCCTATCAAAGGGGTAAATCGTGGGGTTTGGAACGGAAATCCTGTTCATGATTGCGCTCGGATTGCTTTTGTTGGGGCCAAAGCGGCTGCCCAAAATCCTGGGACATGTCGCGCGGGCCAAAGCACAGTTCGAGAAGGTGGCCCACAGTTCCAAGTCTCAATTGGAGGCGGAACTCGAGGCCGACCATGGTAACCGCAAGACCAATTCTTCGCAGGAAACGGTTGGGGACCAGTGAATTCTCCACGAATCCTCGGAATTGGAACGGCGAATCCGCCAATTCGGCTTACCCAAGAGCAAAGCTTCCACGCTGCCGGGTACGAAAGCGAACGCATTCGGAAGATTTTCCTGAATAGCGACATTGAATACCGCCACTTTTATTTTGGAGGTATCCCAAACCGCGAAGAAACTTCTGATCAAATGAATCAGCGCTATGTTTCTGGTGCGGTGAAAACAGGTTGCCGCGCGATTCTGGATTGCCTGGAGTCGGCTGGAAGAACCGTACAGGATGTGGATTTTCTGGCGGTTTGCACGTGTACGGGTTACACGTGCCCGGATGTCGGTAGCCGCCTCATTGCGCACATGGGCTTCAGCAAGAACGTGCAGAGATCCCCCCTCATCGGTCTTGGGTGCGCAGGTGCGCTTCCCGCCCTACAGCGGGCGGCCGATTTCGTCCGCGCAAACCCGGGCCGTCTCGCATTGACGCTAGCTGTCGAGATTTGTTCCGCCTGCTACTACGTCGATAACACTCTCGAGACAGTTATCGGCAACGCGATTTGCGCAGATGGCGCCGCCGCCTTCCTGCTCGGCGCGGAGGAGCAAACTGATCCCGGCTATCCCCGGGTAATCGATTTCGAGACTTTCGTTAGTACGGAGCACATCGAAGAAGTTGGACTTCAACACAGCCAGGGAAAACTGCGAATCGTGCTGGGGGTCTCCATCCAACACTTAGCCGGCCCCATGATCGAAACGGCACTCCAGCAGTTACTGCAACGACATGGGCTTTCCCGATCGGATATCCGCTTTTGGGTTGTTCATCCCGGTGGACGCAAGGTGATCGACAACGTTCAAAAGCACCTCGGTCTGACTGAGACCCAACTACGCTTCTCCCGGAGTGTGTTACGGAATTACGGGAACATGTCGTCGCCCACCGTAATGTTTGTTCTGGATGAAGTAGTACGTAATGGCGATCCACAGCTTGGCGACTGGGGGGCGATGATCGCCTTGGGTCCGGGGATGGCCGCGGAGGTCGCGCTGCTCAGATGGTAGCTAGAATGGCTTTCCGGCCGCTGCTCCACGTTCTCCGAGGAGCAAGAAAGACCCGCTCCTGGGCGGAGCTGAAGCTGCTTCTGAAAGATCGATTATTCCCTGCAACGATAACCCGCGCCAACAGTGAGGATCCGCTTCCTCCCCTTCTGTTCCAGATGGCAACTGCTTATTGGATGTCTCAGGCGATCTATGTCGCTGCCAAACTCGGGATCGCCGACTTACTGCACGATGGTCCGCAATCGTGCGCGGCACTAGCGACCGCCACCGGGTCAGACGCGCCCTCGCTCTTTCGCCTGTTCCGAGCACTATCAAGTGTTGGCATCTTTTCGCAAGTCGGGGAAAGCAGTTTTGCTCTTTCGCGCCTTGCAGAGCCGCTCCGGAGTGATGTCACTGGATCTCTCAGGGCTATAGTGATCACGATTGGCGAAATCCATTATCAGGCCTGTGGAGAGCTTCTTCACAGCGTTCGAACCGGATCTACGGCCTTTAACCAGGTGTTTGGAACGAGCCTGTTCGACTACCTGGAGCAAAACGCCGATGCGGCAGACGCGTTCAATCGAGGCATGACAGACTTGTCAACCTTACTAGCTCACGCGGTTTTGATGGCTTATGACTTTTCGGGAATCTCCTCCCTGGTGGATGTTGGCGGAGGCGAGGGTCAACTCTTGCGAAAGATTCTGCAGTTGAATCCAGAGATGACAGGCGTCGTTTTCGACTTGCCCAAAACCGTCGAATCAGCGAATGGGGGGGCGGCTGACGGACAGCAGTGCTCGTACATCGCCGGAGACTTCTTCGAGTCGGTTCCAGAAGGAGCCGACGCCTACCTGCTGTGCGGTGTGCTGCATGATTGGGACGACGACCGTGCTATCACGGTCCTTCGAAATTGTCGTCGTGCAGCCATGACAGAGAATGGCAGGGTCCTGATAATTGACATGATTGTCCCGGATACGAATTCCGCGTCTTTCAGCAAGCTTCTCGATCTGAACATGATGGTTATGACGGGAGGGCGGGAACGGACGAAAGCTCAGTTTCATGCTTTGCTCGATGCCGCCGATTACAGGATCAAAAAGATCATTCCAACCTTGGCCCCGCAGAGCATCATCGAAGCCGTGCTGAAATAGCGTCGAGATCGTTTTCAACCAACCTACAAAAACAATTTGGCTGCCCCCCAGGGATTCGAACCCCGATATGCTGATCCAGAGTCAGCTGTCCTGCCGTTGAACGAGGGGGCAGCAGTGCGGTTGGAGCCGAACCACGCGGCCATCCCGATTCTATTGGGCGTCCCGGGTGCTGGTCAATTCTGCAGGCTGGTCAAGCTTTGTTCGGATTTGCGTCCTTAGGATGGGAAGTCCCATTGACGTCTCGAGACTCTGCGCCTAAGATTCGCCAACATGACGGAAGCAGGATCAACGCGGCAATTCTCCCCTGGACTCCGTCTGGGGAAATACCAGGTCCTCGACCGGTTGGGCGCCGGGGGCATGGGCGAAGTCTATCGCGCGCTCGACACCACTCTGCAGCGCGAGGTTGCCCTCAAGTTCCTGGCGCCCGCCATTGAGCGCGATCCAGAACAGCTCGCCCGATTTCAGCGCGAAGCGAGGTTGCTCGCGTCGCTCAACCATCCCAACATCGGTGCCATTCATGGATTCGAAGAAATAGACGGCCTGCATTTTCTGGTTCTGGAGTTGGTTCCTGGCGTGACTCTGGAAACGATGCTGGCGCGCGGGGCGCTGGATCGGAACTCCGCGCTTCGAATCATGGGGCAAGTCGCGGAGGCGCTGGAGGCGGCCCACAATGCGGGCGTCGCGCACCGCGACCTGAAGCCGGGCAACATTATGGTCACCGGTGACGGCAAGGTGAAAGTCCTCGATTTTGGGCTGGCCAAGGCACTCGATCCGGGCGCGTTGCCGGAGTCAGCCACCATGACGTCGAACACGATTCCCGGGCACATCCTCGGGACTCCGGCGTATATGAGTCCGGAACGGCTGCGCGGCGAGCCCGCCGACAAACGCGCCGACA
>WNFD01005242.1_pt1 | contig 12995 bp, 12 predicted proteins | sample 5400491 | NCBI WGS metagenome assembly WNFD01 (sample SAMN13153343, study PRJNA577476) | soil metagenome | isolation source: 120 cm saprolite under Douglas fir tree site 2 hole 2 replicate 2 | place: USA:California | collected 2015-04-18 | reverse complement strand
AGGCGATTCGCGACCTCGCCCGCTCGGGGCTGTCGCAATCAAGCCTCGAAGTTGCGCGCGACCGCAATTGCGTCGCGACGCTGAGCTATGTCTACGACCATGCGGCGCGCGAGCTGCCCAAACGCCTGACCCAGGATTTCCACGCGCATCACGGCCTTGCGCAGGCGACGCTCCATGTCCATCTCGACCATGACAGTTGTCTTGAGGTGACTGTGCTCAGAGGCAGGAGCGCCGAGGTGAAGGCATTCGCGGATCACGTCATCGCGGAGCGCGGCGTGCGCCACGGCCACATCGCCTACATGCCGGCGGACGCCGGGGCACATCCGCATGACCACCACTCCCTCCCTTCCCTCCCCCGCGAGCGGGAGAGGGAAGGGAGGGGGCGTGGTCTAGCGCCTGCCGATCGCAAAAGACGCCAATCGTGAGTGACTGAGCAGAGAGTCGATCGTGGCGGATACGCGAATCGAGACCGATACGTTCGGCCCCATCGAGGTGGAGGCGGATCGCTATTGGGGCGCACAGACGGAGCGTTCGCGGCGGAATTTCCGCATCGGCGCCGAAACCATGCCGCTAGCGGTGATCCGAGCCCTTGCGCTCGTCAAGCGCGTCGCCGCCGAGGTGAATTGCGAACTCGGGCTTCTTGACGAGCGCCGCGCGAATGCGATTGTCGCAGCTGCCGAGGAAATCATTGCCGGCAAACTCGACGGTCACTTCCCGCTCGCCGTTTGGCAGACGGGCTCCGGCACTCAATCCAACATGAATGTAAACGAGGTCATCGCCAATCGCGGCAACGAACTCTTGGGGGGCGTGCGTGGTGCGCGCGAACCTCTTCATCCCAACGACCACGTCAACAAGAGCCAGTCTTCCAACGACAGCTTCCCGACGGCAATCCGCATCGCCGCGGTCCGCGAGATCACGGCGCAGTTGATCCCGGCCCTCGAACGCCTTCACGGCGCGCTCGCAGAAAAAGCCGAAGCCTTCGCGTCGATCGTCAAAATCGGCCGTACCCATTTGCAGGATGCGGTGCCGCTCACCCTCGGACAGGAATTCTCCGGTTATGCGGCGCAGCTCGAATCGGGCATCGGCCGCATCCGGCAGGCGTCCGCGCATCTGTTCGCCGTCGCCCAGGGAGGCACCGCGGTCGGCACCGGCCTCAATGCGCCGCCCGAATTTGCCGAACTGTTCGCCGTCCGGCTTGCGGCCCTGACCGGATTGCCATTCGTCAGCGCCGCCAACAAGTTCGAGGGGCTTGCCGCCCACGACGCGGAGGTATTCTTGCACGGGGCGCTCGCCGCCCTGGCGGCCGGCCTGTTCAAGATCGCGAACGACGTGCGCCTGCTCGGATCAGGCCCGCGCTGCGGGCTTGGGGAACTAATCTTACCGGAAAACGAGCCCGGGTCCTCGATTATGCCCGGCAAGGTCAATCCGACCCAGGTGGAAGCCCTGACCATGGTATGCTGCCAAGTGTTCGGCAATCAGACCGTTATCACCACGGCTGCAAGCCAGGGTCATCTCGAACTCAATACCTACAAGCCCGTCATCGCTCATGCGCTTCTGCAGTCCATCGGGCTTCTGGCCGACACAGCATTATCGTTCGCGGATCATTGCGTCGCCGGCATCCGCCCTGACACGGCGCGGATTGCCGAACTGGTGGAGAAATCGCTGATGCTGGTGACTGCGCTGGCGCCGAGGATCGGCTATGATAAGGCGGCCGCGATGGCCAAGGCGGCTCATGCCAACGGCACCACGCTGCGGCAGGAGGCGGTGCGGCTTGGCTATGTGACCGCCGAGGAATTTGACCGCTTGGTGCAGCCGGATGCCATGACACATCCCTCCTAATCGCCTTGAAGGCGCCGGAAATTATTCACACTATGGTTGTATTAATCCGCGAGCGACTCATGTCCAATTACGCGGTATCCGAGTACGAGGTGATTGGGCGTTGTGGTTTCTGTAAGTTGGTGTGTCGGTGTTCTGGCCAACTGAGTAACCTACCGGAGAAGTGCCTTCAGCGTTTTTATGGAGACTGCGGCGGCGCATGGCTGAAATCGTCAATCTCCGCGTGGTCCGCAAGCGGGCCGAGCGCCAGCGTTCCGAAAAACAGGCTGCCGAGGCAAGAGTTTTCTACGGTATGTCGAAAGCTGACCGTGCGCTCGCGAGGTCGAACACAGAGAAGATTCGCCGCGAGCTAGATGAGCACCGTATCGAGACAGGAGAAGCCGATGAAATCGCCGGTCGTTAAGCGTTCTATCGTCATCGCCGGACACAAGACGAGCGTGAGTCTGGAGGATGCGTTCTGGACCGGGTTGAAGGAAATCGCCGCGAAGCGCGATTTAACCTTGTCCGACATGGTTGCGGCGATCGATCAGGACCGTCGACACGGCAACCTCTCGTCAGCCATTCGATTGTTCGTGCTCGATTATTATCGCGGGGCTCAGCACGGCACGAACACGGAGAGCAAGCCGGTCATCACTTCTGGGGTCGGCCGAAGCGAGCAGCTTCTGCGCGCCGACTAAGCCGGTTACAACAGGACGGCACATGCGCGTTGCGGAGGGCGACGCGCATGACGTCCATAATTGTGCGGTTGTCATAACTGCCATTCCAAAACGAATGAGCTGGCCCCTGCGTCGGGAGCCTGCGGCGTCCTTCCCGCTGCCTGCACGCATGCGGGGGAGGGGGAAGGCGCAGCGTGCTATCGCTATCGGTCCGGTCCGGGCGGCCCGGGAGGTCCGAGGCGGGTGCGTCGATCGAAGCCCCCTGCCGCCGGCGCGGATGGCGACAAACCGGTCTGTGGGGGCATAGCGGTGCCGGTATCCGACTGACGCCGAAGGGCGTCGACCGCCGCCTCCAAACGCCGCCGTTCCTTTTCGGCCTCGTCGAGGCGCTTCGCTTCCTGATCGACTGCGCGCATGGTCGCCCAACCGATGAGACTCGTGACGTCTACGCCGCGCCGCGCCGCGGCCAGCGGCCCCTTGACGGTCACCGCCATTACCGGACGTTCGGCAGTGGGTGCATTCTTGCGCGGCGGTGCAGTCATGGTGAGACGCGCATCCAACTGCCAGTCGGCCAAAGCCAGCGAGATTGATCCCGAGATGTCGGTGCTCTGTGCCGAGGCAGACACCTTGGCCAATTGCGCGCGACCGTCCGCAATGACGATCGGCGCCGTCGCCAACGCAATCTTCAACTTTCCGGCATCGAGTCCCGAATTGGCAATCTGAGTGACACGCCCAGGATTGCTCGCAAGCCCGCGATCAAATTCCAGCGCATTGATCACCGCGTCGATCGCGCCCGGATCGAGGCCGGAGACGTCGATGTTCTCGGCCGTTACGGTCCCGGCGCCCGTGACAGACCCAACCAGAGAGGCCGGGCTCAACCCCTGCCCCTCCAGGTCGGCTTCGAGCGAGATACGCCCTGCCGCGGGAGTCCGCAGCGCACCCGCCAGCAGCACCGGCATATCCGCATTGGTCAGCTTGACATGGGAGCGCAGCGACAGGCCGGCGCGCTCACGGCGCACCTCGGCGCCGAGTGCGAGGCGTCCGTCAGCCATTCGTCCCGTCACGTCGGCGAGAGCGAAACCGGACGGCTCGAATTTGACCGTGCCGGTGAGGTCCTTGGTGGCGACGCCGGCCATCCACTGCGCATTTGCAGTGCGGAACTCGACACGGCCTGCCAGCTCCGGCACCATAGGTTGCCCGAACGGTTCGGCGACCCATTCCGTTGACCGGCCTCCCGACGCTGACGGCGGCGCGCCCGCGATAATCGCAAATAACTCACCGGCATCCACCTGGTCGGTTTCGATCCGGCCATTGACTTGCAGCGGTTCGCCGAGGCCGAAGGTGAGGCCGCCTTTCACGGCCGCGCCTGCGACCTTGCCGGCGAGATCCGTGACGGCGACGTCACGTCCGTCGATCGCGAGATGGGCGCGGAGATCGGCCGGGACGGCCACCGACCCAGCCCGTCGTGGTAGCTTTGTATTCGCTGCACGGAGCGCCACATCGAGCGCGCCCTCCCCGGACAGGGTCACGGTTCCTGCCGCACTCGCATTGAGGTCGGTGCCGGCAAACTTCCCGTCGACCCTAAACGCCCTTTTTGGGGCACCGTCGGCCACGAACGTAATCCGTGCCGGGTGAGAATCCGCGTTCGCGAATGTATCGAGCCCTATCAGGCTGGCGAGCGCGCGACCGTCCAGCGCGTCGAGACGACCGCCGATGTGCATCACCGCCGCTGCGGGATCGGAGATGTCGCCGGCGCCGCTGCCGTCGAGGTTGACGTCGATGCCCGCAATCGTGCCATCGAGCTTGAGTTTTGCGGCAGTTCGCCCGCCCGTTGCATTGCCGGGTCGCGGCTCCACGTCAAATTTGGCATTGACCTTGAGCGGCGCGATCCGCGGGCCATACTTGCGTATGGCATCGGACGTTTGGGGCAGAAATCTCTCTGCGAGAGTGGTAATGCCATCGAGGCGCGGCGCGGCCACCGACAAGGCGACCGAGCCGCGCCACGCATCGGCTGCATTGTCAAGACGGCCGCTGGCGTCAAGGGAAGCGCCCCCGATGTCGGCGACCGACAAGCGTTCGATCTTCAGCCCCGAATGATCGTAGGTCAGCACGGCCTGTGCCTTTCGCGCCTCAATGCCCGCATAGGAGGCGCGTCCGACATCGAGAGCGAGCGCGACCTCCCCGGGGCGCTCGAACGAGGTCGAGGCGAATAATGCCGATCCCAACGCAAGGCCGCGATCGAAGTCGAGTTCGGAGCCGTTGAGCGCTGCATCAAGGCGTGCCGGCGCCGCGGCGGTGGCGAACCGATACGCCACGCGCCCTTCCAATGCCTTGCGGTCGATCTCGGCTTTGAGTCCGTCGACGGCGACGCGTGCGCGGCCGAGCGTGACGGTGCCGCTGCCGCGCATCGGGCCGAGCGTCGGCCGGCCTGCCGCACTGCGTCCCTCGATCCAGGCGAAGAAAGCCGCCGGATCGCTCGAATCGACTTTCACAGGCCCTTGAAACTCGACCTGACGATCGGCCACGGCGAGCTTGCCGGCGATCAGCATCTGGGTCGCGCCAGGGGCCCGCAACTCAAGCGTGTCTATGCTCCATCCATCGGCACTGGTCTCTACGTCGCCTCGCACGGCAGATAACGTGGCGCCGCCCGCCATAAGACTATCTATTCCGAGGCTCACCCGGATCGGCATCGGCGGCGGTGGGATTGCGGCGAACTCGTTGACCAGCAACTTGAGGGTCTCGAACGGCAGCCGTTTCAGCTCGGAATTGGGAAGCGCACGATCAAGGTCGATTTGTCGGGCGGTAAGCGTGCCGGCGACGCTCGGATCGTGACCCAGGTTCATGACGCCAGAGCCGTTCAGGCGAACGAGCCGCGACTCCGGCCCGTAAAGCAATTCCAACTGGTCGACCAACACGGTCTTGGTGGTCGCCTTGATCTTGCCGAAAACCTTCAATGGATCGTTGACGGTGACCCGGCCGCCGGGGAGCGCGGTACCGACGACACGCGAGAGTGTCGCGGCGCCCTCAAAACGCGGGGAGCCGCTCTCGATCCAGACCGTTCCGTCGGATTCGAAAGCCAGCGCTCGTTCAGCAGGATCGATGGCGAGCCGTACTTTCATGCCGCCGTCGTCGCCGCGGCGACTCCCAGAAAATCGGTAGGCGTAGTGCTCGCCTTTCGCCGTGAAGGTACCTTCGACCCTGAGCGGACCCATGAGCGACCCCACCTCGCCGCTCAAGTTCAACCCTTCGATGTCAAGCTGCGCGCCGCTCGCCGCGTCCGCGAGGAGAAACTGGCCTTCGTTGATTGCGAGCCGCTCGATCGCGAGTCGATTCGGGTCAAAGCGGATATTCAGACCGGGTATCTGCACCACGCCTGACCGGTCCAGCCCGACGCGCATTTTAGGGCTGTCGAGTGTAACCTGACTGGCGCGAAATTCGCCCTGCATCAGCATGCCGAGGCCGAACTCCATCGCCAGCCCACGCGCGGTCACCTTCTCGGCCGACGCGGCCGGCCCAATCTGGACGTTGCTGAGCTTGAGGGAGGGGGTGGGCAAAAGGCGCACATCGATCGCGCCGCCAACCCGCACCGGAGCCCCGACCATTTGGCTGGCTTCGGACTCGATCACCGCACGATATTCGCCCCAGTCGATGAAAAGCGGTCCTATCAGCGCTGCGAGCAGCGCCAGGATGACGGCTATGCCAATGCTGAGAAGCGTCGTCTGCACCGATGTGCTCCAAACCGTAGCTTGCGTCGCCCACCTGCCTTCGCGCGCTTGCGGGTGGAAGACAGCGGAGGGGCGACCCAGCCCGTTCTGCGTTTCCGCGACTCCCTACCCTCCCCCGCATGCGGGGGAGGGTAGGGAGGGGCTTCCGCGAAAGTGACGCTATCCCGATAAAGTTCCGGTTAAAGCTCCGGTTCGCTCCACGCAAGGATGCAGGCGAAACCAAGCGCGCGTCGGCGGCGATTGTATGTCGAGCCTCCCGGTTTGCCCAAGCGAGTTTAGCCCAGAGTGACGATCTTACCGGGATTCATGATGTTCTGCGGGTCGAGCGCCATCTTGATGGCCCGCATTGCGGAGAGCGCCGCATCCCCGTGTTCGGCCTTGAGATATTTCATCTTGCCCTGGCCGACGCCGTGCTCGCCCGTGCAGGTTCCCTCCATCGCCAGAGCCCGTTCCACCAAGCGCTCCAGCAGGTCCCCGGTACGGCGGAGCTCGTCGGCATCGGCCATATCGACGAGAATCGACAGGTGGAAATTGCCGTCGCCCACGTGCCCGACAATCGGAGCAACGAGCCGGCTCGCGGCGACGTCCGCCTGGGTCGCTATGACGCATTCGGCAAGGTGAGAAATCGGCACGCAGACATCGCTTGCAATCGCCTTGGCGCCGGGCCGCAGCGCGAGCGCCGCCCAATAGGCGTCATGCCGGGCTTGCCATAGCCGGGTGCGATCCTCCGTCTTGGTGGCCCACTCGAATGGGCCGCCGCCGAGATCTGCCGCGATCTCGCCGAAACGCGCCGATTGCTCTTCCACACCGGCGGGACTGCCGTGGAACTCGAGGAACAACATCGGGCATTCCGGCAGCGTCAATTTCGAATAGGCGTTGACGGCCTTGACCTGGAGGGCGTCGAGCAGCTCGATGCGGGCTACCGGGATGCCGGATTGGATGGTTGCGATCGCCGCCTCGCACGCCGCCTGGACCGAGGGAAACGGGCAGACACCGCCTGCGATGGCTTCGGGAATGCCGTGGAGTTTAAGCGTGATTTCCGTAATCACCGCGAGCGTGCCCTCGGAGCCCACCAGCAACCTGGTGAGATCGTAGCCTGCGGCCGACTTACGGGCGCGGCGCGATGTCGTGATTATCTCGCCGTTGGCGAGCACCGCTTTGAGCGCCAGCACGTTGTCCTTCATGGTGCCGTATCGGACCGCATTGGTGCCGGAGGCGCGTGTCGCCGCCATGCCGCCGATCGAGGCGTCGGCGCCGGGATCGAGCGGGAAGAACACCCCATAGTCGCGCAGGAAGGCGTTGAGCTGCTTGCGCGTCACCCCGGGCTCAACCACGCAGTCCAGATCCTCGGGATGAACCGCCAGTACCCGGTTCATGTCGCGAAAATCGATGGAAACGCCCCCGAACGGCGCGTTGACTTGGCCTTCGAGCGATGTTCCGACCCCAAACGGGATGACCGGCAGCCCATGGGTGGCGCAGATATGGACGATTGCCTGCACCTCCTCCGCCGAGGACGGAAATGCGACAGCGTCAGGCGGCTGGTTCGCCACCCAGGTCGTGGTGTTGGCGTGCTGCGAGCGCACGGCCGGCGCAACCGATAAGCGTTCGCCCAGCCGCTGTGCCAGTGCCGCGAGCGCCGCAGAGCGCGAGCTAGGACTTTGCGCCGCGGTGTGGACTGCGATGGTCATATCATTCGCTTCTCCCACCTATGTCCCTTTGCTCCGTCAAAACCGACGGCTCGATCGGGTCGACGAGATTCATCATAACGCTATAACGTTCCGCGACGCGCTTCGATTTGGCGAGACAGGTCCAAATTTCTCAGCATAATGAGGATCTGGGGCTGAAACGGGGTGTTTGATTGGAGTGATGTCGCCACTGTTCTTTGCGCCGTTCGTGTCATCGATCATGCGGGTAGAGCCGGGGTGGATCGACTACAATGGCCATCTTAACATGGCCTACTACAATGTGCTGTTCGATCGCGCTGTCGACGAAACCTACGAGCTGATCGGGGTCGGGGCGGACTACGTGGCAAGCCGCCGGCAGTCGATCTTCACGGCCGAGGTTCATGTCCGCTACCTGCGCGAACTGCACGCGGGCGATCCTGTCCGGGTGACGTTTCAGCTCATCGACTACGACGCCAAGCGGCTCCACTATTTCGAGCAGTTGTTTCATGCTGCCGGCGGCTGGGTGTCGGCGACCTCGGAGAACCTGTCGCTCCATGTCGACATGACATCGAAGAGGACCGCGGCGTTCCCGCAGGAGATCGCCGCCCGGCTCGCCGAGATGAAAGCGTCCCACGCGCTCCTTCCGGTTCCGGAAGCTGCCGGGCGGCGGATTGGGATGGCGGCGCGCGGCTGAGGCTTCTTAAGGTTGCGCCATGACAATCGGCCCGGAGCGGAGTTGTCATCGCCCGCAGCAAGTCGGCACCTATCTGGGGCACACCGGCCGCAGCAACAGCGCAAGTGCGGCCGCAATTTATACACAAGAATGTCGCGACCGCCGTCGGCCTACTCACCCTCTGGAGGGGTCTTGGCTCCGTAACGCATTTTCAGCATATTGACTGGGCTGTTTGCCGGCCGGAACAAGACCACTAGGTGATCGAACTCCTTCTCGTTAATTGTGATTGATTCTGATTCGCCGCCTAAGCCCTTGGCGATAAGCCCCACCGTATTGCTGTGGCTCACCACAACGACGACCGCTCCCGACGGCCAAGCCTTCACCGATTGGACAATTTCGCCCACGTGTGTCTCCTCGTTCGCGCCCTCCGATTCGATCGGGACAGTCTTGATCGTGAGCCGATCTCCAAGCTGTTGCGCAACCGGCTCCAACGTCTGCCCCGTGCGCTTGGCATCGCTCCGGTAGGCGACACTGACACCGGTTTCAGCGAGCATCCGCGCCAAGAGTTTCGAGCGTTCGACCCCCTTTTTGTTGAGATCGTTTGCACCCGAATCTCGATCGGCATGACGAAGAATGAAAACGATCATAGCGGTTACTCCCTTCACTCCTGGAGCGGGATTTGGTCGGTAGGAATCAGCCGTTGTCTCCCGTTCGCCCCCGTGGACACGCGCCCCCGGGAGTCACAACACGAGGCACATGGGCGTGTTGCGCTGGATTTGCCCGCCTTCGTGGCATCGAGCGGAAGAACGAACGTTGCGCCAATGAGCGGAGTCCACAATAACAAGAAATGTCTGCCCGGGACCTGGTGCCAACTCGACAAGCACGTCCCAGCCAATGGCATCGACGCTGATACGTACCACTGGCACTTGGCCTTGTGACCTGACCCCGTTCGCGCCGAGCCGGTGTGGGTATTGCACTCAGCTTACCCAACAAAGTTAAGCTCTCAGCGCCTCGACGACGAATGCCGTGTTCATACGAAGAATTTCGAGCGCCAGGTCAAAATTGATCAGATCAAGCGTATCGTTGGCGGTGTGGATGACGTGGTTGCTGCGATCTGCCCCCTCGATTGTGAGTACGGCAGCGATTCCCTTTTCAAGGAAAGAGACGTGATCGCTGTCGGCCGGTATCAGCGACGTCTGTACAGCGAGGGAGGTGTAGGTGGCGGCGGCGGCGGCCAGGCCGTCGATTAGTGGCTGCGAGAGCGACGCACCCTCCAACAGGACCGTGGGCATCGCCGTATTGAGCGAGCCGATCATATCCATTTGCACAACCGCTTGGACGCGCGCACGGTCTGTCGTATTCATGGATCGAACGAACTCATCACTACCGAGCATACCCTCTTCTTCACCGCCAAACAGCACAAACTGCAAGTCGTTCTTGCCGTGGTGATCCCTGAGCGCTCTGGCAATCTCCAGAACCCCCGCACTACCACTGCCGTCGTCATCTGCGCCGGGCGCGACGGCGGCACTGTCGCCGCCAGCGTGTCCGTTGATAGAATCGAGATGAGCGGTCACTAGGACTACGCGGCGGGGCTGTGCACCCGCTCCAATGCGCTCAGCAACCACGTTGGCACTTGATGCTCCATTTACCGCAATGTCTTGCAATCTCGTGGCGTACCCCATCGTCACAAACTGCTCCTTGGCGAAGTTGCATGCGTTTTTGAAGTGCGTTGTGGTCGAATTGCGGGTGGGGAACTGCGTCAATTTCGTCAGGTCTGCCTCGTAGGTCGTCCGTGAGAGCCCACTGACGAGTTCCCGCACGGCAGGGTCGGCCGCTCGCGCAGATGCACGGATGGCAGCACCACTGTGCGCTGTGAACACGATTCGATTTTTGCCACGCGGGTCGGTGGCCTCCATCGCTTCCAGCGGGTGAATTGAATAGCAAGGTGCATGGCGTCCGCTGAGTCTTTGCGCCTGTTCAGGATGCATTTCCACCAGGAGAAATCGGCCTTTGTCGAGAATTACCGGAATTTCGGCATGCTTGCGCTGAAAGAGGTTACCCTTCTGAATCACCACATGCAGATGTTTGGGGTCAATCTCGTGAGGGTGGTCTCGCAGCGGAAAGCTGGCGCGACCTGCTGCCTCAGAAACATGGGGCCAATCCGAAGCGTTGCCATAGTAGGCAATCGCGTCGCCGAATTTAACCCAGGATGCGCCCGGCAAATCAGCCGTCGAGGTGGCAGAGCCCCTAAGGTTGCGGTGCGCGGTATCACCAGCAGCCTGACTGATAGCAAGCCTTACAGATTCCATGTTGCGCTCCTATCGTTCCAAGACTTTGGTTCGTTCCAAGACATTGGCCCGCTCGCGCCGATCTGAGCTCAGGGAACTCCAGCCCGAGGGTCAGCAAACTAAATATCTCTACCATCTGCGCTTGCGAGGGCGCAGCTATCAGCTTTGAAAACTAAAGCCGGCGCACCCTTTCAGGCCAAAAATCCCTATTACAATCGTTGAATAACAAGCCCGCTATCGCTCAAAAACTACGAATCGCATGTCGCTCGCGACTCGCGCGCTACCGACATACGGTCTTGCTTGAGCTCTAGAATTTTAATGAGCTGAGATTGCCCCTCGACTGTGACACGGACTTGATCTGCTCCTGCGGAATTCCACACGCCTTCTTTGACCTGGGAGATATCCGTCGCGCCGATTCCGATCCGCTTGAATGTTCCATCCGGATCGAACTTCAGGCCCGGCCTTCCCCGTGACGGTGGGAGGGGAAAGCCAGCCGGTCGATAAACCGTCTCCGTCGCGGTATCTTCTTCGCGCGAGTGGATCCAAAGCTGGCAAAGTAATTTTGTATCGACCGGCTCGGCCATGCGTGCTCTATTTTTTACACGGGAACCCAGGAGACTCCATCAAATTCCATTGTCAGACGGTCGCCGCGCTCATCGCTGACATATCGGCGACCCTCCATAGCCTGAGCGGCAACCGCCTCTGGTTCAAGCCGAGCCGTGGGCACCGGCGTTAAACCCATCGAACTCGCCAGCAACGCGCGCGGGCCCGACAAAGTTGCGTTCATCCGCCTCAGTTGACCCGCCGTAAACATGACCATGGTATCGTCGTCGACATAGTCCATATAATTCATGAACATATCGCCATTTGGCCCATTGTTGCATGTGATGTGAGGAAAGCTTGAGATCCGCACACTAGAGTCGTTCGAGCCGGCTTGATTGGGGGTATCATCAACCATGTCGGATCCCCTACAGCCGCCGTTATCGTCGCCCCAGATGTGTAGTAGATTTAACCAGTGCCCCACCTCATGCACTGCAGTTCGCCCGAGATTGTAGGGAGGCGCAGCGATCCCGGTCGAGCCAAACGCGGTGTTCTTGATGACCACTCCATCGATCGCAGCCGGCTCGCCGGGAAATGTCGCGTATCCGAGAAGATTGCCACCAAGGTTGCAGGTCCACAAGTTCAAATAGGAGTCGCGTGGCCACGCGGACTTGCCGAATCCATCGAACTTGACCATTTCATTCAGCTTTTTCGTTGCTTGCTGATCGCTTGGGTCATAGGGAAAAACCGTCTTTGATGTGCGCGTTCGAGTGATTCCCGTGGTGGGATTGCCCCGAGGGTCCCGCACCGCAAGGGCAAATTCAACAAGTGTGTCAGTGGCAAACGGGCTGAACGGCGCCGGGATCAAGTTTTGATCCTGGTTTTGAAGCCGATAATCACGGTTGAGCGCGTCAATTTGACTCTCAATCTGGCTAACTTCGAGGTTTTCATTGTCGCCGTGATAGAGGACGTGCACCACCACTGGGATACGAATAACACTCGTGCGCGGCGCCAAACGTGCGACTCTCGTGTTCGCCTCTAAGGCCCGGCGATTGTCTCGATAAACAGGATCGGTCGCAGCCAAATAGTAATGATGTTGCATTGCCGCACAAACCCTGCGGGCCGCCTCGGGTCTTGAAGGGGGCCTTGCCATGTCTTACCTCCTATCAATTAAAATTTTAGGGTTGTTGCTTAGGGGACGTTTTGAAACTCTGATTGCCCCGTTCAATGAAACTCGAACGCGAGGTGGGCCAACAAATGCGTCGACCGGCAAGCAGGGGACAACACTGATCCAAAATTACCTCCAACCGTAACCGCAACAGGCATTCTCGTAAACATTTTTTTCACTCTTTTTTTACTCAGCTCAAAGATTGAGCTGAAGCAAGCATATTGCCATGATGCCAATCCTTCGCTTCGTTTCACACCCTCGAAAGCGGGCGATCCAGTAATCACGAGATTTCGATTAGGTCACGTCTGCGCCGGCAGCCCCTTCAAAAACTCCGCCACATACGCCTTCCAGAATGCGGCGCGCAGGTGGGTGAAATGGCCGTGGGTTTCTTCGCTCGCCGGGATCAGCACGTATTTGGCATTGGGGATGCGCTTGATCTCACGCT
>WNFD01009547.1_pt1 | contig 12996 bp, 14 predicted proteins | sample 5400491 | NCBI WGS metagenome assembly WNFD01 (sample SAMN13153343, study PRJNA577476) | soil metagenome | isolation source: 120 cm saprolite under Douglas fir tree site 2 hole 2 replicate 2 | place: USA:California | collected 2015-04-18 | reverse complement strand
CGAAGCGCTCAAACACTTCCGCGAACAGGTCGTGCGCGTCTGGCGCAAGTGGCTCGGTCGCCGCTCGCAGCGGGCACGCATGACGTGGGACCGCATGAGGCAACTGCTGGAGCGCAATCCACTCCCGCGGGCACGCATCCTGCGGCCCTATTCCCCCGCGTAGCGAATCCGTGTCCCGAAGAGCCGGATGCGGGAATTCTGCACGTCCGGATCCGTGGGGGCCGCGGGAGGGCAACCTCCCGCGGCTACCCGAGCCAAGGACAAGTGGCAGCCTGTTTCCGTGGCCTTCAGCGTCAACACGACCACGCATGGCTTGCGCCCCGGCGGGGTACAACGGCGCAATGGCTACCTCGGAACCGACTCGCCCCGCCTCGCAAGTCACGCTCAAGACCGTCTTCACCGTCTGCTTCGGCGTGCTGGCCGTCACAGGCCTGGTGTTCTTCCTCCTCAGGACCCAGGTCTCCGTCACCCTCTCGCTCGGAGCGGGCATGGTGGCCGTGGCCATGAACCACGCGGTTGAAGCGCTGACCCGGCGAGGGCTGCCGCGCAAGCTCGCCGTGCCCGTGGTGGTATTCACGCTGCTCGCGCTGAGCGCCGGCTTGAGCGTCGTGCTCATTCCGCCCGTAGCGAGCCAGGCCAAAGCATTGTTCGCCGCGGCGCCCGCTCTTTGGCAGAAACTCCAGCAGACGCGGCTTTTCCTTGCGCTGGACGCGCGTTTCGATCTGACCGAGCAGCTTCGCCAGGCGGTGCCGGCGGCGGCGGGCGCCGTAGCCCCTGTGCTCACTGCCATCGGCGGCGTGCTCAGCGCGGTCGCGGGCCTCGTGACCCTGCTGCTGCTAGCCATCTTCATGCTGCTCTTCGGCCGCGACCTTGTCCTCTCGATGCTCGCCCAGGCGTCGCCGCCGAACCGGAAGCGTTACGAGCGGGTCGTGGAGAAGGTCTACGGATCAGTCGGCGGCTATGTCGGTGGGCTCATTGGCATCTGCGTGATCAACGCGACGCTCACCACGATCTTCCTGGCCATCACCGGCATGCCGTTCTTCCTTCCGCTGGGAATCCTCAGCGGGGTGTCCAGCGCCGTCCCCTATGTCGGTCCGCTTGTGACAGGCGGCTCCATCACCCTGCTCGCGCTCATCACCGGCGGACCGCTGAAGGCGCTGGTCACCGGCATCTATTTCATCCTCTACGGGCAGTTGGAAGGCAGCGTCCTCAGCCCGCTGATCTTCCGCCACACGGTGCACATCAATCCTCTCATCACGACGCTGGCCATTCTCTTCATGGCGGAGTTCATGGGACTCCCCGGGGCCATCGTCGCGGTCCCGGCCGCGGCGACGGCGCAGATCATGATTCGGGAGATCCTCTCGCTGCGCAAGGAGCAGGACGAGGGCCTGCGCCGCGAGCTTGCGTGACCGCCTCCAATTGAACGAGTCAGCGCGCCTGGCACAGGCAGCCGGCAGGGGCGCGGTCGCGTGAGCGGTGGCAGCGCTGCTCTCCCGCGGTGCAGCGATCGGCGAGTTCCGGGTCATCGCGGTGCCGGCCGGCGATGAGGCAGATGCGCTGCGAGAGGTCGCAGATCTGCTCGATCAACTCGCAGACCCGGTGACACTCCGGCGTCGCCTGGCCGGCGGTGAGCGCGAGAAGCTCCTGCTGCAGCGCAGCGGAGCGCTTCTCGGAGGCGCGAGCATCTTCGCGCTCCTCGGAGTCAGGTGGCTCTACCGCGCGCGGCGCCAGCCGAGAGTGTGAGCATGCTGCCATCCCCAGCAGTCCCGCTGCGATGCAAGCGAGCTTCATCGCGCACCTCCCCCTTCCAGCGCTGCTTCGAGCAGCGCTTCGGCGATGACCTGCGCCGCCTCGTAGTCGCGCGCCGCCTCCGTGTCGCGGCCCAGCCCCTGGTTTGCGCGGCCATGCAGGGTGCGGAGCGAGACGGTGAAAACGTTGCGCTCCTCGCCGAGCGCGAGACCCGCATCGGCGAGACGCAACGCCTGCGACGATTTCCCCTCCGCGAGCGCCAGTCCGGCCAGCCGCGCATACACGTCCTGGAGCAGGGCGCGCCGATCTTGCGCGGCCAGGCCCGCGGGCACGGGCCGGGAGACGAGTTCCTGGAGCACCTGCGCCGCACGCCCGGAATCGCGGCTGCGCAGAAGCGCATCCGCCTGCGCGTTCGCTTCGCGCGCGTCATCGATGAATTGCGCGGCCGCGCTGCCGCAACCCGCAACGGAACCGGCGAAAAGCAGCAGCAGGGCGATCCTCATCGCCCGCCTCCGTAGGCGCGCCCCAGCGACGCGTATACTTGCTTGCGGTATGCGGCCATCTCGGCATCGAGCTGCGCCAGCGCTGCCGGCGGCGCCGGCCGCGCCGCCGCGAGCTGCGCGCGCAGGAGCTGAACTCCAGGCGCGGGAAGTTGCGCCGGCCCCCGCGGGCGCAAGACGAACCACATGAAAGCCGCCGCGACTGCCGCCAGTGCAGCGGCGGCCGCTCGCGCCCGGATGGGCCAGGCGCGCTTCGGCCAGGCGCGCTCCAGCACCGCGCGCGCTCGCAGTTCGCCAAGACCGGCAAGCCGCGACCCCCGCACGAGCATCGCGGCTCCCAGCGCGTCGTCCACCGGCGCCAGGTCGCGCCCAGGCTCGACCGGCTCTTCCAGAACGCGTGCGAGCAACTCCGCCTCGCGCAGCTCAGCCTCGGTGGGCAGCCTCTCCTCGCCGGTCATGGCTCCTCCAACTTCTCGCCGTGGCGCACCACCCACGCCGCGCGGAACGCCCGCAGCGCGCGGAGCAGCAGCACGTCGAAGTTCCCGATGGTCACTTCCATCCGCTGTGCACACTCGAGGCGCGGAAGGTCTTCGAGCATGCGCAGCTCGATCGCGCGCCGGTACCGCGGCAAGAGCTCGCCCAGAACTTCGTCGACCGCCGCCCGCATGCGCCGCTGGTCGAGCCGCCGCTCGATCTCGATCCCCGCGCCACTCTCGCTCTCGCGGAGCGGGGCGATCAGCGACTGGTAGCTCGCCAACGCCCTGCCGGTGCGGGCGCGTTCGCGGTGGAGATCCGTCGCTTTGTTCAGCGCGATCCTCGCCAGCCATCCGAAGATGCTTCCACCCTGGGGGCGGTAGTCGCCGAGCTTCTCGAGGGCGGCCCGAAACGTCTCCGCCAGCGCTTCCTCCGCGGCGACGGCGTTCCCCAGCCGCGGCAGCAGCACCTCCGCGTAGAGTGGCGGCGCAAACGCCGTGTACAGTTCGACGAACGCGCGCCGATTCCCGCGCTGCGCCTCCTCCACGCATTGCAGCTCCCAGCCCAGCCTGTCGTTCGAACTGCTGGTCGCCACGCGCACCTCATCCAACGCGCGAGCCGGCCCGCCGCTTACGCCGGCTTCCAGCGCCGTCGTGCAGTGTAAGGCCGGCCCGGGCCCTTGCGTTGATCGAGAACGGAGGGAACCCATGACGTCGCGAATCGCACCCGCTCTGCTCCTCTTGCTCGAGGCCGGCTGTGCCCATGCCCTCTTGCGCTCTGAACTGCGTGCGCCCGATCTCGCCGCCCCTCCGGCGCTGGCCGACGATCACTTCAAGCGCGATCGCGCCGGTGGAGTGAGCGAAGAGGGCCTGCGCGCCATCCTCGACGCACCGGTCTACCTCGATGAGACGCAGCGCCTGGGCGTCTTGCCGGTCGCCGAATCCTACCGGCCGGAGCGCGGTGTGCCGCTGCTCGCGGTGCCCGCGGAGCTGACGCGCTCGCTCGAGGCCGCCGGCCTCTTCCAGGCGACCAGCGAGGTCTCCACCGACTGGCCGATCGACGGCGACATTCCCGGCCTGCGCGAATTGGCCGCGCGCTACCGCTCGGGATACCTGCTGCTCTACCGGCAGCGATTCGTCGACGATGGTTACGTGAATGCCTGGGCCTGGCTCTATCCGACCATCGTGGGCGCCCTGGTTGCGCCTTCGCGCACGGTGGAGACGGCGGGCGTACTCGAGGCCACGCTCTTCGACGTGCGCACGGGCACCATCCTCTTCACCGTCTATGAGCGCGTGCACGCCGTCGCCGACGAGACGCCCTGGGCCGAGGACCGCAAGCTGCGCGCGATGAAGTTGCGCCTCTTGGACCAGGCCGCCGGAAAGCTCGGGGAGCAGTTGGTGTCGAAGGTACGCCGTCTGGCCGCGCTGCGGCCTGCAAAGGATCAAAAACCCGTCGCAGCGGAGCCTCAGTCGGACTCGTCGTCATCCTCGTCGAGCGAGCGCAAGAATCCGAGCGCCGCCGACCAGGCCCATGGGGAATTGACGATCCCCAGGTGGGCAGTCCCGAGGATTGCGTCGAACTGGCCCTGTCGCGTCAGCTCGATGGTGGTCGCTCCCTCCAGCCGGGCGCTGCGCGAGAAGTCGTGGGGCTTGCCGTCGCGGTCCTCCGCCGGCACCGCCGCGAATACCCCGTCCTGCGCCGAGATGTAGACGAAATCCACGTCGGTATTGAGGAGCACCAGATAGCGTGTAGGGCCGCGCGTCTCGGGGCCCCGGTTGAGCGCCTGCAGCAGCGGCGTGTGGTCCGACCCGTACTCGCGGCAGATGGCGCTGTCGGGGGTGAACCCGCCCAGCGACGGGAGCTGGAAATAGTTCAGCGGCGAGGGAGAGCAACTGATGATGCCGTGGTTCGGGCCGTCGATGGCCACCAGTGTCCTCACCAGGTGGAAGGCGTGGTCCTGGCGCATCCACTCGCGCGTCAGCGTGACGCCGAGGCTGTGGGCGACGATGTCCACCCGCTTGGCGCCCGTGTAGGCGAGCACCGCGCGGACGAAGGCGCGCAGGTCGGGCACGTTGGCCACTGTACTGTGATCATGCCCCGATCGATTGGTCGGGTTCGTCACCAGGTCGCACTGATCTCCCTGGTAGCCGAGGCCCCACAGCTCCCGCGGGCTATAACCGGCGTCGAGGAAGAACTGCGCCAGGTTGTGGATGTAGCCGAACGGATTGCAGGTGGTGGGAAACGGCGTGTCGTTGTTCCCGTGCAGGAAGATCACCGGCAGGTGGTCCACGCGCCCCTGGCTGCTGCCGAAGCCGATGACCGGCACGCCCAACGACGCGTCGATGATGCGCGGGAAGTCGGCAGGAAAGTTGGTTCCGACCAGGCCGTTCGGGTGCGGGTCCGTCGCGCGGGCGGCTCCGCCGAAGCCGAGGACGAAGATCGCTGCGCTGGTCGCCAGACTCATCGATCGCATTGAGGGCTCCTCCGTTTTCGCGCTCCACTTATCACGCAATCGGGGTCAGCCGTGCGCCGCGCAAGGCCGCTCGTCGGCGGGCAAGGGCCGCTGGTCGGATCGCCGGCGATTCGCTTCCGCCCGCCCACTACCGTTGAAGGGCATGAGACGGTCGCCGACCGACCGTTCAGGAGGCTCGACGATGCGCATCCCCCTATTGCTCGCTTTCTCAGCGGCCACCGCCATCGGCACGCTCTCGCAGCCGGCCCTGGCGGACACCTTCTCCGCCTGTGGGGACAGCTACCATTGGGACAGTTACGAACGCGGTATCCGGTCGGCATTCAGCAACAACGCCGATCTGCGGCCCAGCCTGAACGACGAAGGATGTTATCAGGCTGGACTCCGCCAAGGCCCGCTGGCAATAGCTGCCAGGGAGCTTGGCTGTGACGACGACTTCTCGACCGGCCACGCGGACGGACTCATTCAGGCCCAACGCCATTCAGGCGGGAACTGCTACGACCTGGGTTACGACGCCGGCCGCGCCGACCTGGATATCGGCGCAAGAGAGGCGGATGTTCACCTGGTAGGTGACGCCTGCGTGCGGGCCTATCAGAAGGGCCGCGCAGACTATCTCGGTGGCACGAGCAGTGAATCCACTGACTTCAACGCTCCGCGAGCGCTCTATTGCTACAACCTGGGCTTGTATGAATCCCCGTTCTTTCCTCAATAGGGTCAGCCTGCCGTCTTCGACCTTGTCGATGACTTCTGCCCACCCTCCTTTTCCTGCTCCATGCGGTCGACCGCGATATAGGTAACCGTGTCCCAGGCGTTGTGGATCCCGACGAAGAGAAGGAGCAGGGTCATCGCCGCGATGGCAAAGAGAGCCGCGGTGACGTGCAGCGCGATCGCGAGGGAGGCAAAGAGCAACATCCCGTAGGCAATGATCGGGAGCGCTATGTGCCAGATCCAATCCTCGAGCACCGGTTGGTAGCCGGTTTGCCGTCGCGCCCGTCTGGCTACGATTACGACATATCCCACTCCCGCCGCGCCACAGGCATCCAGGACGAGGGCGGCGCTCGACACCTCGTGCCAGGGGGCGCTCAACACCGCGGCCACCAGCAACGCGGCGCAGAAATGCACGATGGTCGGCGTCCCGAAGGCATCGATTTCGCGAAGCGTGCTTCGTTTCCGCGACTCGGCCACCAAGGCGATCACGACGAACTGGAGTCCCGTCAGTGCCGCCCCGGAGCTGCCCACGATGACGAAGAAGCTTTCCCAGGCGGCCAGTGGTGAAGCCATGGCGTCCTGCACGAAATCCTCCCTCGAGATGAAGCAACCATCTATGGACGGAGGCGTCAAGCAGAGGTGGCGGCGGAGTGCTATTTGAGGGCTGACGGCAAGGAGGCTCGATGCACAGGGTCTCGTCTGGTGGAGATTCTCTAGCGGCTAGCTGGGCGTGGTAGCGTTACGCCCCTCCGCGGTTCCTGGGAAGAGGTGCCACCATGGCCGAGCTGAAGTTGGACGCGATCCTTCCTCTACCGATGCAGCAGCAACAAGCCGGAACAGCGGCGCAGGAACGGCTCCACCGCAAGCAGCGCCTGGCAGCGACTTTCCGCCTTTTCGCCCGCTACGGTTTCGACGAGGGGGTCGCCGGCCACGTCACCGCGCGCGACCCGGAGCGCCTCGACCACTTCTGGGTCAATCCCTTCGGAATGTACTTCGGGCATATCCGCGCCTCGGACCTGATCCTCGTCAATCACCAGGGCGAGGTCGTGGAGGGAGACCGTCCGGTCAATAGCGCCGCCTTCGCAATCCATTCGCAGATCCACGCCGCCCGCCCCGACGCCATCGCCGCCGCGCACTCGCACTCGATGTTTGGAAAGGCGTTCTCCAGTCTGGGGCGGCTGCTCGATCCGCTGACGCAGGACTCCTGCGCCTTCTACGAGGACCACGCTCTCTTCGACGATTATACGGGCGTCGTGCTCGAGCTCTCGGAGGGCCGCCGCATCGCCGCGACCATCGGCGAGAAGAAGGCCATCATCCTGCGCAACCATGGCCTGCTCACCGTGGGGCAATCCGTTGAAGAGGCCGCGTATTGGTTCATCGCGCTGGAGCGAAGCTGCCAGGCGCAGCTTCTGGCGGAGGCCGCGGGCAAGCCGGTCAAGATCGATCGCGAGGCGGCAATCCTCACGCGCTCGCAGGTGGGCTCTCACACCGCCGGCCTCTTCCAGTTCCAGCCGCTCTACGAAAAGATCGTCCGTGAAGAGCCGGATCTATTGGATTGACATGGACCTGAGCTTCAGCCCCGAAGAAAAGACCTTCCGGCACGAGGTGCGCGCGTTCGTGCGCGCCAACCTTCCCGAGGGGACCCGCGACAAGATCTTGAACGGCCGCCCGCTCACGCGAGACGAGTTCATGCGCTGGCACCGCATCCTCGCCGAGCACGGCTGGGGCGCGCCCACCTGGCCCAAGGAGCACGGCGGCACCGGCTGGGACCCGGTGCGCGAGTTCATCTTCGAGGACGAGTGCGCCGCCTGGGGCGCGCCGCGGCTCTTGCCCTTCGGGCTGCGGATGGTGGGCCCGGTGATCATGACGTTCGGCAACGCCGCCCAGCAGCGGCGCTTCCTGCCGCGCATCGCTTCGGCGCAGGACTTCTGGTGCCAGGGCTACTCGGAGCCGGGCTCGGGCTCGGACCTCGCCTCGCTCAAGACCAAAGCCGAGCGCCGCGGGGACCACTACCTCGTCAATGGCCAGAAGACCTGGATCACGCTGGCGCACTACGCCGATTGGATCTTTTGCCTGGTGCGCACCGACTCCGCGGCCCGCGCGCAGTCGGGCATCTCCTTCCTGCTCATCGACATGAAGTCGCCGGGCATCACCGTGCGGCCCATCATCACCATGGACGGCGGGCACGAGGTGAACGAGGTGTGGTTCGAGGACGTGAAAGTGCCGGTCGAGAACCTGGTCGGCGAGGAGAACAAGGGCTGGACGTACGCCAAGTTCCTCCTCGGTCACGAGCGCACCAACATCGCCGGCGTCGGGGCCTCCAAGCGCGAGCTGCAGCGGCTCAAGCAGATCGCCGCCCAGGAGCGCAAGCACGGCAGGCCGCTGCTCGAGGATCCCGCGTTCGCCGCGCGCATCGCCCAGGTGGAGATCGAGCTGATGGCGCTGGAGGTCACCATCCTGCGCGTCCTCTCCGCAGAGGCGGCGCACAAGGCGCCGGGCCCCGAGGCGTCGCTGCTCAAGATCAAGGGGACCGAGATCCAGCAGGCCCTCTCCGAGCTGATGATGCAGGCGACGGGTCCTCAGGCGCTGTCGTTCGAGCGCGACTCGCTCACCGCCACGTACTGCAACTTCCGCAAGACCTCGATCTACGGCGGCACCAACGAGATCCAGAAGAACATCATCTCGCAGTGGCTCCTCCGCTAAATGGACTTCAACCTCACCAAAGAGCAGGAGCAGCTCAGCGACACCATCCAGCGCTTCGTCGCCAAGGAGTATGCGGTGGAGCGGCGCAAGGCGATCCTCGCGTCGAAGGAGGGCTTCAGCCGCGAGGTCTGGGCCAAGCTCGGCGAGCTTGGGCTGCTCGCGCTGCAAGTGCCGGAGGAGCACGGCGGCATGAGCGCGGGCGCGGTCGAGGTGCTCTTGGCGATGAACGCGATCGGCAAGGGTCTCCTGCTCGAGCCTTTCCTCCCCTCCGCAATTCTGGGCACGGCGCTCGTGCGCGAATTGGGCTCTGCCGAGCAGCAGCGAGCGATCCTGCCCAAGCTGGCCGCGGGCGAGCTCATCGTCGTGCCCGCGCACGGCGAGGCGGGAGCGCGCTACGACCTGGAGCGCGTGGCGACCAAGGCGACCGCGTCCGCTGACGGCTTCGTGCTCGAGGGGACGAAGACGGTCGTCCTCCACGCGCCCGCCGCCGATCTGCTCATCGTCTCCGCGCGCACTTCGGGCAAGGTCGACGACGAGGCGGGCATCTCGCTCTTCGTCGTGCCCTCTGCGCGGAGGCGGTGGGCGCGTTGCAGGCGAGCCTCGACGCGACCGTCGAGTACACCAGGACCCGCAAGCAGTTCGGCCAGCCCATCGGCAAGTTCCAGGCGCTGCAGCACCGGATGGCCGACATGTTCATCCACGTCGAGCAGGCCAGGTCGATGAGCTTTCTGGCGGCGATGCGCTGCACCGATCCCGACGCCGCTGTGCGCAGGGGCGCGGTCTCGGCGGCCAAGGTGCTCGTCGGCCAGGCGTGCCGCTACGTCGGCCAGCAGAGCATCCAACTCCACGGCGGGATGGGAATGACCGACGAGCTCTTGATCAGCCACCACTTCCGGAGACTCGCCGCCATCGAGTTGTCGCTCGGCGACACCGAGCACCACCTCGAGCAGTTCGTCCGCGGCGCGGCCCTCCGGTCGGACCGCTGAGGCATTCGATGGAGAAGAGAGCGAACATGAGTCAGGCGAGCTACGCGAGGGACGGCGCGGTCGCCGTCATCACCCTGAGCAATCCGCCCATCAACGGCCTCGGGTACGAGCTGCGCAGCGGCATGCTCGCTGGACTCGACCGCGCCGCGGCGGACGAGGCGGTCAAGGCGGTGGTGCTCATCGGCGCGGGCAAGGCCTTCTCCGGCGGCGCCGACATCCGCGAGTTCAACACGCCCCAGCTCACCGCCGAGCCGATGCTGATGACGGTCATCGCCGCCATCGAGCAAGGGCAGAAGCCGGTCATCGCCGCCATCCACGGCGTAGCGATGGGCGGGGGCCTGGAGCTGGCGCTGGGCTGCCACTTCCGCGTCGCCTCGCCCGGCGCGCAGATCGCGCTGCCGGAGGTGAAGCTGGGTCTCTTGCCCGGAGCGGGCGGCACGCAGCGGCTGCCGCGGCTCGTCGGCGTCGAAACGGCGCTCAACCTGATCGTCTCGGGCGCGTCGGTGCCCTCGGAGCAGTTTCGTGGCACCGCGCTCTTCGACGAGATCATCGAAGGCGATCTGCTGCGCGGCGCGGTTGCGTTCGCAAATAAAATCGTCGCGGAGAAGCGGCCGCTCGCGCTGGTGCGCGCCCTTCCCAATACCCATCCCAACGCGGAGGGCTTCTTGCAGTTCGCGCGCAATGCCGTCGCCGCGGCGTCCAAGGGTCTTCCGGCGCCGATGAAAGCGCTCGAGGCCGTGGCAGCCGGCGTCGGCAAGACGTTCGCCGAAGGCCAGCCCGTCGAGCGCGAGCTCTTCGTGCAGCTCCTCGGAACGAGCGAGTCCAAGGCGCTGCGCCACGCGTTCTTCGCCGAGCGCGCCGCGTCCAAGATCCCCGACGTGCCCGAGGACATCGAGCCTCGGCCGGTCAAGTCCGCGGCGGTGATCGGCGCGGGCACCATGGGCGGCGGCATCGCGATGAACTTCGCCAACGCCGGCATTCCCGTCGTGGTGCTGGAGGTGAAGCGGGAGCAGCTCGACAAGGGCCTTTCGACCATCCGCAAGAACTACGAATCGAGCGCCAAGAAGGGCAAGCTCACCGCCGCGCAGGTCGAGGAACGGATGGGCCTCATCCGGCCGACGCTCAGCTACAAAGACCTCGCGCAGGCCGACATCGTCATCGAAGCGGTCTTCGAGGATCTGGCGGTGAAGGAGGCGGTCTTCAAGCAGCTCGACGAGGTGATGAAGCCTGGAGCAATCCTCGCCACCAATACCTCGACGCTCGACGTCGACAAGATCGCGAGCTTCACCCGGCGGCCGCAGGACGTCATCGGCACGCACTTCTTCAGCCCCGCGAACGTGATGAAGCTGCTCGAGATCGTGCGCGGCAAGGCCACCGCCAAGGACGTGCTCGCGAGCGCGATGGCGCTGTCGAAGAAGATCAAGAAGACGGGCGTCGTCTCCGGCGTCTGCGACGGCTTCATCGGCAACCGCATGCTCGACAAGTACGCGCGGCAGGCCCAGTTCCTCCTCGAGGAAGGCGCGCTGCCCGCGCAGGTCGACCGCGCGATGGAAGGCTTCGGGATGGCGATGGGCCCGTTTCGCATGTCGGACCTTGCGGGCGGCGACGTGAGCTGGCTGATCCGCAAGCGCCGCTACGCCGAGCAGCCAGGCCGCAAGCGACAGGTCATCCCGGATCGATTGTGCGAGATGGGGCGCTTTGGACAGAAGACCTCGGCTGGTTGGTATCGATATGAGCCGGGAAAACGCGACGCGATTCCCGATTCGATCGTGGACGAGTTGATCGTCTCCTATTCCCGGGAAGCCGGCGTTCCTCGCCGCAAGATCGGCGACGAGGAGATCGTGCAGCGCTGCGTCTTCGCGCTGGTCAACGAAGGCGCGCTCATCCTCGAGGAGGGGATCGCCCAGCGCGCCTCCGATATCGACCTGGTGTATCTGGCGGGATATGGCTTCCCGCCATTCCGCGGCGGGCCGATGTTCCATGCGGACACCGTCGGCCTCTTCAACGTCGTGCGCGCCATGGAGCGGTTCGCGAAGAACCCGCGCGCCGACCCCGAGTTCTGGAAGCCGGCGCCGCTCTTGAAGTGCCTTGCGGCCGAGGGCAAGACCTTCAACGCAGCTTGAGGAGCAATCCATGACCGACGCAGTCATCGTCTCGACGGCCCGCACCGGTCTGGCGAAGTCGTGGCGCGGGGCCCTGAACATGACCCATGGCGCGACGCTGGGCGGCCACGCCGTGCGCGCCGCCGTCGAGCGCGCGAAGATCGATCCCGGCGAAGTCGAGGACGTCATCATGGGCTGCGCGCTGCCCGAGGGCACCACCGGCGGCAACATCGCCCGCCAGATCGCCCTGCGCGCAGGGCTACCTGTAACCACCGCCGGCACCACCGTGAACCGCTTCTGCTCGTCGGGATTGCAGACCATCGCCATGGCGGCACAGCGGGTCATCGTCGATCGCGTGCCGGTGATGGTGGCCGGTGGCGTCGAATCGATCTCGTGCGTGCAGAATGAGGGCAACCGGCACATGGCGCACGACCCATGGCTGCTCGAGCACAAGCCGGCCATCTACGACAGCATGCTGCAGACGGCAGAGACCGTGGCAGAACGCTACCGCATCTCGCGCGAGAAGCAGGACGAGTACGGCGTGCGCAGCCAGCAGCGCGCCGCCGCCGCGCAGGCCGCAGGCCGGTTCAAGGACGAGATCGTGCCCTTCACCACGGTCATGGGCGTCGCCGACAAGGAGTCGGGCCGGCTTTTCACCAAGGAGGTCACGCTCTCGACCGACGAAGGAATCCGCGCCGATACCACCTACGAGGCGGTCGCCAGGATCAAGCCGGCCTTGCCCGGCGGGGTCATCGCGGCGGGCAACGCCAGCCAGTTCTCCGACGGCGCTTCGGCCTGCGTGGTGATGGACGCGAAGCTCGCCGAGAAGCGCGGTCTCCGGCCGCTCGGCATCTTCCGCGGCTTCGCTGTCGCGGGCTGCGAGCCCGACGAGATGGGCATCGGCCCGGTCTTCGCCGTTCCTCGGCTCCTCGAGCGCGCAGGCATGAAAGTGCAGGACATCGGCCTGTGGGAGCTGAACGAAGCCTTCGCGGTGCAGGTGATCTATTGCCGCGACCGCTTGGGAATCCCGGACGACAAGCTCAACGTGGACGGCGGCGCGATTGCGGTCGGGCATCCGTACGGCACTTCGGGCGCGCGCCTGGTGGGGCACGCGCTCATCGAGGGAAAGCGGCGCGGGGTGAAGCACGTCGTGGTGACGATGTGCATCGGCGGGGGGATGGGGGCGGCGGGGCTGTTCGAGATCGTGTAGTTGGGGAAGGTGAGAATCTGAGGATTTGAGGATGTGCTCACCTCCTCACCTCGCCCCGAAACAAAAGCTCAAATCCTTACCCCTCCTCACCTCC
>WNFD01005240.1_pt1 | contig 12998 bp, 11 predicted proteins | sample 5400491 | NCBI WGS metagenome assembly WNFD01 (sample SAMN13153343, study PRJNA577476) | soil metagenome | isolation source: 120 cm saprolite under Douglas fir tree site 2 hole 2 replicate 2 | place: USA:California | collected 2015-04-18 | reverse complement strand
ATTCAACCTTAAATTTGATATTAGCCGAATCTCCCGACGAAATTTTACGAAGTCTGACAAGCACGATTGGGCGTTTTTTCCTTGGATTTATAAGAACTCTAAGACCGGGCAAGTCAAGGGAAACATGTTTCGCCCGCGCATTCTCACGAAGGCCGAATTTATCAATCTTTCCTACCCGCCAAAAGACAAGAATGGAAAGGCGATGGAAAATTGGCCAAGAGGCCGCTTTCTTGACCTCAGCGAAACGGTTTGGGCGCTTCGAAACCGGCGGTGGTCTCTGAAAAAAGCGTGTGAAGAATTCGACACGCGCGATGCTTACGGAGAAGTGCGCAAGCTGGAAGGTGGAGGCTCCGGGGAAGTAACCTCCGATGAAATTTCCTATTGCCGTGGTGATGTTCGTTGCACGGCGGCTTTGCTCAATAGCTGCAAGGTGGAGCTCGCTTCTCATCCCATCGACCTAAAAATCGACAAGGCACATTCTTCCGCCAGTTTGGCTAAGAGCTACTTAAAAGCGATGAACATCCGCAAGCCCCAGGACAAGTTCAAGATCGGCGGCGGGAGAAGCGAGATGGCAATGAATGCCTATTGGGGAGGGCGGACCGAAACCCGGATAAGAAAACAAGAAGTCCCTGTCACGCACACCGATTTCATCTCCAACTACGCGACGGTAAACACGCTGATGAGAAACTGGGATGTTCTGACGGCTAAAAGCGTGTCTTTTCAAGATGCGACAACGGAAGTAAGACGACTGATAGATGTCGTCGCTTTGGACGACTGCTTCGACCGGCATCTTTTTGCCGAGCTTGGATTTTTCGCGCTGGTGGAATCCGACGGGCATGTGTTTCCCTGCCGCGGCCCATATGCTCCTCACGGCAATTCGAACATCGGTCTCAACTATTTCAGAAGCGCTAAACCTTTTTGGGTTACAGGCCCCGACCTGATCGTCGCAAAACTTCTCTCTGAAAATACGGCTCGTATTCGCATAATAAAAGCGATTCGTATGGTGCCGCACGGCAAACAAGAAGGGATGAGGAAGACGAGCCTGCGCGGTGTGCCGGTCGATCCGTATAAAGACGATCTTTTTAGAATTTGCGCGGAACAGCGAGCCATTCTTAAAAAGAAACATCCCAAAGACCCAGTCGGCGAATTGTTCAAAGTGTTCGCGAATGCTGGCGCGTACGGCATCTTCGTTCAGTTGGATGAAGCCGAAATTCCTGAGAATGGTAAAATCCACGCCTTTCTCGGGAAAAATAAAGCGGTCCCCGTGCCGGTAGACAAGGCCGAGCGATGCGGGCCATGGTTTTTCCCGACACTCGCCGCTTTGATCACCGGCGGATCGCATCTTTTTTTGGCGATGCTGGAAAAATCTGTCAGAGACTTGGGCGGCCAGTGGGCCTTCACCGACACAGATTCGTTTTGCATCGTGGCGAATGAGAAAGGCGGCCTTGTTCCCTGCCCAGGTGGAGAACACAAACTTCCAGACGGACGTGAGGCGATCAAAGCCCTGTCCTGGGCTCAAGTCGACGGGATTGTCGAAAAGTTTTCGTCTCTGAATCCGTATGACTCCGAGGCTATCCCCGGCTCAATTCTTGAGGTGAAGTTCAATTCGAACAAGGTTCCATTGTACTGCTACTCGATTGCGTCCAAAAGATATGGGCTGTACCGCTACGACGCGACTGGCAACATCGTGATCATCGACGCGAAAGCCCACAGGCTTGGGTACCTTCAGTCTCCAGTCAAGAAAAAAGACGACTTTATCAATGAAGCGTGGCTGTGGATGCTTAGAGGAGAATTCAATATTCCCGGTGAGCCTCCCAAGTGGCTCAAGCATCCGGCCATGATGTCGGAAACGATCACGACTCCCAATGTTATAGGGTCGGTGAAGGCGGACTGGGCCACGCCTTACAACTTTCTTATGCGTCCAAAAATGTCGCCGTGGGTTCTGAACGCCGATCAACACGCCCTTTCCACAATCACCCGATTTGAATCTGATCCTGAACGATGGATCGATCTGAAGTGTGTCGATACTCGCACCGGAGCTCAATATGAAATGACCACGGACGAGCTCGGGAAAGGCGGCGATTTTTTTAGCCACATTGTGGCCGACACCTTCGAAGACGTTCTTCGGAAGTATTTAAAACACCCGGAGCACAAGAGCAACGCCCCGGATGGAAATCCTTGCCGAAAAGATACTCGCGGTCTTCTGAAGCGGTGTCTTGTTGAAGAGACCGGGCGGGATTATGTTTCGAAAGAAATCGACCGTAAAATTCAAAAATCTGGAACGAATGTGTCCTCTTTCAGACAGACTCGATACAACAAAACCGTCGAGGAAAAATCGTGCGCGACGAAACTATCGATCCGCGAGTGCCGCGAACTGAGAGCGCGCGTTCGAAAGCTGGGATATCGAAAAATAGAAAAAGAAACAGGTGTAAGAAACGAAGTGATTGGCAAAGCTCTTAGCGGCGGGATAATTCGGAAGAAAACACGCGACAAACTTTTGGAGTAAAGAAAAATGCCTTATAAGGACCGGGAAACGTATCTGCGCAAACAGCGTGAATTTTACGCTCGGCGAAAATCCCGAGAACGAAACCTTTCAACCCCACCAACCGCAGGGATTAAAATATCTAAACCCGTAACTCCATTGTCCTCAACGGAAACACGCCACACCCCGGCAACATCAAAACGAGGCAGTTCCGCTAACCCCATGAATATAAGCCGAATGTCGAGCGATGTAGGGTGTTTGCGGGCGGCCAGCGGAGCAGCGGGAGCAGTGGGAGTGTGCGGTCAACGTGTGCCTTGGCCGCCCCCCGCCCGCCCGCACGCGCGTTAGTTCAGCGGAGGGATTCGCAGGAATGCAAAGCGATGCCGAGGGAATTCTCAATGAGCGCAATGGCCTGATTTCAACAGTTAATTAACATCACTTGCTCCATCTGTGACGCCACTTTACCTGCCACTTTCCATTCCACTTCTTCCACCTGCGGCGACGTGAGTCCAGTCCTTCTAGCACGTCATATTCGCCATCGGGTATCTCACTACCATCTTCCCTTCGGACGTAGGCGAAGGTCCTGATCTGACTTTGGTCGTAGTAAATCAGGAACTCAACTGAAAACCAGTCTCCATCCGAGCCGCGCTCGCGCAGCTGAGCGTGGTCTCTATATGATCTCAATGGGGGTGTCGATTGCGCTTTGGATTTTGTGCGTTTCACCAGTTCGCGATTATATCTTTTGGAGTCCTCGATCAACTGTGTCTGGCTCGATTTTGAACGCAGGACACAATGAGTGAAATGGCGCTGTTGAAAAACTCATCGCCGCGAAATTCGCAAAAATAAAATCGCGTCAGGACGCCCTACAAACGACTTTCTCGGTTTTCCTAGACATCTTCTATCCCCCAAATTTTGGCTATTTTGAGGAAAATTGACTTTTTTAACACCCACGCCTGTTATCAACAATTACGTGGGACGTTTACGGCTCAATCATTTCACGAATAGGTAAATGCCAGAAATTATGCGAGCGGCACCGTACAGAAGCCCAGCAAACGCCAGAACGTACGTGGTGATGGGGTTCGCTAAGAGTTTCCATTGGACCGCATGGGGACGCAGCCTTGCCCCGGCTCTTAGGACGGCCATTCCGCCGAGCACGAACACCACGCCCGTGACGACCTGAAGCGCGGCTGGTACGTTAATACCCCCGCGCTCGCCAAGCATTCGCCGAAACAAAGCAATTGCGACGACGAAGCACGCGGCTGCAATCCCAGCATCTATGTACCACCTATCCATCAACGCCATCAAAGGTTGTAGCTGCGGTTTATCAGCGACGAGCCGCTGGAGCCTGCGCGTGCTGTAGGCCAAGTAGAGGTAAGCGAACCCGAACCCAGTCGTGGCGAGTGTCCATGCACCCTGCTTCAAGGTGTCCGCAGAAGGCATCCAGCGTGCGTTCTCATAAGCCGCGTAGAAGAACGCGCCGAGCAGGGCAAGGCCAGCGATTCCGATAGCGATTCCAAGTTCGAGAAAGATGTCGAGTGCGCGACTGCGCTTTGCCTGCCTCGCAACCATTGCTCTTGCGGCAGTTTGCCGATGCAACACATTCTATGCGAATGACTGATGAAATCGCCATTGTGCTCATTGACCGGAGTCGTGAGTGACCCTGGCTTCTCATGATCGAAGTGAAGCGTAGAATCGTACACGATGGAGCCACTTGAGAACATCTACGCGGTTCTAGGCTGCATACTGATTTTTCTGCTCGTACTGGCACTGCTCGTCGCCGCGCTTCTGCCGAAAGAGAACCGAAACAAAGTCTTGCGTAGGCTGCGCCGCCTGCAATTCTAGACGGTTGGCGTTATATCGCCATTACACTCACTGTCCCTTCATTTAGCTTTCTTCTCCCAAGCCATAAGATCTCGCAATCCTCCGCCATTCTTGTAATCACGGCGAGAGCTTGTTATAGCATCCCGAGCACTTTTCAGCGCTCCGCATTGCTCAGCGTTGATCCAGAGTTTTTTCAATTCCTTCAGTTCAGCCAGCACCTGTCTTCGAGCTGGTTTCCCGTCGCGAATACTTCTTAGGGTATGTCTGTCGATGCCCTTGTGATAGTAAATCAAGTCTAGCGGGACACGGCGCAGCCACTCTCTCAACTGAAGCGAAGCGACAGCGTGAGTTGTATGCTTGCGGCTATCTTCCATGCGAATGTACTCTGTTGCGGTGGAATCGGGTTGCTCCAGGTCATAAACTTGCAGATGCTTGGATCATTGCCTCCCTCCCAGCGCCTGTTGCTTTCTTTCCGGATCGGAATCTTGCGCCCAATTTGAACATGTCGCCGCTGTAGGAGGCCACGTGTGTTCCGTCCGCAGGGCTGGCCGTCTGATCCGCAGAATTTCGGCTCAGGGTGGAAACGATGCTGCTCGATGATGCCTCCATAGCACATCGCATCAATCTGGCAAGGTCCGTTTGGGGAGTCTTCATCATAGAGGGTGTATTCGTCTCCAGTTGCGATATCCCGATAGATCGCAGTTTTCCAAGCGCTTCTGTCTTTCGTGAATGCAGTGACCAAGCAAAGTGTCGATTGGGGACCATTGGATATTTCTGCCATCAGTTGAACCGCAAGCATGAAGTTAAGTGGGCGAAACCCGGTCTGGGCCTTGAATCGCGCTAAAAGTGCCGGGGTCGTAATTGCAATTTGCATCATGGCGGGTAGATCAAAATACGGCTTGCGCCTGGCTCGGGCTGCCGCTGGGCCCTCCAGCTCAAGCGCCAGAATGTATTCCCAGGCATCCCAAATCCATTGATGCTCTTTATGCTTGCGTTCTCTGTCTTCGAATGGAGGGTAGAGAAATCCAAGACCGTGGGCAGAGGCTTTGACAATCTCTCGGTCCCCGTGTTCGTTTAAGATGAACATACAATACCGCTTTGAACTCACGCTGTAGGCGAACAGTTGGCGCTGTTTACCGTTATGGCTGAAGTTTTCCTTTTCGATCTTTAGCACGCTTTCTTTCCCGGCGTCGCCACGGTAAGGATTGAGAGCGCAGAGCGGCTCCACTACCTTTGTCCGCACTTCCTCCCAGCTAAGTGCATAAACAGCGTTACGGCCATCGGGCATCGGGCGCTTGCCGCCCGGACATGGAACCAATCCACCGTGTTCCGTTGCCACTATCGCGGCGCTGTCCGTATCCATGAGCGCCCACACTCCCCCCGCCTCAGTCACTAGCTGCTCTACGAGAGCGAGGAGTAGATGTGCACCGGATGTAATCCAAGAGGCCAAGATTGGAAAGTACCAACTGCCGCCGCGTTCCGTATTGACCGTGGCGGACGGGAATGGATCGGCTGCGCCTGAAAATACCTCTACAATTACCTCATCCGGTTCTACACCGGGATCGATCTGTGCAAACAGGCCGAAGGCTCCTCCGTTTCCAACACATTTGAGAAAGTCGGCGAGGGGCTCATTAGTTTTCTTGATTTTGGCTCTTTCTTCTGTGACGAATTGGTAGAAATCATCCTCAACAGGATTAACCGTGACCTCGCCTCGGATGTGTATTTCCCTGCCAGCTTGCTTTCCGTGCGGGACAACCTTGAATGCGGACTCTATGATCGGAACTTTTCCGGTGAGCAGAACGGAAGCCGCTAAATCGAACCCGGCATAATATATGCCGTCACTGCTGTAGGCATAATTGAAGCCAATGTTTTGGCACGCGTCATCATACTTGGCTCGTAGGGGCAGGATGTCTCCACTGGGTTTAATCGGTGCGAAGAATCGAAGCTTAGGCCATGTGCTCTTATCCAGCAGCACCTTTAACGGATCACGCGCTATTTCCTCCAGCAGTTCGCGTGCCTCTTGTGCACAGTCATCTATGTTGAGCGATTCTGCTGTCAGAACATCCCAGTTTTTCTGAAGTGCATTACAAGTCGGGTACGCACTGAGCAGGTCGCAGTAAACGACGGGTATTTTTGTCCTGCGAATCTTGCACTCTGTGCGGCCAGCGTAGAAGGCTTCCATCGCCGAGCCAATAATTCTCGGGGAAACATCGAATTTCTTCGCTGGATGGACCAAACCCATATCGCGAAGATATGACTTGGCTAGACTAACCGGAGAATACGCCCGGTCCGGATGCAGGCTGAGATCACTGTGTAGATCAAACTCTTTTCGCAGGGCATTCAGGCACCACACTGTGGCGGCTACGTCCCGCCGACAATATTTAATCTTTGCTGGGCTGAGCGGACCGCATACGTACTCAGATTTGGCCAGCTCTGCCGGAGCATCAAGCGCTTTGCATAATGATGACTACCTTCATTTCCACCGAATCGGTGGAAGTGACCGAAGCGAAGGATGCCCAGGGCGACATCGAAGCGTGGGACAAAATTGCTCGCACGGAAAGAGACCTTCGTATTCTCGCTTTTGGCAAAGGCCCAATCACACCATTTCAGGAAGACGCGGTACATCGGCAGTTGCTGCAATTGGTAATCTGCTATGAGAGCGAGCGCCTGACGGCAGAAGAGCTTGCAGAGTGTTTTGACAAATATTGTGCATGCGGAAAGGAGAGTCACGAGGCGGACAGTCTCCGAAAAATGCGTGATCGATTCGAAGCCGAACTCAAGGGTTCAACGAAATCATCGTAAATTTCTTGTCGAGTCATCCACGTGAGGAAAGCAGCTCTCAATGCCACCGAAGGTAAAGAGGCGGACTCTCAAGCAGCCAATTTCTAACGAATACCCGCCCTGTGCGAAAATGCAATTATTTGTGGAAAACACAAGTAACAATCGTTTGTCAAATCATATATGTAATTGAAAATAGAGGATGTTAGTAAAACATTAAAAATCGCTTGACATCCGATTTTTATTGCGGAACGGAATTTGGTGAGGCATAATATCTGTGGATTGAGTTTACTGTGCTCGGTCCCAATGATCTGCGCTGAGGGGCTCTTTTGAGCCTCTCTTGCTTTTTGGGCGCTATATTCCTGGGACATTTTCACGCTCGATAATCTGCTTCACTTTTTTGGGGTCATAAATGAGCAGGCCCTGCTTCGTAAGAGCATTTAGTTCAAACGCTACCTTCCCGCCCGCGCTGCAAATTATCACTTTCTTTCCATCAGACAACAAGTCCTCTGCTATGGAAGCAAAATCGCTGTCGGCACTCCAAAGGCAATAGCCTTCACATTTTTTGTCTCGGTGATCCATTCGCATATCGATTCCAATTTCGACATCGAAATTGCATTTATGTAATTCTAGATAATTCACATTTTGCTTGTTCAGATCGGCCAATTGTTGATTGAGATACTCGATTGCCTCCAGTTTGAGCTGCTTCAACAACGGCCCACAGATGAATTGCTGCAAAAGATCGGGCGAAGAAGGTCCGACACTGCTAGCATTTATCGGGATTTGCATAATCTTTACGGGCTTTGTTACCACATAGAAACCTATTTTCTTGATTCGATGGATGAACCCTTCAGAACCACGGTCCCCTTCCATGGTTCCGAAATAGAAACGTACCGACTTGATGTCGGAAAACGAATCAAACAGGTCTTTAAGTTTAACGAAATCAATGCGCCAATTCAGACGTTTGCGAACATTGGCGAAGTCGATATAGACGTGAGTGTGACGGTCGAAAAGATTTTCCAGTTCTTTAATCCTCTCGGGATACAGGCCGGTGAAGCGCTTTAGCGCTTCTGTTTTTGGTACGAACATCTGAGACCACCTCTTTTTAACTTGTCATACTCTGCGATTCGTAAATCTGGATAAGCTATAATGAATTCAGTAACTTAGCGGGCCCGCCGACTGTTGGACGCAGCCGACCGGCCCTAGCCACCACGGGAGGTACGACTCCGATGGCAGCTTCAGGCACCCTACCGCAACACGAGGTATCCCGCAAATCCCCAATTAACCGAAGCGGTGTTCTCACCGTCACCGGCTTTGGAATCAAGGTGCGGATGCAGTCCGGCCACTTGGAAATTGAAGACGGCATCGGGCCGGAGCGCCGCAAGATCAGGCTCGCCCGCGTGGGCCACGGACTGAAGCGTCTTGTCTGCATCGGTTCTGACGGGTTCGTCTCACTGGCAGGGCTGCGCTGGCTGGCCGATCAAGGGGCGGCGTTCGTCATGCTTGAACGCGACGGCAAGGTTCTCGCTGTCACCGGACCCGTCCGTCCCTCGGATGCCAAGCTCCGGCGCGCCCAGGCCCTTGCGCACTCATCCGGAGCCGCGCTGCGAATCGCGCGCGAACTGATTAGCCAAAAGCTCTCAGCACAGGAACAGGTTGCACGTTACAAGCTCTTGGACACCTATACCGCTGACAAGATTGCTCAATTCATTGCGGAATTGCCAACCGCCGAGAGCATCGCGACCATCCGGCTGATCGAGTCACAAGCCGCCCGAGCCTATTGGTCGGCGTGGAGCACACTACCCGTCAACTTCCCGAAGAATCAGTTAGGACGAGTTCCCGGCCATTGGCAGAGTTTCGGAGCGCGGGTCTCTCCGCTGACGGGATCACCCCGGCTTGCCTCAAATCCCGCAAACGCAATTCTCAACTTCCTGTATTGCCTACTGGAATCCGAAGCTCGCCTTGCCGCTGCTTGTCTGGGACTAGATCCAGGCTTGGGTGTTCTGCATGTAGACACAACGGCTCGCGACAGTTTGGCCTGCGACTTGATGGAGCCGAGCCGCGCACGCGTGGACGCTTACTTGCTTGATTGGATCACGCGGGAACCGCTTAAGCGAGAATGGTTCTTCGAACTAGGAAATGGGAACACTCGGCTCGTCGCATCCTTCGCCAGTCAGCTTTCGGAGACAGCTCCGCTGTGGGGTCGTGCGGTCGCGCCCGTCGCGGAGTGGGTTGCTCACGCACTCTGGTCAAGCTCAGCCAGACTTACTCGTCAATCTGCTCCGCCTACACGGCTAACGCAGCGTTTCAAGCGAGAAGCAAAAGGTACGCCACCACTGCCATCATCGATTAGAGCGCCACGCCGCGATAACCTTTGTCGCGGGTGTGGAAAAACGATCCAATACGGGCGTACGAACTGTGCGAGTTGTGCCGTTGATAATGCAACCACAAATATGGTCGCCGCCGCGCTGATTGGGCGGCAAACGGCGCACGGTCCTGAAGCCCGGGCGAAGCAAGCGAATACTCAACGGCGAAATGCGCGAGCGCAGCATTCTTGGGAACCGTCGAGCCAGCCATCATGGCTGACTGAAAAATTCTATTCGGAGAAAGTACAGCCGCTTCTCACACAGGTGTCGGCCTCTGCCGTTGCGCGACGAATCTCGGTCTCGCGCTGGTACGCTGGCCGCATCCGCGAGGGCTACCGCCCGCATCCACGGCACTGGCAGGCGCTGGCGCGATTGGTAGGCGTTTCGGGAGGCGTGAGAAAAGGAACACTAAGTGCTTTGCATGATCGTAGAACTTCGCCGCCAACAGATCGTGCTTGGCATCTCCTGATTTCCAACCCATAAGGTCTATAATCCCGTCGCATGGAAAGTCGCAAGTCTGATTGGGAACGAGTGAGCCCGACCAAATTAGGTGAGGGTGGTCAGAGCGAAGTCTACCTCGTGCGCACGCCCGAGAGAACAAAGCGACGTGCACGCAGTCTTATCATCATCAATTCCTACGCATTCCCGAATACACAAACAGATGAAGTGCGCTCCAAGATGAATCAGGAATATCTCGAAGCGATTCGAGACTACACCCGTCCAGACCGGCCCACAGAACTGGGGGCGATGAAAGAGTTCAAGCTTCGGGACGATGAGGAGCAGAGTCTCAGGCGGCTGCAACAGGAAGTCGATGTTCTACAGCAGAATCGACCGGGACTGCCCAAATTCTTGGGTGCGAACGTAAACGAACGTTGGATGGTCACTGAATACTTTACAAATGGGACATTGGAAGACCATCTTTTGGAGTACCGGGGCAATCCGGCCCTCGCCCTCAAAGCCTTCCGATCAGTAGTAAACACAATCGCTCTTCTTCATAAGGAAGGAATTGTCCACCGAGACATCAAGCCTGCGAATATCTTTATCGGGAAGGATCACGAGCTTATTCTTGGCGACTTTGGATTAGTTTTCGTACCTGATCGTCCGCCGCGCATAACCGCCTTCCAAGGTGAAACCGTAGGAGCGAGCGATTTCATCCCGCCGCCAACCTGGAGAGGCATGGGGATCAGGCTCGAACACGTCAAGACCAACTTCGATGTGTATATGCTCGGAAAAGTTCTCTGGTGCATGGTCTCTGGCAAGCCTAAACTCGACAGAGAATATTGGGAAGAGCCCGACAACGACCTAACGAAACTGTTTCCGAGCAATCCCCACATGTACATGATTAACGTCATCTTGGGAAACTCGGTCGTTGAAAGACAGGAGAAGTGCTTTTCGTCGGCCGACGATCTGCTGTTGGTGATAGGTACCAACCTTGAGAGCATCAAACAGGGTGGTCAGCTATTGAATGATGGAATTCCGAGAATTTGCCATGTATGCGGAGTAGGTCGCTATGCGCGACAAACCCTTACGAAGGATGCGCCGACTTACAATTTGAGACTTTGGAACTCAGGCGGGGCGACGGATATTTCCATGATCGGCGTTGAAGTCTGGGAATGTGGCACCTGCCATCACCTCGAATTCTTTCGCACCGGCCCGCGTCCGTGAGCACGAGTCATGGCGAAACACGTATCAGAGGTTGAGGACGGCTTCGCTCTGAACCGTCAGCGGGAGAATGCGAAGCGAGGAAAGAAGCGGAAGGTTAAAGGCGAGTGCACAATTCCGCCCCTCCGGTGAAGCACATTCTCAGCAGCTACACGATGTCCAACCCGATCAGCAAGCGGGCGATCTCGGACTACGTTGAGACACAGGCACGGGACGAAAAGGTCCAGCATACTGAGCGCATTATGTCCGAGCATGTCGTCGGGAACGACTACGATTGTTGGGATGTCCACACGAACAAGGACCGCTACTGGGTAATCACAAACCCGACGAACCTCTATTCGCAACACTACTTCCCCAGCCTTGATTACACGCTTTCATTCCACATCGGTGTGATGCTAAGAGTGATGGCTCTCCAACGTGGTGCTCCGAGTTCGGGTCACAAATCGCGGTTCACCGCGATATGCGACGATGGGAGCAGGCGGTTGAATCCTACGACACGGCAGAAGAAGCTAAGATTTCCAAGCCGTGGGCATGAAATGCCGGGAAACTCTGATCCAATTCGTCAGAGCGTAACTTAACGGTTGCTTCGTTGCGTCGGCGAACAATATAGGTCGATGAAGGCCGTCGCCGCATCGGCTCCCCGCCCCCGCTCTCCCCGCCCGCCCTCGCCCCGCACTCCGCGCGCACGTCGCGCCATCCCGCGCTCGGAAACTGGCGCAGTACGATGGAGGGATTTTCAGTGCAGGCATGGGTGGTCGTTCCGGTGTAGTACCATTTCCCGGCATGAAACTTTCAAACGTAGTCGAGCACGCAGCAAACTGCGCGGCCTCAAAATTGCCCAATTGCTTTACAAACCGGAACGAAGGCAGCAGCGCTCGAAATGGAGTTGTGCCATGAAATCCCTACCCTGCATGATGCTGTTGGTCATTTCGGCTGTCGGACAAACTGCTCAGCCGCAAGTCGCTCCTCATCAGGCCACCCTCGCGGAGTTGGCGCGTAGCATAACTCCTACAGGTACGCTTCCCACGACCAACAAGAAAATCAGTGAATTGAAAGTGTCAGACCTTCCTGACGCTGCACGAAATCCGTTGTCCATGGAAACCTCATTCAAATGCATGACCCTTGCCGAGTTGGCGCTTGCCAATGAAGAGCAACGTGGAGCCATAGCAGAATTAGTGCCCCAAGATGTGTTAGAAAGCACTCCTAAGGCAGTCTATGGGTGTTTGGTGCTTGATTTGCAATCTATGCCGAACGATAAGTTCGAGCGCGTAGCCGCTCAGATTGGAGCGTTGACCGGGGCAACCGCCGAAATTACTCGTCGCGATGTGAATCATCTTATTGAGCAATATAATGCCTTGTTGGCAGTGGCCAAGAATCTTCAAAGTCAACTACTCGCCGTGCAAATGCAAAATGCGCAACAGCAGCGAATTAACAATTCCCTGATGCTCTATCAGATGATGCCAAAGTACAAGCCCCCGCAGATAATCAATCTTCAGGTTTCTGACTGCACCCGACTGCCTGCTTTGTGCATTCATTGATTCGGGTGAGTTGAAGCAGGTGGATGAGGCGCTCAAAGTAACTCACGGGCTTGAACGGAACGACATTGCACGACGTGGGCCAACTCGCGTCGTTCGTGGCTGAAGGAGAAAACCTCATGACCCAAAGCCCCTAGCAACAAACGCCCCCACGCGCCCCACGCCCACGCCGCACGCGCGCCCCCTGTGCCCGCCACTGTGCGGTCAATTCCCACACCGACACGTTTCTCGACCTGCATTAATCGGCACGCACGTGCATGCGAAATTGCATACCCACAATCATGAATATCCGAAACGTAAAAAGACCCGATGCGATATCCTCTGTGGTTTCAATAGCTTCCAATGCCACTGAAC
>WNFD01005238.1_pt1 | contig 13001 bp, 17 predicted proteins | sample 5400491 | NCBI WGS metagenome assembly WNFD01 (sample SAMN13153343, study PRJNA577476) | soil metagenome | isolation source: 120 cm saprolite under Douglas fir tree site 2 hole 2 replicate 2 | place: USA:California | collected 2015-04-18 | reverse complement strand
GCCTGCGCTCGGGCATGGGTTACACCGGTTGTCGCGACATCAAGGAGTTTCAGGAGAAGACGCGTTTCCTGCGCGTCACCGCGGCCGGCCTGCGCGAGTCGCACGTGCACGATGTTGTAATTACCAAGGAAGCGCCGAATTATCGTTTGGAATAGGGAGGCCTTCGTGGACAAGCGTTCAGAGTACCGACTTTAGTCGGGCTTTTTGTGTGGATCAAAAAGAACCCAACTGAAGTTGGTACTCTAAACACCGCTGTTGGATCTTTCATCCTGCCGGACTTTCCAGTCACCTCATCGCCAGCAGCACATCCGTCAGACGATTCACGACGCCGAGCATCGTTCGTCCAGCCTGATCGAAATGGCCGGCGGCGGCTTGATCTTCGGCGGTAGCCACTCCGGCGGCCGAGCCGGCTAACTTTAAATAATACTGTTCCAGCTCCGGTGTGCTTCGGAAAAAGACTTCGAGTTGGTCGAAGCCGATGCGGAAATCTTGAAAAGTTGATCTGAGCTTGGCCTTATTCTGTTCGTTCTGTTGGAGGGCCGTTGGTGACCCCTGATTACTGCGAGCAGAAGCGTCGAGATCTTCAATTCCTTTTGCTACGCCTCCCAGCAAGTAAAGGAACCTGGTCAGATTCTTGATCTGGTCCGCAACCTTCGTCGCGCCTGCGGTCTTCGCCTCGACACTCGCTTGCTGCGAGGACGCCTTTGAAGATTGGGTTCCTCGTTTAGTTGTGCGCGAGCGCGTTTGCGCGAGCGCGGATGTCGAGAATAATAGAATACAGATGGGGACAATAAGCTTCTTCATCAGACACTCCTTCTAATCCCAGTTGGCCTCTTGCATTGAAGCCTGCGGCATCGACTGAACGCGAGTCAAGTCGATCAGCGGACCGATGCGCCACGGGTGTTAGGGTACCGACTTCAGTCGGGTTCTTGCACTGGGCGGAAAGCCCAACTAAAGTTGGTAGTCTCTACACCGTTATGACTGGCAGCGAACAGCGAACTCTGAAAGTCGAACGACTGGGACGCGTTGAATACGCGGCCGGGCTCGAAATTCAAAAGCAAACCGAAGCGTCGGTTTTGACGGGCGCACAGACGGATACGTTGCTTCTGCTCGAGCATCCGCACACGCTGACGCTCGGACGGCGCGCGACGGACGGCGGGATAATTGCTCCCAATGAAGTCTTGCAAGCCCATGGCGTTACGGTTTTTGAAACGAATCGCGGAGGCAAGGTAACGTATCACGGCCTGGGGCAGATCGTCGGTTATCCGATTATCAAACTGAGCCCCGATCGCGAAGACGTGCATCGCTATGTGCGCGATCTGGAAGAAGTCTTGATTCGCGCGCTGATTGATTTCGGCATCGAGGCGTCGCGGATCAACGGCCTGACCGGGGTACACACATCGCGCGGAAAGGTAGCGGCAATCGGGGTGCACATTGCGCGCTGGGTCACGACCCATGGTTTCGCGCTGAACGTGAACACCGATCTGAGTTACTTCAATTTGATTGTCGCTTGCGAAGGCGAACCAGTTACTTCGATGCAGGAATTGCTGGGCCGCGAAGTTGAAATGAACGCGGTCGAAGATCGGATCATTGAACACTTCGCGGAAGTCTTTGAGATGGAAATAGAGAGTGCTACGACTATCGTCTGCGGCTCGGCCGCCTGATGTGCGGAAAGGCTTTGCCTTTCCGTCAGGCCCGGCAAGGAGTTTCTTGAGGCTGCGCCTCAGAATAATGACGAGGCATAGCCTCGAAAAGAGATGAGCGACAGTCGGAAAGGCGAAGCCTTTCCGCACATCGGGTGGCAAAGCCACCAACAATTCATGCTGACACTCGAACTCATCAAGCAGGCCGCCGCGCGGATCGCAGGACGCGTTCATCGCACGCCCGTCGTCACTTCGCGTTCATTCAACGAAGCCGCCGGCTGTGAAGTTTTCTTCAAATGCGAAAACCTGCAACGCGCGGGTGCGTTCAAAGCGCGCGGCGCGACTAACAAAATCCTTTCGCTGACCGGCGATGAAAAGAAGCGCGGCGTGATCGCCGTCTCTTCCGGCAATCACGCGCAAGCCGTGGCTCTGGCAGCTCGTGAAGCCGGCATTCGCGCCGTCGTCTGTGTTCCAGAGGACGCGCCGAAGATGAAAGTCGCCGCGACGCGCGGTTATGGCGCGGACATTCGCTTCTTCGATCGCCACAAAGATGATCGCGACGCTTTCGGGCGCGAGATTGCCGAACGCGAAGGGCTGGTGATGGTGCCCGCGTATGACGATTACCTGATCATGGCCGGACAGGGAACTTGCGGGTTGGAATTTCTCGAAGAGGCTCCGAGTCTTGATTGCGTCCTGACCCCGTGCAGTGGTGGCGGATTGTTTGCCGGCGTCAGCACCGCGGCCAAATCAATCAAGCCGGCCATCCGTTGTTTTGCGGTCGAACCTGAGACCGCGAATGACACTCAGCAATCGTTTCACAAAGGGGGACGCGTCACGATTCCGCCTCCGCCTACGATCGCTGACGGCCTGCGGGTGCAGACGCCGGGCGTACTCACTTTTCCCATCACGCGCGCGAACGCCGAAGACGTTTTGACAGTCACGGACGAAGAAATAATCGCGGCCATGCGGTTCATGCTCTTCCGCATGAAACTGCTGGTTGAACCTTCGGGCGCGGCTGCGGCCGCCGCAGTCTTCGCACGAAAACTTGCTAAAGATCTTAACCGAGTCGGCGTAGTACTCTCCGGTGGGAACATCGATCCGGACGCGCTGGGTGGCTTGCTCTCGAACAAAAGCAGTCATTGACTTGTCATCGAAAGTGGGGTAAGAAAAAGTGTTTTCATTATCTAATCAAAAAAGGCGGATTTCGCTGATGAAAAGCACTGCCGCACTGCCGCGTGCTCGCAAAGGCGGTCTGGTGATCAAGGAGTTGCCCGCAGAGACGCTCGTTTATGATTTGGAAAGAGACGAGGCTCACTGTCTGAATCAGACCGCAGCACTGGTCTGGAAGCGTTGCGACGGGAAAACGACGGTCGCAAAAATGGCCAGCTTGCTTCAGCAACAGCTCGACAAACCTGTTAATGCCGATATCGTGTGGTTGGCAATCAAACAGCTTCAGCGCTTTCACCTGGTTGAAAGCTGCGATGACGTGCCCATTGCGATGCCGTCCGTATCGCGCCGGAACCTGGTGCTCAAGTACGCTCCGGCGGCGCTCGTGTTGCCGTTAATCATGTCGATCAGTGCGCCGACGGCGGCCGCAGCGTCAACCAATCCCGCGTGCGCGACGCCGCCATTCCCCGAGGGCTGCAACTGCACGGGTGACTTTGATTGCGTGACGTCTAATTGCAATGCGGGGGTCTGCGGACCGCAGCTCAAACCAAACCCTGAGAGATAGCTTATCGGAGCGCGTGTTGTTTGGGGCTCAACTGTGATGGAATTTGTTTTTACTGGGGCGCCCTCGGCCAGCTAACAGTTCAACCGAGCAATCCAAACCAACCGTAAGCATTCAGCACTTCACCGCCCAGAAATGAAGCCAGGTTCGCGACGATGATCGCGATAAAATCGCGCCACATCGAAGGTTTGCCAACTTCTTCCTCATTGCCAAACGCCAGCCAGAACAGTATGCATTCAGCCACCGGCGCGAAAGTTTCCGCGACCACCAGGTAAAGCGCCCGCGATCGGTTGACGAAAAGCATCGGCAAAACCAGAACTACGATTGGGTAAGTGCACGCGGTCAACCAGACGCCGGCGAACAGTCTGCGCTTCAGCGAATGTCTTTGCGACAAACCGAGCAACAGAATCGGGGTCTCGATCAGAATGGAAAACGGATAACCGATCGTCAGAAAGTGCCAGAGGTCGGAAGGGGACATTTTGGAGTGCGGCGACTAGTCGCCACTTTGGAAAGCGCTGACAAGTCAGCGCACTCCAAATCTCAAATCATTCGCAACAGAAACGGCGCTTCGGCTAACACATGTGCCATCGCCACCGCAAAATAAACGTCGCGCGTGGCCGCATAGTTAAGCGTGAAACCCATCCACAGCACCGCGACTGCAAACAAACTACAGCTCAGAATCGCGGCGATCGTTTTCGGAAAGCCGCCGCGGCGGCGGGCCAGCGGAATTGTCTTCGTGCTCCAGATCGCGCCGGTCGCGCCGATCAAAGGCAGCGCGATGATCCAGACGCCGTAATGCAGCATCTCAAGAAAGACGTGCATCGACACCAGCAGATGCGTGGAAACGTTGGGCAACAGTTGCCCTCCGGCATGTTGCGTGATGCGCCACGCTAAGCCGTTGTCGTCGGCGAGCGACGGAGTACCAGAGAGCTGCCAGAACATTCCCACCATCAGCAACGGCAACAGCAATAAACAGCGACGGTACGTCCGTAACCATTCCGAACGCGTGCGCCGTAAGTGCCGATCAAGAAACCACAGCGCCACCAGCGGATGCAAATAGACAATCGCCAGACTGAACAGCTCGGGCGCCAGCCAGTTGACGGCGGACAACGCAAACGCCGCGGGTAAAGCCCATGACCAGTCGCGTCTGGAGCTCTGTTTGCCCCGCAAGATCACCAGCGCCGCCAGCCATAAAAGTAGCAGCGTGTTCCAGGTCGCAATCGCGACCGGCCAGTTTTCGCCCGACCAAACGTTCGTGTAATAGAGCGCGGGCAGCGCCAGGTACCCGAGCGTGAGCACCCCGATCCCAGCGAAGGCGACGGCAAAAAAGTTTCGCGAGCGGCCAAAGCGCGCGGGCAGACGCATCAGGAAATAGCGCAGCTCGAGCCAGTTGTGCGGGCCCGCGAAAAGAAAGACCGTGACGATCGAAACCTGCAACGGCAACCAACTCGCCAGCGCCGCCGACAGACAAGCACTCACGATCAGCAGCGCCGCGAAACGTCTCGCGGACACACGCGGGCGATCCGCGGGCCGCGCGACCGGCCACGCGGCTAGGGGAATGTTTGCAGTCCGTTCCACTCTGACTCCCGGGAGCGCGGACGTTTTGTCCGCACAGCGCGCGAATAGCGGGCGCACGCTACCCGCTTGCTGCCGCAAGCGGTTCCGTAGATTCTATTCCTCGCTCGATTTTTCCTCTATCCTCAAGGGCACGATCAATTTCATTCCGGCATCGCCGGGAACGATCTCGATCTGTACGCCACCACCTGTTGGCCGCCCTTTGGTAAGGTTCTGCGGCAAACCTTGCCAGCGAAGGTATCCCGGCGGGCCCGCGTTCGCGCGCACGATGATTGCCCCCGCTCCCAGCGCAAATGCGCCGAGCAGAACTGCGGCGACTGCTTTGCGGCCGCGACGCTGCGACGAGCGTGCCAGCCAAACACCGGCGAACGACACAGCCAGAAACATGAACACGCCGGCCATCATCGTGCGCGTAGAGCTGTGCACGATGCGTTGCGTCAGCGATTCGTTCACAGACGCGTCGGCAGTCGCCTCGCGAATGCGCTTCAAGGTTTCTTGCGAGATTTGCAGACGCGCTTCGGAGGCCTTGGAATCGGATGTGACCAGGAGACTGGTGTGGAAAACGATTTTGCCCTCCCCGGGCGAAGGCGAGACTTTCGGGCGAGCAATATCACCAAATGCGTAGATGGCGCTGGTCAGCAACGCGCAAATCGCAGTGCTGAGAATCAGAGTTCGTTTCATAAGGTTCCTCCAATGGCGCAAGCCGGACGGGTTTGCGTAAACAGACTTTTCAATGGCGGGGAGTATAGCGCAAAGCTTTGCGGTAGTGTCCGACTTTGATAAGCGGTGTTCAGAGTACCGACTTTAGTCGGGTTTTTGTAAGGCGAGAAAACTGCCCAACTAAAGTTGGTACTCTACACGCGGTCAATTCAGCACTACCAGGCTTTGCCCTTAGATGCCGAATTCTGCGTGCGGATGCTAGAATGTTTTCATCAAGTGAGGTAAATCCGATTGGCCCGCGAACTCCAGGTTCTAAACCAAAAACCTCGTCAGCCAAAACCCGATTGGCTGCGGATCCGTCTGGGCGATCCGACTAACCAGAATCATCTGCTCAAGCTGATTGAAGGCCTGAACCTGCACACGGTTTGTCAGGAAGCGCGGTGCCCCAACATTTTCGAGTGCTGGGCTAATCGGACTGCAACCTTTATGTTAGGCGGCGACATCTGCACCCGTCACTGCGGTTTCTGCGCCGTAGGGAAAGGTGAGCCCGGGCAACTTGATTCAGAAGAACCACGACACGTTGCCGAAGCGGTGCGGCATCTCAATCTCGCGCATACCGTGATCACTTCCGTAAATCGCGATGATTTGCCCGACGGCGGCGCGGCGCACTGGGCCGAGACGATCCAACAGGTGCGCGCGCTCAATCCCGAATGCAAAGTCGAAGTCCTGATTCCTGATTTCAACGGCGATGAAGCGGCGCTTAACACCGTGCTCGATGCCGCTCCGGACGTGCTCAATCACAACACCGAAACGATCGCGCGACTTTACCGGCGCGTGCGGCCCGATGCGGATTACCAACAGTCGCTGACTTTGCTGCGACGCGCCGCCGAGCGCCGCGATCGCGAACAGCGCGGCATGATCACCAAGAGCGGCATAATGGTCGGTCTGGGCGAGATGTTCGATGAAGTTGTCGAGTTAATGAACGACCTGCGCGCCGTTTCCTGCGATGTGATGACCATCGGCCAATACCTGCAACCGCACGCGCGCCGCTTGCCCGTCGAACGCTACGTGACGCCTGAAGAATTCGATCGCTGGCGCGACCTCGGCATGACGATGGGATTCCGTCACGTCCAATCCAGCCCGCTGACGCGCTCCTCCTACCACGCGCGTGAACAAGCAAACGGCTCAAAGTAACAAAGCAGCGCGTCTGCCCGCGCCGGTTCATTCCCCATAAATCTTCGTGCCTGTTCGCAAGTTCTGCTGTCCCCGCCGTTCATGGAAGCGACAAGTTCTTCAGTGGCGCCTTGCTGGAGGCTGGAAAATCACCGGTAGTCGGAGGAACCAATGAGAAACATTGCTCTCAAGCTTATGATAGTGACGCTGTCCCTAACCGTCGCCGGACTGGCCCTGGGAACTACCGGAGACGACGAAACCCTTAGTCAGATCGCCGGCTATCGGAACTGGAGCCGGGTCACGCCAAAACCCTGGCCGATAGCTCTTGACCTGTCTTCGGTTACCGGTTGAGCGTTGGTCCTTCCGCGTGTCGGCGACACGCCTCAGGCCAACAGACCGTCAGGTACGAGCAAACCACCACTTACCGATTCAGCAAAAGACGCGGAGCACAGCGCGAGCACCTATGGCGTTGTTTACGTCAACGATCTCGGGCGCGATTCGATGTTCGGCAGGGCCGCCGCGAATCTTCCGCCGGGCTCGACGATCGTGCGTGAGAAACTCTCCAGTTCGTCGGCGACGAAGCCCGATCTACTGGCGGTAATGATCAAACGGGCGAAGGGATTCAATCCCATGGCAAATGACTGGGAGTTTCTGGTAGTCACCGGTGATGGAAAGAAAATTGAACGGCGAGAGAAGACCGGCGCCTGTCAGGGGTGCCACGCGTCACAGGTCGGGAACGACTTTGTCTTTCACGATTACTCCCCGTGAGAGTCGACGAACGTCCAGTCAAGTAAGGATCGTCAAAGCGGCATCCAGCAATCTCGTTTGAAAGTTGAGCAAACTCTGGTCGACTGCGCTGGCGTCACATCTGACGGCGACGCTCTTGGCCAGGTCGGGCAACATTACGTGCTCGCGAAATTCCGCTATCACCAACGGCGCCGTGATCACCCCAACGACCTCCTGATACAGACGGTAACTCAGATAATCAAAGTTTGACGATCCCGCGATTAGAAACTCGTCATCGATCAGCATCGCTTTCAAGTGACTCATTCCGCCCTGGTAAAGCCTCAGGTCGATTCGCGAACGGGCCGACTCCACCCGCGCGTACTTTGCAAAGTAGCTCCAGTTGTTTTGCTCAGGCGTGATGATTTTCACGTCGACGCCGCGCCGCGCCGCCTCGCGCAACCGCTCGTAAAAAGGAAAAGTTATGTATGGACTCTCGACAAAGATCGTTTGCCGGGCCGCATCGATTAGATCAAGCACGCGCTGAAACACCGTGCGGTTAGCGCGCCCGTCGAGGGTGAATAACTCGAGGCCATCGAACTCTTCGCGCGCGACTTGATCTCGGCCAGTCCAGGTGGAAAGAAAATCCTCGCGCAGGAATGCCACGGCATCTACGTCGTCAGTGCGCAGCATCATGTCGTGCCAGGCCGCGTTGTGCTCGCTGAAATTTATCCCGCCGAAGTAAGCCGTCGTGTTGTCAATCACGATCAACTTCTTGTGATTGCGGCTGAGCAGCCGGCGCGGCGTTACGGCGTAAGCGTTCGTAAACTTGAGTTCCACGCCGGCGTTCGTGATTTCGCGGAACATCGCGGTGGTCGCGCGGGCTTCGCGACGAAGCTCCGGATCGAAAAGGTTTGCTGGTGAGTATCTGAACCTGTCGCTCAGCACGATTCGCGTGAACGAGTCGGCGAGGATTCGCCTGTCGGGCGCTCCGGATGAAAGCAGCGCCGCGGAAAGTTGCTTGCCGACGGCGTCGCCTTCAAACGCGAAGGTCTGGACGAAAACTGATTCCTGCGCCGAACGAATGTCCGCGCTCAGCCGTGACCAGAATTCGCTGAAGTCGATTAATAGTTCGAAGCTCATCGGTTCTAACTCAAGCGTCGAATCGGGCGTTCAGAATACCGACTTTAGTCGGGTCTTGTCGAAGAAACTGCCCAACTAAAGTTGGTACTCTAAACCCCGCTAAGGCTACCCGCTTCTGAGCATCGGACCCTCACGCATCCTTCGCGCAGCGAAAGCCGCCAATCATCCAGCGCTCATGCGGATAGAAAAAGTTTCGATAGGTTGATCGAATATGCAAGCGCGGCGTCGCGAACGAACCGCCGCGCAGAACCTTCTGGCCGACAAACCATTTGTCGTTGTATTGGTCGAAGTCGGATTTGAATCCGGGATACGGCGTGTAGTCCGAAGTCGTCCATTCCCAGGCGTCGCCAATCATTTGCTGACAGCCGTAAGCGCTTTGCCCTTGAGGGAATGCGCCGATGGGAGCGACACCCCACAGGCCGTTCTCAAAAAGATTTCCACGACTTTCGTCGGGCCCTTCATCGCCCCACGGAAAGGCTTGTTTTGAATTCGACTCAGGCGAAAAACACGCGGCCTTTTCCCACTCAGCTTCAGTCGGCAGGCGTTTGCCCGCCCATTTGGCATACGCAGAGGCTTCGAGAAAACTGACGTGCGAGACCGGCTCGTTGAGTTTGTCGGGTACGCGATGCAGACCCGCAAAATCGCGAATCAGCCATTCACCGTCGCGTTGCTCCCAATACAGGGGAGCCCGCCAAAGCTCCTGAGTCACTCTTTCCCAGCCGGCTGAATGCCACCAGCGAAAATCCCGATAACCACCGGCGTTGATGAATTCAAGATAGTCGCCATTGCTCACCGGGGCGCGATCGATTTGAAAGTCTTGCAGGAAAGCCTTGTGTTGTGGTTTCTCGTTGTCGAAAGCGAAGTCGTAGTTTTTGGAGTCCGGCGACTTGTCGCCGCTTTTTCTGGAGCCCTCCCTCACGGTAGGGCTACTGCCCCGATCTGCGGCGCTGTACCCAAGTTCAAACAATCCGCCCTCAACTTTCGCCATGCCGTTTACGGTTTCAATTGAACGTGGCGCGGGCGCTATCGGCGCGGCGAACTGATCGCACAGCAGATGCTTGATATCGTAAACCAGTAATTCCTGATGCTGCATCTCGTGCTCGAGGCCCAACCGCACGATCCCGAGAATCGTGTCCGCATCATCACGTTCAGAGAGCTGCTCGATGAATCGCGACATCTGTTCATCGATGTGCTCGCGATACGCTACGGTTTCCTTCACCGTTGGCCGCGAGCGCGTGCCGCGCTTTGGCCGCTCAATGCGCGCGCCAAAACCCTCGTAATAAGAATTGAAGTAGAAAAGAAACTCGTCTGAGTAAGTCTGGTAACCCGCCTGGTATTTTTGCAGCACGGTTTCAAAGAACCAGGACGTGTGGCCGATGTGCCAGCGCGGCGGGCTCATGAACTCCGCTGTTTGCACCACATAGTCTTCGATCTCCAAAGGCGCGACGATTTGTAGTGTCCGCGCGCGGACTTTTGAATATAGATCCGCTATCGATGGCGCTTTAGAACTCGTTAGCTGTTGAATTGAGGACGCCATTAATTGCTCCGATCCCGAAACGCTCTCATAATACTCGTCGAGGATGGGCTCAACCAAAGCGGAATCACTCAACGAGCCCGCTTCTGGGGGCGGCAGAGTGTAGCCCCGGGCGTAAGCCCGGGGTAGCGGGAACAAAATGATCCGCAAGCCCTGAAGGGGCGACAGGACACCGTTCGTTAGCGATCAGCTCTGAAATTCAATTGAGAGCAAATAGTTGGAGTCTATTTCGGCTTCAGCATATGGACCGTCACCGTCTGCATCGATCTGGCCCTCATCGAAGCTAATCCAATAGAAGGTCAACATGCCCTGCAAGGAACTTACTTTTCGGTAGACACCTTCCCAACCATCTGACATATTGACGATGAAATCATGAGGCTGCATGACTGTGCCGATCGCGCCTTTTGCCCAATGATAATCAGTCGAAACTTTTACTCGATCACCTGCTGAGAAGTCCTTGCTCATCATCTGTCGCCCTCTTCGAGGGCTCACAAATCTTTTGTGCGATTGATCCCCGGGCTAACGCCCGGGGCTACACTCTGCCGCCATCTTCGATGGCTCGTTGTGCAGTTTGCGTCATAATGGACCAATAATCGGTTTTGACATATGACTCCGGCGTCTATCAGGGAGCGAAAGATGAACAAGAGACGGAAAGAAAAATACCAGGTAATGTCTGTCAAGACATTGCGCGGGCTGCGAGATGATCTGTCGGAGATCATCCGTGAGCAGGAGGCTCAACCTCGTCGCGAAATTGACATCGCCGCTGAACACACTGGCGATCCGGCGTTAATAGCTCGCGTTCTTCGAACGATCGGTGATCCCAACAGCGGACGGTGGCATCAGGTTGAGCGAATTTACTGTACCTTGGAACGATGCCCACGTTGCCCGCATGGAGACTTCAGATATCGGTATCTGCGAAACAGGCGTAAGGGCACGATCACAGTCGAATACGTAGGGACTCAAGTATTCGATCATGAGTTGATCCAGCGACTGAAGGCTCGCATCGGCGTCAAATAACGACAACTCCCGGAGCTTCCTAACTATCAATCGCCGCCAACAAATTGCTCAGCGGCTCGGCCTGGATGCAGCGCCTTTGCAGCGGATTACTACACCGAGACAGCTTCCCGGTGCCCATCAAACCACCACGCCCAGGGAATCAGCAGCCACGTCAAGAGCGTGCCGATCGCCAGCTTGTTGACAGTCGGCGGCGCTGGGCCGAAGACCGCGAGGGCATAGACCGCTAAAAGGAAAACGATGAATCCCCAGAAGAGATATTTTCCGATTCCGTCTTTCGCCTTCGTCTGACGCAGATAAATCCAGATCGCGATTACGAACATCGCCAGTTCGATCGCAATCACGAGCCCGCGATGATTCCAAAGTCCCAACCCGAACTGGCGGCTACCGGCATACAGCGGCAAGTCCGGCCGGTGCACTACGTAATCCAAAAGCCAGTGGCTCACGACGCCGACCCAGATCGCGATCGTCCCGGGCAAGTAACGCGCAAACGCAAAGTAGAGCGAAGCGAACAGCGTTGCCCAGCCGACAACCGCGATCAGCCCGTGCGAAATCGGATAGGAACCGAACGCCAACCGCAGGAATGGATTCCGGTTAGGCTCGATCGAAACGTGCTCCCAGCCGAGCAACAAAAAGATCGGCCAGAGCAGATCGAGCAGGATCGGTGCGGCAATCAGCACGCCGAGCGACGTGCTCGGCGCAAACTTCTTCGCAGCTAGACCCACTGCATAGTGTCCGATGAACATGCGCGCTATGCTATCACTAATCGATAATAGTTTGAAAAAATCCGGCTATCTCGATAAAGTAATCGCCTTAAGAAGCAATACAGTTTGGTTTTCCCGGGTAGATGACGTTTAGAGGTGGGGCCTTTATCCCGCCTGCTCGCGACGATAGGCGGACAAATCCGCCTCGAAACCAAGCGCGCGCTGGTTTTCTCTGCGGCGATGCCACAGATTTTCCGTCATAGCACGAACTATCTGGCGCGGGCCACGATCTACGGCGCGGTTTTTATCCTGCTGTCGGCGTTGTTTGTTACGGCCGAGATTACTCGCTCAGGATGGAACACCGGCCAGTGGATCGAGCGCCAGCAACCAATCCAGTTCAGTCACAAGCATCACGTCGGCGATGACGGCATCGACTGTCGTTACTGCCACACTTCGGTCGAGACGGCCGCGTCCGCCGGCATGCCTTCGACTGCGGTCTGCATGAACTGCCACAAACAGATTTGGGCGGACAGTCCTTATCTCGAGCCAGTGCGCGCCAGTTTCAAAACCGGCAAGCCCCTGGAATGGATTCGCGTGCACGACCTGCCGGACTTCGCTTATTTCAATCACTCGATTCATGTGAACAAGGGCGTCGGCTGCTCGACCTGCCACGGCCGCATCGATCAGATGCCGGTGGTGTCGCAAGCAAGTTCGTTGCAGATGGAGTGGTGTCTGGAATGTCATCGCCGTCCGGAAAATTTTGTGCGGCCGAAAGAGAAAGTGTTCGACATGGAATGGCGGCCGCCTGCGGATCAGAAGCAGAAAGGGCTTGAACTGGTCAAGGCATATCGCATTCAGCAAGCGAATGTTTTGACGAGCTGTTCGACGTGTCATCGATAGGGATTAGCCCCTCTCCTGTTGGGAGAGGGGTTGGGGGTGAGGGTTTAGCAAGGGAAGTCCAAGCCGCTCCATAGGAGCGGAATGTTTATAGTTAACGCGATGAATTTAGAACCCCAGCTCCGGAGCGAAATGAATCGCCGGTTCGCGCTGGTTTTTATGTCGCTCCTAAAGGAGCTGGTGAAAATCTAGCAATTTGCTTTCTA